>Ga0247839_1008286_pt1 | contig 11002 bp, 10 predicted proteins | sample LaCruzMarch2015__6_FD_192405 | JGI IMG/M metagenome (GOLD analysis project Ga0247839, IMG submission 192405) | Freshwater microbial communities from meromictic Lake La Cruz, Castile-La Mancha, Spain - LaCruzMarch2015_16m | ecosystem: Environmental > Aquatic > Freshwater > Lake | place: Spain...
AGTTCGGCAAGCCGCTTGGAAGCCCCCATGATATTGGTCGGCCGCACCGCCTTGTCGGTCGAGATGAAGACGACGCGCTCGACGTTGTATTGCCGTGCGCAATCGGCAATCACAGCCGCGCCGAACACATTGTTGTTGAGGCCCGCGATTGGATTATGCTCGACGATTGGCACGTGTTTATAGGCGGCGGCGTGATAAATCGTTTCGACACCGTAGGCCTTGATCGTCTCCGTCACCAGAGATTGATCGAGTACCGATCCGAGCACGGCGACGATATCGATCATAGGGGCATCAAGGGGCAGAGCATCAAGGCGCTCGCGCACTTCCATTTCGATTTCATAGAGCGCGACCTCAGAGAGATCGAACAGAACGACGCGCTTGGGTGACTGCTTCAAAATCTGCCGCACCAATTCAGAACCGATGGAGCCGCCCGCGCCCGTGACCAGAATGCTCTTGTTCTTCGTATTGCGTTCGAGAAGCTCGAGACTTGGCTGTACCGGTTCGCGGCCAAGCAATTCACCGACATCAACAGGGCGCAAATCGGCAACCCCGACGCGGCCCGATGCGAAATCTTCGTAAGCCGGCAGCACTTTGACTTCGACAGGCAGGCGTTCCAGATCCTGCAGGATCTGACGGCGTTCGCGCCGTTGCGAACCGGGCAATGCCAGAAGCACCTCGCGCACGCCTCCCCGGCGAATGAGATGCTCAAGCTTTTCGGGCCTGTATACTTTCACGCCTCCGACGTACTGGCCCCACAGGCTCGGAGACAAATCGACGAAGCCGATTGCTTGCCGGTCACGTGCGCTGCGCAGCGATTGCAGAAGCTGCACGCCCATTTGGCCAGCGCCATAGATGATGACCTGCTTTTTGTCTTGTTCGGCAGAAAACACAGGATAGGAGATGCCTGCACTCTTGAGCACAAGGCCCGCAGCCTGACGGCTCAAAGCAATCAATCCGGCGGCGACGAACCCGTAAAGCAGAATTGAGCTTCGCGGCACACCAAGTTGCCCAGACATGAAGACGAGCAGCGCCCACACCAGAACTGAAAGCGCAACACCGGCGAAAATCTGGATGGTGCCGCGATAGGAGATATAACGCGTCACCAAGCGGTACAGCCCAGACCACCAGAACACGGCCACGGTGATGACCGGCGCTGCCGCCATCAGCAGCACAACATTCCAATCATCGGGCACATAGTAGATGCCGTAGCGCAGCGAGATCGAGCCCCACAGGGCGAGCGACAACAGCACGAGATCGGAACCGACCAGCGCCAGCCGCTTGACCGAACGCGGCAAATCGAGCAGCCCTTGCCGCCAGCGCGCCTTCAATCCTGCTTCCTCCGGCATCGCGGTTCCTGCAAACGCTGGCATTTATCAGCGAGAAAGGCGCCCAGCCCAGCCCCTTCGAGCGCCACTGCTCCGTGGCGGAGGCTGACTCTATAGCGCATGCACGGCGCGTAGACAAAGGGGGCACTATTCTGCCCACAGAATGCGGGCGGACACGTGAAGCCGCGACCGCACATTTCAAGCGGCCTTGTTCTGGCCTGGCGCACTGGTCATCGCCGGCAATTCTGCGATCAGGCGGTAGCCGAGCCAAACGGCGAGAATTCCGAAAACGATTCCCCCCAGCATGAAGCCCCAAAGCACGCCCGCTGCACCGGCGTAGGCGCCGCCGATCAGAACCGGCGGGATGGTACCGAGCGTCGCCCGGCTCCAATTCAATACAGTGGAAATCTGCGGCCTGCCCAAGGTGTTAAACGCTGCATTTGCCACGAACAGCGCACCCATGAAGACAAACAGAGGCGCCATCCATCGGCAATAGAGGATGACCAAGTCCGCAGTCTCGCCCTCGGCATGCATCAGACGCGTCAGCGGTTCAGCGAAAACCATAAGTAGAATCCACGCCGCCAGCGTAAAGCCTGCATTGACGAACAGCGACAGCGTGAATGCCTGCCGCAACCGGACCTGGTCGCCGGCCCCATAGTTCTGGCCAAGAATGGGGCCGATCGACCCCGACAGAGCATAAATCGCGCCGAAGGCCAGCGGCACGAGACGGCCGATAATCGTCCAGCCGGCGACGGCGCTGTCGCCATGGGCGGCAATAGCGGCCGTGACGTAGCCGTTCGACACGGGCGTTGCGACGTTTGTCAACATCGCGGGAATGGCGATGGCTGCGAGCACAGGAATACCTGCCACGAATTCCACGCGCTCCGGCCGCGCCATCAAGTCGTGAACTTTGACGACACCATAGAGTCCGATCCCCATCGACACAGCGCGCGCTAAAACCGAAGCCACCGCCGCACCCTCGATGCCATATCCCAGCCACACAATCAGCACCAGATCGAGCAGTGTATTGACGATGGCAATCGACAGCGTCACGTTCATCGCACGACGCGCATCGCCGACCGAGCGAAGGACCGCTGCACTCGTCATGGCCGTCGATAGAAACGGCGTCGACGGCACCAGCAGTTGCAGATAGGTGGTGGCGAGCTCGTGCGTGCGGCCCGTGGCGCCAAGTAGCGTCAGCACGGGCCCGATAAACACCCAGACGATAGCTGCCGCAATAACCGAGACAACAAACGATGCGACGTGCGCGTTCGCCGATAGCCTGCGTGCGCGCTCAAGATCACCCGCTCCGATGGCTGGCGACACGAGTGCGGCTGCCGCAATCGACAGGCCAATTCCGATAGAGATCGTGAAGAACAACACCGAACTGCCATAACCGACGGCGGCCACGACGGCTTCGTCGCGAAGCCAAGACAGGAACAGGATGTTGGCGAAATCGCCGGCGAAAATCGCGATCAGCCCGACAGCGCCAGCGCCCGTCATGACCAGGATATGGCGCAGCAGCGAGCCCGTGGTGAATTTGGCTGGCGCACGTACCGGCTCTGAAATGGCGTCAGTTGTCACAGGGACTTACCGCGAAACCCGGTCGCTAGAACATAAAGTTCCGCGCTGTCGGAGCGGCTGGCCGGCGGTTTGATATGACGCACGGTGGCAAACGATTTCTTCAGCATGTCGAGCAAGTCGCGTTCGGTGCCACCCTGGAATACCTTTGCCACAAACACGCCGCCATTTTCCAAAACTTCACACGCGAACACCGCTGCGGCCTCCGCCAGCCCCATGATGCGCAAATGATCGGTGGCTTTATGACCGGACGTGGGTGCGGCCATATCTGAAAGCACCACGTTGGCACGGCCTTCGCGCAACATCCCGATAAGTTTTTCTTCGGCGCCTTCTGCCGTAAAATCCATCTCGACGAGATCGACACCCGCCAAGGCTTCCATGCCAAGATAGTCGATAGCGACGACCTGCCCCATGCCTTCAATCGAGCGCACGCGCTCGGCAGCGATCTGGCTCCAGCCTCCTGGCGCGGCGCCCAGATCGACCACCCGATGGCCCGGCTTCAAGAAGCGATACTTATCGTCGATTTCTCTCAGCTTATAAGCCGCCCGCGAGCGGAAGCCCTCGCGCTTTGCGGCGGCCACATACGGGTCGTTCAATTGCCGCTCAAGCCAGCGTTGCGAAGACGGCGTACGGCGGCGCGCAGTTTTCAGCGCAACGCGCAGGTTGCGCTGCCCGCCGCCTGGGCCCTGAGGTCCCTTTTTTGTCATCGCATCAAATCCAAGCTTCAAAGACGCCACGCCGTTGGCACGAATCGCACCTGCACGCTGGCAATTTCTATCCGTTGCGACCGCTGCGCCGCCGGCGTCCGGCACGGAATACGCCGTCTTCGCTCATCAGCGTCGTAAGAATACCTTCGCGCAGACCCCGGTCGGCCACACGCAGGCGCTCACACGGCCAAGTTCTCAAGATAGCCTCGAGAATAGCGCATCCCGCAAGTACAAGGTCTGCCCGGTCGACGCCGATGCACGGCTCGGCCACCCGCTCTTCGTAAGAGCGGTCGAGCAGGCTGTATGTGATGTCGTGCACATCTCGCGTATGCATCCAGCAGCCATCGACCCGAGACCGGTCATAGCGCGGCAGCCCTAAATGAATTCCCGCGACCGTCGTCACTGTGCCCGAAGTGCCCAGCATGTGCACATCTGCATTGCGCGTCTTTTCGACAAAGCGATGTTCGGCTTCGAAAGGCGCGATCAGATCGGCAACGTGATCGACCATGGCTTCGAACACCACGGGTGTAACCATGCGTCCGCCGAAGGTTTCGGCGAGTGTCACGACGCCGACGGGCAGCGATGTCCATGCGGCCATCGTCAACGCGCCGCCCGTGCGGTCGGCGGCGCCCCCACCGGCTTCCTTCCGGCCGTCAGCTTGAGAAGCGGCGCGCAGGTCGAGCCAGACAAGTTCAGACGACCCTCCGCCGATATCGAATATCAGTGCGTAATCGGCGCGGTAGTCGATCAGCGACGAACAGCCAGCTACTGCCAGACCGGCTTCGGCCTCGCGGCTCAAAACCTCGATGTCGAGATCCAACTCGTGTCTCACGCGATCCAGGAACACTGTTCCGTTGCCCGCGATGCGGCATGCCTCGGTTGCAACACAGCGCACGCGATTGGTGCCGCTGCGGGCGAGTTTGCTGGCGCACACGCGCAATGCGTCCACCGTGCGGTCCATGGCTGCGTTCGACAACATTCCAGTCTGCGAAACGCCCTCACCCAGTCTTATGATTCGTGAAAAAGCGTCGACCACGCGGAAGCCGCGGCGAGAGGGTTTTGCCAGCAGCAGGCGGCAATTGTTGGTGCCGAGATCGAGGGCACCATATGTTGGGGTGACGTCATCGAGGTTCCAGCCGTGCGATGGCCAACGGCTGACGTGGGGTTGCGAGGGCTGAAATGGCACTGAATTTTCGGAGGAAGCGCCGGTTTGTGCTGCGCCGTTCGACTTGGCCCCATCGGCGCTTACCGGAATAGCGCTTGAGGCGGGGTCGGACGTCGACTCGGCCTCTTTTTGCGGAGGGCCGGTGCGGGCACGCCGTTGGTCGTCTCCGTCTTCTGTAAAAGCGGCCACGTCAAACCCCCAGGGCCTGGATCCGGCTGCCCGCGGCACAAGCCTCGGGCAATCCTCACATCAAGCGCGGTTCTGGACTAAAGTTGGATCGAGTGTATCAGGTGATGCGGCGAGGTAAAGCAAAACAGTCTTCCGGCCGCCCTATTGCCGCAGACGCCTGCCCGCATCTGGAGGCCCCATGAAGGTTAAACGCCCGCAAACAGGTTCGCTGCCGGGATCATGTATGCGCCCGGTGCTCCTTACTCTTCTGCTGGCGGCCGCTGCAGCGCGGGTTCCAGTACCGCTGGCTCGTGCAGAAGCTCCGCCGCCGCCAAACACTGAGGGAACAACGCCTGAGCGCTTGCTGACAGCTTACCCAGATCAGTTGCAATCGATCAGCAACGGCATGCTCGTTTGGCGCAACGGAACACCGCCCATGCCGCTCGACGACGGCAAAGGGAAAAAGTCCTTCGCGGACTGGCTTGCCGATGCCGATATAGAAGACATGTTCCGCTTTGCCTATTCCGCCGGCGTAGAGGCCGCTCCTCCGCCCCCGGGATTTGATCCGGGCCGCGCCCGCAACGCTGCATTCTTCGACAGGATATATGGCGATTGCCGCACCGGTAGCGTGACGCCCAATCTCACTACCATAGTCTGGCTCCCGACGAAAAAGGGCCAGCGGCTGCAGGTGACGCGCATCAACAGCGTCGACAAGAAGCTCGAAGCGGTCTCTGCCGAACTCGACCAGCTTGGCCCTGAATTCGATGTGTTCCTCAGTCCCTCCGAGGGCACCTACAATTGCCGCGTCATTGCCGGCACGCAGCGGGTTTCGGCGCACGGCTATGGCATCGCCATCGATATCGCGACGCGGCGCGCTCACTACTGGCGATGGGCAGCAAGCAAAGCAGCCGACACAGACCAAGACACGATCGCCTTTCGCAACGAGATCCCCATGGAAATCGTGCGCATTTTTGAAAAGCACGGGTTCATTTGGGGCGGCCGCTGGCACCACTATGACACCATGCATTTCGAATACCGGCCGGAGTTGCTGCCCGAGGTGGTAGCGGCACCCCCACAGGGATTGGGGCTTGGCAGTAGCAAGTGAACGAACGAGGTGAGCTAGAGGTAAGTTTTAGCGCTGTTTGAATTTTGGCAATTTGCCTAAGCCCTTGAAAAGATTGGTGCCGGCTGCAGGATTTGAACCTGCGACCCCCTGATTACAAAATTGGCGCACTAAAGAATTTCCTGATACCGCCTGAGCCCGTTTGAGACCATTAAACTATTGTTTTATAATGCAAATATGGAGGTTATTCTGTCTCATTCGGCCCCACGCCACCCCTTGAAATCTCAGCTTTATGGGCCAAATATGGGCCAAATCTTCAATTGCAAGGGCAGACATGGATGGCAGCGAAAACGCGAGCAGAACGGCTGCTGCCAGCAAACGCCAAGGCGATTGAAAAGGCCGTCAGGGGTTGCGCGGGTAAGACGGCCGCTGAATTCAGGATCGAAGGCGCCCGTGGGCTCGTTCTGTATGCCCTGCCAAGCGGCACGGCCACTTGGTACATTCACTACGACATCGGAATCGGAAAAAGGCGCAAGCGGCGCAAGTTCAAGATTGGGCGCCTCGATGAGGTTTCGCTGGCGCAGGCGACCCGCGAAGCAGACCGACTTCGGCACGACATTCGACAAGGTGCTGATCCGCTAGCCCAGGTGTCTGAAGAGCGAGAAGCTCTGACGTTTGCCGAGTTGGCCACCCAAAGGATTGAGCGGGGAGAGCCCCTGCGCCCTGCCACCCAACGCGACTACGGTCACGTGCTCAAGAAAGACATCTTTCCGGTAATCGGCGACAAGTCTGCCAAGAGCATTACGCGCGATGACATAATCGCGGTCTTGGATCGCATCTCAGCGCGTGGTGCCAACCGACGTGCCGATACCGCGCGTGCCGTTGTCAGTTCCATCTTCGGGTACGCTTTGGACCGAGGGCTCGTGCCAGCAAACCCCGCCAGCGGCCTTCGCAATCGGCATGACTATCAGCCCCGCGATGTGGTTGCCGATGAGGATGACATGCGTCGGCTTTGGTCGGCCATGGACCGGGGCGAGGCAGCCATGTCCCCAGCTGTCGCAACGATAGTCAAGCTGGCCCTTATGACGGGCCTCAGGCGCACGGAAATCTCTGCTGCTCGCAAGGCGGAGCTGGATCTCAATTCTGCGTCGCCGGTACTCACGATCCCGCGCGGACGCGCGAAGAACCGAAACGCCCACCGAGTCCCTTTGAGCCCGCAAGCAGCATCGCTCTTCAGGCAAGCTGTCGTAGCCGCCGGCGAAAGTGAATTCGTCTTCCCCGGCGAGTATTGCCCCACTCACATTGCGTCACGCAGCGTCTCAAAGGCCATGGAGCGCACCCGGGACAAGCTGGGCATCGCAGACATCACCATGCACGACCTCAGGCGCACCGCTGGTACTTTCATGAGCCGACTAGGTGTGCCCAAAGACGTGCGCGAGCGCATTCTCAACCATGGCGGCAGTCGGAAAGGCAGCATCACGGATGGCGTCTATAATCACTATGAGTACGAGGCGGAAAAACGTGCCGCGCTGGAGCTATGGGCTGACGCTGTGGACGGAATCACAGGTTCAGGACCCGCCGAGATTGACGGCTATCAAGTTCGGCTCTCGCGGCTGAAAGGAATAGATAGAATAAGAGTGAATTAGCATATCAATTTTACTAAGAAGTGCAAAAAAATGGGCCTTCCAGAGGTAATCCCCCGAGGTTAGCGGGGGTTGAAAGTAGAATTTTCTCGGTTCAAGAACGAACGAGGAGATTCTGATGCGGAAGAGCCGATTTAGTAAAGCCCAGATTATGGGCATTTTGCGCCATGTCGAAGGGGTCTTAGCGCTGACAGAGTTTGCCGCGAGCACGGCATTTCGAGCGCGACGTTTTACAAGTGGCGCTCGAAGTACGGCGGCATGGACACCTCGATGATCTCGCAGATGAAGGGGATCGAGGACGAGAACCGGCGTCTGAAGAAGATGTTTGCCGAACTCAGCATGCAAAACGAGTTACTCAAGGAGGCCTTGGGAAAAAAATAGCCCGGCCATCCCAGCGTCGGGAGATGGCCGTGACTGCTGTGAAGCAACGTCGAGTCAGCATTGCGCTTGATCCGCCCCCACAAAATTCCCTCGTTTGAGGTTAGAGTTTTCCGTATTTTCCCCACGGCTGGGAGGAGGACGGAAGTCTATGAAAGCATCGAAGTTCACCGACGGCCACACTTCGGCGTAGAGACTGTCAACGCCAAGAAGAGATGGAGAAACCAAAGCCCGAACATAAGCCTCACACCATCGCCGACTTACCCGCCGCCAACGTGGCCCGCGTCAGGCGATTGCCGTCGATCTATGATTTCTTTGCAGCTTGACAAATTCGAAGGCTGTCCGTAACCAACAAGAGCTGTTGGTTCAAAGTTTGAAAAGTCGCGTCGGGGCTCATGCACACGCAGTTTCTGGTCAAAGCCCCCTTCGATGCGCGCCTTCACGCACTCATCTTTTTGTTTGCGATCGTGTTTGGCACTGTCTGGCCAGCATTAAACGAAGTCGTGTTTCAGACGAGCGCAAGTGCGATTTATCAGACGATCCCGCCACGCTACCGCAACTACGCATTTATTGGGCGGTCCATCAAGGCAGGTGGAATTGTCGATGTCTTGGTAGTTGGCCCATCACACTTGTGGTCGGGGATTAGTGTTGACGTTCTAGAATCCGAACTGAGTAAGTCTCTTGGACGACCCGCGAAAGCTCTCAATTTTGGATCGAGCTGGTTTGGTCTTGAGGCTGACTATTCGAAAGTTCATGATGCGCTCAAATCAATAAAGCCAAAAATAGTTTTGGTGGCGGACGCCCCAACGGGCCCGCATCCACCTCACCAACTGACAAAGTACTTTTGGCGGCCGCTTGAGATGCAGGCCCCTGCGGGGCTCAGCACATTTGATCGACTGTCGCTTTACGCAATCTCCATACTTGGCGCACCCCACAGGTTCTGGGCAGACGCACAAGGAGGAGCGAAGTTTACGGCCAAGCGAACTAAGATTGAAAACAAATACATTAAAGACAAGGGCTTCAATAACAAGAACACTGATCAATATGGCTGGCTATCTCATGCTGATAAAAATCAAAAACATCGACGGAAATTCATTGATCACGACCACGCTATGCCGAAAATCCCAGCCGATGATATGATTTTTAAAGGCCGCGAAGATGAGAACTTTTCATACCTCAACCCGTCTTACGACTGCTATCAATCCGCATTTCTGCGGGCTATTTCTGATGACGTGAAGGAAAGCGGCGCCGTCTTTGCGACGTTGTCAATCCCTACACATTGGGCAAACCGGCCGATGGAACGGACGTTGGTGCGCCGTCTCTGCAACGACGTGGAAAAGCCTTGGGCCCAAATAGGTGTGCCTATGCAGCGATTGTTTGAGAATGTGCCTTACGATCAGATGCTCGACTACTATCATAACGAAACACACTTAAACGCAGCGGGAGCAAAGCGATTTACAGCGGCAATCGCACCTGCCATAGCAAAGTTGATAGTAGATGCAAAATAACGTTGATCGTGTTATCTATGCAATGATTGTTGTTGTAGGTCTCGGCGCCGCATTCCTTGTCGAGTTGCTACCCAACTACATGTTTGCGATTTCTCTGATTTACGAGCGGTTCTGACGCCATGGATGATCAGTTTGGCAAGGAATCCGACTTCCTCTTCTATTCGACGATCTCAACATTTACCCATGCTTCGCTCTACATTCTCGTAGCACTTGCTATTCTCGCGGCAAAGCACCTGCCTTTGAACTTGCGGATGCTAGTGTTTGCGCTCGTCAACATTTGCGCAGTTTTCGTATTTTTCTTTGATGGAGACCCCAAGAACCTCACCGATTTCGGAATTATGCTCGCTATCGCGGGCATGCACTGGATCCTTATAGGCGTATACAGCCGGGGGAACTTAGAGAACGATCGACTTTACTGGACGGCGTTTCTGTTTCCAATTTTCTATCTTATCGTGTTCAAAGTGCAGTCATTGTTCCTATTCCTAGGTGGTTCTTACCTTGCGTTCCGAATGTCGCAATCAGTTTTTGAACTGCGCAATCGTAGAGCAGACGTCCCAAGTTTGCCAGCCTATTTTGCCTTTCTCTTTTTCCCGCCAACTTTCTCAGCAGGACCCATAAACCCACTTTCTTACTTCGACTCAACAAAGGACGGCAGTCAAATTTCGTGGGCAAACATCAAGATCGGTTTGCTGAGGATCATTGTCGGTTACATCAAATTCCGGTATCTGGCCACGCTCGCGCAACAGGTGACTTTTGAGGTTCAAGGCGAAGATTTTGAACTCAATGTCTTGAGCTTCTTTCTGCTCAGCATCGCAAGTTACCTTCATCTCTACTTCAATTTTTCGGGGTATACCGACGTCGCTGTCGGGATGGGCGCACTTTTGGGCATGCGCATCAAGGAGAACTTTGACAACCCGTTTTTGGCCCGGAACATTATTGACTTCTGGCGGCGATGGCATATCTCGCTCACGGATTTTGTTAAGGAAGCCGTATTCACCCCGCTATCAATGCACTTCGTTCGCAAACTTGGACCTAAGGCTGCAGACCTTGGCATCATTTTGGCTACAACCGTTACATTCATGGTCTTCGCTCTTTGGCACGGGCTGAAGTTTGGTTATTTCGTTTTTTATGCATTGCATGCTGCTGCATTCATTGCGAACACGTTCATGGATCGGGCCGTGAGAGCTCGTGGCAAAGCGTTTCGTGAGTGGTACTTTGCAAGCCCTTATGTCCGGGCTTTGGAAGTTGTGGTTACGTTTCTATTCGTTGCAGCGACGTGCGGAGTTATGGACCTGATCATTTCCAAGAGTTAGGATCATCCACTCGTTGCTTGGTTTCATGGCCGCAGCGTTTACGTGACGCGGGGGTCGAACTTCCTGAACAGAAAAGTCGGTTGCTTGAGGCCTGCGCGTTGATTAACTAGGGTCATACAGCCAGCAGGAACCGTTGCATGCAATTGCGACA
>Ga0247839_1008292_pt1 | contig 10993 bp, 10 predicted proteins | sample LaCruzMarch2015__6_FD_192405 | JGI IMG/M metagenome (GOLD analysis project Ga0247839, IMG submission 192405) | Freshwater microbial communities from meromictic Lake La Cruz, Castile-La Mancha, Spain - LaCruzMarch2015_16m | ecosystem: Environmental > Aquatic > Freshwater > Lake | place: Spain...
ATGCGAGATCTTATGGAAAGCGAGCATAAAGCACGGTAAGTAGGCGATTTTGGGGTATTCTGTGCTCAAAAATTAGATGCATTTGCCCTAGAACGTTATACTTATTGTTTGTTTTAACTGATTAATATGCGATGGTTATCGCTTTGGAAGGTAATGCATGAATTTTGCTCTTTTGTTGGTTGTTCTTTCGCTTGTAAGTGGAATTATCTATTTATTGGATGTTTTATTATGGGCACCTCACCGAAAACCTTCTCAAAAGCCTGGGCGTATCATTGAATACTCCCGGTCATTTTTTCCAGTGTTTTTTATTGTTTTATTACTGCGCTCTTTTTTAATTGAGCCTTTTCGAATCCCTTCTGGCTCCTTAGAGCCTACGCTTTTGGTGGGCGATTTTGTTGCTGTTAATAAATTTGCTTATGGCTTTCGGCTCCCCGTATGGGAGAAGAAAATAATCGCCATCGCCACCCCCAAAACCGGTGAAATTGCCGTGTTTCGTTGGCCACCAGACCCCTCTTTCGATTACATTAAGCGCGTTATTGGTGTGCCTGGAGACAAAATCGCTTATCGCAATAAAGTCTTAACCATCAATGGCCAAGAAATGACACAAACATTTTTAGGATACACCACCGATGAAAGCTCTGGAAAAGCCGTGGCAAAATACCGTGAAAATTTAAAGGGCATTGAGCACGAGATTTATGTGCAACCTGATGTTACAGGCGTCGACTTTGAAGTAGAGGTGCCTAAGGGACACTACTTTATGATGGGAGATAACCGCGATGACAGCGCAGACAGCCGTTTCTGGGGATTTGTATCGGATGAGTATTTGCGTGGCAAGGCATTTTTAGTATGGATGAGTTGGGATGGCAAAAAGGACATGATTCGCTGGTCTAAACTAGGCCACGTTATTCACTAAGGAGAGAAAAATGCAGCAACAGCAGCGTGGAATGACCTTGATTGGGATGGTATTAACACTTGCTACCGTGGTTATTATTGGCGTGGTGGTCATAAAGGTTGTTCCTGTTTACATTGGACAATTTTCCGTGGAAAGCTCATTAAAAGCGTTAAATGCTATACCGTCCACTGAATTTTCTTCCGATCCGGCTGCCAATGCCGGTATTTTAAAAAGTAAATTACTCAGTCAATTGTATGTCAATAGTATAGAAAGCATCACACCCCAACAAATCAATGTTATTCCTAACCCCAAAGGCAATTTTGATGTGTCTGTAAAATACCAAGTCATACGACCCCTGGTTGCAAACGTCAGCTTATTGTTTGATTTTGAAGCATCACAAGAGGTGCACGTTAGTGAATAATGTTCAACGCCTTTATAAACACTTGAGCTATGAATTTAAGAATTTGAATCATTTAAAGCAAGCGCTGACACATTGCAGTGTTGGCGTTTTGAACAACGAACGTCTTGAGTTTCTTGGCGACTCCATTTTAAGCTTCGTTATTGCAAATGCACTGTATGAAAAATTTCCAGATGAGAGTGAGGGGCAGCTCAGTCGTTTACGCGCCTATTTGGTAAAGGGTGAAACACTCGCCAAAATTGCCCTAGAATTAGAGCTTGGCGATTACCTCTTCTTAGGGCAAGGTGAATTAAAAAGCGGTGGGTTTAGACGAGCATCTATATTAACCGACGCGCTAGAGGCAATCCTTGCTGCCATTTTTTTAGATGGTGGAATTACAGCCTGCCAAAATGTTATTTTGCATCTCTACAAAAGCCGCCTTGATGATCCTGGTTTAAATGACAATTTAAAAGACGCTAAAACCCAACTGCAAGAGCATCTGCAATCTAAGAAACTCCCCTTACCTGAATATACGCTGACTCACGTGGAAGGCGAAGAGCACGACCAAGTATTTCACGTACGTTGTGAAGTGGCAGGATTAAAAAATACAACCGAAGGCCACGGTGAAAATAGGCGCAAAGCCGAGCAATATGCGGCGAAACAATTTCTAGACAACCTTAAAAAATAATTAAAAGCGGCATCAACTACCATTTTTAATGACTAAAGGCATAACCCAATTTAATCATCAAAGCCCTCTAAAGCCTCAAGTACTTCTAACCAACTTTCTTCAGCAACCTGAAGTTCTTGCTGTAAGGCATCACGCTCAATGAGCATTGATTTTAAAGTGGCTTGTGCAGCGACCTCGTAGAGTTCAGATTTTGCAAGCTCAATTTCGAGCTTTGCCGCTTGTTGATTTTTTTCCTCAATGATTTGCTCAAGCTTTTTTAAACGATTTTGCAGGCTTCGTTTTTCTCGATAAGCATTAGGTGCAGGTGTTGGGTTTAACGATTCTTTCGTCGTTTCTTTTGTCATCAACCATTGATGATAATCGTCTAGATCACCCTTAAAAGATTGCACTTGCTTTTGGAAAACCAAGTAAAAATCATCAACGGCTGTTCGCAATAAATGCCTGTCATGTGAAATTAAAATAAGCGCACCCTCATAGCTTTGAAGTGCTATTTCAATGGCTGCACGCATGCCGAGATCTAGGTGGTTTGTCGGCTCATCCAACAAGAGTAAATTTGGTTTTAACCAAACCAACTTTGCCAATGCAAGGCGTGCTTTTTCACCGCCTGAAAAATGATGGATAGCATGGGTTGCCATGTCGCCCACAAAATTAAACCCACCTAAAAAATCGCGTATGGTTTGCTCTTTTGCTTCAGGTGTTAACGCTTGAATGGTCTGAAGAGGGCTAAGATGGCAATCCAATTGATCAAGTTGATGCTGCGCGTAATAACCAATTTTTAAATGCGGTGAACGTGTAAGCATGCCGGATAAGGGGACTAACTCACCCGTTAATGTTTTGATAAGCGTCGATTTTCCTTCGCCATTAGGACCAAGCAACGCAATCCTTGCTCCAGGGCTTAATATCAAATTAATTCCCGATAAAATTGGCGATTGTGACGTATATCCCGCGCTCATTTTTTCACAGTTGAGCAAAGGGTTGCCCGCACGCGGACACGGATAAAAAGCAAAAGAAAACGGCGAGTCAACATGCGCCTGCATAACAACATCCATTTTAGCGATAGCATTTAGCCGACTTTGTGCTTGCTTAGCTTTGGAGGCTTTCGCCCGAAAACGCGCGACATAGGCCATCATGTGGCCAATTTTATCCTGTTGCTTTTCATACATGGCCTGTTGAAGCGCCAACTGTTGTGCTCTTATCTGCTCAAAACGCGTATAGTTTCCGGGATATAATGCCATTTTTTGCTGTTCAATGTGCAAAATATGCGTCACAAAAGCATCCAAAAATTCCCTATCATGCGAAATAAGAATAATGCTGCCTGGGTATGATTTAAGCCATTTTTCAAGCCAAAAAATGGCTTCCATGTCCAGATGGTTGGTGGGTTCATCCAATAATAATAAGTCAGCGGGCTTCATTAAACAGCGAGCCAAACTCAACCGCATGCGCCATCCGCCCGAAAAACTATTGACGGGCGCTTGCTGCCCCTCTGGAGTAAACCCCAAGCCCGCCAGAATGGTAGCCGCCTTCGCAGGCTTGCTGTAACCTGCTGTTTGATTTAAAAGCTCGTGACATGCGACAACCGCATCATGAAAGCCTTCACGCTCAGCCATGACTAATTGCTGCTGTAAGTTAAGGTATTCATCATCGCCAGCCAGCACAAAATCAATGGCCCGCTCGTCACTTTCTGGGAGTTGCTGTGATAAATGACTAATCCGCAAATGAGGATGAATGGAACACTCACCTAAATCCGTGGTGAGTTGACCAAGCAGCAAACCAAACAAGCTCGATTTTCCACAACCATTATGGCCGACCAAACCAATTTTTTGTTTTTCATGCAGGCTTGCACTGGCACCATCAAGCAGTATTTTATTGCCACGAGACAGCGTGATTTGAGATAGCGTTATCATAACGTCACAGCGATTTTAGCTAAAAATGGTGGGTATATTAACATAAGACTTTGCATTTACTTCCATAGCACATCGCATTTATGTGATACAGCACTTTCCAATAACGCTATCAAAGGCAATGCTCTGTGAGCGATGCTTACCTCGTCTTCCGTATCAACGGGCTTCGAAGACGTAGTATGTTGTTTTTCCTTATGAATACCTTCAAGCAAATTAGACAATGCCGCCGGTACAGCTTCAGCTAAAATGGCACTGGGGACCGTGCCACTGTGGCCCATCATTTTTATTAATCGTATAGCTTCGTCACCAAACATCATAATATTTCCATAGGCATTGCTTTGAAACGTCACCAACATATCACTCCCCTTCTTTAACCGTTACATCTTCATCTGAAGATAAATAGCCTAAAGCAAATTCATTGCCAATACACTCGCCCAAAATCCGTCCCCATTTTTCAGCATTTTGATCATTGATGATCATGGGCAGTTCTGAAAAATATTTTTTCTCACATTTTTCAGCAATACCAGGCATCAATGATACACATTTATCATAGCTAATGTGGCGTGCGGCCATTTGTGAGGCAATGGATTCATCGCTCATAAAACTTTTACATACTGGCCCAGAAACGCCCATTTTTACAGCCTGTAACCATGCATCCCGGGTCATCTCTGTACTTTTTTCAGGTGTTTCTGCGACAGCCACCAAGGGCAATAACAGCATTCCTATTCCTAGATGATACACATTTATTTTCTTCGTCATGATGGTTATTCCTTAAAATAAAAATCAGGCCTTAGGGGTTAGCTTACGCAACGTGTCTTTTATATCTTCCACTTCTCCTGAGTAATGGTAATAAATCCTGTCATGCTCACAGTCAATAAGACAAAGTGCTTCTTGCGGTTTGCCATTGAGCTGTTTAAAAACCCAATAAATTCCCTTTGCATGCACCTCAAGGATTTCCTTTAATAAGTCGAGCATTTTATCTTCTTCAAATTCTGACTGCTGACAGATCAAACCTGAGGAGCCTTTGACTATTTTGTAAGCACAATGCCTTTCTTTCATGATACTTTACCCTTTGGAGCGTGTAGTAAAGGTATCGACCGGTAAAAAAATAAGTTGAGAAAAACTTGAAGGTGAGTAAAAAACAGTGCCGAAGCCACTAAATGCTCCGGGAATAAACATAAATGATTCGAAACGCTGCAGGTACGTCATCTTTAGCTGACCTACCTGGGGCATTACATTCATTTTTCTTATTGGGCAGCATCAGCTCGTGCTTTAATCAATGCTAAAGCGTGTTTTAAGCGCTGAAGAACGCGAGATTTGCCCAAAAGCGCTAGTGTCATGTCAATAGAGGGTGACATGCCACTACCGGTTACAGCAACACGTAGAGGCTGAGCAATTTTAGACATATTAATGTCGAATTCGGCACTTACATCATTTACACATTGCTGCAAAACATCCCCTGTCCATGACTCAAGGGTTTCTAATCGATGATAAAGCGCCGTTAAGGGCTCCAACACCACTGGACGCAAATGTTTTTTACAAGCATCATCATCATACTCAATGGTGTCTTGATAAAAATACCGGCTACTTTCACATAACTCTGCTAACGTTCGACAACGCTCCGCCTGAACTTTCACTAAATCAGTCAGTGCAGGCCCTTGCCCTATATCTACGCCTTGGTGCGTAAAATGCCAGGCCAACGCTTTCGCAACACTTTCGGGTGAATCAGCCTTTTGGTAATGCTGGTTTAACCAGTAGAGTTTTTCATAATTAAAACTTGAGACGCCACGACTGACATGTTGTAGATCAAAAGCATTGATCATCTCATCCATGCTAAAAATCTCTTGGTCGCCATGCGACCATCCTAATCGAACCAAATAATTGAGCAATGCATGGGGCAAAAACCCAAGTTCTTTAAACTGCAACACACTAACCGCACCATGACGCTTGGATAAACGCTTACCATCGTCCCCTAAAATCATGGGCAAATGAGCAAAGATGGGAATGGGGGCATTCAACGCCTTAAATAAATTGATTTGCCTAGGCGTATTATTGATATGGTCATCTCCACGAATCACATGGGTAATCTCCATGTCCCAATCATCAATAACCACGGCAAAATTGTACGTTGGATGCCCATCAGAACGGACTAAAATCAAATCATCGAGCTCATTGTTATCCACATGGATTTCACCGTACACTTCATCGGTGAACGATACTGTACCTGTACTTGGATTTTTAAACCGAACAACAAAAGGGACGTCACTCTCTACGTGCGCTTTATCACGGCAATGCCCATCGTAACGAGGCTTTTCTTTATTGGCGAGTTGCGTTTCACGCAATGTTTCTAATCGCTCTTTCGTGCAATAACACCGGTACGCTTTATCTTCCTCTAAAAGCTTTATTGCGATGCTTTTATAACGAGGGTACCTATCTGTTTGATAAAAAGGGCCTTCATCACAGTCTAAACCAAGCCATGCCATGCCTTCTAAAATAGCATGCACAGAAGCCTCCGTGGAGCGCTCTTTATCTGTATCTTCAATCCGCAAAATAAATTTGCCTTGATGACGCTTTGCATATAGCCAAGAAAACAAGGCGGTACGAACACCACCTACATGTAAAAGTCCCGTGGGGCTTGGGGCAAAGCGAGTGCGGACAACCATTGGAGGCTCCGTTGTAAGCGATAAAATAATCGCGCTATAATAGCCGACTTTGCGAGCAACGCAAAGCGCTGAAAGCCCTGATACGGCTAAAACAACATTGGATGTAAACACCCCTTTCGTCCAAAAACCATTACCAAGGGCATCAACGTGAAAGGCATCGGCATCAAATATCAGCTCAGACTTACAACGCTTATACCGGTCCTTCTGGTCGCCCTACTCTTTGCGGTGTTTTACAATGGCCAATTTGGCAGCGGATTAAAACAACATCTTTTGCGGCTTGGTAAAGCATACATTCATCAACTATTACCTGCCGCCCAATTAGCCATGCTGAAAGATGATCATCGAGCCCTGCAAGGATTAATCGATGCATCCACCATCAATCCAGAAATTCAAGCCTTGGCTTTTTATAATGCAAATGGACAATTGGTCGCTTACAGGGGGGGCAAGCAATCGCTTCACAACACGTTTAATCCCTCCAAATTCACAGGTGATTACGTTGAAAGCAAACAAAAAACCCCCTATACCATCAATTTTGTAGCACCTATTATATTACCTAAAGACAATCCCTATGCTGTAACCCCCAAAAACCTTACCCCTCTTCAAGGTAAGGATATTCTTGGCTGGTTATCCATTGATATAGACACCCGCTCCATGCTAATTCAACGCTATCAAATGTACATTGTTACAATTTTCATTACCCTTCTTGGCTTATTGATGGGATTGAGTATTCACTATATTTTATCTAAACGCATTTATTTACCTATTGCCCGCTTAAGACGCAGCATGAAGCAAATTTTAAGCAATGAATTTGAAACCCACATCAAAATAGCCAGTACTGGCGAATTGGGCATTATTGAGCAAGGCTGCTCACATTTACAAAAGCACTACCTAAGATCTGTTCAAGAATTGAATCACCATATTGAAATAGCCACTGCTGACTTGCAACAAAGCCTTGAATTATTGGAAGAAAAAAACATAGAACTATCTCTTGATAAAAAGAAATCCGAGGAGCGAAGTCGCCAAAAAGCGGAGCTTATTGCCAACATGAGCCATGAAATTCGAACCCCCATGAATGGTGTTATTGGTTTTACCAATGTTCTTTTAGATAGCAAGCTAGACCCGCTGCAATTGGATTACGTGAATACCATCAAATCTTCCGCGCAAGATTTATTATCCATCATTAACGATATTCTTGATTACTCGAAAATGGATGTGGGTAAACTACACCTTGATTGCATTCCTCTCGACATACGCGCATGTATCGATGAAGTGTTAGCACTTACAGCGCCCATCGCTCATCGAAAAGGGATTGATCTTATACCCTCCACAGCCATCAATGTCCCCAAAACCATGCTGGGTGACCCACTTCGTCTAAAGCAAATGATCAGTAACCTTGTGAGCAATGCCATTAAATTTACAGAGCAAGGGTATGTGTTAATTCGAACATGCATCGAGCAAGAAACGGAGAGGGACTATAGCCTTTCTATATCAGTGACGGACTCAGGGATAGGAATATCAGCAGATGATCAAACCACGTTATTCAACGCATTTAACCAAGCAGACACCACCATTACTCGCCGTTATGGTGGCTCAGGCCTTGGATTAGTCATTTGTAAAAAGCTCGCTGAGCAAATGCAAGGGCGTATATCAATAAAAAGTGAGGTCCATAAAGGCTCTACCTTTTCAATCCATATTAAGCTCGAAAAATTAGCTTCTTATGAGGTTGAAAAACGTCAAATTCACCGCTTTGCAAATTTAAACGTGATTTGTTTTGATGATAATCCATTGCACCTAGAAGCGATATGCAATGGATTGGGCCATTGGGGTATTCATTGCATGCCCGTTGATTCCTTCAGCAAACTTGGAGACGCGTTTAAAACGCATAGCAACTACCATCTAGCGTTTGTTAACGTGAACCAAGGCTGCGAACAACAAGTAGCCGAGTTATTGCGTCAACAATCCATTCCTTCTGTTCTTGTTTCTAAATGGTTCATCAAAGATTATGAAGCCTTAGGCGCCGATGGGTTCTTATTTAAACCACCAAATATCCAAAAACTCCACGATACAATTGAGTCATTAATCAACAAAGTAGCGCTTACAAAAACGCACACCCATGAATTAAATTATTTACGCCAAAAATTAGGTTTAATAAAACCGAGCTTACTCATAGCAGAAGATAACGCCGTTAATCAGATGCTTCTTCGCTCCATGCTCGGTGAAAATGTCCAGATGGAAATGGTCAGTGATGGCCAACAGGCGGTGAAAAATTGTAGCCTCAAACGGTTTGATGTCATAGTGCTCGATCTTCAAATGCCTCTGCTCAATGGCTTGGATGCAGCACTCATGATTCGAGAAACCTCCATCATCAATCAACATACACCCATCATGCTCATCAGTGCGAATAGCAGCGATTTACATAAAAATCTTCTACCTTCAGCAGGTATTGGTCCGTATTTACAAAAACCCATCGATGAAGAAACCCTGCTTCGCGCACTTTTACTCCTGATGAATAAACCAAACCCAGTCGCTATCAATTGGGCGCTCTGCGTTCAAAAATTATCTGGAAATCATGCTTTAGCTCAGGAATTTATGGCTCGGTTTATCGAGGAACTGCAAGTAAATCGTGAAGAATTTTTGCAATTAATGCGTGAAGATAATATTAAGGGGCTAGAGCGAGCTGCACACAAACTCCATGGCGCTTGTTGTTTTTGTGGTGTTCCCTCCTTGCAACATCACGTCATTCTGGTGGAAAATCTTGCAAAACACGCACGCTCAATGAACGAACTCAATGCGGCATTTTCTGCGTTAATTCTAAGTATTGATGATGTGCTGAGTGAGTATAAACACTTAAACTTTGTACAAGCATAATGCCCCAGTAAGTAAAGAAGAGCCCCCTTCACGTTGAGTAATATCATCGTAAGCACGGTGTTGCGGGGTATCAACACACTGCACCATTCGTTGTATGAAACAGGAGAGATAATGTCAGTAAAAAATGCCATATACGCACAATCTGGCGGCGTCACCGCCGTTATTAATGCATCTGCTTGCGGCGTCATTCAAACTGCGCGCCAGCACCCGCATCAAATCGGCAAGGTTTTTGCCGCTAAAAACGGGATAATTGGAGCCTTGCAAGAAGAGTTAATTGATACGTCACTCGAAGATGATCTTGCCATTGCGAAGCTGCTTCACACACCTTCAGGAGCATTTGGTTCATGCCGTTACAAATTAAAAGACAGTGGGCCTGAGTTTCAACGCCTTCTTGATGTTTTCAAAGCACACAACATTGGTTATTTTTTCTACAATGGTGGTGGTGACTCGCAGGATACCGCAAACAAAGTAGCTAACATGAGTATTGCGGCAGGTTTCCCTGTGACCTGTATCGGCATTCCTAAAACAGTCGACAATGATTTACCCTTTACAGACACCTGTCCAGGCTTTGGATCTGTCGCAAAATACATTGCTTTATCAACGCTTGAAGCAGGTTTTGATGTAGCCTCAATGGCCGCCTCCTCCACAAAAGTCTTTATTCTAGAGGTTATGGGAAGACACGCCGGATGGATAGCAGCCAGCAGTGGATTAGCCAGTACCCATAATAACGAACCGCCGCATATTATTTTATTTCCTGAAGTACCGTTTAATCAAACTTACTTTCTAAAACGCGTTGCTGAATGCGTAGAAAACCATGGCTATTGCGTGGTTGTTGTTTCAGAAGGTGTACGGAATGAACAAGGTCAATTTTTAAGTGATGCAGGCGTGCGTGATGCCTTTGGCCATGCGCAGTTAGGCGGGGTAGCCCCTCTTCTAGCCCAATTGATTAAACGTGAATTGAACCTTAAGTACCATTGGGCAGTAGCCGATTATTTACAACGCGCCGCGCGTCACATAGCTTCCTCCGTGGATGTTGAGCAAGCCTATGCATTAGGAAAAGCTGCCGTAGAATTAGCGCTTGAAGGTCACAATGCGATAATGCCTATCATTGTCAGGGAACAAGACGCCCCCTATCAATGGTCTATTGGACAGGTGCCATTAGCAGATGTTGCAAACCAAGAGAAAAAAATGCCTGAAGAGTATATCAGTGCTGATGGAATGGGAATTACAGATGCATGTCGCCGCTACCTAGCGCCACTTATCCAAGGTGAGGCATACCCACCGTATAAAGATGGCCTACCTGATTATGTGCGCCTCAAAAATACCCTTGTTACTAAAAAACTAGAGATAGTCGATTGAATTTGAAATGACTGACTCCCTACGTACCGCTGCCATATCATTACCCACAAATCTGTGTCATATAGTTTGTCGTTCCCGCGAAGGCGGGAATCTATCTACATACTGATCGATTTGCCCAATTTTGGAATGGATTCCTTCGCGGGAACGACATGACCGGTATTTTTTCTAGCCAAAATTCTTACAACCCACTGGCTGGTAAAGTTTACAAGACTTATGGGTAATCAT
>Ga0247839_1008295_pt1 | contig 10990 bp, 10 predicted proteins | sample LaCruzMarch2015__6_FD_192405 | JGI IMG/M metagenome (GOLD analysis project Ga0247839, IMG submission 192405) | Freshwater microbial communities from meromictic Lake La Cruz, Castile-La Mancha, Spain - LaCruzMarch2015_16m | ecosystem: Environmental > Aquatic > Freshwater > Lake | place: Spain...
GGCACCCGATCCAAAGGTCGCGATCCGCCCCCCTGCCCTGCGCGCACCCGCCTCAAGCACGGCGGCGAAGGCCACGTCGGCATTGAAGATCGCCACGCCGTCGTCTGCGAGCCCCTCGAAGATGGCTGCCTTCTCCGCCGCCACCCCGGCCTCGCCGTCGGCGAAGGCCTCGATATGGACCGGGCCGACCGTGGTCACACAGGCCGCGTGCGGCCGCACCATCTTCGACAGCGGCGCGATCTCGCCCGGCGCATTCATGCCGATCTCGAACACCGCCCGCTCGGTCATGCGCGGCATCCGCGACAGGGTCAGGGGCACGCCGATATGGTTGTTGTAGCTCTTGATCGAGGCGTGGGACGGACCCGCCAGATCCAGTCCCGCCTTGATCGCCTGGGTCACGCTGGTCTTGCCGACCGAGCCGGTGACCGCGCCGCGCCGGGCCGGGGTCCGGTCCCGCGCCGCCATGCCCAGGGCCTCGAGACCCCGCAGGGTATCGGCTACCGCCACGCACGGACCGCCCCCGACCGGATATTCGGTGATCGCCCCCGCCGCCCCGGCGGCAAAGGCGGCGGCGGCGAAATCGTGGCCGTCCCGTGCGCCCTTCAGCGCGAGGAACAGGTCACCCGGCACGATCTCGCGGCTGTTGTAGGTGATGCCCGTCGCCTCGAAGGCCGCGCCGGACAGGGTCCCGCCCGTGGCGGCAACGATTTCGGCGGAGGTCCAGAGCGGTGTGTCAGGCATGGATACGCAGGGCTTCGGCGGCTTCGGTGGCGTCGTCGAACGGGTGGGTGACGCCGCCGACGATCTGTCCCTGCTCATGCCCTTTTCCGGCGATGATCACCACATCTCCGTCGCCCATCATCTCGATGGCCTCGCGAATGGCAGCGCGCCGGTCGCCGATCTCGCGCGCAGCGGGACAGCCGGCCTTCACGGCCTTGCGGATGGCGGCGGGATCCTCGGAGCGCGGATTGTCGTCGGTGACGATGGCCACGTCGGCCAGCCGCCCCGCGATCTCTCCCATCATGGGGCGCTTGGCCCTGTCGCGATCGCCGCCCGCGCCGAAGACGACGATCAGCCGGCCCGTCGCATGCGGCCGCAGCGCCTTCAGCACCGTCTCCAGCCCGTCGGGCGTATGCGCATAGTCGACATAGACCTCACCGCGACCGCTGCCCGGGATACGCTGCAACCGGCCCCGGGCACCGGTGATCTTCTCCAGCCCGGCCAGAACCCGCTCGGGCGTCTCGCCGGCCGCGATGCACAGGCCCGCCGCAACCAGGGCGTTCGAGGCCTGGAAGGCCCCGGCCAGAGGCAGCAGGACCTCGTGCAGGCTGCCCCGCGCATCGATCGTCAGCCGCTGGCCCTCGGGCGTCGCCCGGCGCGCGATCAGCGACAGGTCCCGCCCCCGCTCGCCCACCGCCATGATGCCCAGTCCCGACATGATCGAGGCGGCGGCGAAGCTGGAATAGGCGTCGCTGTCCGCGTTCAGCACGGCGGTACGGCCGCGCGGCAGCAGGGTCTCGAACAGCCGCAGCTTGGCGCTGCGATAGCTGGCCATGTCGCCATGATAGTCGAGATGGTCCTGACTCAGATTGGTGAAGGCCGCGGCCTGCAGGGTGACCCCATCCAGCCGGCGCTGGTCGATGCCATGCGACGAAGCTTCGAGCGCCAGATGGGTGACGCCGCTCGCGGCCAGATCCGCCAGCATACGCGCCGCGTCGGCCGCGTCCGGACTGGTCAGGCCAGGTCCCGTCAACGCGCGGTTAACGTTACCCATTTGTGCCACAACCCCGAGAGTGCCCATGCTCGCGGCATGCAGGCCCAGGGCGGCCCAGATTTCGCGACAGAAGGCGGCCACCGAGGTCTTGCCGTTGGTGCCGGTGACGGCGACGCAGGTCGCGGGCTGGGAACCATAAAAGTCGCGCGCCGCGATGGCATAGGCCCGACGCACGTCGCCCGAGGTGATCAGGACCGGGGCCAGGCCCGCATCGGTGTCATGGGGAGCCAGCACAGCCGCCGCGCCCTGCGACAGGGCCTGGGGGATGAAGCCTCGGCCGTCAGCGACACTGCCCGGCAGGGCAACGAACAGCGAACCCGGCGCGACCTTGCGGCTGTCGGCCGTGACCCCGGTGATCATCGGATCGGCCGAGAGGTCGCGGCGCAACAGTTCCGACAGCTTGATCGCGGGCCGGGTCGCGCTCATCGCCCGTCGCCTTCCAGATCCTCGAACGCCGGAATCCGGTCGCCGAGGGCGGTCCGGTACGGATCGGCCTTGCGCGCCACACCGAGGAAGCCGGCGATACGGTCGGCGATCCGGCCGACGGCCGGGGCAGCGACGAAGCCGCCGGTCCGCGGATAGGTCTGCGGCTCGTCGATCAGCACCAGGATCTGGTAACGACGGGCATCGACCGGGCCGTCGGCGGGGAACACCCCGGCGAAGGTGCCGACCGCATGGGCGGTATTGTAGCGGCCGTTGACCGACTTGTTGGCCGAGCCGGTCTTGCCGCCGACACGCAACCCCGGTGCCTCGGCCCGGCCGCCCGAGCCGCGCACGACATTACGGCGCATCAGGTCCAGCATGGTCAGGGATGTCCCGGGCGAAACGATCTGGCGGCCCCGCTCATCCGGCCTTCCGCCCTTGCGCAGGGTCAGGGGGATGAACCGACCGCCGTTGGTCAGGGCGCCCATGGCCGCAGCCATCTGCATCGGTGTGATCGAGATGCCGTAGCCGAACGACAGCGAGGCGAGGGTCGAGTCCGACCATTCACCCGGCAGGATCGGCGCTTCCGAGGGAATCTCGAACGGGGCCCGTGACATCATGCCGAAGCGTTCGAAATAGTCGCGCATCACCCGCGGCCCCATCTCGGTCGACAGGCGCGAGGTGCCGATGTTGGACGAGTGGAGATACACTTCCTCCAGCGTCATCACCTTGTTCTGGGCATGGAAATCAGTGATCCGGCGGCTGCCGATCTGAAGCGCCTCGGACGCATCCAGCAGGGTGGTCATGTCGGCCCGGCCGGTGTCGATGGCAGCGGCGACGGTGAAGGTCTTGAACACCGATCCCATTTCATAGGTGGCGGCGGTGGCCAGGTTGCGTGAGTTGGACGCCGGCCAGCTGGCCATGCCCAGAACCTCGCCCGTCTGGACGTCGGTGATGATACCGACCGCGCCGATGGCCCCGGTGGCCGTCGCGGCGGCGGCCAGCTCATTTTCCAGAACGCCCTGGACCCGCAGATCGATGGAGATCTGGAAACTCTCGCCACGGGCACCCGCGGCCCGGATCTCGTCGTTGAAGGCGCGCTCCGCCGCGGACAGGCCCACTCCGCCGGTATCGACATTGCCGATCACATGGCGGGCGGACTCACCGAGCGGATGGACACGGACGTCCTCGGGCTCGAAGCTGATGCCGCCGAGGGCCAGATTGTGGACCGCCACCTTTTCCCGGGGGGTCAGGCGGTTGACGACCAGCAGCCGGCGATCGCCGTACAGGGCTGTCTGGAGCCGGGTCCGCGACACGCGCGGCAGGACACGCCGGATCTGGGCGGCCGCCGCCCGACGATCCCAGACCTGGGCCGGATCGATATAGAGGCCGTAGTGGACGATGTTGGTGGCCAGCAAGGCACCGTTGCGGTCGACCAGGTCGGCGCGGACCACCGCATTGGGGTGGGAGTCCGCTCCGGCACCGGCTCCGGCCGTCAACAGGGCCGCGTGCACGGCGCCGAGCGTCAGGCAGACGAAGGCCGCCGAGAAGACCGACAGGATGACGAAGATCCGGACCCTTGTATCCTCTTCGGGCCGGGCGTCGGCACGGGCCCGACCGAAGGCGTGCTCGACCCACCACATGGCTTCGGTCAACCAGCGCCAGGAGGGCGTAAAGCGCCGCACGTCCCAGGAGGGCGCCGGGCGGGAACCCACATGCGGATCCTGGGCGCTCATCGCTCGACCTCCGGCGCAGGGGCGGCCGGGACCGGCGGCGTTGCGATGACGACCGGTGCGGGCTCCGGGATCGGGGCCAGGGTCGGAAGGTTCTCGACCTTCGCCTGACGATGCACATCGACGGGCACCAGACCCGCACCCCGCGACAGGGCCTCAAGCCGGCTGGGCTGTTCCAGCCGGGCCACCTCCGCGCGCAGCAGGCGCACCCGCTGACCATTGTCACTGATCTGCCGTTCGAGGTCGGAGATGCGGGCACCTTCGCGCGCCGCTCCTGCCTTGGCCAGATAGACCGAGAAGACCATGACAGCGACCAGCAGCACGCCGATGATCTCGATCCAGCGGATGCCGCGGATCTTCCAGGCGAAGAGACGGTTCAGGTTGGCGACGGCCGTATTCATGCGGCGACCCTCCCCTCGAAGGCGCCCCAGGGGGCAGCCTCGGTCCGGACCGCGGCCCGGAGCTTGGCCGAGCGCGCCCGGGGATTATCGGCCCGCTCTGCGTCGCCGGCCTCGCGCGCACCCTTGAACGACAGGATGAAGCTGGGCTTGCGGGTCTCGATCGCGACCGGGGCATGGCGCGATCCGCCCGGGGCGTTACCGGTCCGCTCGATCAGGAAGGCCTTGACGATCCGGTCCTCCAGCGAATGGAAGGTGACCACCGCCAACCGCCCGCCGGGCGACAGGGCCGCCTCGGCCGCCTCCAGTCCCTGACGCAGCTGGCCCAGTTCGTCGTTCACGGCGATGCGCAGCGCCTGGAATACGCGTGTGGCGGGATGGATCGGCGCCCCCCGGCGGCCGCCCAGCGCCTTTTCGACCACGGCAGCCAGATCCAGCGTCCGCTCGAACGGCTTTTCCACCCGGCGGCGCAGGATGGCCGTGGCGACCCGGCCCGACTGGCGCTCGTCGCCATACAGTTTGAAGATGTGGGCCATCGGCCCGTGGTCCCAGCCGTTGACGATGTCGGCGGCGGTCTCGCCCGCATCGCCCATCCGCATGTCCAGCGGACCGTCGCGCATGAAGGAAAAGCCGCGCTCGGCCTGGTCCAGCTGCATCGAGGAAACCCCGATGTCGAACACCACACCGTCCAGCCGCGCCTCGCCACTGTCGGCGAAGGCCTCGGCCAAGCCGGAGAAGGGTGTGCGCACCAGCCGGAACTGTCCCGGATAGTCATTGGCCACAGCCTCGGCATGCGGCTGCACCGTCGGATCGCGATCGAGGGCGATCACTGTCGCGCCGGTCGCCAGAATCGCGCGTGTGTAGCCGCCGGCCCCGAAGGTGGCGTCGATGATCACATCGCCGGCAACCGGTGCCAGGGCCTCGATCACTTCGGCCAGCAGGACGGGGGCGTGGGGCGAGGTCATCCCGCCTCCCCGTTCATGACCTGCCGGGCCAGCGCCCGGCGGGCGTCGCGGCGGGCGCTCCAGCGCGAGCGGTCCCAGATCTGAAAGCGCGGCCCGAGGCCGACGATGACCACATCCTCACCCAGTCCGGCATCCTGGCACAGGCTTTCCGGCAGGGTGATGCGGCCGCCGCCGTCGTACGAAAGCGGGCGCTGGCCGGCGTAGAAGGTCTCTTCGAGGGCCGTGCGTTTGTCGCTGCCGAACGGCAGGGCCTCGATCCGGGCGACATATTCGGCCATCAGCCGGTCGCCGCCGGCCTCGAGGCAGTCATCGGCCAGGGCGAAGAAGCAGAAGACGCCGTGCTCGGCGCCATTGTCGGCGGTGCGGAACTCCTGCGGAATCAGCAGGCGCCGCTTGCCGTCCAATTGTTTCTCGTAGGTCGAGAGAAACACGCCCTGCCCCAACTCGGACCCTTCGGTCCGCCCCTCTGATCCCCGTGAACGTCACGCGGCGCACACCAGCCCCGCGCCAAGTGATTTGGGATAGCATGGGATGAAATGGGTCTCAATGGGATTAGTTGACGAGAGTTAACCTCAATTGCGGCAAACAGAGCTGCAACGGCGTGAACATAAACAGAACATCCTCAGTATTCACAGCCTGTGGACCAATCCTGCGCCGCATTGGGGGCCAAGGGGTTAACAGAAGCGAGAGGGCCGGCACCGGTCCCGGGGCCCGCGCTCAAGCAGCGAGCCGCCGCGCGGCGAGCGTTAGCGCCCCAAAAAATTATGCCAGACGGCCTGTAAGCCGGGTTCTGTTCCGCCCGAAAGCGGTGACGATCATTCCTCTGGACCGCCCGTTGCCGGACGGTTCTCGCGACCTACCCGGACGCCTCGGGCGGTGAACCCTGCGAGCAAGCTCGCGCGACGTCCCTATTCGGTCTTGCTCCAGGCGGGGCTTGCCATGCCGTCCCTGTTGCCAGGCACGCGGTGGGCTCTTACCCCACCCTTTCACCCTTCCCTGCCCCAAGGGGCAGGCGGTTTGCTTTCTGTGGCGCTATCCCTCGGGTCACCCCGGGCGGGCGTTACCCGCCGCCTCTTCACCGTGGAGCCCGGACTTTCCTCGCTCCTTCGCCGAGGCTCCGGAGCGCAAGCGCTGCGAAGCTTTGGCGAAGCAGCGCGACCGCCCGGCCGTCTGACGGCGCGACAGATGGGCCGGATGAGGGTTGGCGTCAAATTCTCCCTCCCCTTCATTGGGTGGGAGAGGGCTATCGTCAGTTGAGAACCCCGGTCACACTCTCCGCCGTCGCCAGCTGGAGCACCCCCATCAGGGTCGCCCGCGTCTCGCCGTCCGCTACCCCGTCCACCTGACCCGGCCGCCAGTGGCGCTGGAAGGCCTCGACGGTCAGCCGGGTCGCCTCGTCATAGGTCCCGCCCGGCGTCAGGGCGTAGCCCAGCCGGTGCAGGCCGGCGCGCAGGACGATCACCCCCAGCCCCTCGTCGCCGACACCCAGCGGCACGCCCAGCGCCGCGATCCGCTCCGCTGCCGGCTCGAACCACAGGCCGTGGCCGATCGCCGCCAGCCGCTTCCACGGAAACCGCTCGCCGGGATCCTGCTTCCGCTCCGGCGCCAGGTCCGAATGGCCGATGATGCGGGCGTCGGGAATGGTCCAGCGGGTGCGGATGTCGTTGATCAGGCTGATCACCGCATCGATCTGGACCTCGGGGAAGTCGCAATAGCCGAACTCATGGCCCGGATTGACGATCTCGATGCCGATGGAGGCGGCGTTGCAGTCGGTCTCGCCTTGCCATGCCCCCTTGCCGGCATGCCAGGCGCGGCGCTCTTCGGCCACCAGCCGCAGGATCGCGCCGTCCTCATCGACCACATAGTGGGCCGAGACCTGGGCTTCAGGATCGCACAGCCGCGCAACCGCCTCATCGGCCGTGCGCATGCCGGTATAGTGCAGCACCAGCATGTCCGGCGGGCCGCGACGGGCGTTGAAATTCGGGGACGGGACGTCCTTGACGCTGAGCACGGCGCGCTTACCGGCCGGGCCGCTCCCAGCCATAGGCGACCCAGGCGCCGTCAACCTTGTGCGCCTCAATCACGTCGTCGGCCCGGCGGGCCCGGTCGGCGGCCTTGCGGCGCGCGCCCGTGGCAAGTCCGGCGAAGAAGACCAGAACAGCGACGAACAGGGCGATCACCGCCACGGCCACGGCGGTGAAGACCGCCAGCACAGCGCCCACCGTCATGGCCACGAGGGTTGCGATCACGCCTGCCAGCCACATGACCGGGGCCAGCAGTCCGTTCGACGGACGGCGCGAAGACGGGCCGAAGATCAGACGGTCGGACTGGGTCATCAAATCACCTCAACAGACGCTGGAAGAACAACGTCGAACCCTCAATGTCGGTCCACACGGATGAACGGTCAATGACCGGGGCCTTCACAGGCGAGTGTTCCGCCTCAATAGGGCTGTTCCGCCAGCACCGATGCGCCGGAGGACCGGGCCTGCTCGGTCTGGATGCGGCGAACGGTCGCCTCCGCCGCCGGGTCGTTCATGACCCCGCCGATCCCGACCAGAACCCGCGCCGCCTCTCCCGAGACGCCGAACGCCTGCGACAGGACCTCGAACGGCGAGCTGGCTTCCGGATAGCGTTTGAACCGCACCGGATCCCCGGCCGGAATACGGGCCAGTTCGCGGGCCTTGGCGATGGCCTCCTCAAGGCCGCCGAGCTGGTCGACGAGGCCGATCTCCCGGGCCTGGGCCCCGGTCCAGACGCGGCCGCGGGCGATCTCGCGCACCCGGGCGGGCGGCAGACGACGACCCGCCGCGACGCGGGCGATGAACTCCTCATAGGTGCGATCGATCTGGGCCGCATAGGCCGCGCGCTGCGCCGGGCTGAACGCCTGTGCCGGCGAGAAGGCATCGGCATAGTCACCGCCGACCGAGAGGCTGCGCATGTCGACGCCGAACCGGCCCAGCGCATCGGCCAGCACGAATTTGCCGCCATAGACACCGATCGAGCCGGTCAGGGTCGAGGGTTGGGCCACGATCCAGTTGGCTTCCGAGCTGATCCAGTAGCCGCCCGAGGCCGCGTAATCGCCCATCGACACCACCACCGGCTTGCCGGCCGCCTTGGCTGCGCGCACGGCCGCCAGGATCTGCTCGGATGCCTCGGGCGAACCGCCCGGCGAGGAAACGCGGAAGACGATGGCCTTGACGCTGTCATCCTCGATCGCGGCATAGAGCGCCTCGGCGAGGTCATCCGACAGGATCGAGGAACCGCCACCGAACGGGTCGGCACTGCCGCCGGTACCGGTCATGATGGCACCCTCGCCACCGACGATTGCGATCGCGCTCCGGCCCGAACCCTCCCGCGGGCCCCTGGACGAGGCGTAGTCGGCGAATTCCATGATCTCGGCCCCGCGGCCGGCCCGGCGCCGGGCCTCGGCCTCGGCCTCCTCGACCTGGCCGATCTTGTCGATCAGACGCCGTTGCAGCGCCTGGGCCGACGAATGGGGACCGGCCTCGATTGCGGCACGCAAGGCCGCCGGCGTCGTCTTGCGGTCCTGCGCCGCATGGGTGATGGCCGAGGTATAGATCGACGTCATCCAGGCCGTCATCGCCTCGCGGTGGGCCGGGGTGAAGTCGCTCTCGGTGAACTCATTGACCGCGTTCTTGTACTCATAGCGCTGCTCGAACTCGGCGTTGACGCCGTATCGGTCGAGGGCGCGGCCGAGGAAGACGCTGTCGGCCGAAAAGCCCGCCAGCTGGAAACCGGCCGTGTTCTGCATCCACAATTCGGACGCCGAGGCCCCGATCATATAGCTGGAGACCGTGGCACCGACGGGCTGGAAGCCCTGGCTGTGGGCAAGCACGACCTTGCCCGAGGCGCGGAAGCGACGGATGGCCTGACGGATCTCGTCAGCGGCGGCGGGGGTGATTCCGGCTTCCGGCAGGCGGATCAGCAGGACCTTGACCCTGTCGTCCTCCCCGGCCTGGGCCAGGGTGTCGACGATCTGAAGGGTCGACAGGCCCGAACCGCCGAAAATCGCAAACGGGTTGTTGGGGGCCTGGTCGGTGACTCCGGCCCGCAGGTCCAGTTCCAGCACCGTGTTTCGCGGGGCCGGCTCCTCGGACGACGCCGAACCGATCGCCACCGCGATGAATAGGAACGGCACCACCACCAGGAAAAGGAACATCCCGGCAAACACACCGAGCATGGTCAGGAAAAACTGCTTCATGGCGAGGGGAGTCGTCCGGAGCACGGGCCGGGTCGTGGCCACAACGAACCATAGGGCGACAGTCCTCTCCGTCAAATGAACGTCGCGTAACACGCGACTGCGCGTCGCAGCATTCGATGCTGCATCGCAACGACCGCGATTGATGGGCCGCCCTGAAACCCCTATATGGGCGATCTGCGAGCGGGGGCCGAACGCCCCGCGTCACATCCGGACCGCACCTCCCATGCTGGTCACCCTGATGAAGGCCAAGCTGCACCGCGCAACGGTGACCCAGGCCGACCTCGACTATGAAGGCTCGATCGCCATCGATGCCGACCTGCTGGACGCCGCCGGCATCTTTCCGCACGAACAGGTCGATGTGCTGAACATCACCAATGGCGCGCGCTTCACCACCTATGCCATCGAGGCCCCGCGCGGATCGAAGGTCATCGGCGTCAACGGCGCCGCCGCCCGGCTGGTGCAGAAGAACGACAAGGTCATCATCGTGACCTACGGCCAGATGCCCGAGGAAGAGGCCCGCCAGTGGTCCCCCACCGTGGTCCTGCTCGACGACGCCAACGCGATCAAACGCGCCGCTTGACGCCGGCATCGTTCGGGACTCCCCTGCCCCAAGGGAGACCGTTCATGGCACGAATGCTTCAAGGCCTGCAGTGGCTGCTCTTCGCCCTCTATGCGGTGGCGGGTGCCGTCGCCCTGCTGATCGCCACCCCCGCCGGCCTGCGCCTGCTGGGCCAACCCGAAGGTATGCTGACCTTCCTGCCCGCCAAAATCCTCGGCCTGCCCTGGAGCCTGCCGCTGTGGTTCATGGACGACGGTCCGATCACGGCCCTGGCCGTGCTGGGCATCTGCTACGGCATGAACCTCGGCGTCGGCATGATGCTCGCGCGGAGTTCGCGGGGCTGAGCGGGTGGCTGGTGGCGGTTGGCTGGTGGCTGGTGGCTGGTGAAGAGCTGCAGGCGGCGATGACTAATGAACAAGGGCTGGCGTGATGGGCAGGTGAGCCCGCCCGTCACCAATCACCAATCACCAGCCACCAATCACCAATCACCAATCACCAATCACCAGCCACCCGGAGACCGCATCAGCGCCCCAGATCATACACGCCCGTGATGTCGATCCGCACCGTCAGCTGGCCCGCCGCGACCGGGGTCGAGCCGCCGGAATCCATGGCCATCTCCGCGCGGGCGAACATCAGCTGCGGCTGGGGCGCATAGCCACCGCCCTCCGACAGCGAGCGGATGCCGGCCAGTTCCACGCCCAGGGCCTGGGCATAGAGGGCCGCCTTGGCCTGCAGATTGCGGACGGCGATCTGGCGGGCCTGATTTTCGGCCGCCGACGGATCCTTCAGGCCGAAGCCGATGCCGTTGATCTGGTTGACGCCCGCGGCGACCACGGCATCCGCCGTCGTCCCGACCTTCGTCAGGTCGTTGATGATCACCGTCACCTGGTTCGAGGCCTGATAGCCGCGCAGCCGG
>Ga0247839_1008301_pt1 | contig 10985 bp, 15 predicted proteins | sample LaCruzMarch2015__6_FD_192405 | JGI IMG/M metagenome (GOLD analysis project Ga0247839, IMG submission 192405) | Freshwater microbial communities from meromictic Lake La Cruz, Castile-La Mancha, Spain - LaCruzMarch2015_16m | ecosystem: Environmental > Aquatic > Freshwater > Lake | place: Spain...
CATCAGTTATTGCGCAACAGATAACACCTGAGGTGTGACGAACCATAAAGCCAATATTTTCACTAGTTGCTTTATCGGCTAGCAGGATTAAATCGCCCTCATTCTCACGCGTTTCATCATCGGTAACAATTAAAAATTGGCCATTTTTAAAATCATTAAGGGCAGCTGTTAAATCACTCATGATTTATCCCCCTTACTTACCAATCGCTCCACATACTTTGCAATCAGGTCAACCTCAACATTTACTAAATCTCCTGGCTGCTTACTTGCCAAGTTAGTCCGCTCAAGAGTCTCTGGAATTAGCCACACAGTTACTAGATCACTTTGCGTAATCTCACCAACTGTTAGTGAAACCCCATCGAGTGCAATTGAGCCTTGATTGACTATGTATTTACTTAACTGCTTTGGTACTTGAATATCTAATTGCAACCACTTATCCCCTGGTGTTAATGCCACCACCGTTGCCACCCCATCAACGTGTCCTGCCACCATATGCCCACCCATGCGAGCATTTAATTGCGCAGCAAGCTCTAAGTTCACACCACTTCCCACGGTTAGTTGCGCCAGTGAGGTAATTGAAAGTGTTTGCACCATTACATCTGCGGTAAAGGATGTGCCAGAGATTTCGGTGGCGGTTAAACAAACACCATTTACTGCAACTGAGTCACCTAATTTAATCTCATCAATTAATGCTGGTGCGTTGATGGTAAAGATGGCAGAGCTCTCACCCTTACTAATTGCGCTCACCTTTCCTAACTCTGCAATAAGTCCAGTAAACATCAGCGATTACTTCCTATTAAATAGGTGGATTTAAGATCGCCAGCTAAAACCTGGGTACTGATGTGTTCAAGCCGTAGTTGATCATTAATCGATGAGTTAAGTTCATTGATATAAAAGGTTTTACCAGCACCTAACAGAGTTGGGGCTTGATAGATAATTACCTCATCAATTAATGAGGCTTTAATCATGGCACTAGCTAAGGTTGGGCCCGCCTCAACAAATACTTGATTTAGCTCTAACTCAGTTAACTTTGCTACTAATTGGTTTAAATCCTTTGAGTTGACCACCACGGTACGGGCTGCATTATCAAAAACCTTTGAATCCTTTGGTAACTCCTGCTCACCACAAATAACTCGAATTGGATTGTGGGTATAGCCATTAAAATCACCCCGTGGAATTAGGTGTGGGTTATCTACTACAACAGTATTTGTGCCAACTAAGATCGCATCTGATTCGCGCCGTAATCTCTGCACATCAGAGCGTGATACCTCATTGCTAATCCACTTAGATGAGCCATCACTTGCTGCAATCTTGGCATCTAATGTGGTTGCCACCTTCCAGATGAAGTAAGGACGTTTTTTGGCAATCTTTGTTAGCCAGGCCCGATTGGAGTAAGCCGCTTCTTTACTTAAAACATTTGATACCACATTGATTCCGGCCGCTTTTAATTTCGCTTGCCCACCTGAAGCTTGTGGATTTGGATCAGATACGGCGTAAACAACTGTGGTAATGCCAGCGTCGATGATTGCTTGCGTGCATGGACCGGTTTGACCAAGATGATTACATGGCTCAAGGGTTACCACCATCGTCGCACCTTTGGTGCGCGCTCCGGCATTGTTAATCGCAATAACTTCAGCATGATCTTTGCTACTCATTCGATCATGAAAACCTTCACCAATTACATTGCCATCTTTATCAATAATTACCGCGCCAACAATTGGATTGGGTGCGCACTTGCCTAAACCTTTTTCCGACAGGGCAATGGCGCGTTGCATTGCAACGGTGTGATCCATTTTTACCCCCACTCAAAATTCGAGATTTCCGGGGTGGGTGCATGCGAGCAAGCACAAAACGGTAGGGCAAATGCCTACCCTTTGTTGATTCCTCTCATCCGGACTTTAACCGTCGGTCTCAGAATTTCACTGAGTCAACCGATACCTGGCTGGCATCGGGTCGCGGACTATAACCGCCGGTTCGAAATTACATCGACCCCGGAAACAACAACACAATGTTACTGCCGTATCAATTATTTTGCGAGTTTGCGTGAAAAGCTTTTGGTTTTAACTTAGTTTTAAGCCAACGGGCCTAATAGATAGCTTGATAACTGCGCAGCAGGTCGGCTTTGATTTCCATGTCTTCCTTTAAAACTTGAAGTAGCTTCAGTTCCACAGAGTGAAATTATTGCACCCGATCCACCAGGGTGTGAGTTAATCCAAGCAGTTAAGTTATAAACAGAGCCTTCAATTACTGCCCAACAACTCTTTGCACTGTTGTTTGCGGCAACCTGCGCCATTGTGTAACCACTAGTAGTTGCTACTGGTATTGGTATGGCAGCAGGTGTTGCTGGAGTTGCAGCTGCGCCGCGAAGTACCTCGCCAAATATTTCTTTATCTCCTACTGCAACAGTAATTGCAGCTTTACTCTTTGATTTAATTGTGAAGTTATAAATACCAGCTTGGGCAAGATCGGAATAGCGCGCAAGGTATAGGTAATTAACTCTGCCATATGGCTCAAAAAACTTTGTGCGCTCATTAAACTTCATGGTTATAGGCGAACCAGTAGGTGGGGTAATTACCAGTGATGGCAATGAGCTAGTTCGCAGTGCGTTCTCTGGCTTCTTATCAACAATTAAGTATTGAACTGAAAGTTGATCACCTGATTTGAATTGGGCACGGAATGCTTTGGTTTGACGTGATTTAGTAAAGGATGCTCGAACTGCAAATGAGACTGTGCCATCTACTAGCAGCGGTCCTTTAGCTGCGGTGGTATCTGAATCTAATAAAACCACTGGTTGATGAGCACGGGCGGATTCACTACCAATCACCATAACTGCCAGCAGAGCTGCTAAAAATTTAACCATATTAAATTCTACTTTACTTTCTTATTTATTTGAATCTTTAATTGGCACTAATTTACTTCCTACCACCATAGCTGCTCCGATTAGTACTAGGTTCTTAATAATGTATTGGCCTTCAAGGGTTAAGTTAAATGGAATGCTGATAAAGCAGATCTCAGGGCGCAGGATTAATGGCAAAAAAGTTCCAGGCATTTGCAGCGCTAACAAAAATAGACCAATACGAATTAGTGGGGTGTAGAGCAGGCAAATACCAATTAACATCTCCCAAACACCAAGAATTGGAATAAAGATATCTGGATCAAACCAGTAGATAGTCTTTGTGATCACATCATTAGCAGGTGAATTACCAAAGGGTTTAAGTGCGCCAAACCAGATGAATATTATGCCAAGGGATACTCGAAGTACGGGCAGTGAGATTCTACTTAAGTAGTTGATCAATAAGGTATCAAACTCTTTAAGATTAAAGCTCTTAAGATCTCGTAAATTCTTCACATTACCCCTTTTTCTTATCCGTATTGTAATTGAGATAAATTCTTAAGGCCTGAGATAAAAATGATTACGATAGGCTTTTGCTGTGAAAATGTATGAAGTAAGCCACAGATGAGTCAGATTACTGTTATCTATGATGGTGATTGCGTACTGTGCCAAAATTCAATTAATTGGCTCAGCAAAAAATTAACCTTCACCGCAATCCCTTTTCAAAATGGTGATTTGGCAAGTTATGGTTTAACTAAGGCTGAGTGTGAGAAGCAGGTCTATGCCATTTCTGATAGCAATAAATATGGCGGAGTAAGCGCCGTAATCTTTTTGCTTAATATGCGGGGAAATAAAATCAGTAGCGCACTTCTTAGAATGTCTGGGCCTATTGGCACTTTTGGATATAAAAAGATTGCCGCAAACCGAAAATCACTTATTGTTAAATTACTAGCTAGATTTATTGCAAAGATTACTTAGCAGGTTCTAACTCTGGAGTTGGCGCCGGCACACTTGGCGTAATTGCAGGTTCGCGCTCTCGTCTTACTACTCGATCTGGCTCACCAATCTCAGCCATTACCGCCTCCTTGTTAAATTGATAACCCTAATTTAATCAGCTTATCGATGAGTGTAAAGGTGTTTATCACTAGGCATAACTGTGTTAAACCTAACCTAAAATCAGGCTTATCTAATTAGCCAAATCGGTGTTTAATCAATCTATGAGTAGCGCACAACTTAAACAACGATTGGTTAAATTGGTTCGGCTATACCCAATTCTCGCTCTATCTGTTCTCTTACTCGCTTATCTACTAGGTGGATTTAGTGAAAAAGAGAATCCGCTTATCCCGCAATCAGTAATTATAACTTTTTTATACCTATTTGTTGGACTAGTTCCACTAGCTTTCATAATTGCCTTCATTGTAGTTGGCAATAAAAGTGATAAAGAGTTCAGCAGTAATCAGCTCAACCAATCTAGATTGGTATATGAGAATGCTTTTGATCTTCCGACACAAGTGATGCATGGTTATAAGTTGGCAATGATCACCGGCCGGATTCCAACATTAACTGGATTAACTGGAGATATTTACTCATCTGATTCATCTGCAAAATGCACCATTAATTCAGAGCATGTGCCACCAGTGACAGATTGTGAGTGCGGCTTTTATGCTTATAAAGATCTGACTGATGCTAAATTTGAGTTATCGATTAACCCAGGTGCATTTGTTTTAGATGTTGATCTTTATGGCATTGGCTTTACCTACCAGCGCGGTTATCGGGCTGAAACTCAGGTGGTTAACCTACTAACCACCCCGAAAAGATGTATGCGATGTCGAATATTGCCGCCGGCTCTCTTTGTTACCACCTACCGCTTAGGTTACGACGATATCCCTTGGTGGCAGTGGCAGAGCCGTTGTGTAATTTGTAGCAGTAGTTTTAGAGCTGAGGATAAATTAACAGTTGAACAGATGGCAGAAAAACTATCCTTAAAAATCCAATCTATCTAGATTTTTTAAGCAATCTACTTGCGCCACTACTCCAAAGCGCCCAAGCAACCAGTGGTGGTTGAAAAAACAACCTAATTAACCGCTTGGTATCAGTATCTAAGCCAAAGGCATCAATCTGATTTACATACTGATTGATATTGCCGGGAAAGATTAGGATAAAAAATACGGCAGCTAATAATCCAACAATGCTTCGGAAGCGCTTAAGTATTAATGCGGTGGTAATAAGGAGTGCGCCGAGTGTTATCTCAACTAAACCAGATGCAACCACAACAAAATCTGGATCTAATGGCAACCAGGTTGGCACCTGAGCTAAGAACTCGGTGCGGTTTGAGCCAAGGTGGCTGGCACCTGCTGAGAGTAAAAAGGCGCCAAGGAGCGTTTGAAGTAAAGTTTTTATAAACGCCATAGGGTAAGTAAAGCCGAATTTTTACAATTTGGGGCTATCTTTTGTGTATGAGCAAACCATTAACCGTTGAAAGATTACGTAAGACCAATATCTATGCTGGCATTTTGCACTTGGTGCAAATGATCGCAGTCCTTGCCCTAAGTAGTGACTTCTCACTGCCAATAAACGCTACCTACATGTCAGGTCCACCAGGATCAACTTATGCTGCGCCAGTCACCTTATTTGAAACCCCAATTGGTTTAACCGTAGCAATCTTTTTAGGTCTCTCATCCTTCTTTCACTTCTTAGTTGCAAGTGGCAAGTTTTATCCAAGATATTCAGCCGGATTAGCAGCAAAGCGTAATTACTTCAGGTGGGTTGAGTACTCAATTAGCTCATCAGTAATGATTGTCTTAATTGCCCAAGTAACTGGTGTTGCAGATATCACCGCAATTATCTCGATCTTTGGTGTTAACGCTTCAATGATTTTATTTGGTTGGTTGCAAGAGAAGTATGAAACCCCAGGTAATGGCGGATATCTGCCATATATCTTTGGTTGTATTACTGGAATTGTTCCCTGGCTAGCGCTGATCTTTTATGTATTTGGCATCGGTGGTGCTGGTGAGACAAAGGCGCCAGCATTTGTTTATGTCATAGTCCTTACTATCTTTTTATTCTTTAACTCATTTGCGCTAGTGCAGCTGTTGCAATACAAGCAGGTTGGTAAGTGGAGTAATTACCTACGGGGAGAGGCCACCTACATCACCCTCTCATTGGTGGCTAAATCAGCACTTGCCTGGCAGATCTTTGCCAATACCTTGATCCCACCAGTTGGTTAAATGATGGTTAAGTGATGGTTAACTCACAAAACCTGGCGTAGTTGCTAGATTTTGGCTCATTTAGGCCTGTATTCTTTGCACTAGTTGATACTAATCCTTGATATCAATTAATTGGAGATAAAAATGAATGAAAAAGATTTAATTAAGCTTTGGAACTCAATGCGCACGCAAATCATCATGGCGCAAATTGCACCTTCCCTAGTTTTAATCGGCGTATTTGCACTCGCTGCAATGGGCAAGTTTGATACAACAACTGATGGTGCTAAGTACTTAGCAATTGGTGTTGCAGCGGTTACTGGCATTTTGGCAATTATCAGCCAATATGCAGCAGTGCGTGAGGGTGAAGCATTAGTAGCAGATCTTGCTAAGGTTTCTAGCCCATCAATACTCGCAAAGAAAATTGCAGAATCTCGTGGCCTACTTTCAATCTCAGCAATTGTAATCACCGGCTCCGGTGTTGCAATATTTGCCTTGGTTGTTTGGGCAGTACTCGGCTAAATAATGAAAATTGGATTTGTACTAATAGCAGCTTTTGCTTCTGTCGTACTTTTCCTAATTTTTAAATATGAATCTAATAAAAAAAATAACCGCCCTCGGCTTACAGGCCGGGGCGGTGATTTTGAATAATTAATTACTTCTTACTACCCCGCAGTGCAGATTTAGATAAGAAGAAAGCAAATACCAAAGCAACCACAATGCCGGCATTTAGTCCCATTTCATAGATTGCCCGTCTGAAGGCCTCATCACTTTTACCCGACTCAAGGGTTAAAGATGCGCCCACAGTTAATATGTGTCGAACTGCGGCAATTACACCAATAATTAAAAACTTATCTAATTGATAAACACCATCGGTAAAGCGGGAAATAACAGTTCGCAGAATTTCTAGAATAATTACAATAAATAAAATGTCATTAACGCCTTGAATCATGCCATTTGGAAAGAAGGGTGCGGTTTCAACCAACCGCTTGATACTGAAAAAGAATGCACCTATACCAATAATCAGAAGTGCCAGAGCCAGGATTGCGTGAAATACATCCTCAATTAGATCAACATACCTAAGCGGCAGGATGGAGGTTTCATGCTCAGATACTTTTTTAATTTCTTTTTTCTCGGCCATGGTTAATGGTAGCCGACGGACTGATCGGTGTCACTAGTAAACATGCCCCTTTAGTTATACTTTTACGATGGAAAAAGTTAAGTTTTTAGTACTTTGCCTAATTACCACACTACTTATTTCCAGTTGCTCATCCCCTGCTGTGGTAGAAAAACTTGGAAAATGCAGTAACCAGCAAAGTTTGGTAGTTGAAAATCACATTGGCAGTCAGATTGATGCGCTTGCAGATAATAACTGGCAACGTGCTTATAGTTTTGCCGCGGCTTCTTTTCAAGAATCAGTCTCACTTGAACAATTCAAACAAGTAATTAACCGGCAGTATTTGTACTTAATATTTAATGAGGGCTTTACCTTTGGTGATTGCAAAAATACTGCTCAAGGGATTAATCAGATTGTTGTCGTTGATTTTCAAGGACGAAAGCGCACCCTCTCCTATGATCTGACCTTAATCGCTGAGCGGTTAGGTGTGGTGGCTGCGACTGAGATTTCAGTAGCAGATGAGGTTGCAACCTAAAGTTTGTCTCCAAATCTTCTGAAAAACCCTTGCCATTAATCTATTCATAGTCATAGCCTTGACGTATGTATCAGCACGGGGTTAAGCAAACATTACGAGCTGGTTCAATTGTTTTTGGACTCTCAGCTCTCTTTCTATTAATTGCACCTGGTATTTTTCTTAATCTACTTGAAACAACTAATAACAGCGAGATGATCTGGTCGATGCGAATGATCGGCATTATCTTGCTGGCACTTGCCGGAAACATGTGGCAGAACGCAAAATTAAATAACGCGGCTGGCATTGCTTATGTTGGTCGAGTGATGTTCATCGCAGCTGCTGGTCTTGGCTTTTTAACCATCTTCATTCCAGCCCCACTTACGCCAATGGCAATTGCATATGTCATGATTGGTTTTGGCTTCGCCCTTTCATATCTAATTAATCTAATTAGAAAGTAGTAACCCCTAGACTTGCCCGATGCGGGCAAAGATTAAAAATGGTTTTGCGCCAAAGATCTGTGTGGTGTGCAATCTGCCCTTTGAGTGGCGCAAGAAGTGGGCAAAGAATTGGGAGCAGGTTAAGTACTGCAGTAAGAAGTGTGCTGGAAGTAAGAAATGAAGCGCATTATCTATGTTGGTTTTGATCAATTAAATTCAAAGTATGGCGCGCTTAAAGGTGCTGATCCAAAGAGTGATCTAATTGTTTTAGTTGAATCTGCCCGCATGGTTACGGGAAGTAATTGGAATAAGGTCAGGCTTTACTTTCTTATTTCAAGTGCTCACCACTTTGCTAAAGAGCTGACGGCGTCTGGTTTTAAGGTGGTATACCAAAAGGCTGCCACCACGGTTGATGGCTTAAAGCAGGTTAGAGCAGATTATGGCGATCTACCAATAGTTGCAGCCACTCCTAACTCATTTAGGTTAAGTAAAGCGTTATCTGATTTTGGAGTTACCTTTCTTGAAAATGATTTCTTCCTAACCTCCAAAGAGTTATTTACTACCTGGGCAGAGAGCCAAAAGAGTTACTTGATGGAAAACTTTTATCGCGGGCAACGAATCCGGCTTAATATTCTAGTTGAGGGCGGAAAACCAGTTGGTGGGGCGTGGAACTTTGATAAGGAAAATCGTTCAGCGCTTCCTAAGGGATATACCTTCCCACCATATTTAGAACACAAGCCAGATGAGATAGATATTAAAGTAGCTAAGGAATTAGGGATTAAACCAAATACCACCTGGGCAACTGATCGAACTGGTGCTAAAAAAGTATTGAAAAACTTTTTAGATAATCACTTTGACAGCTTTGGTCCATACGAGGATGCAATGACAGTTGAGAACTGGGCGCTACACCACTCACTTTTAAGTCCATACTTAAATAATGGATTACTTCACCCTGCTGAGGTGGTAGATGCCGCGCTTAAAAGATTTGAAAAGGGTGATATTCCAATTGCATCTGCTGAGGGCTTTATCCGGCAGATTATTGGTTGGCGAGAGTATGTAAATGGGATGTATTGGTATTTGGGTGAGGATTACAAAGAGTTAAATAACTTAAAGGCTAATCGCAAACTACTTCCTTTATTTACCGATCCTGATAAAACAAAGATGAATTGCATAAAGACAGCGGTTTCAGATATTAATGAGCGGGGTTGGGTTGCCCATATCCCCCGGCTTATGCTGCTTAGTAATTTAGCTTTAATTACCGGCACAAACCCACAACAGTTTTTGCAGTGGATGCGCGAGGTTTTCATCGATGCCGCTGATTGGGTGATGGTGCCAAATGTAATTGGTATGGGTGTACATGCAGATAATGGTGTGATGATGACTAAGCCATATGCTGCAGGAGGTGCTTACATCTCAAAGATGAGTAATTACTGCAAAGGTTGTTTTTATGATCCAAAACTTAGAACAGGCGATAATGCCTGTCCCTTCACCACCCTGTATTGGGATTTTCTAGATCGAAATATTGAAGAGTTTCAGGGCAACCATCGCATGGCGCAACAATTATTTGGGATTAAAAGACTTAAAGATATACCGCAAGTTAGAGAGCGAGCTAAAGAGGTTCTATCTGGATTAGATAAAGGGTTAATCTAATTACTAGCTTTAGATAACTAAACTGCCAATCACTGATCCTGCTGCATTTAGCATTAACACCACATCAATCACAGCGGTAATCATAAGAGATGAAAACATAAGCTTATTTGGAGCAAATGAAGTGATAACCGATGCGATTAAACCAATTACTAATAACGGCATATTTGGATGGGTTTGATTAAGCAATAAGGTGGTTGTGATTAAAAGGAGAGAAACAATAATTCTTGAGTATTTTTTGCCTAGTCTTTGCGGCAATCCCTTAATACCAGAGGTTAGATCTTGATCTAAATCTTTGAGCACATTAGCAAAGTGAGCGGCAACGCCAAGTAAGGCAGCTGCTGACATTAACCAAAGTGGTGGGTGTCGATCAGTTGCCACCACTATGCAGGAGACTAAGGCTGCAAATGCAATTGCATATGGAAGTGGTGAAAGTAGTGTTGATTTGAAGTAGAGATTGTATGAGATACCCATACCAACGCCAAATAGATAGATAAGTCCGCCTTTAACTCCAAGGGGGCCAGCAATATTTACCACCACAGCAATTGGGGCAACAAGCTTTATCGCTCTTTGTAATTGAGCGGTAGTTATCCGTCCACTCACTAATGGTTTATTTAATCGCTGATGTTTTAGATCATCTTGGTAATCATTTAAATCATTGGTGAAGCCAACTAGGAGTTGGCCAAGAAATACCCCAAACGCAATGATAATTGCTGGTCCTTCCCACCAAAGATTTGTGGCAAGCAGGAGTGAGGTAATTGTTACCGTCATGGTGGGGCCAAAGTGGCAAGCTTTAAGCAGGCCGATCAATATCCTCATAATCTTAAGGATACTAGTTGTTACTTACTTATTACCGATTGCCTTCTTTAAATCAATGTACTCCTCACAACTTGTGCCACAAATTGCCTTAATCTTTGCCAAATTACTTTTTGCCGATGAAGTTTTCTTTAGAATCATGAACAACTCACCTTGATACTCAAGTGCTCCTAAATGTTTTGGATCAATCTTTAAGGCTTTGGTGTAGTAGCTGCCGGCTTGGCTGTATTGCTTAAGTTTTCGACTGGTGTAGCCAAGTAAATTATTAACATCTGCGTTATTTGGAAAACTCTTATCGGCACTCTTTAGTGAGGTCAGGGCGGCGGGATATTTTTCAGAGTTAATTAATGTACGGATCGCATTTAATTCACTTGTTACAGTTTTAACTGTTGGCGCAGCGGTTGGAGATGGCTCACTT
>Ga0247839_1008311_pt1 | contig 10973 bp, 10 predicted proteins | sample LaCruzMarch2015__6_FD_192405 | JGI IMG/M metagenome (GOLD analysis project Ga0247839, IMG submission 192405) | Freshwater microbial communities from meromictic Lake La Cruz, Castile-La Mancha, Spain - LaCruzMarch2015_16m | ecosystem: Environmental > Aquatic > Freshwater > Lake | place: Spain...
CCACACACGGGGCACACGGTTTGAACCCAGTCCGTCAACGCCGCCAAAGGGGACTCACCCGTTCCCGTGGGCTCGTAATTTTCCACATCGGGAAGCCTCACAGGAAGTTCACTCTCCGGCACCGGCACTGGCCCTCCACAAAGCCCTTGGCAATGAACCAAGGGGATAGGCTCTCCCCAGTAGCGTTGACGAGAAAACACCCAATCCCGTAAGCGGTAATGAACGGAACTTTTTCCAGCGCCTTTTTCCTCTAACCACCTCACGATCATTCTCTTAAAATCCGCCGTGCTCACCCCATCAAAAACGCCACTGTTCACCGCCACGCCCTCTCTCTCAAAAGCCCGTTCAAGAACCGGCTCCGTGGACGCCTCCCCAGAAACTGGAGATGAAGCGTCCCCCACCACCCGCCGAACCGGCAACCCAAACGTTCGTGCGAAATCGAAATCCCGCTGATCGTGAGCCGGCACCGCCATAATGGCCCCGGTTCCATACCCACTCAAAACATAATCGGCCACCCAAACAGGCAACTTTTCGCCGTTGACGGGGTTCACCACAAACCCACCGGTAAAGACACCGGTTTTTTCCCTCGACAAATCCGCCCGCTCCAAGTCCGATTTTGCCTTGGCTTTTCGCTGATAGTCCTCCACAGCGTCTCGACGTTCGGGAACGACAAAAACGCCCACGTCTTGGTGTTCGGGAGCCAAAACCACGTAAGTGGCCCCAAAAAGCGTGTCCGGACGCGTGGTGAACACCGTGATCGCTCGCCCCGCGGCTGGGGCGGGGCTCTCACCGACAAAACGAACCTCAGCCCCTTCGGACCGCCCGATCCAATTTCGTTGCATGGCCAACGTGGATTCGGGCCAATCCAACCCGTCCAAACCCTCCAACAACCGATCCGCGTAAGCGGTGATTTTCAACATCCATTGACGCATGTCCCGTCGTTCAACCAAAGCCCCACACCGTTCGCACCCGCCCTGATGAACCTCTTCATTGGCCAAACCGGTTTTGCATTGCGGGCAAAAGTTGATGGGCACGGTACTCTCGTAGGCCAACCCTTTTTCATACAACTTCAAAAAAATCCATTGGGTCCATTTGTAATAGGTGGGATCGGTTGTATCCACTTCCCGGCCCCAATCGTAAGAAAATCCAAGAGCCTTAATCTGCCGTCGAAAATTATTGATGTTGTTTTGGGTCACGGTTCGGGGGTGTTGCTTTGTGGCGATGGCGTGGTTTTCGGCGGGCAACCCAAAAGCGTCCCACCCCATGGGGTGCAACACATGAAACCCCTGCATGCGTTTTAATCGGGACAGGATGTCCGTGGCCGTGTATCCTTCCGGATGGCCCACGTGAAGTCCCGCCCCGGACGGGTAGGGGAACATATCCAAAATATAATATTTAGGTTGGTCCGATTCTTCCCCCACGCGAAACACCTTGGCCTCATCCCAACGCCTCTGCCATTTCGGTTCAATATCTTTCGGACTGTAAGGCTCCATCATATTCCCCCCGCTTTTCTCATCCACAAAAGAAATTCTCTATTTCCTTCGGGCCCAACCACCGGCGATTCTATTTTTCCTTCCACAAAAAACCCACACCTTTGGGCCACGTCCATCACACGTCCCACCGCGGCCTGACGAACCAGGGGGTCTCTCACCACCCCTTTGGGAGCCAATTTCGGCCCCACCTCAAACTGAGGTTTTACCAAAACAACCAACTCCGTCCCTTCGGGAAAAACCAGCGACAAATGGGGCAACACTTTTTCCAACCCGATAAAAGACACATCCACACACACAAACAACGATAAAGAGGGAACCGCCACCAAAAACGCGTCGGCTTCGGTCAACGTCAAAACATGGGTTTTTTCCCGATTGATCACGCGCCCGTCGTTTCGTAAAGACCAATGCAACTGCCCGTGCCCCACATCCACCGCCAGAACCTTCGACGCCCCCCGTTGCAACAAACAATCCGTGAACCCGCCCGTGGAAGCACCAATATCCACACACCCTCGCCCAACAACATCCAGATGAAACGAGGTAAAAGCCGCGTCCAACTTCAGTCCCCCGCGGGAAACAAAAGGCATTGTCTCCACCCGCTCTAAAATCTGATCCGTAGAAACCGTTGATCCCGCCTTTACTTTTTTCAATCCCGGGGCCAAAATCTTCCCCGCCAAAATCAACGCTTGGGCCCGAGCCCCCGAATCGGCCAACCCCCGCTGAACCACCAAATGGTCCAACCTGATTTTCCCTTCCCCCATCAAGAAACAGCCCGTCTCTGACAAATACCTAAAACCCGTTCCGCTATTTTTTCGGCACTCAACCCGGCTATATTTCGAATCTTACTTTGAGCCCCATGCTGAACAAACGAATCTGGCAAACCAATGGAATGGATATGAAAAGAATCGCCTTCCAAAGCTTCCCGAACCGCTCCACAAAACCCCCCCACGGTGGTGTTTTCTTCAACGGTAATAAGGAACGGAGCCCGCCGGGCTGTTTCCAACAAAAACTCCCGGTCTAAAGGTTTTACAAACCGAGCGTTCACCACACCCGCCCGAATCCCGGCTTTAAACAAAAGGTCCGCCGCCTCCAAGCAAGCCTGAACCGGATGCCCCAAAGCCAAGAGCGTCACGTCTTCGCCCACGCGCAAAACCTCGCCTTTTCCAATAGGTAATATTTCTGGCGTTTCCAAGGGAACCCCCACCCCCGATCCGCGAGGGTAACGAATCACGGACGGACCAGAAAGGTCCAAGGCTGTTTTCAGCATGTGTTGAAGTTCGTTTTCATCTTTAGGAGCCATCACCGTTATCCCAGGAAACATGCGAGAAAAAGAAACATCGTAAGCCCCATGATGGGTGGGGCCATCTTCCCCCACCAACCCCGCCCGATCCACACAGAAAACCACGGGCAATTTTTGAAGACAAACATCGTGAAATATCTGGTCGTATCCCCGCTGAAGAAAAGACGAGTAAACCGCCACCACGGGTTTCAATCCCCCACACGCCAACCCCGCCGCAAAAGTGACTGCGTGTTGCTCACCCAACCCCACATCAAAAAACCGATCCGGGATTTCTTTCTGAAAAAGATCAAGCCCCGTTCCTTCGGGCATGGCCGCGGTGATGGCCACCACCCGCTTATCTTCTTTTGCCAGTTTCACTAAAGTTTTTCCAAAAACCGCTGTGTAACTGGGTGGCCCCACCGGGGACTTCATCATCTCACCGGTTTCCGGGTTGAACCGAGTCACCCCGTGGTATTTGATGGGGTCCGCTTCGGCGGGTTCATACCCCCGGCCTTTTTTAGTGACCACGTGCAAAACATGGGGCCCTTTTAACTGCTTAATGGCCGTCAAAACATCCATCATTTGATTCAAATCGTGTCCATCAATGGGGCCTAAATAACCAAACCCCATTTCCTCAAACAAAACACCAGGAAACAAAAGGACCTTCACCCGTCGAGCCAACCGCAACACATAGGGTCCATAAAAACTAATGCGCGTGAGAAATTTTTTAACCCGTTTTTCCATACGCGTAAAAGACCCGAGAGTCGTTAACTTGGCTAAGAACGCCCCAAACGCCCCCACCCGGTGAGAAATAAACATTTGGTTGTCGTTTAAAACCACTAAAAGATCCGTACCCAAATGCCCCGCGTTTTGCAACGCCTCAAACGACATACCCCCCGTGAGAGAACCATCGTTCACAACCGCCACCACATGGTGGTTCTGTTTTTGAATATCCCGAGCCGCCGCAAACCCCACCGCCGCCGAAATGGCCGTGGAGGCGTGCCCCGCTCCAAAAACGTCGTGCTCCGATTCGGAGCGATTCAAAAACCCAGAAATCCCTCCCAATTGACGAAGGGTATGAAACCGATCCCGTCGCCCCGTGAGCAACTTGTGCGGGTAGGCTTGGTGCCCGGTGTCCCAAAGAATTTTATCCCGAGGAGAATCGTAAACCGAGTGCAAAGCAATGGCCAACTCCACCGTCCCCAACCCCGCCCCCAAATGCCCTCCCACGTGGGACGTTACTTCCAATATTTTCTCCCGAATATTTTTAGCCAAAACCGGCAAAAGGTTTTTAGGAACTTTCTTCAAATCCTCGGGACTGTTGATCTGATCCAATACGTTCATGTCATAATCCTTTTAAATGGTTTCTCCATCGAACGATTCGTCCGAGTTGTCTTGACCGTTCTCTCGGATCGTCTCTTGTGTCCTTGAAAACTGTTTTTTCAAAATGGGGAAGATCCTATTAACGGACAGGCTCTCCAGTCTCTTAGCTCTAAAATCTTTGACGTTTTGTCAAAGATTTTAGAGCTAAGAGACTAAAATTCTCTCTCCACAATATAATCCGCCAAAGCCCCTAAAAATTCCCCGCGTTTTCCAAACGGTTTAAGAGCCCGCCGAGCCTCCCCCACGGATTTTTTGGCCAAACGTTGAGATTCTTTCACCCCAAACACCGCGGGAAACGTCAGTTTACCATTGCCCGCGTCCGACCCTTTTTTCCCGAGTTTTTCTTTGTTGCCCACCACATCCAAAACATCGTCCGCTATTTGAAACGCCAACCCAATACAATTCCCATAACGAACCAAAGCTTTTCTCTCCAACGGAGAGGCTCCCACTAAAACCGCTCCCATTTCCAAACTGACTCGCAACAAACACCCTGTTTTATGGGAATGAATGTAGTGCAGCCTGGCCCGGCGCTCTTTCTCAGGAACCACCCGACCTTCCGACGCCAAATCCACCGCCTGCCCCCCCACCATCCCTTGGGCTCCCGCCGCCCGAGACAAAAGGAGAACCGCTTCCACCACTCTTTCCGGACGAACACCGGCAACCGCTCCGTTGCGGGCCAACAATTCAAAAGCCAGTGTCAGCAACCCGTCCCCGGCCAAAATAGCTAAACCTTCCCCATAAACACAGTGATTGGTGGGCTTCCCGCGGCGAAGATCGTCATCGTCCATGGCCGGCAAATCATCGTGAACCAACGAATAGGTGTGAAGGACTTCCAAAGCACAAGCCGCCAACATCACGGACTCCGGTTTTCCCCCACAAACCGCCGCCCCCTCCAAGCAAAGCAACGGCCGCAACCTTTTCCCCCCCGCGTTGACAGAGTAACTCATGGCTTCGTTCAAAACGCGTTCAAAACTTCTCCCCTTCGGCAAAAACCGCCGCAAGGCCCTATCCACCGATTCCCCTCGCTCTTTCATCTGAACCAAAAACTGTTCTGGTGTCATAATTTCACCCATAAATTCCCGTAGGCCACGGCTTTTTTTTAGGCCCAGCTTTTCACAGCACAAAATCCAATTATACCTATTTTTTACTCCTGAAAATCCGCGTAGGTGTCACCACAAAATCCACACGACCGTCAAAAGAAGACACAGGAAGTCGCTCCGCCAGCTGTTGATCGTAAGCCAGCCCCACCACGGGCGGGTGAGGTTTCGCCAACAACCGATCGTAATACCCGCCCCCGGCCCCCAACCGATCTCCGTTCCTCGTAAACGCACTCCCCGGCACCACCAAAAAATCCAAAAAATTCACAGAAACAAAGCGACGCACCCTCACCGCCGGCTCTTGTATCCCATAAACATTCCGAACCAAAGGCGTGTCCGGCGTCCAGCGAGAGAATCGCAACCGATGGGTTTTAGGAAAAACCACAGGAACATACCATTCAAAATCCTCTCTCAAAATCCCCTGGGTGTCCACTTCCAAGGGCTGGGACAAATAAATCCCCACCCGACGAGCCCGCCGAAATCCCGGCACGGACAACAACCGTTGCCCCACCGCCAAAGACAATCGGCCCAGCCCCCTCCCTTCGCGAAGAATCTCTCGATAATGCAACCGCAAAAAATGTTTATAAAAAACCTCTTGAGAAACGTTATTCTCCTGTGCCTCGTTTTTAAGCATCACGCCATCCCCTTCATTCATTCAAAAAAAAATCACGCATCTCGTCTTCCAGGCCAAAGAGAAAAATACCGTTCTTTCAAGAACTTTTCATCCCCCAACTCCCCCGGAACCCAAAACGGTGTCCACGGAGACAAATAATCCTGCTCCACGAAATGATTTTCAAAATCGTGGGGGTATTTGTATCCTTTCCCATGCCCCAACGCCTTCCCATCTCGGCTGGAGTCCTTCAACGCATGGGGCACCACCCGACTGGGCCCCCGCTTCACTTCCGCCAACGCCCGATCTATGGCCAAATAGGACGAGTTCGATTTCGGAGCTAACGCCAAATAAACAGCCACCTGAGCCAGCGGGATTCGGGCCTCGGGCATGCCTAATTTTTCCACCGCTTCAAAAGCGGCGTTGGCCAGTAAAAGACCCCGGGGATCCGCGTTCCCCACGTCTTCTGAGGCCAAAATCAACAGACGGCGGGCCACAAACCGAGGGTCTTCCCCAGACGCCAACATTTTCGCCATCCAATACAACGCCGCGTCCGGATCCGATCCTCGGAGAGATTTAATAAAAGCCGAAATGGTATCGTAATGCTCATCGGACGATTTATCATACCGCAGGGCCCGCTGTTGGGTGGAGGCTTCGGCCACAGCCAAATCCACCACGACGTCGCCGTTGGTGATTGGGGTGGTCATAACCGCCAACTCCAAAGCGTTCAACAACCGCCGAGCGTCCCCATCGGCCCGAGAAATCAAGTGAACCTCGGCCTCGGGAAGAATTTTAACCCGTCGCTGACCCAATCCTCGTTTTTGATCCAACAGGGCCCGGACCATCAACGCCCGTAAATCCTCATCGGACAGAGGCTTCAGCTGATAAACCGTGGACCGAGACAGCAACGCCGCGTTCACATAAAACCAAGGATTTTCGGTGGTCAGTCCCACCAACGTGATCCGCCCCCGCTCCACATCCGGAAGCAGAGCGTCCTGCTGGGACCGATTGAAGTGGTGAATTTCGTCTAAAACAAGAAGCGTTCGCCTTCCGGAGATACGTTGACGGTCCGTCGCCGCGGCCAATATTTTCCGAATGTCTGGCACACCGATGGTCACAGCGTTGGTGTGTTCCACGTGAGCCTTGGTTTTAAGGGCCACCAACCGAGCCAACGCCGTTTTCCCACAGCCCGGAGATCCAAAGAAAACAGCCGACCCCAACCGATCCGCTTCAATGGCTCGGCGCAAAAGGCTCCCCTCAGCCACCAAATCTTTTTGCCCAACGAATTCCCCCCAATCCAACGGAGCCATCCGCAAAGCCAAAGGGACCGACGCCGCACTCTCCACAGCCTCCGCCCCCGAAAACAAATCCTCTTCCTTCACCCCAAAGCCTTTTCCAACGTATCCAACAACCCTTTCAACCGGGCTTCATCTTGGGGCGGCATTTCCACCGCCGCTGTTTTCTTTTGGGACCCCAATTCAAAAGCGATGTTCAACGCCGCCAACACAGCTATTTTTTGCGTATCCACCAACCCGAGTTTTTCGGATATTTCCTTCATTTTTTCATCCACATAGCTGGCCAACCGACTGGCTTCCAAGGCGGTTAAATTCCCCGGATCCAACTCATAGCGTTTCCCGAAAATATTCACACTGATTTTGTCTTTCGATACAGGCATCATCGCACACCCGCCCGATCTATTTTTTCCAAAATTTTTTCCAAGCGCACTCGCCATCCCTCGCGATCACGAAGCAATTCTTCATGATCCCGCACCAACCGCCGTGCTCGCTGACTTTCTTCTTGCATCAAAGCAACCTCCGCCAACAAGCGTTCTCGCTCTTTACGTAAATGATGGATTTCGGTGGCCGCTTGGCGAACTTTTTCCGTGAGTCTGGTTAAAAGGTGGGAAGCCATGGCAAGAAATTTAGCACATCCCCCCCCGCCCCACAAGCCCATTTTTCTGCTGTCGTATTTTTTTATCATTTAAGTTTCAACAAAAATTCCGTATAATTTAACAAGCTCTCAACACAGAAATGATAAACCAAACAGCGAAACTTAGGTCAGGTGCAAACATTAAGAAATGAAAACACATTTTCTAACGGGAATGGGTGCGGACAATAGAATTTGGATAAAATATAAACATGAATTTCCGAATGCTTATTATCATAATTGGATATATGAATTTCCAAAAAATTACAATTACGCAAAATACAGTGATTTTCTAATAGACAAATACAAGATAAATGATGGTGATGTTGTAGTTGGTGTTTCCATGGGCGGTATAATTGGATGCGAAATATTTAAAAAGATTAAATTAGCCAAACTAATTCAAATATCAAGTTGTAACAAACTAAAGCAATTGAATAGCCTATTGAGTAGGATGATGCCATTAATGACTATTCCGAATTACAATCTAATAAATTATTTGCCCAAATGGATTTTGAAAACAGACGAGATGAAATTGTCTCATATAATGTACAAAGAATGTGACAAGGATTTTTTAAAATGGGCGATAAAAGAGTTATACAAATGGGATGGATTTAAAAGAAACGAAAAATGCGTATCAATTCATGGTGATAAAGATTTTATATTTCCGATTAAAAAACAGAAACCAGATTACATTATACAAAATGGTACGCATTTAATGGCGTATTCAAACGCAAATGAAATCATTAGAATAATAAAACGACTCTACACGGATTCATATGGATAGAATAAACCATATCCCAAAAATTCACCTCCATACTGTTTTTTGGTAAAACCAAAAAATATTTTTGACAAACCAATCTTTGTGCTATAGAATACCCCCATGCCAACAAAAAAGAATAGGTTAGCCTTCAGTGTTTTGTTTCTCGCGGGAGCTGTGTGGGTGGCCAGCTGGAAATTAGGGTTTCAATCGGCTTTTTTTCTAGGCTTACCTATTCTAGCCTTTGCCCTCTGGGCCAACACTCAAATCACCTTAAACCCACAAAAACACGGGGGCCGATGGCTTGCGTTAATCGCTTTTTTATTGGCTTTTTTAGGCACCACAAACAACTTAGGACAATTACTAATCCAAAGATACTGGGCAAAAGCCTTTCAATGGGATAACACGAAGGGCCTCTACATCCATCCAACCGAAGGATGGAACCTTCGCTACCCGGACCGGTGGATCCTCCGAGAATTCCCCACCCCCCATTCTTTTTCCATCTTTATATCGCCCTCCATCCCCACGCCCCCGATGGAAATAAGCGTCACCCGTCGGTCGAACAGCCCAAAACTTTCTTTAGAAAAAATCGTGGATCAATTCCTCGCCACTCTTCAAAAAACTGTGGGTATCAAGGTTCTGCACCGTGCCCCATTCACCCACCCCGCTGGCCCCGCCTATGAGATCATTTATAAAACCACGTCCAAAAACCACCCTATGGAAAACCGCGTCATTTTCTTAAACGATGAAAAAAACATATACACCCTCACCCAAACAGCTTCTTCCCTCTGGTCCGACCGAGTAAAACCAGAGATCACTCAATTCTTCCTCAGCTTCCGTCTAATGAATAAAAAGTAAACCCTAAAAAAACGGCGGTTGAACACCATTTTTTTAGGGTAAGTTTTTTTAAAAACTGATCCTAAGTCTTATGAAGCTTCTCTCCCCCCCATCACCCAACGTTTGGCCACCCCCGCGGCCACCAACAACACAACAAGCAACATCCCGCCCAACAAAACCGGAAACAAGTGGTTAAGCATCGCTCGCTTAAAACCGTCCATGCCGGCCTCTTTCAGAATGGCCCAAAACGTTCCAGAAAAATAGGTCATCACAAAGGTGGCCGGGGCAATCCCAACAAAAGTGGTCCACAAAAAATCCCTATATTTGACGCGAGAAATCCCCAGAAGGTAGTTGTACATCAAGAAGGGAGGAAATCCAACCAAACGAAGAAGGATTAAAACGCCTAAATTCGGTTTTCGCAAAACCCGAAGGGTTTTGCCATAGCCTTTTTTGCGAAGCCACCAAAATATTTTTTTGCGGGCCACTAAGCGAGCCACCCAAAAAGGGCCCGTGGCCCCTAAACACTCGGTCGCTAAATTAATCACCAACCCCCAACGAAATCCAAACAACACACCACCGGCCACAGCAAAGAGACTGATGGGGCCCATGGCACAAAACAAAAGAAACGTCGCCACAAAAACCGGAAGGGACAACGGATTGCCTTGCAACGTTTCAACCAATCGAATCAACCCATTCAACACAGGCTCAAGCCCCTCTCATAAAATCAGCTTCAACCGCGGATTCGTCCCACAACACATAAACCGTGTGAAGACGCCCCGTCGCGTCAAAACTCAACCGAGCCGTAATAGAAGGACTGCGATCGGCTCCGACAATAACGTAACGCCACGTCAGCGTTTGCCAAGGGCCGTGAGCGGATCGTTTCAAGGGGGGGCCTAACAATTCCAAGGTTTTTTCTAAAGAGGGAAGTTCCGCATCGGTTTTTTCTGTTAAAAAAATCTGAGCACGGGCCAGTTTTTGTAATTCCAAAATATTTGAGTTTTTAGCTTGCCGAAGAGTTTCCTCCAAAACCGCCCGCGAGAAAAGACGGAGAAAGGGATCGGGCACTCGAATACGAACCAACAGTCCGTCTTTAAAGTCCAACCCAAGACCCAAACGGTGCAAAGGAGGAAGAGTTGTGGCTGTCTCCCCAGGCAACAGTTCAAATTCGTAATGATGATGAATCCCGTCGGTTTTCGAAACGCTTAAAGGATCCGCCCCAATCAAAAAACGAACGTCTTTCATTTTTAAAAGCGGGTGACGAAATTCCACCCAAAATTCCGAATCCCCTCGAATAAAAAAATTCTCATCAAAACGATTCAACTGCCCCTTCACATCCAACAACCTCAAATACACACACCCCGTCAACAAAAGCAACACCCCTCCAAAAACCATCGCTCCCCACACCACACGATAAGGAACGGTTTCAAAACAGAAAAGATAAACTTTCTTACAGAGTCCTTGGGATTCGTCTCCCCGGCGAAGGCCGGGGCCCAGTGTTTGAGTCAGACGTTTAACCCCTGTCGCACGAAATGGACGCCGGCTTTTTCTGGCATACCGAAAAGATGTCAATGCTTTTTTAAGACGGTTAATGGTT
>Ga0247839_1008320_pt1 | contig 10961 bp, 10 predicted proteins | sample LaCruzMarch2015__6_FD_192405 | JGI IMG/M metagenome (GOLD analysis project Ga0247839, IMG submission 192405) | Freshwater microbial communities from meromictic Lake La Cruz, Castile-La Mancha, Spain - LaCruzMarch2015_16m | ecosystem: Environmental > Aquatic > Freshwater > Lake | place: Spain...
AGTCGGGATACCAAGACCTTTTGGGTCGAATCCAATCCATGCGGGGGAACCGTCTTTACGTGGAGTCTTTCCGAACCGCGTTGGGAGCCCCGTTGGCCGATCTCGACCGAAACACCGTCAATGTTTTAGCGGTGAATCAGGGGACAGATTTCCAAACCAATGCCCAAGAAATAGCGTTCGCCAAGGCCCAGATTGAACTGGCCGAACGAATCAACGCCTTGTTGTTTCACGTGGCCGGTGGAACGTCGGCCCCTCAAATGTCTCTTGTTGTCGTGCCCACATCGGAAGAAGCCAAAAACGCCATCGAACTCAGCGTTATGGGGAAAGGAAAATTAGGTGTTCGTCTGGCCCTTCCTTCTTTCACGGAAGGAGCGTCTCTCACGCCCGCTTCCATAGCCGAAGCTCTGAGAGGATTGAATATGGAGATAGAAAATAAAACTCTCAAGCCTCTCAGTCAATTTGTGGGTGTTGATATCTCTACCGTCAACGCCGCAAAGGACACCGACGATTTGGAAAGTATGGTTGAAAAAATGTTGAAAGCCGCCATGGAATTACCAGACATTAAAGAGGCCCTTGGACTGGTCAATCAGGCCCTTAAATTGTTGAGGGCTGTGGCCAAGATGGCGTAGGAGGGGGAAAGGAGAGGTCGTAAGATAAAAGGGTGTTTATGAACTCTCTTGATCCTAACCCGGACGAGCCGGACGAGTGAAGGAGAAGCTTCTCACGGGGTGAATGTCTTTTCGACATGGGGAAGATCCTGCCAACGGACAGGCTCTCCAGTCTCTTAGTTCTAAAATCTTTGACGTTTTGTCAAAGATTTTAGAACTAAGAGACTAAAAAGGATTATGGATCCTTTGAAATCATACCGTTGGAAAAAGTTTTTCTGAAAAGAGAAACGATGAAAAATCAGAAAAAGGCAAAACGTCCACGCCTGTTTTTAGTTTCATGGGGAGGCCGTGGGGACGGACAAGGATTCGTTTTTCAACGCCGGGGAGATCTTGAACGGCTTTTAAACCTCGGCCCCAAGAGTCGTTAAACGTGTTTCCGGCTTTTACCTCCACCGCTATTTTCCTCTTCCCTTTAACCAACAAAAAATCAACTTCGGTTGTTTTTGTTTCGGCCGGGGACCAGTAAAACATATCATCGAAATGATGGGTGTAGTCCTGACAGGCCCGCAGGGTTTGGGCCACCAGTCCTTCAAAAAGAGGGCCTCGTTCTTCGGCGGTGGGGGGGCCATAGGATTGTTTCATGGCTCGAACAATCCCGGGGTCGCACCAATACCATTTTGGTAAGCGTCGTTCTCTCACGCGTATTTTTGATTCGTAGGCGGGAAGTTTAAAACAAAGAAGGGTTTCTTCCAAAATGTTTAAGTGCCCGGTTGTTGTTTCCCGAGAAATTCCCGATTCTCTCGCTAAATTGCTCACGTTCATTGTTTGCCCGTGCATGAGAGCGGCCACCGGAAGAAATCGAGCAAATCCCGGTAGATTTCGAACGATGGCTTCGGCTTGAATTTCGTTTTTTAGGTAAAGTTGAGCGTAAGAGCGAAGGGTATCTTCTTTGTCCTTGGCCTGATGCACCACGGGCAAGAGCCCATGGGTGAGGGCCTCTTCAACGGAAAATCCGTTGCCGAGTTCGTTGGCCAAGAAAGGGTGCATGGCCCGTGAGAGGGCCCTTCCCGCCAGAAGATTAACCCCCGATCGGCGGAGTTTTCTGGCACTGGATCCGCACAGGGCGAAAAACCGGTGGGACGTTTCTATCTCCCGGTGAACTTCGTTTAATAAGTTAGGGAGACGCTGAATTTCGTCCACCACCACCCAACGGTTTTTTGGGAGAGCCCGGATTTCGTCCGCAAAGAGGGAGGGATTGGCCAAATATTTTTGATAGACGCCTTCATCGAGAAAGTCCACCCAATGGGCGTCTTTAAAATGTTCCCGCAACCACGTTGTTTTTCCCGTTCCTCTTGGCCCCAAGAGAAAAAAAGTTTGGTGCGGTGGTTTTAAAAATCTCTTTATCCCCATGCCAACATTATACACAAATTACGGCGTTTTTTGTGTAAATGCCACGCAGGTTGGTCTTCCCCCTTTGAAAAAGGGGGATCGAGGGGGATTTGTTTTTAGTTCAACTTCTTGTACGTTGGATCGCTGACGACCATCACGCGACTTGAAGAGTCAAGCGAAAGCCGAACACATCCAGCAACTGACGGAGATTGTGCAAACGAGGGTTTCCTTTTTTGGAAAGCATTTTAAAAAGGTGTTCACGATTAAGACCTGCTTTTGAGGAAAGACGCCGGATTCCTTCGTGGATCTGAGCGACGTCGCGTAAAGCCAAAAGAAAGACCCCTTCGTCTTCATCTTGAAGGCAGGCGTTCAAATAACTCACGGCGTATTGCGGGTTTTTCAGCCGGCGGAGAAGGTCGTCGTGGTAAGGAATCGCTGGTTTCATTTTTGCACCCTCCGTACAAGATACCTTGGGTGCTTCTGTTGAGTTCGTTTTTCTACAAGCCATTCCAAGTTCCAATAAATTCCTCCACGCGTATCCCAGCTTGTTTCAGAGCACTTCGTAAAGTTCCTGTGGCCAATTCTCTGTGGTGTGGAATCACACAGCCTCTATCGTTTCGACGTAAAACAACGTGACTCCCTCTTTGGCGGACGATGCTAAACCCCATGCGATTGAACACCCGAATGGCTTCATCCCCCGACACGCGTGGTACTTTAGGCATTGACGGCCACTTCGAACGTGGTTAAATAAGAGGGATCCATCGGTTTTGAGGGGAACTCCTCTAAAAAAAGTTCTGTGGCTTCTTTCAAGTTGTTGATGGATTCTTCAATGGTTGTTCCTTGACTGGCTGTGCCCAACTCAGGGCACTCCGCCACGTAAAGATTCTCTTCTTTATGCACGACAGCTGTCAGCATCATAGACGGTCCCTCCTAAAAGAACTACGTATCCGAAATTATATCATTGAAAAAAGTTTGGTGTGGCGTTTTTTGTGTGAATGCCACGCAGGGTGGGCCTCCCCCTTTGAAAAAGGGGGATCGAGGGGGATTTGCTTTTGTTCCATCGGTCGGTAAAATCCTCCCGCCCGTCCCTTTTCGTTTTTAGGTATCATAGCCACCGCCATGACCTTCCCCACACGCTCAATCCAAAACGCACGTCCATGAATCTCGTTCGCGGGGCTTGGCGGGGGCCTGTTTTTATTTTGGTGGCGGCGGTTTTGTTTGGGGTGTTGGGGTTTTTGGTGAAAAAGGTGTCGGAGCAGATTTCCAGCGCTCAAGTGGTGTTTTTTCGAAACGCCATCGGGTTGTTGGCGTTGGCCCCCTTTTTCTGGCGAGACGGGTGGCGGGCCTTGGCCACTGACCGCTTGTGGGATCATGGGGTGCGGGTTTTTTCGGGTGTGGCGGCCATGTATCTTTCGTTTTACGCCATCGGTCGCATGCGGTTGGCGGACGCTTTCGTTTTGTCTTACGCGGCCCCTCTCTACATGCCGTTCATCGCTCGAATTCGGTTAAAAGAACCCATCCCCCGGGGGGCCGTGGGGGCTTTGGCTTTGGGAACGTTGGGGATGGTGGTTTTACTCAAACCGGGGTGGGGTGTGTTTGACCCTGTGGCTCTCGTGGCTTGGGTGTCGGGGATTTTGGCGGCCGTGGCTCAGGTGAGCATTCGCCATTTAACCCGCACGGAACCGCCCGTGCGGATCGTGTTCTATTTTGGTTTGTTTTCCACGCTCCTCACGGCCCCGCCTTTGGTCTTCATGAAAACCTGGCCTTCTTTTTCCCTGTGGTGTTGGTTGGGGGTCTTGGGGTTGGTGGCCACGTTGGCCCAATTGGCCATGACGAAAGGATACAAGCACGGGGCCCCGGCCCGGGTGGGGCCGTTGATGTACGCCGCGGTGGTGGTGGCGGGGTTGTTGGACTGGATTTTTTGGAACAAAACCCCGGACCGTTTTTCGTTTTTAGGAATTGGTTTAATTGTGGGAGCCTGTGTGTGGGTTTTGCGAGGAACGGAAAAAAAAGAATCCACGCCAGGGCAAATCCCCCCTGGCCCCCCTTTGTCAAAGGGGGGAACAATCCCACCCCCGGAATTTTTATGACCCTTCGCTTTGTTCTTGTCAATCCTCGCAATCCTTTAAACATTGGGGCCGCGGCCCGGGCCATGGGCAATTTTGGGTTTACGGATTTGGCTGTGGTGAAACCCTTTGCCCCGGTTTGGCAAGAAACCAAAAGCGCCGTGGGGGCCGAAACCATTATTCAAAACGCCCAATCCTACGAAACCTTGGAAGACGCCACGGCGGGGTGTTCCTTGGTGGTGGGCACCACGGCGGTTCGGGAACGCTGTCGGGATCGGCCCGTGGTGGACCTGCCCCAATTAAAACCGTGGTTGGCCAAAGAATTCCCATCGGCTCTCACGGGGGCTTCCATCGCTCTTGTGTTCGGTCCGGAAAAAACCGGTTTGTCCGCCGAGCATTTGGCCTGTTGCCATTTTTGGTTGACCATCCCCACGCACCCGAACTGCCCTTCCATGAATTTAGGCCAGTCCGTGGCTCTTTGTTCTTACGAATGGGCCCGGGCGTTGGACGCGTTTCGGCCGGGAACCCCGTCGGACACGCGAACGGACGCCACCGTGGCCCAACGCCGGCGTTTGGCCCAACACGCCGAAGACGTGATGGACGCCGTGGGCTATCTCCCCTTTATGTCGCCCGAAGAAAAAACAACAAAAATTCGCGACAAACTCCTCCATTGGCGGATCCGTCGCCAAGACGTGGCCCTCCTTCATGGCCTGTTCCGCTTCATTTTGAAAAGCCGCCGCAACGACGGCATGAGGGGGAACCATTAACTTAAAAACGGAAGTTAACCACAGTTTTTTTTCGTCAGTCAAAAATATTAAAAACCAATGGATTCCGGCTTTCGCCGGAATGACGAGAGAAATCACCTATGGTTTCTAAAATTTTTATCGCCCTTGGGTCCAACGTGGGTGACCGACAACTTTTTTTGCAACAAGCCGTTCGCTCCCTGGAAGAAACCCAAGGCGTTTCCCTAATAAAAATTTCCCCGGTTTACGAAACCTCCCCCGTGGGCCCGGATCAGCCCGCTTTTTTAAACGCCGTGGTGGAACTGTCCACGGTTCTGTCCCCCAAAGACTTGTTGGTTCGTCTTAAAAAAATCGAAACCGTCTTGGGTCGAAAAAAAAGAAGACGCTGGGGCCCTCGGGAGATTGATTTGGATTTGATCTTGTTCGGTTCTCAAAAATTAAACACGAAAGACCTGGTGGTGCCCCACGCCCGCTTTCGGGAAAGGAAATTTGTCCTTTGGCCGTTGGCCGATCTGGCCCCCCATGGGACGGACCCCGTCACGGGATTAACGATGGTCGGGCTTAAACAAAAATTGACAGACCCCGCCCAATCCATTAAACTTTCTCCCATGACTCTCAAAAAAAGCACCCCCTCGCCGGCGGTCACCACCCGGTCGTTGTTAAAAATGAAACAAAACGGCGATCCCATCGTGGCCCTCACGGCCTACGATGCCCCCATGGCCCGCCTTTTAAACGCGGCCGGGGTGGACCTCATTTTGGTGGGGGATTCCGTGGCCAACGTGAAGTTGGGATACACCAACACCCTTCCCGTCACCTTGGACGAGATGATCCACCACACGAAAGCCGTGCGTCGAGGGAACACCCACGCGTTGCTGGTGGGGGACATGCCGTTTCTCACTTACGAGTTCGATCCGAAAGACGCTGTTCGGCGCGTGGGCCGTTTGATCAAAGAGGGCGGGGCCCACGCCGTGAAGGTGGAAGGGGCCGGGGGCGTTTTGCCGTCCATCAAAGCCCTCGTGGCCGCCAACATCCCCGTGATGGGGCATTTGGGTTTAACCCCCCAAGCGGTCCATCGTTTAGGGGGCTACCGGGTTCAGGGGCGGGACCGTCGGGCCGCCGAGGCTCTTTTCAAGGAAGCCCGGGCGCTTGAATCCGCCGGTGTCTTCGCTTTGGTGTTGGAAGCCGTACCGGCCCCCGTGGCGAAACGGATCACAAAAGCTCTTAAAATTCCCACCATCGGCATAGGGGCCGGTCCTTTTACGGACGGTCAAATTTTAGTGTTGGACGATCTCCTCGGTTTTTCGGACGCTCCCCCGCCGAAATTTGTGCGTCCCTACGCCTCCCTTTGGCCCGTGGCCTTGGACGCCGTGTACCGTTTTGGTCAGGACGTGAAAGCCCGCCGATTCCCCGGCCCCGAAGAAACGTACCAATGAAAATCGTTCGGGGTTTAGCCCCCATGCAGCGGTGGGCCACCCAACAAACCCAAAACAAAAAATCCATCGGTTTTGTCCCCACCATGGGGGCTTTGCACGAAGGCCATCTGTCTTTGATTCGGCGAGCCCGGGGGGAAAACGATTTTGTTGTTGTTTCCATTTTCGTCAACCCCGCCCAATTCGGCCCCCAAGAAGATTTTTCCCGTTACCCAAAACCCCTTCAAAAAGACCTTTCTCTCTGTCGCCGGGCCGGGGCGGACGTGGTCTTTTTTCCGAAAGCCGAGGCTCTTTACCCCACGGGGTACCAAACGTGGGTGACGGTGGAGTCTCTCTCAAAACCCTTGTGCGGGTCTTTTCGTCCCGGCCACTTTCGCGGCGTGGCCACGGTGGTTCTTAAATTGTTTAACTTAGTGAAACCCACCCGGGCCTATTTTGGCGAAAAAGATTTTCAGCAAGTGCGGGTGATTCAACAAATGACCAGCGACTTAAACGTGCCCGTCCAAGTGATTCCTTGCCCCACGGTGCGAGAGCCCTCGGGTTTGGCCCTCTCCAGTCGAAACACCTATTTGTCATCAAAAGAACGCACCGCCGCCCCCCAAGTCCATGAAGCCTTGGTGTCCGCTCGGGAGTCTCTCAAGAGAGGGCATCCCGTCCCCAAGGTTTTAAAAGAAACCCGAACGATTTTGAATAAAACACCAAAATCCAAAATTCAATATTTAGAATTCGTGGACCCAAAAACCTTAGTTTCCACGAACACCCCCCCCGGCCGTCTGATGCTGGCCGTGTACGTAGGCCAAACCCGATTGATCGATAATTTGGCTGTCAACACAGCCAAATTATCCCCTGACTCGTCCAAGCGAGAAAGGGATAAAACTTGACCGTTCGGTTTTATTTTAAAGATAAATCCCCCCTAGCCCCCCTTTTTCAAAGGGGGGGAGCACTCTTTGGAAACCAGGTTTTTCCCCCCTTTACGAAGAAAGGGGGGCCGGGGGGGATTTGCTTTTGAAAAACAACACAACAGGAGATTGTCATGGCAAGACTTTTTGGAACCGATGGCGTTCGTGGTAAAGCCGGTCAAGGATCCCTCACCAACGATTTTGTTCGACGTTTAGGCTGGGCCACGGGCCTTGTGTTGGCCGAGAAAGAACCTAAAAAACCCAAAGCTGTTTTTCTGGTGCGGGACACGCGATCGTCGGGCCCAAAACTAACCCAAGCCCTTTCGGAAGGGTTGGGAGCGTCGGGGTATCGGGTGTTGGACGGGGGCGTGTTGCCCACCCCGGCGGTGGCGGCTCTTTTACCAAAACTGCCCGTGGCGGCCGGGGCGGTCATTTCGGCCTCCCACAACCCGGCCGTTTACAACGGTGTGAAACTTTTCGGTCCCGGTGGTCTTAAACTGGACGAATCTTGGGAAGACGCCATCGAACGACACGTCCTTTCGGAAGAAGAAACGCCCGCCTCTCGCGAACAGCGAGTCCCTCTGCCCAAAGCCTTCAATCTCTACCTGGATTTTTTGGTCAAAACGTGGCCCAAAAATTTATCCTTGAAAGGTTTCCCTATCGTGGTGGACTGTGCCCATGGAGCCGCTCACCAAACGGCTCCCGAATTGTTTCGCCGGCTGGGGGCCAACGTCACCGTGATCAACGCGTCCCCCAACGGAAAAAACATCAATCACCGGTGTGGGGCCCTTCACCCCGAGGGACTGATTCGGGCGGTTAAACGGCACCACGCCAAATTGGGTGTGGCTCTGGACGGCGACGCGGACCGAGCCATGCTCGTGGACGAAGCCGGTCACGTGCGGGACGGGGACGCCGTTCTTCTGGCCACGGCCCGCCGTTGGCAATCCCGAGGGGAATTGAAAGCCGGAACCGTGGTGGTCACCGTGATGACCAATCTCGGTCTTTTCCGGGCCTTCGAGGCTTTGGGGATTAAAACGAAAACCACCAACGTCGGGGACAAATACGTTTGGCAAGGCATGAAAGAAACCGGGGCCGTCCTCGGGGGCGAACCTTCGGGCCACATCATTTTCCGCGATCACCTGCCCACGGGGGACGGATTGTTAACCGCTCTCCAAGTGCTGGCCGTTCTGGCCGAATCCCAGCAACCCTTCTCGGCCCTCACCTCGTTGTCCGTGGTTTACCCTCAAATTCTTCTTAACGTCCCCGTCCAAGAGCGTGTGCCCTTGGATAAAATCCCCGGTTTTTCCAAACGCCTGCAAGAAATAAACACAGCCCTCGGCACCACCGGTCGTACCCTCATCCGCTACTCCGGCACCGAACCCCTCCTCCGCATCATGGTGGAAGGCCCCGACCGAAAAACCATAGAATCCCACGCCCAATCCCTAGCCGGTCTTGTGAAGTAACCCTTTGGCCCAAAAGCTCACGTAAAGAAATTTTTTGGGCTTTAGGGGTCGGCTTACAGGGCCTTCGGCGGAGTGCTATAATAGTTGCGATGTCTTCTCTCTATTTCGATTACAACGCCACCACGCCGATTCGACGGGAAGTGGCCGAGGCTTTGGCCCCGTTGATGGGGCCCGAGGGGCTTTTTGGTAATCCGTCCAGTTTGCATTCCTCGGGCCAACGAGCCCGGGCGATTCTCGAAACGGCCCGGGAGCGGGTGGCGTCTCTTGTGGGGGCCGCGGACTCGGCGGAAATTATTTTTACGTCGTCTGGAACCGAGTCCGACGCCTTGGCTTTGATGGGCATCGCCTTCGCCCACCGGGACGAAGGGCGTCACATCGTCACCAGCGCCGTGGAGCATCACGCCGTTCTTAAAACCCTGCAAGATTTGCGGGACACCCACGGTTTTGAGGTGACGTTCCTTCCGGTGGATTCTTCCGGCCGCGTGGCCGTGGGCGACTTGGAACGGGTTCTTCGAAAAGACACGATCCTTGTCTCCGTGATGGCGGCCAACAACGAGGTGGGCACACTCCAACCTTTTAATGAAATCGGGGACCTGTGTCGTGAAAAACGGGTTGTTTTTCACACGGACGCGGTTCAATGGGTGGGCAAGGTTCCTTTGGATCTCAAAAAAAGTTCTGTGGATATGGCGTCTTTGTCCGGCCACAAATTGTACGCCTCCAAGGGCATCGGGGCCCTTTACGTTCGGCGAGGGATTCGCTTTCACCCGTTGTTTCAAGGGTCCCAAGAAAAAGGTCGTCGGGCCGGGACCGAGAACGTCCCCGGGGCGGTGGGGTTGGGGGTGGCCTGTGCCCTTCTTCAGAAAGAATTGCCCACGGAAGAGCCTCGCCTTCGATCCCTGCGGGATCGCTTGGAACAGGGTCTCCTAAAAACCGTCCCCCGGTGCGGGGTGAACGGGAACCCGGTGGAACGATTGGGGGCGACGACGAACATGTTTTTTTATTTTGTGGAGGGGGAATCCCTCGTGTTGGCTTTGGACCAAGCGGCATTCGTCTTAAAAGACCCCACGGTGCCCGGGGTGGAGATCTCCACGGGATCCGCCTGTGCGTCGGGGCTGTCGGACCCGTCTCACGTCTTAAAAGCCATGGGGCTCCCCCGGGAAAAAATTCAATCCAGCGTTCGCTTTTCTTTGGGCCGTTTCACCACAGACGAGCACGTGACCGAAGCCCTCGCCCTTATTCCCCGGGTTGTGGAACGGTTGCGGTCTCTTTCTCCCCTGTGGCAAGAGGCTGTTTCATGAACGTGCTGGTGGCCATGTCGGGCGGTGTGGATTCCTCCGTGGCCGCGGCTTTGTTGGCCGAGGCCGGCCATCGGGTGATGGGGGCAACGATGTTGTTGCTTCATAAAGAAACAGAGTTTGGTTGTTGCGGTTCCACCCGGGATATTGAAGACGCCCGAGCCGTGTGCGCTCGCATGGGTGTGCCCCATTACGTTCTCGATTTCTCTGGTTCCTTTGAAAAAAACATCGTTAACCCTTTTGTGGACAGTTATCTGGCCGGGGAGACCCCCAACCCGTGCATCGCGTGCAATCGGCACGTCAAATTTGACGCCCTCTTGAAAAAAGCCATGGCGTTGGGGGCCGACGCCGTGGCCACGGGGCACTACGCTCGGGTTGTCAAAAAAGAAGTAACAACTCAGATCCCTCACCCTGCCCTCTCCCAAGAGGAGAGGGAAAAACAGGATTTCCTTCCCCTCTTGGGGGAAGGTGGCCCGGAGGGCCGGATGAGGGCTGAGGAGTTACAAAAAGAAACAGAAAAGCCCCTCTTTCGTTTGAAACGGGCTTTGTACCCGGAAAAAGACCAATCGTATGCTTTATACCATCTGGGTCAAGCGGAACTCGCTCGGGTTCTCTTCCCTGTGGGAAATTTAACAAAACCCGAGGTGAGAGCCACGGCCCATCGCTTGGGATTGAAAATCGCGGACAAAAAAGAAAGCATGGACATTTGTTTCATCCCCAACGGAGACACGCCGGGTTTTGTCAAATCAAGAGCCGAACAAACCGGTCGTTTTTCACCCACGTTGTCCCCGGGTCCCATAAAAGATTTGAAAGGGACGGTTTTAGGAACCCACCGCGGGGTGGCTTACTACACGCGAGGGCAACGAAGCGGGTTGGGCGTCTCTTTGGGACGGCCCGTTTACGTGGTGAGTCTCAACGCCGAAACCAACACCCTCTATTTGGGCGACGACACCGACACGGAATGCCAAGAAACCACCGTGACGGACACCGTTTGGTCCGATGGATCGGTCCCGACCAAACCCCAAGATTTTTTGGTTCAAATACGATCCCGTCACACACCGGCCAAGG
>Ga0247839_1008325_pt1 | contig 10958 bp, 13 predicted proteins | sample LaCruzMarch2015__6_FD_192405 | JGI IMG/M metagenome (GOLD analysis project Ga0247839, IMG submission 192405) | Freshwater microbial communities from meromictic Lake La Cruz, Castile-La Mancha, Spain - LaCruzMarch2015_16m | ecosystem: Environmental > Aquatic > Freshwater > Lake | place: Spain...
TCGGCCTCCCTCTGTCTCACTTGTCCCGCTCCACCGAAGAGGCAAACCCACCCTCTGGGCGGGTTTTCCTCTCGGCGTTTTCTCCGAAAAAGCCTCACTCCTTTCCCATGGGGAAGCCCCGCTTCGCCCCGCTTCCCCCTCGGCGAATACGCCTCACCCCTTTTCCCCAAAGCTGTCACGGTTTCGTGCTTGCTCCTTCGTCGCGGCAGAAACCGCGCCAGCCCCGTGTTTCAACCAATCTCTTGTTGTGGGGGGAGTCACTCCACCCGCGCAGGGCTCCCTTGTCCTTGCCAATTTTGCGCCCGAGGATTCGCCTTTTTCAAAAAGCGCAAAAATGCCGGATCTGCGGGAACCCCGCACGGGCTCCGCTCCAATCAACAGCCGATTCCTTGCCGGCGGTACCTCTTGATCGCCGCCTGCGGAAGTTGCCGCTGCGCGTCTTCGCCGTTCCGGCTCCCCTGCGGGGCATGGTTTTCCAAGCATCGGAAAAACTTCTGCGCTCTGCGGCTCTGCGAGGCAGAATCTTCCGAGTATTGGAAAATCCGTGCCCCGTGTATGAAAATTCCAACCATCGGAAAGTTTTTTTTCCAACCCTTGGAAAATGGGGCCCCCGCTGCGCGTGCCCCCAGATGGGGCCCCCCCATAAAATGGGGCCCCGTGCGCTACGCGCCCTAGTTTTTCCTGCATTTTTCTGAGCTTTTGAAACGCCCTGAAACAACGCCGTTTGATTTCTCACCTTTGGTTGAGGAATCACTATGCAATTTCAACCCGGACAATCTGGCAATCCCGCAGGCAAACCGAAAGGCACCGTCAGCGGACGTACTCAGCTCGTTAAAGCGCTCGACCGCCTTTTGCAGGACGAAGGCAATCAGCAGGCTTTATTGAACGGGCTGGAAGCGTCTTTGCAAAAAGACCCGGTCTGGTTTTTCCGTCGCATCATCATGCCGCTGCTTCCGAAAGAAGCGTCGGTCAACATCGAACACAGTGGGGTAATCGAATGGCGCCTCCTCTCAAATACACCGCCCATTGGGCTCAGAAACAAATCCATCATACCCGTGACCGGCGATTCCGTGTTGTCTGTACCGGGCGACGGTTCGGAAAGACCCTCTGCCTTGCCGGAGAACTGCTCGAGTGTGCTTTCCTCGACTCCGGCGAGTACGGATGGGTAGCGCCGACCTACAACGTGGCGGAGCGCGGACGCGAAGCTTTCATGGCCGCTGCGGAGCCGTGGTATATCCGCTTCATCGGGCGGACTCCGGCGCGGGTTGAATTCCAGAGCAAGGACGGGAAGACTTCCCGCGTCTGGTTTTTGTCGGCGGATAATCCGGAAAACATTCGCGGCTACGGGTTCAAAGGCATTGTGGTGGACGAGGCGGCGGTCATCCCGCCCGATGTCTGGAACTACATCTTGAGGCCGACCATTGCGCAAACTGCCGGATGGGCCGTGTTTATCTCGACGCCCAAAGGCCGCAACTGGTTCTACGATCTCTTCATGCGCGGACTCGATCCCGATGAGAAAGAATACCTGTCGTTTAAGTTTCCCAGCAATGCCAGCCCGTTCTTTCCGGCGAGTGAATGGGACGACGCGAAGCGCACCTTGCCCGCCGACGTGTTCAAACAGGAATACGAAGCCGAATTTCTCGAAGACTCGGCGGGCGTATTTCGCGGTGTCAGCTCGTGCCTATTTCCCGAAAAGACAATCACCCGCGACGACCGCGCCGGGCCGGTTGTCATCGGTTGCGATATTGCCAAGCATACTGACTTCACCGTGCTCATCGCCATGAACCTAAAAACGGGACGCTGTTTGGAAATCGAACGCTTCAATCAGCTCAACTGGCCGGTGCAGAAAGACCGCATCCTGTGCTTTGCCCGCAAATGGCAGGGCCGTTTGATTTTGGACGCCACCGGGGCAGGGGATCCGATCTACGACGACCTGATCCGCCGCTACAGCAACATCGAGCCGTTCAAGTTTTCATCAACGTCAAAAGCCGAGCTGGTACAGCGGCTCATCGTTGCGGTTGAACAGCAGAAAGTCACCTGGCCGACAGAGTGGCAGGTCTTGACCCACGAAATGCAGCGCTATGAGTATGAAATCTCTCCGCGCGGCCACATCAGTTACAGCGCACCGTCCGGGTTTCACGACGATTGCGTCATGGCGCTCGCGCTGGCCAATCACCGGCGATGGGAGGCCGAATCCTGCGGCCCGATGATGCCACTTACACACAAAGGCCGCTTTTCGCCGTTCGCCACCCGGCCCCGTATCATGGCGGGGTGACGGTGGTTTATCCTCCGCAGTTCAGGGTTGACGACATCAAATCGCCGGACTACATCTAAGCGAGTTTGGTGTAAATAAAAGGGCGCTATGAGATTCGTTAGAGATAGAGCATATGATGCGGAATTTGAGCAAATCGCTGGGATAAAATGGTATCCCTATGTTGGTAAGAATTTTGGGGCGAACAATCGGCGCATAATGGTTTATGCCCACAACATCCCTATAAAAAAAGACGACGTCGACAAGAAGAAAGCTGAATGGAAAGACCCAGGAACTTGGGCTGATTGCATCGACGAGTATACTTATGAGCAGGGCTGGTGGACAGAGGCCTTCCGGTATTTTGTTAAAGGTGCCGCCAGACTCTCCGAAAATTACAATGAGCATTCATCTCCAGACACTCTGGCAAAGGTCGATGACTTTATTTTCGGCATAGCATATTTGAATTTCATTCAAGATTTGGTCGCTAGCGACTCTCAAATAGCAAATGCGACTGAAGAACAGGTGGTTCTGAGCAGGGAGATCAACAAAGAAATTTTGCGAATCCTCCGGATAACACACTGTATTTGTTGGGGAAAACCGACATATGAGTATGTTCGTACAATTTCGGGTTTCCATGCTCATTCTGAACGTAGTGAGGGCAAAACAGGTTTTTCTTCTTGCTTGGTTAATGTGGCTTGGGGGCAGATGACCTGCCTGCGGGTGCATCATCCTTCAATGCCAAGGTTTGATCCATACTCAAAAGAAACTCAGGGCATCATAGCCAATTTTCTCAATCGGTAGAGATTTTTGGTATCGTCACTCTCCGAGCTCCATTTGATTTTCCCCCTTTGTGTAGGGAGAAGATCATATGCGCTACCTTTGCACTCAAAAAGACCACGGCTACCGCGACTCAACCAATCCGCTGCGCGGCCTCAATATGTCGCGACTTGTCGGCTTGCAGGAATCCGGCGAGCGCGGCGACTACGCCGACCTCCAGTGGTTCTACTACTACATGGAGCGCTCCGACGCCATGATTCACTCGGTGATTCAGCGCCGTCGATCCGCGCTGCTTTCCCTCGACTGGGATATCCGCGTGGTCTCGCAGTCCAAAGACGATCCTCGCGCCCAGGAGCAGGCCGACTTCCTCCGCATGGTGTACGATAATATCGACAATTTCCGCGAAGCCGTTTCATTCCTGTTCACCGGCTTTTTCCGGGGCTTTGCCCACCTTGAAAAACATTGGACACCCAACGGGTTGATTGAGCGTCTTGAACCCGTCGAACAGTGGTTCTGGATTCGCGACGGTCTTTTCGGTGACTGGGAATACAACGCCGGGGCCGTTTCCGGATGCCGTCGCGGCACCGTCATCAAACCTGAAAATTTCGTCATCCTCGAAACCGCCGCACTCGACCGTATCCTCAGCGTTCTCTACTTGCGTAAAAACCTTTCACAGGCGGACTGGGATTCATACATCGCGGTCTATGGCATTCCGTCCATCTTTTTGGTCGGCCCGCCCAACGCCGACGAAGCGAAACAGAAAGAATATCAGGCCGTTGCTGAGCAAATCCTGTCCAACGGACGCGGCTTTCTGCCGCACGACAGCGACATCAAATTTGTCACCGGGGGCGGTGGCCGCCCGCCGTTTCAAGAGCAGATCAAATATCTCGACGAGCAGATCACGCTGGCCGCCACCGGCGGCATTCTCACCATGCTTTCCGCGCCCGGTAGCGGCACGCTGGCCGGCAATGCTCATCAAGACACCTTTTTGCAAATCGCCAAATCCGACGCCATCACGCTGGCAGGGATTTTGCAGAATGCCATTGATGTGCCCTTGCTGGCTGAATACTTCCCCGGACAGCCCGCGCTGGCGTACTTTGAATTTTCGCCTGGACTCACCCATGCCACCAGTCAGGTCGTGCAGGATGCGCTCGACCTCAAAGCCGCCGGGCTCGAAATCGATCCCGCCGAGCTTTCCGAAAAAACCGGCTACACCCTGACAAAATCTCCCGTTCCTTCGGCGGCTCAATGATCCGTCCGGAACGTCCATCCCGTTTGATTTTACCCCTTTAGATGATGAACCTAATCCTCAACAGAAACTTCGAACTTCCCGCCGACGGCTGGCACCAACTCGCACCGCTCGGCGAGTTTCCGCACTCTGCTGCCGGAATCGTTCAGATCATTGATGCCGCCGCTTGCACCTTGATGGTGGCAGCGTTTGAAAACGCGCGCGCCGCTTCCGCCAATTTCCCCGGCCTGCTCATCGACTTCGATCATTTTTCCCTCGACGCTGAAAAACGTTCCGAAGCCGCCGGATGGATTACTGATTTGAAATTCTGCCCGCCGTCTTCCGGCAACAATCCTGCCGGATTGTTCGCCCGCATCCGCTGGTCTGACATCGGCGAAGCCGCAGTCAAAGGCGGACGCTACCGCTTCCTTTCGCCCGTTTGGGCAAAAGGAGACTGCGAAGACCTCGGCGGCAATCGCTTTCGGCCTGTACATCTTTTGAACGCCGCTGTCACCAATGACCCGAATTTGAAAGGGATTTTGCCCCTTTCCAATCGTTCCCCCGGCGCTCCGTTTGATTTTACCCCTTTGAATAGAAACCGTGTTGTAACCAAGGAGAAATCTATGCAGTCCATTCTTGAAGCTTTGCTCAACAAACTGAATCTGCCCGCAGATACGGCAGAAGGGGCTATTCTCACTGCCCTTGAAAACATGACGCCGCCCGCTGATGTGCAGGCGCTTATCAATCGCGCCGAGGCCGCCGAATCCGAACTGTCCGGTTTGAAAACCGCGCAGCTCGAAGCCGATGCCGCCGCGTTTATCGAAGCCCACGTAGCGGTCATCGAAAACCGCGCCGAAGTCCGCGCCCAGTTCATTGAAAACCGCACCCTGACGGAAGCGGTCTTCAAAAACCTCAAAACCCCTAAGCCGGTTGCTACGCCGCCTGCGGATACCCGCCGCCCGCTGCACAACCGCGATTCGAAAGTTCTGGCGACGCAAAACCGCGACGCCTCCACCTCCGAATCTAAAGCCGTGAAAATCCGCAACCGCGCAGCCGAGATCATGAAGAGTGAGCGCGTCGTTTACACCGATGCGTTCCGCCGCGCCGAGCAGGAGTTCGCCGACTGATTTTTAGAAACCAACCAATAGGAGATTCATTATGTCCCAATCCAATACCAAAACCGGCCCCGTCGTTATGCCTTGCGGCGCAGATTTGACCGCTCACGCGGATCATCTCGCTGTTCTCAGCCATTCCACCGGAGCCCCGCAGATGATTCTGCCCGCTTCACTCACCGCCGCCGCGCTTTACCTCGTGCTGGCAGGCTCTGCCGCCGGTAAAAATGGCGACTTCCAGCCGCTCACGCCCGACCGCAACGTCCGGCTTCCGCTCATTGGAACCTGCAACCCCGGCGACACGCTGGTCATTGCCGACCCGTCCGTTGAAGGACAGCCCGGCAAAGTCGTTGTGCTACCGGAAGACGCCGGAACCTACCGCGCTGTTGCCATCGCGGAAGAGAAGGGCGTTGCCGGTCAGCTTATCCTGGCACGTCCCGCCAATCTCGGCCTCATCACCGTAACCGAATAACCGTAAAAGGAGAAAAACCATGTCCCGTTTGCAATCCATCAGTTCCAGCCCCATGCTTCGCCAGTTCGCGCAGGGTGCCGCACAAAGTGCCATCATGCCCGTTGCTGACTTTATTGCCCCGACGATTGAAGTCCCGACTTCAACCGGACGGTTCAAAAAGTACACCGAGAAACACCGCTTCCACATTCCGAAGACCCTCCGGGCTCTCGGAGGCCGCGCAGCCGAACTGCGCTTTGAAGTGTCCGACGCCACCTTCAACTGCGCTCCTCATGCTCTCGATTATCCCGTGGATAATCTTGAGCAGCTCGAAGCCGACGGCATCGAAAACATGCTCAGGGAAGGGGCTGTTGCAGTTGCCGAAGTCGCGGCGCTGGCTCATGAAAAAACCGTCATTGACCTCGCGGTCGAAGCTGTCGGCCCCGGAGCTGATGCCACTTGGAATGATGCCGCCGATCCGGTTGCCGACATTGACGACACCATTCTGGATGTCATCAAAGCCTGCAAATACGGCTCGCTGATGAACATCGGTGTGCTGTTCGGAGCAAGCGCGTGGAACGTCTTCAAAAATCAGGCCAAAGTCCGAGGCCGCTTTGTGGTCGGTTCCGGTGCTAAGTCCGGTGTCGGTCTGGCTGTGCCGACGCAGGCCAACGCAGGCGAACTTTTCATCGGTTCGCCCGAAGTCCGCACCAGCTACATGGTCTTTGACGATGCACCCGAAGGGGTTGCCGAGGACGTCAAATTCCTGCTGGACAGCACCGTACTGGTTTTCGCCCGCAAGGCGCAGCCCACCCGGCGCGATCCGAGCTTCATGAAAACCTTCCGCCTGATGAACCGCTTCATGGTTCCCGGTTCATACATGCGCGATGATGGCCGCGTCGAAGTCGCCAAATTCGACTGGTCGGAAGACGTGCAGATCAGCAACTCTGCCGCCGCCAAGCGCATCAATGTTTCCGACACCGCTCCGGGCAGCTAACCGGTGCTCCGCCGTCCGTACCTTCCCTTTGGGTGCGGACGGTTTTTTCTCTCCGTCTCGATTCAATCATCAATCGGAAATTCCCTCATGTGGCCCATCCTCACAGTCGCTTACATTGAATCGGTCATGAGCACTGCGCTCTATGCCGCCTATCTGCAATGGCTCACCGACAACCCCGGCAAATCCGGGCGGCTCTCTGCGCTCATCACGCAAATCGCGACCGAATTCCGGAGCGCCCTGCGTGCCAACGGAACGCCGGTGCCGTCCGGCAACGAAACCGCAGTGCCGTCCGCCTGCCTGCGCCATGCGCAGACCATCATTCTCTACGAGCTCAAACGCGAAATCGGGCTCACCTTTACGGATGGGGAAAACAACATGGCGTTGCGCTCCGACATGTTCCTGCGCAACGTCTGGACTGGAAATATCCCGCTCAGCCGGGACACCGGCGGACTTTCCCCCACCTACGTCGCACAAGCCGCTGAAATCGAAGACCCTTAATCTGAAAGGACTCCCCGTGAAATCCTATCCTTCTAAAATCATAATTCTGTGTTCGATATTCTGCGGTTCGATGCTCTGCCAGCCTTTGCTGGCCGCTGGCTTCTCCACAGTCCACACGCTCAACTCCGGCACCGCAGCCATCACCAACACCCAGAAACGCTCCTCATGGGTGCCCGTTGCTTTGCTCTTCCGGTTCACCGCTCCGACATCCGGAACGATTACCGTCGAACGCCGCACCGGCTCAACAGCCTTTCTTCTAACGGGGTGCACACTCTCCAACAACCAGCACGCAGTTTGGGTTCCGGAAGCGGATATACCCTTCAACGAAAACGAATCCTTGAACATCACCAGCACGATCACCAACGGCACCGTTGAAATCATCCGAAAGGGCGAATAAATGAAAAATCTCTTCTCAGTTGTCATCTGTCTTTTGGTCTCTGTCCTCTGGCAGAGCGCCAGCGCCCAGCAGTGGATTATCGACGGCCAACGCGTCCAATCCTTGGAAATTCACGTTTCCGACCCGCAGGCCTTTTACACCGACGGCTCCCGTCAGATGACCGCGCCTCTGTCCTTCGCATCTTCGCTCACAGCAACGGGGGGCCTGTTCCGCACATATATCCCTTGGAGTGAACAAACCGCTGATATATTCCAACTGGACGGCGACGACGAATGCATCAAGCTGAGTAGTGATCCGAACGTCTCCTTTCAAGTTGGAGGCATTTCGATTACTATGTCAGGCCTTAGTGGCTTCGGAGCCAGTGTAGGCTTTGAGGACAACACATTATTCGGGCCCTGGAAGCTCAATCAGGTCACCGACAATAATTCCGCTCTGCTCAACCGCTCATATGCCGATAGCCGTTACATGCGAGCAGCTTCTCCCGCAACGCAATCGCTCACGTTTGCCCAAAGCCTCACTGAAACCAATGGCGCACTTCAAATCTACGCCAAGGACAGTGAAGAACATCATGGCTATTTTAAATCGCTGAGCTTTCAGGACGGACTGCAATTTTCAACGGCGCACAGCGATGCTTTGTTTTTCGGTCAGAACATGAGTGACGGTCTTTTAATCACCCCCGACACCATCATGCAAAGTGGATACAACACAACCATTGATTTTGAAACCGGCAATCTGACCGGGGCGGCAGGGGCGAAGTGGCACGTTACCGAAAATCCCACAGAAGCCTTGGGGATCGTAAACAAAGGATATGCTGACGGTCGCTATTTGTTGCGCACAACCGGCATCACCACCAATCGCGTCATTCAGGCCGGCAATACTCTCGTCATTTCCAACGGGCTCATCACCGCCATTCTTCCTTGAGGGCAGGGCTATGAAATCTAAAATCATAAATCAGAAATCGGAAATGTGTAATCTGCCGGACGGCTGCCAGCAGCGCTTCGACCGCATTGATGAAAAGCTCGAAGCCATTCATGCACAGGCCAGCAAAACCAATGGCCGTGTCACCAAACTCGAAAAATGGAGCCTCGTTCTTTTGACGGCACTTGTCGTTTTTCTATCCACCAACCCCGACGGGCTTTTGAAAGCTCTTCGCACTGCCGCCGAATGGTTTCGCTGATTTTTGCATCCGCCGTTTGATTTTCTCCCATTGGGTAAGGAGGAATCATCATGCTACAAACTATGCTTATCAAACTCGGGCTGTCGCTGTTCAAGTTACTGCCCTTGGAACAAATCGTTGCCAAAGTGCTCACCGCCGCTATCCAGCGCATCATGCTGTCCAAAAAGACGGCCGCGCAAATCGCGCAAGTCCGCAAAACGGTCATTCACTTGACCGAACTTGTGGCGCTCATTGATCCGATGCTGGCCGACAAAGCCGTCACCGGTGACGAAGCCAAGCAGATGTTTGATGCGGTCAACCAGACCCGGCTGGAGATTTTAAATCTCTGGGCCGATGGCGAACCGGCCAAGCACCTCGAAGCCCAGCTTCCCGCGCCGCTCTGAGTCCCGGCAAACCCTAAACCCCAGCCGCCTTCGGGCGGCTTTTTTATTTCCTCGAAAGCGGCTGAATTTTTTTTCACTTTTTTTTCCGGAACCGGTCAAAAATCAAACGGGCCGATTTTCATCTTGTTTCACCCGCTCAAGCCGCGAGAACGGCGGCGGCGCGTTCTGCTTTAGTCATGCGGGCAACCTCCCTTGCCAGCGCCTCTACCATTTCGACAAGCTCTTCCGGTTTTAATGCCTTGGCCACCTTGCCGAGTTCCAATACCTCTTTCGGCAGGTCGAGTTGTTCCTCCGTCCCGCCGCCGGTCAGCATCTTCGGCATCGCCGTTTCCAGAGCCATTTTAAATGCATCTCTGCCGGGCCGGAAATAGTGCTTTAACACGACATCCACCGTCGAGTGGCCGGTGACCCGGCGAACCAGTTCCATCGGTACACCCGCAGTCAGCGCCATCGTAATCCACGTCGTGCGCAGTGAGTGGAAATCCTTCACGCTGGCCTTTTGCATGGCATCATCCCGCTCAATCACGGCACCTTCAATCTTGGCATCATTGATCGCCTTTTTGAAACGCCACGTCAGACCCATCAGGTTGGCCTTGTACATTTTCGCCACATCGGGAAAGACATAGATGCTTTTGCGCGGCAGTTTTTCCAGTTCGGCCCGCAACAGCGGAAAAAGCGGAATTTCTGCCAGCTCACCAGTCTTGGAGGTCTTCACTGAAATAAACCCGTTTTCCAGATCGACGGATTCCCATTTCAGCATGGCGCAGTCACCGCGCCGCATCGCCGTGCACATGGCCGTCAAAACAACAGGCCGGATCAGATCATCGCAATGAGCCAGAATGGCGTTGAGCTCTTTCTGTGTGAACGGCTGACGGTGCATCGTATTGGTTTCATGGAAGGGAATGCCGTTGAAGGGGTTCGTCAACACTCCCGCTTCCGTCCCGAGCTTTTCGAAAATGCCTTTCAGCAGCGAAAGCTTCGTGTTGTAGGTGGCGCCAGCCATTCCCATATCATCCAGACTCTTCATCCATGCCAGTGCCATCTTGCGGGTAATCTGCGACATCGTCGAGGCTTGGGGAAACGTTGCTTCCATGAATTCCCGGAATTGCCGGATGGTTGTCAGTTGATTATCTGTCCGGAGCGCGCAGCGTTTCTTTTTAGTCGGCAGCAGGCTCCACTGCTCAGCCATTTCCGCCAGTGCGATCTGGGTCAGCTCTTCGCCCGACTTGATCTCGTAGAGTTCCTGCAGGTGGTGCGCCGCCGTCTTTCGGCTGTGGGCATGTTCGGTCAGCTCTTTGAGTTTTGCGTCCGCCAGTGTGCGCGAGCATTCAAAAGCGATGTTGCCTTGTTTGCGCAGGTTCTTCGGCACATCCCCTTTAATTTCAATGCCGAGATTCACACAGGTTTCTTTACCGTTTACCGTGAACCTTCCGTACCACCACTTCGAGCGAAGTGAACCATCTTTTTTCCGTGTAATTTCCAGACTCATAATCTACCTCCGTTTGTTTTTGCAACATCTCGACCGCTTCTAAACGAAGCGGACGAATCAAACGGCCCAACCCGAAGTATTGCCCGAAGTCGGGACCGTGCGAGGTAGATATGAAAAAAGCACCTTTCGCAAGGTGCTGAATATAAACGATTTAAATGGTGGGCGTTACAAGATTCGAACTTGTGACTTCTACCGTGTGAA
>Ga0247839_1008330_pt1 | contig 10954 bp, 8 predicted proteins | sample LaCruzMarch2015__6_FD_192405 | JGI IMG/M metagenome (GOLD analysis project Ga0247839, IMG submission 192405) | Freshwater microbial communities from meromictic Lake La Cruz, Castile-La Mancha, Spain - LaCruzMarch2015_16m | ecosystem: Environmental > Aquatic > Freshwater > Lake | place: Spain...
CCGCGGGCCGGCTACTTCAAGCCCTACACGGTCGCCCCCGGCATCGACACCGTCGCCGTGCCCGACTTCAACCTCGACCTGCTCGGCCACGCCTACTACGCCCAGGCCGAGGCCCTGCTCAGCGACCTCCGCGACCTCATGCTGCACAACGAGGCGCCCGACCGGCGCCCGCGGCTCGCGCCCGCGAGCGAGGACGGCCAGCACTTCTGGCAGATGCGGCGGTAGCTCGTAGGATGGGTAGAGCGAAGCGAAACCCATCGAAGCGCGGCGGTGGCTTCCGCCGCGTCGGTTCGGGCCGGACCCGGAGGGTCTCACGCCAAGGCGCCAAGACGCCAAGAAAGAATTTGCGCCTGATCAAGCCCCGAAGGGGCGTGACATACCAGCCCAGGGCAACGCCCTGGGTATTAAGGTATAACAGCGCGCAGCCCTGAAAGGGCGTGACATAAAGAGCCCCGCCGTTATGTCACGCCCTTTCAGGGCCAGGTCGATTAATACACGCTGCCCCAGGGCGTTGCCCTGGGCTGGTATGTTCGACCCCGTTGGGGTCGGCAGGCAACGTAAGGCGGAACCGAGGCCGTAGGGTGGACAAGCGATAGCGCAGTCCACCGAATCCCGCACCGCCGCTGGTGGACTGCGCTACGCTTGTCCACCCTACGATGCCCTAACCGCACCGGCGACGGCTCTAACCGCAGCCCGTAGGTCGGGTTAGCGCAGCGTAACCCGACATCCGGCGGCGGCATGTCGGGTTACGGCGCGCGCCAAGCCATTGAGCCTGAACGATGGGCCGTGCCGCGCGCGCCTAACCCGACCTACGGGGTCTATACGAGCCCGTAATGCGTAGGTCGGGTTAGCGAAGCGTAACCCGACGGCCACGATGACGAGGTTGACCGGAGGACGACCCATGACGACCGCACAGCAATCCCAGATCGACGCCGCTCGCCACGCCGCCCGGCCGCGCGCCAAGGACCGGGCAGGCCGGTGGCGGACGGCGCGGCTCCTGGCCGCGCTCGGCCTGCTCGCCTGGGTGTCCGTGACCGCGCCGCTCTGGGCAGCCGAGGAGAAGCCAGGCGAGCCGGCGAAGGCCGAGGCGACGGCGACCGCCGCCGCCGTTTCCGAGCGGGCCTTGATGGAAGCCGCGTGGAAATTGCGCCAAGGGCAGCCCAAGCTGTTCGGCGACGCCGCCGGGGTGCTGGTGCTGGAGAGCCTGCCGGACAGCCAGGCGCAGGCGGTCGGCCTGCGCCCCGGCGATATCCTGCTGCGCTATGCCGGCCAGCCGCTCGATACGCCGGACGGGCTGATCGCGGCGGCCGGACAGTCGCAGGCGGACAGTCCGGTGGCGCTCGAGCTGCTGCGCGAAGGCCGCCCGCTGCGGGTCGCGCTGAAGGCCGGGCGCATCGGGGTGCGGATCGCGGCGGTATCCGAGCCGCCCGCGCCCGACCCCGCGGCCCAGTCCGATCGGACCGGGCTCTATGACCAACCGGTGCTGGCGCTCGATCCGGGGATGCACACGGCGATGATCCGGCGTGCCGACACGGACCGGGCCGGACGGCTGGCGGCGACCGGCTCGCACGACAAGACGGTGCGGCTCTGGGCGCTGGACGGCGACCTGTCCGAGCCGCTGGCGACCTGGCGCATGCCGGCCGGACCCGGCAATGTGGGCAAAATCTATGCCGTGGCCATGGCGCCCGCGGGCGATCTCGTTGCGGCTGGCGGTTGGACGCGCTGGACCGAGGGCGATCCCCAGCAACAGATCTATCTGCTCGACCGCGACGGCCGACTCGTTCAGCGCATCGGCGGTCTACCACAGGTGGTCTACCATCTCGCCTTCTCCCCGGACGGACGCCGGCTGGCGGCGGGGCTCGGCGCGGGCGGGATTCGGATCTACGACCGCGAGTCGGGCTGGACCGAGACAGCGCGCGACACCGACTACGGCGGCGCGGTCTATGGACTCGACTTCGCCCCGGACGGTCGGCTGGCGACCGCCAGCCTCGATGGCCAGGTGCGGCTCTACGATGCGCGCTTGTGGCGCATCGCACGGCAAGGCCTGGGCGCGGGCGAGCGACCCTACTGTATCGCCTTCCGCCCGGACGGCGACCGGCTGGCGGTCGGCTTCGAGGACAAACCCGCGGTCCTGCTGCTGGACGGTCGGACGCTCGCACCGCTCGCGCGCCAGCCCGATCTGTCCGGCATCGACAACGACCATCTTGCCAGCGTCGCCTGGTCGCGCGACGGCGCCACACTGTACGCGGCGGGGGGCTCCAGAGCGGACGACCGAAACCCCGTACTCGCCTGGCCCGACGCCGGGACCGGTGCGCGGCGCACGCGGGATCCCGGTCCTTTGAACACCGTGATGTCGCTGAAGTCACTGGCGAACGGCGCCCTGCTGGTCGCGGCGACCGATCCCTATCTGGCCGTACAGGGTGCCGGGCGAGCGGTGCGTGCCTCCCCGGGCTTCGACCCGCGCGGTCAGCGCCATAACCTCGCGGTCTCCGCGGACGGACTGCAAGTCGATTTCGGCTTCGAGGTGTGGGGCAGATCGGACCGCCATCGCTTCGAACTCGCCGCGCTGACCGATCCCGCTCGCCCGGCACTGGCCCGGCTCGCGGCACCGGACGGGCGCACGGCCGAACCGCGCCAGACCGGTCTGCCGATCGCCGATTGGGTGAACGATCGGCGCCCCACCCTGGCCGGCACCCCGCTGCCGCTCGATCCCTACGAGACGGCCCGCAGCCTGGCGATCCACCCGGACGGCCAGCGTTTCATACTCGGCACCGATTGGCGGCTGCGCGCCTTCGACTCCGCCGGCAAGCCATTGTGGCGCCGCGCGGTACCCGGTACCGTCTGGGCGGTCAACATCGCCGGCGACGGCCGACTCGCGGTGGCCGCCTATGGAGACGGCACCCTGCGCTGGCACCGCATGGACGACGGCCGCGAGCTGCTGGCCTTCTACCCGATGACCGACAAAAAGAACTGGGTCGCCTGGACCCCGGAGGGCTTCTACGGCGCCACCCCCGGCGCCCACGGGGTGCTCAAGTGGCACGTCAACCGCGGCTGGGACCAGTTGGCGGACGCCTACCCGGTCTCCCAGTTCCGCTATCTGCGCCGGCCGGACGCGCTGCGACTGGTGCTGCAGGAAGGCGAGACCGCCCGCGCACTGGGGCTGGCCGACATGACGCGGGCGAGGCAAGAGGTGCAGCGCATCACCAAGGCCGCCGTGCCGCCGGGCGCGCGCCTCTTTCTGGTGGGTGTCGGGGTCGGCGACTATGGCGAAACCGCCCGCCAACTGCGCCTGAAATACGCCGCCAAGGACGTGACGGATGTGGCCAGCGCCTTGCTGAATACCCAGTCCGGACTCTATGCCGAGGTCAAGCCGCAGGTCCTGACCAACGCGGACGCGACCCGGGCCAAGCTGCTGGCCGCACTCGACGCCGTCGGCGAGCAGATGGCCGCCGGCACCGGCGGGGATCTCGCGGTGTTCCACTTCTCCGGCCACGGCGCCCTGCTGGGGCCCGAGGGCAAAGAGCAATACTATCTGCTGCCCCATGAGGTCGATGCGCGCACCAAACAGCAGATCCGCAACACCGCCATCGCGATCGGCGAGCTGCGCGGCCGGCTCGAAGAACTCGGCCGGCACGGGCGGGTGCTGGCGCTGCTGGACGCCTGCCACTCCGGCGCCGCGACGCTCGCCGACGGCGCGCTGGCGGTGGACGGCGGCGCCCTGCGCGGTGCCCTGGCCGGGCTGCCCAACGTCACCGTGCTCACCTCGTCGAGTTCCGCGGCACCGTCCATCGAGCGCGACGACTGGCAGAACGGCGCCTTCACCGAGGTCCTGCTGCGCGCGCTGGGCAAGGACGGCGACGCCGATCAGGACGGCCTGATCTCCATGACCGAGCTGACCGGGTTCTTGAGCGAGCAACTGCCGCGCCTGACCGCCGGGGCGCAGCCGCAGCAGCCCGGCATGGAGGTCCGCTTCCAGAGCGAGGTCTTCGTCAGCGATCTTTAGGGGTGGCGGGCGCAATCCTGGCGGATCGGCGTATGGTCGGAATCGGTCGCGCATCGGGGGAGGATCGCGGAAGCCCGCCCTGCTTGCCCGCGTTCAAAAGCCCCCGGCGGCCCGTCGGCCCCGGGAAACCGGGGACAGATCACCGTTCTCGCGCTTGGATATCTCGGGAACCGCCACCGGCTGAAGCCTCGACCTCCGGTTGCGGACGGACCGCCACTGGCCGGAAGGATCAGGTGCATGGCGTTCTGCCGGTCGAAACCGGCTCGGACACGCTCAGCGAAGTGACGATCTGGAAGATGAGTCATGGTCCAGCGATGTCTGCTATGAATGTGATTTCCGACGCCACTGCGCCGGCGTTTTCCGGATCGCGCACGCAGACGGACCGGACGGCCCGGTAGCGTCCCCCGGCCCCGGATCAGACCAAGCCCCAGCCTTGCGCGTCGAGGATGTCCAGGATGTCGCGACCGGTCTCGCTGCACCGCCACTGCGCCAGGGAGCCGAGGTCTTCCTCCGCCAAACCGTCCCGGCAGCGGTCGAACAGCGCGGCGTTTTCGTGGTCCGGCAGCAGTCGGGAGGGATAGAGGATGCCGTCGAGGGCCGCGGGCGACTCGTAGACCCAGCGCGACCAGCGTTGGGGAATGGCGTAGTCGACGATCGCCAAGAGCCGCGCGTCCAGGTTGAGCGCCGCAAGCCCTGCTCCCTGCAACAGGCCCAGGTGCAACTCGACGTCGGTGCGGATGCGGTAGAGGTGGCGCTCGGTCAACTCGGTCAGCGGATCATCGCGCCGCCTGGACACCGAATTGGCGCGCCTTGCGCGCCACCAGCGCGCACGCGGCCCCGTCCGCGGCCCGCAGCGCCGCGATCGGGGTCGTCCCCGTTTCCGCGCCCAGGTCGCGATCCGGGGTAAGGAAGAAACGCACCTTGGCCGCGGCACTATCAGTATCGAGTTGGGCGAGGACAGCGTCGAGTCCGGCAACGACCCGATTGGCTTCGGTATCGAACTGGAAGGCCGGATAAACCCCATGCTCGCCCTGCGGCAAGACAAGTAGCTTGCCCCGAGCGGTACGCTTACGCACCGCGTCCGAGGTGATGCCGAGCAGTGTCGCGACCTCGGCGGCGGTGTAGACCCCGCCCGTGCCCTCCAGCAGCTTGCGCAAGGCCAGTTGCCCGCGCAGACGCAGCCGGGTCTCCTTGGACGCGAGCGGGTCGGTGCGCAATGCCTGGATCATCAGTTCCGCCAGTAGGGTCTTATCGTCCTGGGCAAGCAGGTCCAGATCGCGGCCCGCCGCGCCCAGCGCTTCGGACAGGCCGAGCAACTCCCGCACGAACGCGGTGGTGGCGCGGGCGAACAGGGCCGCGGCGGCTGGCTGAGAGCCCAGGCGGGCCTGGGCCTCGTGGACGCAATGCTCGAGGCGGGTCGCGGTATCGCGGGGAAGTCGGTCGGTCAGCATGGCGGGAAAGTAGCGTTTGTCCGATTTACCTGAGTATAGCGGACAATAACGAGCGTCGGCAGCGCGACGGGAATCCGCAATCCGCGGTCTGTCCCAGGTTTCTCCACAGGTCCTGACCAACGCGGACGCGACCCGGGCCAAGCTGCTGGCCGCACTCGACGCCGTCGGCGAGCAGATGACCGCTGGCACCGGCGGCGATCTGGCGGTGTTTCACTTCTCCGGCCACGGCGCCCTGCTGGGGCCCGAGGGCAAAGAGCAATACTATCTGCTGCCCCATGAGGTCGATGCGCGCACCAAACAGCAGATCCGCAACACCGCCATCGCCATCGGCGAGCTGCGCGGCCGGCTCGAAGAACTCGGCCGGCACGGGCGGGTGCTGGCGCTGCTGGACGCCTGCCACTCCGGCGCCGCGACCCTGGCCGACGGCGCGGTGGCGGTGGACGGCGGCGCCCTGCGCAGCGCCCTTGCCGGGCTGCCCAATGTCACCGTCCTCACCTCATCGAGCTCCGTGGCGCCGTCGATCGAGCGCGATGACTGGCAGAACGGCGCCTTCACCGAGGTGCTGCTGCGGGCGCTGGGCAAGGACGCCGACGCCGATCAGAACGGCCTGATCTCCATGACCGAGCTGACCGGGTTCTTGAGCGAGCAACTGCCGCGCCTGACCGCCGGGGGTGAGGCGCAGCAGCCCGGCATGGAGGTCCGCTTCCAGAGCGAGGTCTTCGTCAGCGATCTTTAGGGGTGCGCCGCGCGCACCCTGCGCCGGGACGCAACGGCATCGCGGTCGCGCCGCTGGTCTTCCTGGATCGCTCGAACCGCTGGATCTAGGAGCGCATTGCCCGCGAGATCCGCCCCACCGACGCCCCCCGCACCCCGGCCGAGACCCTGGCCCGGGGCCGCGGTGCCTGGCGCGATCAGACCGTGCTGTTCGTCGCCCTGTGCCGTGCCGCGGGGCTCGCCGCCCGCTTTGTGAGCGGCTAACAGGACCGCTCGGCCATGGAGACCGACCGGCACCATCTCGCACTGTCCGGTGCCGGCCGGTGGCAAGGCCAATCAATTGTCGATGATAAGGTTCAGGTGTTCGTCAGCTGCTGAATGAATGCCGCAGCAATATCGGATGCAATTCCGGTTGTGCTCTTCTTCATTATAGAGTGGTGGTGATCCATAACATACCACTCGTCGCCGGAGCCTTGGACTGTAGTAAGTTCGATATACGCAGGAGCGGTGTTTTCCTTTTGTATCCATGCTGGATAGCCGTCCGGGTTCTTTTCCGACCAGAAAATCGAAGGCCCACCGTTTTCTATGCTCTCCAGCCGCTTGTACATTTGAAGCGATCTAAATCCAAACCAGGCCAAGCGAGAAATGCCCGGCATCCCCGGGATATCTAAAGTAACTATAAACGACCAAGTTTTCGATACGGGATGTCTCGCGCACAACTCAATATAGTCATCCAGTTCCAGTGAGTTATCAAATGTCTTGATGTCACAGCGGCCCCTGATTGGCTCAATCATAGCATTAAGTTCGTGCCCTATGATTTGAGCCAACAAAGAGACGCTGGTGTTCCAGATATTGAGCCGCCGCTCTTGTGCAATACGTATTCTCTCGATGGCCGGATCAGATGCCTGCGCTTGCTTCGCCGCCTGTTCAAGGCCGCGCACGGCATCATTAGCCCTCGCAATAATTAATTCAAGAAATTCACTTAAATCCCCGCCTTCGTCCGAAATTCCCAAGGCATTAATATAACGAGCCCTTTCCTTTTTCTTGATGATGATTGAAGGGTAGCCGGCTCTTACAAGCTCAAGATTGGTGATCGCGCGAGCCGTTCTTCCGTTACCATCGATAAAGGGGTGAACATGAACAAACCAGGCGTGCGGGACCGTTGCTCTTATCACCGCCGGCAAATCTCTGTTTTCACTTGACCATCGCTCCCAATTCTCCATACCGTCCATCACTTGCTCCCATGTCTTTGGGGGAGTGTGTTTCGACCCTGTAATTCGCACTCTTCCGTTTCTGAAAACACCAGCGGAAGGGCGGTCACCCATGATCAGCTCATGTATTTCCCTTACTTGTCTTAAATCAGTTGGATTGTGATCTTTTGCCAGTTCAGTCAAGCGCTGTAAAGCTCGATCAAGCGCAATCGCATCTCTAATGTAAGCAGGGTCATGTCCGGTAATAGTGATCCCTGTTAAAACCGCCAACTCCGTTTCACCAGCCGACAACGTGCTTCCTTCGATAGCGTTTGACTCGGCAACCTGTTCGAATCGTTTCTGTCCATAATATCTTTGCAATGTTTCCCGGGTGAGAATACCTTGAAGCCGGAGCAGATTCACGCGCTCCTCGAGCTTATTGATGTCCTCTAACAGACGCCCTTGGATTTTTTCATCGAGTATATATGGGTATTCTTCCAAGCTAATCATTACGGGTACCTTAAATCAGTGGGCTTGTCCAGTTAACCAGACTACGGCGAACGCACTACCTGCTGAATCGCCGTACCGACGAGAGCCGACCAGGGCTTTCTGTGGTACGCAACAGGTTGGCTGCCGGTAATAGCGAGCCGCAATGCAGTTGCTTGATGTGGTTCTCGGTCGGCGGGAGGTAGGACCAGCGAAATACCAGATAAATACCATTGCAATACAACAGTTTCCTGCTTTTCTTGCGGCAGCACAAGAAACCGTAGTCTATCCCGTAAATTCCCTCCCATGACCTTTCTATGGTCTGCCACAGGTTTCTCCTGAGCCGCTTCCACCCCATCGTCCACGGCCGATAGGGTGGGTCGAGCACAACCTACCCTACCGGCCCGGACGCTAGACGACGTTGTAGAACTTCACGTCCAAGCCCCGGTTTGCGTAACGGCTACGCCATGTTGAAATAGTATAATTCCGCACCCATAACGCCCGCGCAGATGAGTTGGAATAGACAAGCCCATGCTCGCCTAAGATACCCACATGTCCAACCACAGTCCGGCCGTTTCTCCATTCCGTCGGCGACATGATGATTGAACCCGCGGTCGCATCGGACTCCTGGATTCGATCCCCTCGGCCGTTCCTGAGTGCAACATCCATACTGGCGGTTGACAAGCCGCCGCCAACGGGCTGACCCAGCGCGTCTTTGACCACGCGGTTTACTGCCCAGGCGCAAGCCAGGTTCCCGTGTTGGGTGCCCGGTGCATTGGAGGAACTGAGTTTGTTCTCATGAAGCAACGCCTTGGCGTAGATGAGTTGATTGGTCGTCTGACCGACAGCACGCGCCGCGAATGTCGTGCCGCCGAGCGCGCGTCGCATGGCCCGCTCGAGATCCGCTGGAAACTCTTCTCCCAAACCGACGAGCGGAGAATCCAAGCCAACGGCGGGGGCCGCCACGGTGCGAGCCGTATTCGCTGTTTCGGCGCCGACCATTTGGTCAGCCAGTTCATCGATATTCTCTGCCGGCACGGTCGCGACGGAGATGGGGAACACCGTGGTGTCGGCAGCCAGCACCTGGACGGTGCCGTCTGGTGCAGCGAACAGCAGGTATAAGCCGCCAGCGTCGCCATCGTTCTGCCCAACGATGAGGTAGTCGCCCTGAGATGCCTTGGATACCGCAAGCAGCTCGGTGGTGGTATCCGTATCCTGGCTCAGCAGCGCCTGAGCTTGTGGGTAATCTGCGAGGTTTGGCATATGATCGACACCTTATGGTAGAACTGAGACGGACCGATGAGAGCGAATGCCGCCAACGCACTGCCTGCGCACTTCCTCATCAGAGTCGCGCACGCCGTCAAACGTTCGGCCCAAATCAGCTTGCGTTCGGATCTGGCGTTATCAAGTGCGCGGGGACGCATAAAGGCGCGCAGATGTTCCGGTATAACGGCGTATTCCGCAGCAAATCCCGGTGTTTCCCCGAGAAGGAAACGTCAGACCCCAGCATCGGACCGCATCGCGGACCCACCCCAGCGCCGGATGACCGCCCACAACCGACCGGCCAGGGTGACGGCCAGAAGGACCAGTGCGCCGGTCAAAACGCCGACCAGTACATCCACCAGCAGCGGCGTGACCGGTCCCAGCACGGCGCCCACCGTCGGCACGCCGCCGGCCGCGTGGGTGACCCACTCGATCGGGTGATGGGCGGCCGGGATGCCATGGGTGATGATGCCGCCGCCTACCAGAAACATGGCCGCGGTGCCGACGACCGACAGGACCTTCATCAACTGCGGGGCGGCGGCCAGGAGCCCCCGGCCCAGACCCCGCAGGAATCCGCGCCAGTGCCCCACCCCGGTCAAGCGGCTGAGGAACAGCCCCGCGTCGTCCAGCTTGACGATCACGGCGACCAGCCCATAGACACCCAGTGTCATGATGACCGCGATCCCCGCCAGCACCGTCACCTGACTGAGGAAGGGCGCGGCGGCCACGATCCCCAGGGTGATGACGATGATCTCCGCGGAGAGGACGAAATCGGTGCGCACCGCGCCCTTGATCTTGGCCCGCTCCAGGGTCACCAGATCGACCGCCGGGTCCTGGAGGGCGCGCGTCAGTGCGGCGTGGTGGTTGGCGTCCGCGGACTTGGCGTGCAGGAACCGGTGGGCCAGCTTCTCGAACCCCTCGAAGGACAGATAGGCCCCGCCCAGCATCAGCAGCGGCAGGATGGCCCAGGGGGCGATGGCGCTGACCGCCAGCGCCGCCGGCACCAGGATCGCCTTGTTGACCAGGGACCCCTTGGCCACCGCCCAGACCACCGGAAGTTCCCGCTCCGCCCGTACCCCGGCCACCTGCTCGGCGTTCAGGGCCAGGTCGTCCCCCAGGACCCCGGCGGTCTTCTTGGCCGCCACCTTGGTCATCACCGAGATGTCGTCCAGGATGGACGCGATGTCGTCGATCAGTGCGAGTAGGCTGCTGCCGGCCATGGGTTTGGTCTCCGCGACCTTGGGTTGACGGACTGCGGGGAGATTACCAGCGTTTGGGCACGAAGCCCGGCCGGTTCTTGACCTCCAGCACCTGATCGCCCACGGCCAGGACCAGAAAGCCCATGCGTTCTGCATAGTTGAGCACGCTCTCGTGCACCGACAGGGTGGCCAGGATGCCGACCACGGGCAGGTGGGCCTGGGCGGGTACGAACTCCCGGAAGGCAGCGATCTCGTCCACCATCCGGTCCACGTCCGCGCTGCGCAGGGTGGCCTTGGTGCTGTTGACCACCGCCAAATCAGCGGAAATCGCGTAGGCGTCGAACTCCTTGCTGCGACCGTCCGGCAGGCGGTGCCAGATCCGGGCGAAGATGCTGTCGAAATCGTGACCGAAGGTCTCGCGCAAGACCCGTTGCAGGCTGGGATAGACGAGGTCCTCCACCATGGTCCCGAGCTTGTTGGCCAGTTCACCCCACTGGCGGTTCATTTCCCGCCGCTCGGCGCGGCTTTCTTCCTTGTAGGCGCGCATTTCAGCCTCGTTGCGCGTCTGAAGGTTGTAGAGCTTGTTGAACTCGACGCCGACGTCGGCCACGAAGCGGTCGATGGACTCTTCGAGCCGGTAGACGTGCT
>Ga0247839_1008337_pt1 | contig 10944 bp, 12 predicted proteins | sample LaCruzMarch2015__6_FD_192405 | JGI IMG/M metagenome (GOLD analysis project Ga0247839, IMG submission 192405) | Freshwater microbial communities from meromictic Lake La Cruz, Castile-La Mancha, Spain - LaCruzMarch2015_16m | ecosystem: Environmental > Aquatic > Freshwater > Lake | place: Spain...
TTCGCTTTGCTCATCACTCCACTCCTTTTCTCTCTATTTTTTGTATATTTCTTTGAGAAATGAGTGCATTGGATATTTATAGCGATGCACAAAATGTATTATACTCTCTACGATATTAATTACATTTTGATTTGTTTTATAATATTGTTTTCTTATAATGATAAATCAATATAAGTATAAAATAATAAATAAATAATTATCTATAAAAATGTCAAATATACTACAATTTGAAGGTAGTGAAAACAAAAATACTACCAAAAATGATGGAGAATCAGAGGGGATAAGGTGTTCTAATATAATAAAATTTATTGATTTTGTAAAAAAGAGAAGTGATCCATCTTCATTAGGAACTCCTAGCTTGTCAAATTTATCTAAGGTTAATAAATCAAGAGATCGTTTTTGAAGATTAGAATGATACGATTATTTGGTACAATACATATTAAGTTCTGTTAATAAAAATAGTGAAATAAAGCTTTCAAAGATACCATTTTTTATTATTAAAAATTTAGATAAATGTTCAAAAGATGAATTGAAAAAAATAGTAGAATTAATTAATAAAGAAGTAAAAAAGAAATTTCTGAATCCAATAACAAAGGAGTATCTGTTGAGTATAAGAAATTTATGTTTAAATAATATTAAAAAATTGTAATAAATAATATTGTCTATTTTACTATAATAATTCGTTCTTAATTACTTCTTAATTTGGAAGTATAACATAAATTTATATATTATTAACTAATTATTATGAAAGATAAAATAATTTCTTGAATTATTTGAGCTACTATATGATGAATAATTGTTTATTCTTATGGTTATTTTATGAATAATAGCAATACAAACTGATTTACATGAAGTCCAAGTTGATTTACTAAGGGCGGTTTTGATCCTTCTAATATGTCAGATGACCAATTGCAAAGAATGGCTACAAGAGCATGAATTTCTCTTGAAGAACTTAAATCAAAAATAGCGTCTTGAGAAAATATAAGAGACATAGTTCCTATGTGAAATAGATGAAATAGAACTTGAACTTGATTAACGAATAATAATATAATAGGGACTTGAGTAGGTGAAGCTCAATAATTTTTAATATTTATTTATAAAAATGAAGATAAAATTTAGTTATACTTATTTTTTGCTTTGAGTAATATTGATACTTTGAATTAATTATAAAACATTTTTATGAAGTACTGTAAAAAGTACAAATAATTCATCTACATCTATTTATAAAGTTGAACTATGAGATATTAAAAACTCTATTGAAGTAGTTTGAAATTCCGAACTTGTTGACGAACAAAGTTTAAGTTTTAATAAGGAATGAACTATTACAAGAGTTAATTTTAAGGCCTGAGATAATGTAAAAAAATGAGATATTATTGCAGAAATAGATAATTCTGATGCGTATAATAATATAGATGATGCAAAATTGAATTTAGAAAATGCAAAAATAAATCTAAATGATCTATATGATTGAGCTGAAGAAGTACAAATTTTACAAGCAAAAAATAATATAAGTACTTCTGAATTTAATTTACAAATCGCAAAAAAACAATTAGAAAATCTAATTGTAATACAAAAAAATACTTTAGATAAATTAATACAAGATATTGATAATTCAAAAAAAGATTTAGAAACAAGTGAATCAAATCTAGAATTATCAAAAAAAGAATTGGAAGTCCAAAAAAAACAAATTGATAATTCTTTAGATACTACAGTTATAAATAAAAATAGTACTATACAAAATATAGAAGATAGTTTTAGATGAAATTTAGCAGAAGCACAGAAAATAGTTCAGGATTGAGATTATATATTATGAATTACGCCTGAAAATAGAGATAAAAATGATGAATATGAAGTATATTTATGAGCAAAAGATTCAGTATCAAAAACTAATGCTTCAAATACTCTATCATCAGCAATTGCTATTTATAATAAGTTAAAAATAGAATTAGATAATTATATTTATGATTGAGATAAAGAAGAAATAACAAATTTATTAAATAATTTTTTAGATTTATATAATAAATTATATGAATCTAGTGATTTTACTTATAAAACTGTAGATAGTAGTATACAGAGTGTTTGATCATTAACAGATTCTCAAATAAGTACTATGAAAAGTACTATGTCTTCTAATAGAAGTTCTTCTTTGGTCAAAGTAACAAGTATTAAATCACAAATAAACAGTTTAAAAACTTTAACAGATACAGATTTAATTTCGCAGGGTAATGATAATACAATATCTTTAAAAGAAGAATCAATAAAATCGCAAGAATTAAGTATTGAAAAAAATAAACAAAATATAAAAGAATCAGTAAAAAATTATGATGAAACAGTTTTAAGTCAAAAAATAGCTTTAGAGTCTAGTCAAAATGATGTTGATAGTAAAAAAAATAGTTTAGAAATAGCAAAGATGAATTTAGAAGATTTACTTGAATGACCAACTGATTCAAATATAAAAAAAGCACAAAATTCTATTAAACAAGCACAAATTAAATTAGACACAGCTAATGAAAATTTATCTGATTATAATTTAATAGCCCCTTTTGATTGAGTTCTAAGAAAAATAGATTATATGGTATGAGATAATTTAACCAATGATGCTTGAAAATATGTATATATAGAAAATCCTAATTTACTTGAGATTACAGTGATGCTTGACCAGATTGATATAGTATCGGTTAAACAATGAAGTAATACAATTGTAACATTTGATGCATATCCAACTATTCCTGTTAATGCTAAGATTAGTACTATAGATACAACTCCTATTCAAACTAATTGAGTAGTTTCATACGAAGTTAAAATTGTTTTAGATGATTTAGATTTTGATAAAAATGTACTTTCTTGAATGACTGCTAATATAGAAATAATTACTCAAATGAAACAAAATGTTACACTTGTAAAAACTTCAGCAATATCTGAAAAAAATGGGAAAAAATATGTAATAATTCAAAATAATTTAAACGAGCTTGAAATAGAGGTTGAAATTTGAATTACATCATGATGATTAACAGAAATAATTTCATGATTAAAAGAGGGGGATACTGTCGTAATTAGAGAAATTGTAACAAATAGTAATGATACAACAAAAATTTCAAATAGTACATCTTTGTTTTCAGTACCATGATGATGATGAAGTTCATGATTTAGACCAAGAGATTAATATTTAAATATGGTTTTATGATTAAGCTAGAATGAATTACCAAGAATTATAAAATGTGAGATAATATTATTCAAGTTTTAAAGTGAATAGACTTGGAAATAGAGGACTGAGATTTTCTTTCTATAATGGGGCCAAGTTGAAGTTGAAAATCTACTTTGATGAATATTATTTGAATGCTTGATATAGCTAGTTCTTGAACATATACTTTTGATGAAATAAATGTTACTTGAAAAAAAGAAAGTGAAATATCAAGAATAAGATGAAAAAATATTTGATTTATATTTCAAAGTTATAATCTGATTGCTAGAATGTCAGTAATAAAACAAGTAATGTTACCTTTAGCATATCAATGAGTCCCAAAAATGAAAAGGCAAAAATTAGCTTTAGATGCATTAAAAAAAGTATGATTAGATGATAAAATTAATAGTAAACCAAATGAATTATCATGATGACAACAACAAAGAGTTTCTATTGCTAGAGCTCTTGTTGTTAATCCTTGAATGATTTTAGCTGATGAACCTACTTGAGCATTAGATACTACAACATGAAATGAGATTATGCAACTATTAACAGAATTGAATAATGATTGAAAAACAATTGTTTTAATTACACATGAAAAAGAAGTGGAAAAATATGCCAAAAAACATATTTATATTAAAGATTGATTGATAGTTAAATAATCTAAAAATAATGTTTACAGTAATACTTGAAAATATTTTAAATTCTCTAGATTCAATAAGATCTAATAAACTTAGATCATCTTTGAGTATGTTATGAATAATTATTTGAGTTTCTTCAGTAATTATATTGACAGCGATTTGAAATTGAAGTACTCAAACAATAGTGAATAAAATACAGGAGCTTTGAACAAATATTTTGACAATTTCACCTTGATGATGATTTTGATGATCTAGAGAAAAAGCTACAGCAAGGGATATATTAAATTCAAACATTGTTTCATCAATCGAGGATAATATTTCAGGATTAGATTGAGTTTTACCTATTATTTCTACAAATTGACAATTAGTCGCATGAGCTAATGATATGAGTGCTACTGTGTACTGAATAGAACCAGATTATTTTGGAGTTAAGAATGTAAAAATAGTATATGGTTTAAATATTACAAAGGAAAATATAGATAATTTGGATAAAGTAGCAGTTATTTGACAAGATGCTTTAACTTGATTATTTTCTTGAGAAAATCCTATTTGAAAAACTTTGAAAATGTGAAATAATGTTTTTCAGGTAATCTGAGTAATAGAAGAAAATTCTGCACTAGATTGAGCAATTTTTATTCCACTATCAACAGCATCTATAAGAATAACATGACAAAAATATTATTCACAAATAATTGTTTCAGTTACTAATACAGATGCTGTGGATGCAAAACAAGTAGAAATAAATACATTATTAATAAAAGAGTTAAAGGTTACGGATACAAGTAGTTTACCATATAGAATAATGAATCAATCACAGATGCTTGAGAATATAAGCTCTATCACTCAAACATTGACATTATTACTTAGTTGAATAGCATGAATATCATTGCTAGTTTGATGAATATGAATAATGAATATAATGCTTGTTTCGGTAACGGAAAGAACAAAAGAAATTTGAATAAGAAAAGCTATCTGATGATGAAAATGAGATATTCTGTTACAATTTTTAACAGAAGCTTCAAGCTTAAGTATTATTTGATGAATTATTGGAATATTATTTAGTTATTTTATAGTTTACCTATTAAATAGTTTTTCCATTACTGCAATAATTTCCACAAATTCTATTATTATAAGTTTTCTATTCTCACTTGTAATATGACTAATATTTTGAATATTACCTGCATATAAAGCAGCTAATTTAAGACCAATAGATGCACTTAGATTTGAATAAAATTTAATCATTTCTTAAATACTATTTAAATTTTTCTTAATCTTCATAATTATAATAAATATTGTAATCTCGAGAATTACATTTTTAGATATTAATTTTATGGAATATGAAAAATAAAAAATTATTGGTTGGCGTTTTACTTGCTACTACACTTGTAGCTACTTGATATACCTATTCATTTGCGAGTTTTTCATCAACTTGAAGTACCTTAACTGAAACTGGTTTTAGGGATAAATTATTTGCTGAACAATGACATGGAATGTGAGGTAAATGATGATTTTGACAAAAAATGGGAAAAGGTTTTATGAATAATCTTACAGACGAAGAAAAAGTGTTAAGGGAAAGTAGGGAAGTAGTTATGGATAAGTTATTGGCTTGAGAAAAATTATCAACGCAGGAAGAAACTCTTAGACAAGAAATTATAAAGCAAAGAGCTGAAAGAAAAGTAGAAATGCAAACAAGACAAGCTGAAATGGATGCAATAAAAACAATTATGGATAAGAAAGATGCTTGACAAACTTTGACAACGCAGGAACAAACTCTACTTGATACTTTTCATACAAATAGACATGAAAGACATCAAAAGTAAAATATAAAAAACTCTAAAAATATATTTTTTTAGAGTTTTTTATTTCTTAAATACTTCTTAATGAATATAATTATTATATAATCATAGATTTAGTATTTTACTTATAATATCATGAGAGTTTTAGTTATTGAAGATAATGAAATATTATCAAGAAATATTATTAAATATTTTGTATCGAGAAATATTTTTGCTGAAGCATCACTTGATTGAAAAGATTGATTATATAAAGCATCTACGAAATATTTTGATGTGATTATTTTGGATATAAACCTTCCTTCTATGGATTGATTAGAAATATGTAAACAGTTGAGAGAAAAAGAAAAAGATGTATCAATAATTATGTTAACATCTAGATGAACTAATGAAGATATAGTTTTATGATTAAATAATTGAGCAGATGATTATTTGGTAAAACCATTTGAATATAGTGAATTAGTAGCTAGAATAAATGCAATTGTTAGAAGAAAAAATATAAATAAAAGCAATACAGTTATAAATATTTGAGATATAGAATTAAATTTACAACAATTAGATGTAAAGAAAAATGGGAAAATTATTAAATTATCAAATTTGGAATATGAATTATTTAAATATTTAGTACAGAATAGATGAATAGCCTTATCTAGACAACAAATTTATGAGAAAGTTTGGTGAGAATTTCAAACAGATTTTATGTTTTCAAAGACAATTGATGTTTATATTTGATATTTAAGAAAAAAATTCTGAAAAGATTTAATAGAAACTAAAAAGTGATTTTGATTTTTAATTAGATAGTTTATTTATGAATAATAATATTAAAAATACCAAAAAACATTTAACTATTATGTTCTCTATAATAGTTTTCTTAGTGGTATTATCTATGTGAATTATATTTTTTTCTGTTAAATATTATAGAGAAATAAGTATAGAAAATAAAGAGTTTTGAAAATTAATAAATGTATTAGAAAAATGAGAAATTTCTGTAAATGATTTAATGATTTTATGATCTGTTTTTGGTGATGAAAAAATTAAACATGAGGGTCTTAGAAAAGAACATCCTCTTGATTTAGGTTTTAAACCAAAATGATTTTTTAATTTTGTTTTATATGGTTCATGAGGGAAAGTTATTTCAAATAATGTAAGAGATGATATAAGCAAGGATTATATTACACAAATATATAATAATAATGCTTATGATAAGTCTAAACAATCAAAATGATTTTTGATAAAAAAAATAAGTCTAAAAAATTCGGAAAACTTAATTATTCTGAAAAAAATTTGATATAGCTTATATGATTATTTAGGTGATATTTTCTGATTTACTATTATAAGTGTTATATTTTGAATTATTATTTATTTTATATGAGGGAAGTTCGTAAATAGAGCTTTTATTCCTGTCGAAGAAAATATGAAAGATATGAAAGCCTTTATTCATAATGCTGGACATGAACTTAAAACTCCTATTTCAGTAATGGATTCAAATATTCAGTTGCTAGATGATATGAAAATTTATGATCCTGATATGACAAGGGAACTAAAAGTTGAAGTTTTAAGGCTAAATTCTATCATAGATTCATTAATAAAATTAAGTGATATTGGTTTATTTAAAAATCTTGAAAATAATAATTTGAATGATATTTTAGAACAAATAGTAAGAGACCTTAAGTATAAAATTTTTGAGAAAAATATAAAAATAGATATAAAAGTAGATAAAAAAATTGAAGTAAAATCAAATAAAGATTATTTTTATATATTTTTATCAAATTTAATTTGAAATGCAATAAAATATAATGTAGAATGATGAAGTATAAATATACTATATAAAAATTGAGAATTAATAATATCTGATACATGAATTTGAATTTCAAAAGAAAATGTAGAAAAGATTTTTGATAGATTTTTTAAAGTAGATAAATCAAGAAATACAGATGGTTTTTGAATTTGATTATCTCTTGTAAAAAAAATATCTGAAATATATAATTGGAAAATAACCGTTATAAGCGAGAAAGAAAAGGGAACCTCATTATTAATTAAATTTTAGTATTTGAAATATTTTTTGATTATATTTTGAGATAAAATATAAATATTTCTTAATTAATTCTTACCTGATATATATAAAATGTAATATGTAATCTTGAGTATATATTTATAATAAATGATTGATTTTTATTTATATATTTTATATGTTATTAATAATAATTATTTTACATTTGTGAGATTTTCTTGACTAAATCTTAAATAAAAAACCACAATAAATGTTACTCGAGATTACATGAAGAGCCCAGTATTCCTTTAAAATAAATAGGGGGAATAGAAATATTTATTATTTTCTAACTTACTATTTTTATGATAAACAAAAAAATTCTTGCAATATTATTATTATTTAGTTTTATTGTTGCATGAATTTGAAATACATTTGCTGATAATTCCAATAATTGAAAGACTAGTACTTGATTTATAAATAAATGATTTAGTTGAGAAAAACATTTTATATGAGAGTGAATAAAAATTAATTCTGATGATAGAAAAAATATTGAAGAGAATGAAAATGTAAAAATAATTATTAAAAAATAGAATGGCATATATTTATAAAGTGGAATAGAAATACAAATCTATTTCACTTTTTTATAATAACTATTCCATATATTTGATACTTAAGTAAATTTAGTATATAATATATTATATTAATATTACTTAAATAATAAATAATGAGCGTATTCCAGTTTATAAAACATTGAATTATAAAATATATATTATATTTTATTTCTTTTGTTTTATTAGTTTTTTTACTAAATATATATCTTAACTTTTTTCTAAATTTTGATTATATTAGTTCATATTTTAGTGAAATTTCTTCAATATTAAATTTTCCAATATTATGATTTTTAAATATTAATATAAGTATTATAGATTTATGAATATTTGTTTTTTTCATATTTTTATGATTTTCTTTATGAAAATATTATAAAAAATTTATTTATTCTATTAAAAGAAAAAATAATGAGTTTTCTTCAGGTACAGCAACAATTTTGGCAAATATTGGTTACTATGTAATTATTGTTTTATTTTTATTTTCTTCTTTAAAGACTATTTGAGTAGATTTATCGAATTTTACATTAATAATCTCTGCTTTATCTGTAGGTATATGATTTGGTTTACAAACAATTGTATCTAATTTTATTTCAGGTATAATACTTATGTTTGAGCAAAGTATAAAAACATGAGATTTTATTGAACTATGAAGTGATTTAAAATGAACAGTTGTTAATATAAATATGAGGTCAACAACTATAAGAACAAACAATAATATAGATATAGTTGTCCCTAATCAAAATTTCATACAAAATAATATTATAAACTGGACACTATGAGATAATAGAGTAAGATTACAATTACCATTTTGAGTAGCTTATGGAACAACTTTTGAAAGAGTGCAAGATGTAATATTATGAGCTTTGGATAAATCAGATTTAGAGTATATTAATAATGCAGAATACACTCCATCCATAATTATGACTTGATTTTGAAATAGTAGTGTACATTTTACCTTGAATGTTTGGGTGCAATGAGATGATACAAATACTCCATTAGTAACAAAATGATATTTCTGGAGATTGATTTATAAAGCTTTAAATGAAAATAATATAATAATTCCTTTTCCACAGATGGATTTACATATAAAAGATGATAATCTATTAGGATTAAAAGTAATTAATAAATAAAAATAGAATTATTCTTAATTGTTTAGAAATGTTAAGAGAACAAAAAATAAAATGAATTACATGGATTGATTGATATGATTTAGAAAAAAAAGAAATATATAATGTTTTAAAGGAACACGATTTTCATGAACTGGATATAGAAGCCTGTATGGAAGAAAATCAAAGGGCTAGAATAGATTCATATGAAGACTATTTTTTTATGGTATTACATTTTCCGAAATATTTTTTAGAAGAAAAAAAATATGAATTAAATGAGTTTAATATATTTTTAAAAAAAGATTTACTTATTACCTTTAGATCATATCCATGATTACATGTGGATAAAATTTTCAAAAAATATGAAAAACAAGATTTTTATGATTGAGAACATTGTAATAAATTATATTCATGATATATCTTGTATGAAATCATAGAAGCAATGCTTGAAAAAATATTTAATACAATGAGTAATACTAGAAAGGATTTAAATCTTTTAGAAAAAATAGTATTTGAAAAAGTTAACTATAAGTTAATTAATGAAATAATGATAAAGAAAAGAAATATTATTTTTTTAAAACATATTTTTTTACCACAGGTCTCAGTTATGAGATCAACAGAATCAAATATTAATAAAATATTTAATTGAGAAATAGAAGAGTATTTCGAAGATTTAGAAGATAAATTAATGTATATAGTTAATAGTATAAATATTCTTGAAGAACATATAATAAGTATTGAAGATGCTTTTAAGTGAATCATTGATATGAATATGAACTATATTATGAAAATACTTACTTTTTTTTCAGCATTAATCTTACCATTAACATTAATTACTTCTTTTTATTGAATGAATGTAGATTTACCTATGCAGGGAAATACTGATTTTGTTTATACTTTATTAGTTTCAAGTATTACTTTAATGATACTTTTATATATATTAATGAAAAAAAACTGAAAATTTTAAAGAACAGACTTAAGATCTTGCTCTAATTAAAGAATTATGATTATAATATGTTCATAAAAAAAAGATAAATCTAATGATTTATCTTTTTTGAGTTATAATTATATTATGCTTCTTTTTTTTCTTGAGCATAATCAACTTTTATAGTTCTTCCATCAACTTCAGCTCCGTCCATAGCTTCTTTAGCTCTTACTGCATCTTCTACTGTAGAGAATTCTACGAAACCGAAACCTTTTGATCTACCAGTATCTCTATCTTTAATAACTTTAACAAAAGTTACTTCTCCATATTCTTTAAAAACATCTTTAACTTCTTGCCAATCTAATCCCCATGATAAACCCCCAATGAATAATTTATTAGTTTCCATAATGTACTAAATAAAAAAATAAAATTTTTGAGAAAAGATTAGTTTATTTTATACTTAGTATTATGACTTATTAGAGACCTAGCACAAAGAAAAACTTAAACAGGATGTATATTCTCATACTCATTATATACATAATTATATAATAGCAAATCTTTTTTTTAAAAAGTATCGTAGAGAGTATAATACATTTTGTGCATCGCTATAAATATCCAATGCACTCATTTCTCAAAGAAATATACAAAAAATAGAGAGAAAAGGAGTGGAGTGATGAGCAAAGCGAAGAATGGAACGAGT
>Ga0247839_1008342_pt1 | contig 10929 bp, 7 predicted proteins | sample LaCruzMarch2015__6_FD_192405 | JGI IMG/M metagenome (GOLD analysis project Ga0247839, IMG submission 192405) | Freshwater microbial communities from meromictic Lake La Cruz, Castile-La Mancha, Spain - LaCruzMarch2015_16m | ecosystem: Environmental > Aquatic > Freshwater > Lake | place: Spain...
GCAGGCTGCCGCGCAACTGATAGACGATTCCGGGCGGGGGGGGGGGCCGGAATCACCGGGCCCGGCGGCGGGCGCGCGCACGGCCACCAGCCGGTTGCCATACTCGCTCAAGTGGGTCACCAGTTCCTCGGTCAGACCGGTCGCCAGGTAGTCCTGCTCCGGGGGGCCGCCGATCAGCGTCAGTCGCTCCACGGCAAGCAGGATCGGGCGCAAACCCCCGGACGCCCGCGGCGGCTGGTCCGGGCGGCCGGCGAACTCCGGCAGGTAGCGGCCCTTGGGGAGCTGCAAGCGGATCGGGTCCGCCCGGCCCGGCCCGGCGTAATAGTCCGCGAGCAGGCCCCGCAGCCGGCCGGCATTCACGCGCACGATGGCATCGCGGTCGGGATCGAAATCGGGGCGCCGTCCGAAGACCTCGACCCCAATGGTGTAGGCCTTGAGCCGTTCGGTCTGGCCGACGAGCTTCGCCGCAACGACGAAGCGCAGGAAGTCACCCAGCTTCGGACTGGCCTGAAAGGCCTGGCTGGCAAGCACCCGGTGCAGACAGGCGGTGATGCGCTCCGGGTCGGTGTCGGTGTCCTGCGTGGTCTTCATAGCGATCGAGCCTTCTGATCCCGAACCAATCAGCGCCAGTGTAACGGCATTTAACGGTCAAGTCCGACCGGGCGGGGCCTTCGTCGGTCCTGAACCGGAGTTTCGTCATGTCCCGCGCCTCGTCCCTGTCATCCCTGGCCCTTCTCCTCTGCCTGGTTGCGCCCGCCTGGAGTGCCGAGGCGCCGCTCGACCCGGCAGTGGCCGAGGCACGCACCGCCATGCGCCGCGGCGAGCATCGCGCGGCGCTGATCCTGCTCAATAACCGGCTGCAACAGGCGCCGGACGACACCGCCGCACGGCGGCTGCTGGTGCAGGTGCGCCTCGACCTGGGCCAGCCGGCGGAGGCGCGAGCCGAGATCGAGCGCCTGGCGGCGACTGGTGGTCAATCGGGCGGCCAGTCGTCCGACCGGCAGACCGGCGCCGCCGGGGGCCTGCCGCCCAACCTGCAGGCGGACCTGGGCCGCGCCCTGCTGATGCAGGGCCGGTTCGGCGACCTGGAAGCGGTGATCGACCCTGGTACGGCGAGCCGTCAACCGCAACTGCGCGCGGAATTGACCGCCCAACTGGGTCAGGCGAACCTGGGCCTGGGGCAGCCGGAGGTCGCCCGCACCCGCTTTGCGGAGGCGCGGACCCTGGACCCGGCCAACCCCCGCGCCCTGTTGGGCCTGGCCCGCCTGGCCTATGCGCACAAGGATGCGGGCGACGCCGCGGACCTGGTGCGCCAGGCCCTGGACGCCGACCCCGCTGCGGCCGAGGGCTGGGAGTTCAAAGGGGACCTGGCCGCCGCTCAGGGGGACCCCAAGGCCGCCGCCGCGGCCTACAGCCAGGCCATCGAACACTCGGGGAACCCGTGGCTCAGCCACTATAAGCGTGCCCTTACCCTGATCGATCGGGATGATCTCCCGGGCGCCGCCGCGGATATTGCCGCCGTGCGGGCCGGCAATCCCGACTTCCCGGGGCTGGACCTGGCGGAGGGCGCCCTGGCCCTGCGCCGCGGCGATGCGTCCGCCGCCTGGACCCACCTGGAGACCTATCTCGGCGGCGCCCCCACGGATCTCACGGCCGCCGGCCTCGCGGGCCTCGCCCTGACCCGCCTGAAGCGTCCGGCCGAGGCGACGGCCATCCTGACGCGCGCCGGCATCGACCGGTCGGACGACCCCCGGGTCGCCATGCTCCAGGCCCGCATCCTGCTCGAACAGGGCCAGGCGGCGGCGGCCGAGCAGCGGGTCCTGCCGGTCAGCGGCGCCGCGGGGCCGGGCCAGGCGGACGACCTCCTCTATCGCGCCCTGATCGCCCAGGACCGCCGGGCCGACGCCGTGCCGGTGCTGCGGCGGCTGGTCGAGCGCGCCCCCGCCCAACCCGCCTATTCGCTCCCCCTGGCCGAGGCCCTGGTCGGCAGCGGCGACCGGGCGGGGGCACGGGCCGAGTTGGAGCGACTGCTCAGAGCGGTCCCGGGAAACCTGGAAGCCAGCGTGGCCCTGGCCCAACTCGATCTCGCGGACGGCGCCGGCGACCGGGCGCTCGCCACCGCGCGGGAACTGGCGGCGGCGCACCCAGCGGATGCGCGGGTCCAACTGCTCCTGGGCTTCGCCCTGAGCGCCGCCCGTGACACCGCCGGCGCCCGCACCGCCCTCACCCGCGCCCTGGCGCTCAAGCCCGGATTCGAGCCGGCGGCCCTGGCCCTGGCCAATCTCGAACTGCGCGACCGGGACCCGGCGGCGGCGCGGACGTCCTTGCAGGGGTTGCTCGGGGCCGACGCCGCCAATACCGCGGCACTGGTGGGGCTCGCGACCCTGGACGCCGGTGAGCAGAACCCGGGCGGGGGCGCCGAGCGGCTGCGCCAGGGACTCGCCGCCGCCCCGGCCAACCTCAAGCTGCGCCTGGCGCTCGCCGGCTTGCTGGCCCGCGGCAAGGACCTCGACGGGGCACTCGCGGTGCTGGCGCAGGCGCCGGCCGAACAGGCCGCGGACCCGGCGCTGCTCCAGGCACGCGGCCTGCTCGAACTCGCCCGCGGCCGGAACGATGCGGCCTTGGCCGCCTTCGAGCAACTGGCCAAGACCAGCCCGGATGCCGCGGGGGCGCACTATCTGCTGGCCCTGGCCCGCTCGGCGGGGGCGCGCGGCCCCGCGACCGCGCTGGAAGCGGACCTGACGCGGGCCCTCGGCCTGGACCCGCGGCACCCCCTGGCCGAGCGGGCGCTGGGCGCCGCCTTCGCCGCCCAGACCAGTGACGAAACCCGCGTCCTGCTCGCGGTCCGACTCGCCGCGGCGGCGCCCGGGCAGCCCGCCATCGCCTTCGAGCAAGGCCGCCTGGCCCTGGCGCGCGGGGACAGCGCGGCGGCCGTCGAGTCCCTGCGGATCGCGGCCGAGGCCCGCCCGGACCATCAGGGCTACCGCTACGCCCTGCTCAAGGCGCTGAAATCAGCGGGCGACAGCGGCGGCGCCATCGACTCGGGCCGCGTCTGGCTCACCGCCCATCCGGATGATCTCGCGACCCGCGATCTCGTCGCCGGCCTGCTGGTGGGCCAGGGCCGCACCGGGGAGGCCGCGGACCAGTACCGCGCCATCCTGGAGCGGGCACCTAAGAACCCGATCGCGCTCAACAACCTCGCCATGCTCCTGTTGCCGACCGACCCCAAGGCCGCCCTGGCGTTCGCCGAGCAGGCTGAGGCCCTGGCGCCCGGGCGCCCCGAGATCGCCGATACCCTGGGCGCCGCACTGCTGGCCGCGGGCCAACCGGCACGGGCCCTGCCGGTACTCAAGAAGGCCATGGCCGCCGGTGGCGCCAACCCCAGCATCGCCTACCACTATGCCGCCGCCCTGGCGGCGACCGGCGATCAGGCGCAGGCACTGACCCTGCTGACCGGACTGCAAGGCCAGACCTTCCCGGAGCGCGACGCGGCCCGCGCGCTGCTGGCGGGGCTTCAGGCCAAGCGCTGAGCACTTGTACCTTGTAGGATGGGTAGAGCGCAGCGAAACCCATCTCTTGGACGCACCGACCGCGACGAATGCTGGCCGAGTCGCTTCAGCGGTGTCACTCGGTTGCTCCTGGTCTTGCGTGCCGACCCCAACGGGGTCAAACATACCAGCCCAGGGCAACGCCCTGGGTATGAGGTATCACGGGGTCCAGCCCTGAAAGGGCGTGACATAATGGCGAAGTTGCTTATGTCACGCCCTTTCAGGGCTAGGCCGATTGAACGACCCTATCCCAGGGCGTTGCCCTGGGCTAGTATGTCGCGCCCCTTCGGGGCTTAGGGCTTAGGCGGATTGAATTCAATCGCTTCGGATAAGCGGTATCGTTTGTGTTCATGTCGCTATGGTCGGCTTCCCGCGTGACCGCGATCAGTAGGTCAAGCGCGGATGACCTCGAGCGGCCGCCCGGCCGGACTCGTGATCACGCTGACGGTGGTCCGCTGCGCGATCGGCGGCTGGCCGGCGCGCCGATCGAAGATCACCAGCCACCCGGTTGCAAGACCCAGCCCATCCAGATAACCGTCCAATTGCGCCAACCCTTCGGCCAGCGGGTCCGGCGCCCCGTCGCGCCAGACCTTGAGCTCAACGCCTAAGGTGACGGCCCCGTAACGCAGACACAGATCCATGCGCCCGGAGCCGATGGCGTACTCGCGCTCCAGGGTCCCGTCGCCGTTGACGACACGATGCAGGAAGGCCATCAGCACCAGGTGCGGGGCGATCTCGTGGTAAGGGGCACTGCCCAGGAGCGGCTGGCCGTGCCGGCGCCAGAAGGCGAGAAAGGCCTCCAGCAGGTGCCCCGGGTTCAGCGTGCCATTCGGGTTCAACCAGGTCGGGGAGATCTGCGGCAGCGAGTCCTGCGGGCCACTCGCCAAGGCGCGCGGCAACACCTCGCGGTAGATCGGGTTGGCGACCACCAGGCCGCCCGCCCCGGCGCGGCGCAGCAGACCCAGATCGACCAGGTATTGGCGATCCTCCTCCGGCACCGCACCCAGTTCGGTGCCGGCCAGCATGGGCTCGATGACGTGGCGCACCCGCTCCTCGCGCAGCTTGTCGGCCAGTTGATCCAGGTGCGTCACCCGCTCGACGATCAGGTACTCCTTGGCCTGCGCGATCAGGTCCGCGTCGATCGGGCGGGTGCGGTCGCGGCCGACGGGCTCCTCGAAACAGGCCCGGTAGGCGAGCGCATTGACCAGCCAGGGTTGTCCCAGGGTGAGTTCCCAGACCAGCGCCAGGGCCTCGGGGGTGAAGACCTGACCGGTGTCGGCGGTGTGCTCCGCGAGCAGGGTGACGACCTCGGCGGCGGTGAAATCCCCCAGGCGCAGCGATTTGGCCTTGATGTTGAAGGCGCTGCCGCCGGTGATGGGGCTGGGCTCGGAGCGGGCGTGGATCCGATAGTCACGCAGGTCCCGCACCCCGCACAGGATCACCGCTTGCGGAAAGGCGCCCGGCCGCTGGTTGTAACCCGCGCGTATCTGGCGCAACAGCGAGACCAGGGTATCCCCCACCAGGGCGTCCACCTCATCGAGCAGCAGCACCGCCGGCCGCGGGTCGGCGGCGGCCCAGAACTCCAACACCTGGACCAGCCGGTCGCCGGCCGGCACCGCGGCACCGCCGTCCCGATACCATTCGGCGAGCCGCGGGTCTTTGAGATACAGCCGGGCGGAGCGGCCGAGCACGCTGCAGATGGTGGCCATGCCCTGGTCGACATCCTCGCGCGCGGTCTGCGCGCCCTCGATGTTGGCATAGAGGGTTCGATAGCGCCCGCCGCGGTTCAGATGCTCCATCAGCGCCAACAGACAGGTGGTCTTGCCGGTTTGGCGCGGGGCATGGAGCACGAAATACTTTTCCCGGTCGATCAACGCCATGACCGCGTCGAGGTCCCAGCGCAGCAAGGGCGGCAGGCAATAGTGGATGTCGGCCCGCAGGGGCCCTTCGGTGTTGAAAAAGCGCATGATGAGCCTCGCGAGCGGCGGCGATGCCTGAGCATAACATACCGGCCGGAGGCGGCCGCGCACGTCACATCGCGGCGGACAGAAAGCGCTGAAGGCATTCTCTAATGAGAATGCGCTTTGAGCCATTCCCGCATTGCATCATTGACGCGCGTCTGCCAGCCCCGGCCGGTAGTCTTCAAGGCGGCAAGGACATCCGCATCGAAGCGAATCGTGGTCGGCACCTTGGTCGGAGCCTTCTGTGGACCGCGCCGACGCGCCGCCAGGGCCGCGCGGACCGCGGCAATTCCACCCTCACGCACGACCACGGCATGGCGCCGGGCGGATGCTTCCGCGGGGGTCGGCGCGCGATCCTCCCCGGGCGCCTCTTTGATCAGCTTTTCCCACGCCTCAGGGGTCAAGGGAAAGCCCGCGGGCAAAGTATCGGATTTCATGCTTTTCGGCCCCGTGTTCGCGGATGTTGCGCCGGCGTTTGTCTTCGTCCCAGGTGATCACGGGTAAAGTGTATTAACAGTTAGCCTGGGCATCAAGCGCAAACGATGGGTTTCGCTGCGCTCTACCCATCCTACGGGAGTACTTGCCCAGTCTCGAATGCCCCGCCCGGCCCGGGGTCTCTCCAGCCAAGCCCTGAGCCCGGTGTAACGGTATGTAACGGTCAAGTCCTCCCGCCCAACGGTCTTGGTCGGCTATTCTCCGGCATCCGTCACTTCAGCGGCCGTCGCCAACCGCGCGCCGCGGGCCTTCCACCCCGCACCCCAGGAGTCCCCATGCGTCTCTCAGGCCGCGGCGCCCTTCATCAGGAAACCATCCATGGGTAAGACCGAATCCGCCCTCCTGCTCGTCGTCACCCTGGCGCTCGCCGCCGGCTGCGCCGACAGCGGGACCCCGTACGAATCCGGCGGCGGCCCCTCCGCCACGCCGCCGGCCGCGGGCACCGGGGCCACTGGCTACGCCCCCGGCACCCAGGTCATCCTGAAGGGGACGGGTCCGCGCCCCCTGTATTCGGACCTGGATGTCGGCTCAAGGCCCGTCGGCAAGGTCAGGCCCGGGGTGCGGATGACGGTCATCGGCTGCGCGCCCAACGATGGCCTCTGGTGCCAGGTGCAGGCCGACCCCGGCCCCGGCCCTGATCAGGGCGGGGCACCGCGCGGCTGGGTGCAGGCAAAGGACCTGCGGGCGGACTGAGCCGCCGCGCCCTTGGCGTAACGACGCATGCAGCGCCGGCTGGGCGCGCGGGCCTGTGCCCATCCGGCGTGCTGCGTCACTCCCCGCCCGCTTGCGGGCCACCCACGAAACCATCGCTTAAGGATCAGGTATGACACATTTCAGAGCCATACTCCCCGCCCGCTCGCGGGCCACCCACGAAACCATCGCTTAAGGATCAGGTATGACACATTTCAGAGCCACACTGCCCACGCTGCTGGTAGCGGGCCTCGCCTTGTCCACCCCGGGCTCGGCCGCCCTGCTCGTCAACGGCGATTTCGAAACCGGCACCTTCGCCGGCTGGACCCGCGACACCGACGGCAATGGCGCCGGCACCACGCCGGACTTCCAGATCGTCGGCACCCCGGGCAGCTACCAGGCGCGCATCGAGATCGATTACCCCGGTGACCTCGCCGCCTTCTCCAACACCCTGTATCAACTGATGGACCTGACGGCCGGTCCCGGCGAGCAGGTCAAGGTCAGCTTCGACTGGGTGTTCGCCGGCGCGGCCGGGTCACCCGACGAGGATTTCATCGTCGGTCTCGGCGATGGCAGCGGGAATTACTTCGGCGCCGATGGCAGCCTGGGCTTCCTGCTGACCGGTTCCGCCTACGGGTCCGGCAGCTTCTCCACCGTCCTCGCCTCGAGCTACAGCAACGCCAGCCCCTGGACCCTGGAGTTCCAGGTGAACAGGGGCAGCGACGCGCAGGGCTCCTACCTGCTGCTCGACCATGTCCGGCTCGACACGGTGCCCGTGCCCGCGCCGTTCCTCCTGCTCGCCCCCGGCCTGGCGCTCCTGGCCTGGCGGCGGCGGCCCACCGCGTCCCGGCCCGCCCAGGCTTGATCGCCCCACCCTCAGAGGAAACGTCCAATGCAAAGCAAACCAAGCCGCCGCTGGCTCTGGCTACTGGCCGCGCTCTCCCCGCTGGCCCAGGCCGACTGGAGCCAACTGCCGAGCGCAGTCACCGTCACCCAGACCCCGCGCGCCTTTGACCGGGTCAACAAGCAACTCTTCAGCTACGCGACCATCACCAACACCAGCACCGAGGCCGTCCCCGGGCCCTTCCGGCTGGTGATCCCGACCAGCAACCTGAACGTCACCAACCCCAGCGGCACCACCGACGGCAAGCCCTATTTGACCTTCGGCGGCACGGCGCTCGCGCCCGGGCAGAGGCTCACGGTGCGGGTGAACTTCACCAACACGGCCTCCCGACTGACCTACACCACCCAGCCGGAGCGCTACACCGATCCCACCTTGGCCGTCACCGCGCCCGACACGGTCACCGAAGTCGAGACCGTGTCCCCGGTCGGCTTCGCCGGCGGGAGTTCGGGCGGCGTGACCTATCACTGGTCGCAGATCAGTGGACCCTCGATCACCCTGCTCAACGAGACCACCAACCAGCCGACCTTCATCGCGCCCACCGTGACCGACCGGACGCTGGTCGTGCTCAAGGCGCTGATCACCGACCCGTTAGCGCCCAGCGGCTACGGCGTCAGCTCGACCAAGGTCGATATCGACGTGGTGCCGGCCGGTAACCACGTCGTCCAGGCCACCACCAGCGGCCTGCTGGCCTACACCGGCGACGCCGTCAGCCTGCACGCCAACTGCACCGGGCTGGGCACCAGCCCCAGCTACAGTTGGACGCAAGTGTCCCCGGCGACGCCCGTCATCACGCTGATCGATCCCGACACCGCCAACCCCACCTTCACCGCGCCCGACAGCACCGCGATTCCGGCCAACAGCGCCCAGACCTTCACCTTCCAAGTCACCTGCACCGACATCGGCGGCGGCGTCACGGCGGTCGACAAGACCTCGGTCCTCATCTCCGGCCCCATCGTCCTCAAGCCCAACGCGCCGCTGACGGTGTCGGGTTCGAGCGGCGTCCCGCCGCAGCCGTTGGTGCTACAGGGCAGCACGCCCAGCCCCACCGTGGTGTCCGGGCAAGCGTTCCAGCTCGCCGTGCCGGTTTTCGGCGGCACCGCGCCCTACAGTTGGAGCTGGACCCCGACCGATGGCGGCCCGGCCCTGACCGTCGATCCCGCCACCGGCGTGGCTTCCGGCGTCGCGCCCAGCGTCGGCGTGGCGACCACCTACCACTATACGGCGCAGGTCACCGGCAGCGGCGGATCGGGCAGCAAGACCGCGACCGTGGCGGTGAACCTCATCCCGGCCCCGGTGCCGTCCACGCCGCTGAGCGTGTCGCTCCCGGTCAACGCCCTGTACTTCGGCGAAGGCCAGCAGAACATCGCCCTGCCGTCGCAAGCCTTTGGCGGCACCGGCCCGTACACCTATAGCTGGCAGTACGTGCCCTTCCACAACGGCCCGGCGGTCACCCTGACCGGCGCCAACACCAGCCATGCGTCCTTCAACGCCCCGCTGGTCGACGGCGACACCAACCTCGGTTTCCGCGTCACCGTCACCGACTCGGCCAGCCACAGCGTCGTTGGCTCCATCAACGTGCGGATCAACGACCTGGCCCCCACGTTGAACGTCTCCACCACCAGCCCGATCACCGCCAAGGTCGACGAGACGGTCAGCCTCAACTTCCCCATGCCCCAAGGCGGGGCCGGCGGCTACAGCTACGCGATCAGCCAGACTGGCGGCACCACGGCCACCCTGTCCAGCACCACCAGCCGCAACCCGACCTTCACGGTGCCGACCGGCGCCAGCGGCGACCAGACCTTCGTCATGACCGTCACCGACTCCGCCGGCAACCAGGTGGAGGCCACCCAGATCGTCAGGGTCGAAGCACCGCCGCTGAACGTGGCCCTCTCCGGGCCGGACCACGGCGAGGAAGGCAGCACCGTCAGCCTGAACGCCGTCGCGGCGGGCGGCATCGGGCCGTACACCTACGCCTCCAGCGTCAGCGGCGCGTCGCTGTCGATCCCCGCCGTCGCCAACCCGTCGTTCACGCTGCCCTCCGTCCCCTCCGGCAGCACCCTGGATCTGGCGGTCACCCTGACCGTGACCGACGCCAGCGGCCCCACGCCGAACATCGTCACCTCGGTGTTCAACGTGACGGTGAACAAGCCGGTCAAGGCACCGGTCTACTACTCGTCCTTGTGCGACGGGAGATTGTGCCTCATCGCTGAGGAGATCACGGCCTGCGATGCGGATCATCCGTATGCGATGACAACCGTGGAGGACAATGCAAACTACGAGCGGCATGCTAGAAAGTGGTGCGGTAGTGCTTTCGAAGCCAGGCGTTTATGGTATGACATGACGTCCGATAATAACGGCGGCTGCATCTCGCTATTGTACCCGGGGGATGGTAGTGGGCCGGCACCACCGACCGGATACCCCGTGACGTGCCACTTTGCGTGCAAACCGCGCGGTGCCGACATCGGCGTTCCGGACTACGCCTGTAACGGCGGAGGGGTTCTTGTGCCGCCTCAGGATACCCTGATGCAGATGGACTCGGCTAATCCGGATAAATGGTGATCCAAGCCGGGTAGGTCGGGCAACGGCTGCATCGTTGCCCGACAATCAGGGCAAAAGGGGCCAGCGCGGGCCGGGGTCTGTGACCCCGGCCCGAACGTTCAGGACACCGGCCGCCTGACTGCCGCGGCGGGCGAGGCGCAGGCCCCCTCCGGCCCCAAGCCGATCATCGCCAGGGATGGCGCACGAGCGGCACCCATCACCGACCATCCGCAGGCCGCCTCATCAAAATCTTCCGGTTGGAAACCTCCCCCTTCAGGGGGATGATGCGGCACTGGAGGCGGGTAACCTCTTCCGTGACTTATCGCCCGGTCAAGCCGGGCGTGGATTGAAACATGCATCTGACCCCGACCGCCATCCTCACCGCCGCCCTGCTCGCAAGCCTGCCCGCGCACGCCGCCAGCCCCAGCTTCAACTGTGCCAAGGCCACCCACGAGGCCGAACAACTGGTCTGCAAGGATGCAGAACTCGCGAAGCTCGACCGCAACATGGCCGAGATCTATTCCGGCCTGCTCAAGCGTAAGACCGGCCAGGGTCGCAAGGAACTCAAGGCCAGCCAAAGCAGTTGGGTCAAGACCCGCAACGAGTGCTGGAAGGCGAGCAATCCCCGCGGCTGCGTGCAGCGCGAATACCAGACACGCATCGATCAACTCTACAACTGGCGCTGAGAGGCTGTCAAGGAACCTGAAGGTGACAGAGCGTTAGTTGTCTGCCATTTTATATGGTATTTGATTATCGCAAAGCTGTCGTAGAAGCAAGCGGCCGGACGCGATAT
>Ga0247839_1008356_pt1 | contig 10913 bp, 11 predicted proteins | sample LaCruzMarch2015__6_FD_192405 | JGI IMG/M metagenome (GOLD analysis project Ga0247839, IMG submission 192405) | Freshwater microbial communities from meromictic Lake La Cruz, Castile-La Mancha, Spain - LaCruzMarch2015_16m | ecosystem: Environmental > Aquatic > Freshwater > Lake | place: Spain...
ATTTGATTTATGTTTACCTGTTGGAACGAATAACGCAATTAAACCAATGATTGCGATTATTAAGCTAATCCACATAACTGTATCCATGCTATTCTCCTTTTTCTTCCAATGCCTTAAGATTCAACTTAAAAGCGAGTATTTGTAAACCTCCAAAGTACCACAGTATAGTTAATACTGAGCGGATACTTGGCGTACCAATACTAAAAAATGCCATCATTCCACTAGCTCCCCATGATAGAGTTTTAATAGTGTCTGAGAGCCACTTATAAATTTCATAGCGTTTATTTACCATAATATTAGTATTGTATCCTAACGTGGCTCTTTCTGTCAAATCATCATTAAAATAGTAAAATTAATGTTAAAATTGAGTTTCTATATGTTATTTAATTTTTAAAGGGAACTGAAACCATGGCAAGAACATTAGATGATTTAATTAAAGAAGCTTTTAGTAACGTAGAGGCTGTTCATTGGGTTATTGCAAATACTAATGAAGCCCCTAAAGGTTTAGACATACTTGGTAGGTTGGGTACAGCTTTAAACTTACTAAAAACAGCATCAAATATCTTAGATAGGGATAAATCGCTCGATGTTGATATTTTAGAGAGTGATGAAGAGTGTAAATGGTAAAACATTTGATCTAAAGTCCAAAACATTAAATTGGGTTCATTCATTATTTATGATTAAATTCTTTTATTAAAAAACTTAATAATAAATACTTTAATTTGTGACCAAGTTAGTAGGCTTGAGTGGGTTTTAGTTGGTTATTTAAGATTTGTAAAAACACTCTAAATTGTACAATACATTTAATAGTAGTGGTTTGAGCTATGTTATAATAATTGCTTATCTTTCGGGGCAGGGTGAAATTCCCTACCGGCGGTGATGAGGTCTTGCCTCTTAGTCCGTGACCCGGTGCAATTGAATAAATTGTAGCGGTGGATCTGGTGTAATTCCAGAGCCGACAGTATAGTCTGGATGGGAGAAAGATTGAGTCAATTCATAAGTATTTGTAATTATATGTGAAATATTATTAATGCCTTCAACGCTCTTTTATATAGACTAAAATAACATATTTATTAAGTGATTAGGGTGTTAGCTGGTTATGATGTAGCCAAGCAAATTTCATTAAAGATAATCTCAAACTTATTAATCAAAATCTCATTATTTCAATATCTGCTTGAGTTACCTAATTAAATGGGTAAAGTTCAAATATTGATTAAAGCGGCTCAAATCTATTTTCTTCATCAACTCCCAGAACTGTATTACATGGGAAATCAATGTTTACACACGAATATTATATGCAACAAGTGCTGAATTTAGCCCGTTTAACGGAAGTTCAGACACGACCCAACCCTCGAGTTGGCGCAATCATTGTTAATAATCATCAAATTGTTGGAATTGGCACGCATTTATTTGCGGGAAGTTCGCATGCTGAAGTATTTGCTTTGCAGCAAGCCAATGAACGTGCGTGTGGTGCTACTTTATATGTTAATTTGGAGCCGTGTGCACATTATGGCAGCACGCCACCATGCGCTAATGCGGTAGTTGCCGCAGGAATTAGCCGCGTGTTTGTGGCAAATTTAGACCCCAATCCGCTGGTCGCGGGTAAGGGTGTTGCCATTTTACGTGCAGCTGGGATTGAGGTAATCGTTGGTTTATGCGCGGATGAAGCAACCGAATTAAATCAAGTTTTTTTGCATAATATACAAACTCAAACTCCATTTGTGACAATTAAAGCGGGGTTAAGTTTAGATGGCAAAATTGCGACTAAAGCTAATTTAAGTCAATGGATTACCTCCGCAGAATCTCGTCGTGATGCACATCATTATCGTGTGACGCATGAGGCGATTTTAGTTGGAATCAATACGCTACTCAGTGATGATCCAAGCTTAACCCCACATCTGTTGGAAAATCCAGTTAGAAAGCCAATTCGGATTATTCTGGATCGTCAATTACGTACACCGCTAAGCGCTAAAGTTATCGTGGATAATCAAGCGCCAACTTGGATCTGTACCTCAAATCCTGATGCTACATTACATGAAGTGTATCAAGCACAAGGAGTTAAAATTATCTATTTTAATGAATTAAATATTGCGGAATTGTTAAAACGCTTATATCAAGAACAAGTGTTTAGTTTATTGGTTGAGGGTGGTGAGCAAGTTTATAGCAGTTTCTTGGATGCTGGTGCGGTTAATCAACTGGTATGCTATTATAGTCCGCAATTAATTGGTTCAAAGCAGGCAAAACATTTATTTGCTGGGATTGGTTTTGTGGATTTACAAACTAATCTGCAATTCAAAATTAGTGAAACTAAGCAACTGGGCAATGACATAAAAATTGTTAATCAAATTATTAAGGGTTAAGGCAAATGTTTACTGGTATCATTGAAGAAATTGGCAGCATTCGCCAAATTAAACGTGGTGGTCAAACTTTGGCGCTGATGATTAATGCTAAATTAGTTACCAGCGATTTGAAGCTGGGCGATAGTATTGCGGTTAATGGTGTGTGTTTAACGGTTACGCAATTTAGTTCAACTAATTTTACGGTTGATGTGATGCCAATTACCTTTCAATCAACTAATTTAGCCCAATTAAGATCGGGTAGTCAAGTTAATTTAGAACGTGCGCTGGCGGCGAATGGTCGTTTCGGTGGTCATATCGTCAGCGGACACGTGGATGGTGTTGCGTGTGTGATTGCCAAGAGTAATTTAGAAAATGCGTTAATTCTGAAAGTTAAATTACCAGCTGAGCTTGCTGCACAATGTATTACCAAAGGTTCAATTGCTCTGGATGGAACTAGTTTGACTTTATTTGAAGTCGGTGTTGATTATTTAAGTGTATCGCTAATTCCGCATACGCAGAAAATGTCGTTGTTGGGGCAGAAAAATATCGGTGGTCTAATCAATGTTGAATGTGATATTTTGGCAAAACAAATGCGCCAAGCGCTGGAGCAATCGCAACCAGCGCAGAGTTCTAGAATTAGCACCAATTTTTTACAGCAACATGGCTATTTATGAAGGTTATGAATATGTTTAATACTATTGAGGAAGCTTTAGCCGATTTGGCACAAGGCAAATTAATTTTAGTTTGTGATAATGAAGATCGTGAAAATGAGGGTGATTTGTTGGGGATTGCCGAGAAAATTAGCCCTGAGAGCTTGAATTTTATGATTACTCATGGGCGTGGCTTGGTGTGTAGTCCCTTAAGTAGTGATTATGCGAAACGGCTGGGCTTAAGTCCGATGGTGATTAATAATCAAGATCGTCACCAAACTGCGTTTACGCAAAGCGTAGATTATAAAACTAATACGACGGGAATTAGCGCTTTTGAGCGTACCGACACGCTGCGTGCTTTGGCTAATTTAACCAGTCAAGCGGGGGATTTTCGTGCACCAGGACATATGTTTCCATTAATTGCCAAAGACGGCGGTGTTTTGGAACGCCAAGGTCACACGGAAGCCGCGGTTGATTTAGCGCGTTTAGCTGGCTGCAATCCAGTTGGTGTGATTTGCGAAGTAATTAAAGCCGACGGCACGATGGCACGCTTACCCGAGTTAATTGAGATGGCGCAACAATTTGAGCTTAAATTGATCCATATTCAAGATTTAATTACCTATCGTAAGCGGCATGAGAAATTGGTTGAGAGAATTGATCAAGCTAAATTACCGACTAAATATGGTAACTTTGATTTATTTGGCTTTAATTCGCTGATCGATAATCAGGAAGTTATTGTATTGCTTAAAGGTAAATTAACCCCAGAAAGTACACCGTTAGTCAGAATTCACTCGGAATGTTTAACTGGGGATGCCTTTGCTTCCTTGCGCTGTGATTGTGGTGAGCAATTAGCCGCTAGCTTATTACGGCTTGAAGCGGAGGGCGGAATCTTAATTTATCTCCGTCAAGAGGGGCGTGGGATTGGCTTATTAAACAAAATTAAAGCCTATGCTTTACAAGATCAAGGCATGGACACCGTGGAAGCTAATTTGCATTTAGGTTTTCCCGATGATATGCGTGATTATTATTTAGCGGCGCAAGTTTTACGAGATTTAGGGATTACGCAAATTAAATTATTAAGTAACAATCCGCGTAAATTTCATGGTTTGGAACAATATGGAATTAAAGTTATTGCGCGCCAAGAGTTGATTATTACGGCAAATTTGCAAAATAAAGACTATTTAGATACTAAAGTTAGTAAATTGGGGCATTTATTGGGATAGTGGTTAGAAATATCCACGCAAAGTTAGAGTGGTTAAAAAGGTGCGTAGTTAATTAAGTGTTGTTGCAAAATGACAGAATCGATTATTCGTTAATTTATTTATTGTATTATATTGAAAGGGTTATGATGATTTTTCAAGGAAATTTAGTTGCTCCACAAGGGCGTTTTGTGATTATTGTTAGTCGCTTTAATGAGTTTATCACCAGTAAATTATTGGGTGCGGCTCAAGATGGTTTAGAACGTCATGGTGTGGCTAAAGAAGATATTGATGTGGCTTGGGTGCCTGGTGCCTTTGAAATTCCATTAATTGCGCAAAAACTGGCACAAAGTAACAAATATCAAGCAGTGATTGCCTTGGGTGCGGTTATTCGCGGCTCAACTAGTCATTATGATTATGTTTGTAACGAAGTTGCTAAAGGTGTGGCAAAAGTGCAATTAGATACTGGTGTGCCAGTGATTTTTGGAGTAGTTACTACTGAAAATATTGAACAAGCAATTGAACGTGCGGGTACTAAAGCAGGTAATAAAGGCTACGATGCAGCGATTAGTGCAATTGAAATGGCGAACTTATTGCAAAATTTAGCCTAAATTACTCGTTAGGTATATAGGTTTTCTAGATAGCTAAATGCGTCGAATTTTATAAATCTGTTATAAACAAGATTTATAGGAAATTGGCGTAATTTAGCTATTTTTATGTCAAATGCTTAGATAGATTATCGGTTAAGTAAAAAATTTGATAAAATACTAGTCTGATTATGAATTAATTGGCTCAATTGGAGAGTTAATTAATTTTGTGGTAGTAGGTTATTTAATTAAGTTGCTGTTATGTTTGAAAAGATGTGGTTGATGAAGAAAAAAAACTTTATTTTGTCCTTTGGGTGTTTTATCTTAATCAACAATGGAGCTTTTGCGGATAACTTGTTAAATCAAGCCGAGTCGCAAGTAATCGCCAATAAAATTTCTCAGCTCAATAATGCAACGCGAATGATGTGTACGCCACAACTGCGCTGTAGCCTATCATTAACGACCCAGTTTTATTCTAATTTTACCTATCAACCAGTCTGGATACAAAATTCTAAAGTTCGTCCCGAGGTTGAAGAATTTTTAGAGATTTTGCGTAATTCTTATCAAGAGGGCTTAAATCCGTTTGATTATCATATCAAAGAAATTAAAGATTTATTACAGCAAATTAAACTTGCGCAACAAAATGGACAAGTTGTGCCTTCCAGCGTGCTAGCTAATTTAGATGTTACGCTTAGTGATGCGTACCTGTTATATTCCAAACACCTTGAAGTTGGGCGTGTTGACCCAAGTAGTGCTTATCCTGATTGGCAGGTGAGTCGGCGTCAAATTAGTTTATTGGATCAATATACTGTTGCCGTGAAACAGAATAATTTAATTAGTAATTTAAATAAAATCAAACCTAATTTTGTACAATATACGGCTTTAAAGCAAAAGCTGGCCAGTTATCAAAAGATTGCTGAAGCTGGCGGCTGGGAGAGTATTCCAATTGGTAAAGATTTACGCCTATCATCAAGTGGATCGCGGGTTAGACTGTTGCAACAACGGCTTGCTTTGACGCAAGATTATAATTTACCTAATGAAGGTGAGCGTGTAATTTTTGATGCCGAGTTAAAGGCTAGCGTGAGTAAATTTCAAGCCGAAAATGGGATTAAAGACACTGGTGTAGTTGATAAAACCACCTTGCAAAGTTTAAATATTTCGGTAGAAGCACGCATTAAGCAAATTCAATTGAATTTAGATCGCCTACGTTGGTTGCCACCTGAACTGGGTAGCAAATATGTATGGGTAAATATTCCAAGCTATTCATTGGCGATTAAAAATAAAGGTAGTAATGAGTTAGTTATGCCTGTTATCGTTGGTGGTGGTGGCGAAAATAAAACTTGTATCGTCAATAGTCGGATTACAACACTTGAACTTAATCCGTATTGGGGGATTCCTAATCGAATTGCGACCAAAGAATATTTAGCCAAAATTCAAAAAGATCCTGAATATTTGAATAAACACAATATTCGCGTCTTTAGCACGACTACTAAAAATGAAGTTGATCCAACCTTAATTAATTGGGAAAGTGTTAGCCCGAATAAATTTAATTATTTTTTACGTCAAGATCCAGGTAAAAAAAATGCCTTAGGTAAAGTAAAATTTCTCTTTCCGAACGATTGTGGGATTTATTTGCATGATACCTCGAATCCAAATTTATTTGATCGTAAAGCGCGTAGTTTGAGCCATGGTTGTGTGCGTGTTAGTCAACCGCTAGCCTTAGCCGATTATTTAATTACAAGTAATGCTAACTGGAGTGATGCCAAGTTAGAAAGCGCGATTAAATCAGGTGAACACAAATGGGTTAAATTAACTGAGCCATTGCCAATTCACATTGTTTATCAAACTGCGTGGGTAGATGAGAGCGGTAAATTGCAATTTAGAAAAGATATTTATAAAGCTGATAACGTTGATTTTCCTGTATTTATTCCGAAAAATATTAATGAATAAAATCCAATGAAGATAGTCGAATTAGAAGATTTCAATCTTGAGCGTCAAGGTAAAACTATTATTCGTCACGGTGCACTTGAGATTGCCCGTGGTGAACAAATTTTACTGAGTGGCGCAAGCGGCAGTGGTAAAACTAGTTTAGGAATGGCATTAGCTGGACAGTTATTTGCCAAAGCGCTTAAGTGTCAGTTTAACTTTGTGGTAAACGGGGATTTATTGCCTAAAGTAAGCTTGGTTAGTCAGTTTTTTTATTTTAAAGACAAAACAGGTTTAAGTGATTTTTATTATCAGCAACGTTACAATAGTTATGATTCAGAACATGCGGCGACAGTTCGCGAAACTTTAGATTATGTGAGTGATGACAAAAAATTAAATGAATTGCTCGGGGTGCTCAATTTAATCGAACGCTTAGATGCACCACTAATTCAACTTTCCAGCGGTGAGCGGAAAAAATTACAATTGATTTTAGCCTTGCGTACGCCGAGTCAAATTATGATTTTAGATAATCCTTACATTGGCTTAGACGTTAATTCACGCGATAATCTAATTGCGTATTTAACTAAGTTAGCGTGTGCAGGTGTAACCTTTATCATTATTGATGATGATATTCAGATTCCAAGCTTTATTACTCATGTAATTTGGATTGATGCAACACTTGAAATTCAAAAAGTGTGCCGTGAAGATTATGTTTCGTTGCCAGTGGTTAATTTAAGTCAAGCGCTTCAAGTTAATAAGCTTGAGTTAGCGCCATTAGTTGATTCATACGCAGAGATTGTCAAGCTTGAGCAAGTTACAATCAAATATGGTGCAAAATTAGCTTTAAATAAGATCGATTGGTTAGTTTTAGCTGGGCAAAAATGGCTCGTATCTGGACAAAATGGTGCTGGCAAATCCACCTTGTTAAGCCTGATTAATGGTGATCATCCACAAGCTTATGCCAATGAAATTTACTTATTCGAGCGTAAACGTGGCAGCGGTGAAAGCATTTGGGATATAAAACAGAAAATTGGTTTTGTGTCACCTGAATTACATTGGAATTTTGATACGAGTATGACTTGTCTTGAAACCATTTTGTCGGGTTATTTTGATACACCTGGTTTATATCATAAAACTACATCGCAGCAGCAACAAGTGGCGCATGATTGGTTAACGCGCTTAGAATTAACCGAGTATGCCGCGCAACGTTTTGCGCTAGTATCTAATGGTATTCAACGGATGTTATTATTATTACGTGCCTTGATTAAAAATCCGCCATTGTTTATTTTAGATGAACCTTGTCAGGGTTTGGATGATAGACAAACGGCTAATTTTGTACGCTTAGTCGATGATTTATTTGCCGATAGTCAGCACACGATTATTTATGTTAGTCATCGCGCGGATCAAATTCCCGCGTGTATTAGCCATCGGTTGTGCTTAGAGCATGGGGAAAGTATTCCATGTGCGGCGTTGGAAAAATAAAGTTTTTTAGTTCGGCGGTGTTAGCCGTTATAAATTTAATTTAAGTTTTTATGGGAAATGAGTATGAAATTTAATTTTGCCAAACGTGCAGATACGCTAAAAGCCTCTGAAATTAGAGAGTTACTAAAGTTAACTGAAAAACCAGAAATAATTTCATTTGCAGGTGGGTTGCCAGCGCCAGAATTATTTCCTATTCGTGAAATAACGGAGATTGTACAGTATATTTTTGAACATGATGGTCAAGCAGCGTTACAATATAGCGCCACTGAAGGTTTTGTTTTACTTCGTGAAATTATTGCAAATAAACGTATGTTGTTGGCTGGAGTTAAGACTACACCAGAGAATATTTTAATTACCGCTGGTTCACAACAGGGCATTGATTTTAGTGCGCGCTTATTTTTGGATGATGGCGATTATGTAATTTGTGAAGATCCGAGTTATTTAGGTGCGATTAATGTTTTTAATACCTATCATGCCAAATACTTGCCGATTCCGATGGATGAGGAAGGTATGATCATGGAAGAGTTAGAAAAAACTTTACAAGCCTATCCGCAAGCCAAATTAATTTATACGATTCCAGATTTTCAGAACCCAACTGGACGGACGATGTCAATTCCACGTCGTAAGCGCCTAGCTGAATTAGCCGCACAATATAAAATCGCGGTAATTGAAGATAATCCTTATGGAGAGTTAAATTTTGAAGGTAAACGTTATCCAGCAATTAAGAGTTTTGATACTGAGGGTTGGGTAATTTATTTTGGTTCATTTTCAAAAACATTCTGTCCTGGTTATCGCATTGGCTGGGTTTGTGCCGAAGATCGTGCATTAAATAAATTTGTTATGTTAAAGCAAGTTGCTGATTTGCAATGTAGTAGCGTTGCTCAACGTGAAGTAGCATATTATATGCAACGTTATGATTTGGATGAACATGTGGCGGCAATTATTGAGGTGTATAAAAAACGCCGTGATTTGATGTTAGCTGGTATTGCTAAACATTTTCCAGCAGGTGTGAAATATACGCTTCCAAAAGGTGGTTTATTTACGTGGGTGGAGTTAAAACCTGGAATTGATGCGGCCGAACTATTAATTGAGGCACTAAAAGAGAATGTTGCGTTTGTGCCTGGTGCGCCATTTTTTGCTAATGGCGGCAATCATAATTTCTTACGTTTGAATTACTCAAATATGCCTGAAGAGCGTATCGTTGAGGGAATTGAGCGTTTGGGTAAAGTTTTACACGCTTATTACGATTAATTTGATAATGTATTTTGATAAAGATTCAGGAGATGTGTGCTCCTGGATTTTTATTTATCTATTCGTAACCATGGAGTGATATTATGGATGATAATTTAATTTATAAAATTGAGACTGATGCTGAGAACTAAATATGTGCATGATTTATATGCTAAATTTGGCTTTACGCCGCTCAAAGATCCACAATTGGTCATGGAGAAAATTTAGTTATTAGCCAGTAGCAAAACCGTCACTAGTGAAATTCAAGAAGCGAATTCGAGAATTAACTAGTCGGAATAGAGGCAGAGCTCTAGAAAATATAATTAAATAACTTAACCAATACTTAAATGGCTGGGTAAGTTACTTTAGATTGTCTGTAATTTTAATTAAACACGCCCTATGTGACAACGCACGTATAGTGGTGTTGGAAGTACGTACCTGTTTTAACAAACAATGATGCTTTATCGTCTATGTGACAACGCACGTATAGTGGTGTTGGAAGTACCGCCCGTGAGGGCGGTCTTCTTACTAGATTCCCAGCTAGAAAAATACTAACTGGCAATATTGGTTTTTAGCTTTTGCTAATTTGGTTGTAACGTAACGCTCATTACTTTTCTCATTGGATAATTAAAACTAGTATTTGTGTATTGGTGCGAGATGGTCGCGGTTCCACCATTATTAGTTAATTGATAGCTGATTAAACCATTGCTTCCATCATCAACAGGTAGAAACAAATACATATTTCCCATCACGTTAGTCGCGATGTCAAACTGAGTGTTAGGGAAATTGTCAATACTATTTAATAATGAACAACTAGAATAAGTACCAGCATTACCCGTTTGACAACGATATAATCCGCCATAATACCAGTCAGTAATATACTGATATGTGCTACCACTAATAGCTTGAGTCTTATACCACCATCCATAATAACCTGGATAAGTAGGCGTAGCATTAGCTGGGAAATTGGCTAAACCACAGCTCTCAGCGTTCACTGTTCCATCGTTATTCATTTGACAAACTACAGTATTATTAACCCAACCATATTGTGGCTGATTGGTAAAATAAATATAGTCTATGCCGCTAATATTTTGGAAAGTTACATTTGCAGAACTACTATTACCACTAAAGCTATTTGCAAAAGGATAATCATCATAGCAATTTGTCAACATTCCAGACTCACTAATATCACATTTATATATGCCATTATTAGTTCCAGCCCCGTAACTACCACCTGCCATTATATAAGCATATTTAGTACCATTTTGTGCTGTATGGAAAGTTACTGAATTTACTGTACGTAAACCAGATACGCTTCCACTCGCATCAATACAGCTTGATATATCACCAGTTGTTATATCATAATCACAACGGCCCCATTAAAGAATGAAGTGCACCACCCCTAGTGTTTGGCTTAAAAAAAGAAAAGGCCAGTTGCGTATTCGACTATAATTTCAGGTGGAAAACCTATAGAAAGTGATAGTCATGGAATACAAACAA
>Ga0247839_1008362_pt1 | contig 10905 bp, 9 predicted proteins | sample LaCruzMarch2015__6_FD_192405 | JGI IMG/M metagenome (GOLD analysis project Ga0247839, IMG submission 192405) | Freshwater microbial communities from meromictic Lake La Cruz, Castile-La Mancha, Spain - LaCruzMarch2015_16m | ecosystem: Environmental > Aquatic > Freshwater > Lake | place: Spain...
CAAGCCCGAGACCGGTGCCGCCGGAGGCGCGCGAGCGGCCGCGATCCACGCGGTAGAAGCGCTCGGTGAGTCGCGGCAGGTGCTCCGCCGGGATGCCTTCGCCGTCGTCCGTCACCGTGAACAGCGGGTCGTCCGTATCCACGGTCCAGCGGATGTCGATGGTGGTGCCGTCGGGCGTGTGGCGCACCGCGTTGTGGATCAGATTGGCAAAGACGCTGCGCAGTTCGACCGGATTGCCGATCAGCAGCAGGGTCGCGTCCACGGCGACCCTGAAGTGGTGCCGGCCGGCGCTCAGGGTCTCGGCTTCATGGACGATATGGGCCAGATCCTCCGCGACGTCGACCGGCACCTGGGTGGTGTCCTGGTCGGTCATCTCCAGCCGCGACAGCGTCAGCAGGTCGTCGATGATGGAGCGCATCCGCTCGGCCTGGTGTTGCATCAACGTGAGCGGTCGACGGTGAGCGGGCGGGGTGGTCGGGGCGTCCGCCAGGTTTTCCAGAAATCCGGTGATGACCGTCAGCGGGGTGCGCAGTTCGTGGGAGGCGTTGGCCACGAAGTCTCGCCGGATCATGTCGAGGTGATAGACCTTGGTGATGTCGCGGGCGACCACGAGCCGCTGGCGTTTGCGTTCGCCGAAGGGTGCGATGCGCAGCGACAAGGTGAGGGCGCGGTTGTGCTCGGGGGTGATGTCGAGCGGACGCATGTACTCGCCGGTCTCGATGAAGGTCACCAGTTCCGGATGCTCGATGAGATCGGCGAGTCGGCGGCCGTCGTCGCGCGGCCAGTGGATATCGAGCAACTCGGCAGCGGCCGGGTTGGCCCAGTCGATTTGCTGGAGTTTGTTCAGGGTCACCAGGGCGTCGGGTACCGCGTCCGCGGCCTCGCGGAAGCGGCGGCTGGAACGGATCTGGCGCTTGCGCCGCTTGCGCCCGCGCTGCTGATACTGGGCGATGCCGCGATAGATGTCGCCCCAGGGGCCGCGCGGGAACGGCGGCACCAGGCGGTGCTGGCGACGGATCAAGCGGACCAGCCGCAGCAGGTGATACAGATGGCGCGCGGCATAGGGCAGCAGCACCAGCGGCCAGACCCAGCCCGGCGGGACGCCGAACAGGAGCAGCGTGACACCCAGTGCGGCGGCAAGCGCCAGGAGGCCCAGCTCAAAGTTCACGGTCAGGTCTTGTCGGACAGGCGGTAGCCGACGCCGCGCACGGTTTGCAGGAGTCGGTCATGTCCGGTCGGTTCCAGCGCCTTGCGCAGGCGCCGCACATGCACATCGACTGTTCGTTCCTCCACGTAGACCTGATCGCCCCAGACCTGATCGAGTAACTGGGAGCGGCTGAAGGCGCGGTCGCTGTGGGTCATCAGGAAGTGCAGCAGCCGATACTCGGTGGGTGCCACCTCGACCGGAGTGCCTTCGGCGCTGACCCGGTGGCTGACATTGTCGATGCGCAGTCCGCCGATCTCGATCTCCTCGGCGCACTCATCCGGCCGGGCGCGGCGCAGCACGGCGTTGATGCGGGCGACCATTTCACGCGGTGAGAAGGGCTTGGAAATATAATCATCGGCCCCGGTATCCAGCCCTTTGATCCGGTCCTCCTCTTCGCCGCGCGCGCTGACCATGATGATCGGCAGGGTGCGGGTCTTTGGACTTTGCTTGAGCTGCTGGGCGAGTTCCAGTCCGGAGCGGCCGGGGAGCATCCAGTCCAGCAGAATCAGGTCCGGGTTCTCGATCGTCAGTTGTTTACGCGCCTCGTCCGCATGTCCGGCTACGATCACGTCGAAGCCCGCGGTTTCCAGTGTAAAGCGGATCACCTCGCGGATATCCGGTTCATCGTCGACAACAAGGATGGTGGTCATGGTGCTGCGGTCCTGCGGAGGTCGGGGTGGCGCAGGAGCGTCACGCTGACCTGGTTCTTGGCGACATGGGGCCGCCCCGGCGTGCGCCGGGGCGGATGCAAGCCGAGATTCTATGTACAACGGGTTACGGTTCGATGACCAAGGCGCCCCGGTATCGCGAGCGCAGTGGAGTCACATCATGGTCACCGGGGAGTCATCGCCAGGTCACTTCAGGTCGGTACACTCTCCCGACTTGCGCCCCAGCCGATCCCCACGACCTCATCCAGAGACTTGCCGTGAAAGCAGCCCTTACCCTTCGTGATCGTATCGACCAGGCCGTCTTCAACGCCATCTATGCCAGGTCACTGGTGTACAACACCTGCTGGGAGGATCCCGCGGTGGACCGCATCGCGCTGGACCTGCGGCCGGATGATACCCTGTTGGTGATCACCAGCGCCGGGTGTAACGTGCTGGATTATGCTTTGGCTGGGCCTCGGCGTATCCACGCGGTGGACGCCAATCCGCGGCAGACGGCGCTGCTGGAACTTAAGTTGTCGGGTATCCGGCGCCTCGCCTTCGATGACTTCTTTGCCTTGTTCGGCAGCGGCGTCCACGACAGTTTCCGCGAGGTCTATCATGACAGCCTGCGCGCCGATCTCTCGCCGTTCGCCCAACAGTTTTGGGACGATCGTCTGCATTGGTTCAGCAGTCGGCAGGGGAGCTTTTACTTCCAGGGACTGTCCGGCACCGTGGCCCGCGCCTTTCACACCTACCTCAAGGTCCGCCCGCGCCTGGCGGCGAGCGTCGGGGAATTGTTTCAGGCCGGCAGCCTGGAGGATCAGCGAACCATCTATGACACCCGGGTTCAGCCGCTGATGTGGGGGCCGGGAATGAACTGGACCCTGTCGCGTCAACTGACCATGAGTATGCTGGGGGTGCCCTATGCCCAGCGCCGTCAGGTCCAGGCGCAGCATCACCGCGGGGTGGCGGGTTTCATCCGCGAGGCGGTCGAGTATGTGTTCCGCGAGTTGCCGGTCTGGACCAATTATTTCTGGACTGTCTACATCAACGGGCATTACACGCAAAGCTGCTGTCCGGAGTACCTGAAGCGCGACAATTTCCAGGCCCTCAAAGCGGGTCTCGCCGATCGGGTGGAGCCTCATACCTGTACCGTGACCGCCTTTCTCCAGTCGACCCCGGAGCGCATTTCCAAGTTCGTGCTGCTCGATCACATGGACTGGATGAGTTCCTATTACCCGGAGGCGCTGGCCGAGGAGTGGACCGCCATCCTGGACCGCGCCGCGCCGGGGGCGCGGGTGATCTTCCGTAGCGCCCATGCGGCTCCGGCCTATCTGGACCTGATCGAACTCGGCGAACAACGCACCCGACTGCGCGAACGCCTGGTCTTCCACGACGCCATGGCCCGCGATCTGCAGCGTCAGGATCGGGTGCACACCTATGCCGGTTTCCATGTCGCCGACCTGGCCGGGGCCTGACCATGGGTGTCAGCGATGCCCAGGTCCTGTGGCGGCTGGTGCGCGGCCAGCCCCGTCGCGGCACTCTGGCGGAACGGCTGCAAGGTTTCTACGGTCCCCAGGCCGCGCACTATGACGCGTTCCGTGAGCGCCTGCTGCACGGCCGGGCGGAGTTGATGGAGCGGTTGGCTCCCGAACCCGGCGCGGCGGTGGTCGAACTGGGCGCCGGCACCGGGCGCAATCTGGGATTTCTGGGCGAGCGCCTGGCAACCCTGGAGTCAGTCACGTTGGTCGACCTGTGTACGGCACTGCTCGAACAGGCGCGGCGGCGGACCCGCGGTCTGCCCAATGTGCGGGTGGTGGAGGCCGATGCCTGCACCTATCGCCCGGCGGCGCCGGTCGATCTGGTTTACTTCTCCTATTCGCTGACCATGATCCCGGACTGGGAGGCGGCGCTCCGCAACGCGCTCGCCATGCTCAAGCCGGGCGGCGCCCTGGGCGTGGTCGACTTCTACTGCTCGGATGTCGCGCCCGCGCCGGGCCTGGTGCGGCACGGCGCCTTGACCCGCTGGTTCTGGCCGCGCTGGTTTGCGCACGACGGGGTGCGGCCCACGCCCGACCACCTGCGCGCCCTGCGCGGGTTCCTGCCCGACCATCAGTTATCGGAACACCGTGCCGCGGTGCCCTATTTGCCGGGGCTGCGCGTTCCTTACTATGTCTTTGTCGGGCGTCTGGCCGGCGAGTTCGCATCCTAGCAGTTTGTCGGGCTTGCAGCGTAACAGATTGATGTTTCTCGATATGATGGTGTTCCCGAAAGGCGACGAAACATCTATTTATCAATAAGTTATCAGCGTAAGCCCGATAGACTGCTAGTAACCGGTTCCGCCTAAGACTGCTGGCCGGCACCTCAAGATTGGCTGGCGCAACCGATCCATCTGCCGCAACTTCGTTATCTTGGTCGGTCCGCACGGAAATCAGCAACGTTGACCGGACGATCGACAGTCCGGATACTTCCGAGCTTACTCGGGGTGTATCGCATGCGGTTTCCCCAGAAGCCGTGGTTACGCCGAAATCACTGAGTATCGATGTTTTGCCGCAGACGCGGTTCGTGTCCGGAATTCGGGGAAAGCACATGACCGAGCGATACAGTGTCGCGGCCGAGCGGCATCATCGCGTGGCCGTAAGGTTGGAAGCCGACGGCGAAATCGACGACGCCGCCTACCATTACGGACTGGTCGGTGAGAACGCCTTGAAATACGGCCTGCTCAAGTCCGGCGTAGTCCCGGCGTGGGATGCGGGTGGCATAAAACGGACAAATACGCCGATGGGGAAGCATTTTCCTAAGTTGACCCCGATAATTCGGGACTTTATCGCCGACATTCGCTTGTTCGCAAGCGGACGCATCGGTGCCCAGATCCAGTCGGTAGTTGAGGATCCGGCTTTTTTTGGCCGATTTCAGGGTTGGTCGATCGACATCCGCTACGCCGATGACCAATGTACCCCGGTGGACCCCGCTGATTGCGCGCGCTGGGCGCAGGATGCCGACCTGTTCCTGCGGCGGCTCGTGCTGATGGTCTGAGGATACCCTGGTGACATTGCGATTTCACGAAAGCCTGGGGCGCCTGGTGGCTGAAGTCGAAGCGGCAGGGATTCCGCTCGACGACGCGACGGTCTTCTTGCGTGATGGTGAAGGCCGCCTTATGGTCGCCCGTGAGTCGCTGCCCGATGCGCAGGCCCTCGCAGCTAGCTTGAGCAAGACCTTGGGTGCCTATGCGTCCATGCGGCCGGTCATTGATGGGCGGATTGCGGCTGCCTTGGTCAAAGATCAAGCGGCCAGCGAGATTCCTGTCGTGTTGCCTGGCCGTCCGGCAGAGGGGCCGCGGATCATCCGTATGGTGGACCGCCGTTTCGTCGGTGCGGACTGGATGGTTCCTCCGGAACCGGTGCCGCAGGGTGGTCCGCCGAGGTTGGTATTCAGTTCCCTCAAGGGCGGCGTTGGACGTTCGACGGCACTGGCGGTCCTGGCCGCGGATCTGGCGCGACATGGACTCAAGGCGCTCGCTATTGATCTGGATTTGGAGGCACCAGGCATTGGATTCATGCTGCTGGATGCGTCAGAGGACCCGGCGCAGGATCGGCGCCCCAACTATGGCGTATTGGACTATCTCGTTGAGAACGGCTTGGGCGGTGTGGCCGATGAGGAGCTTTTCGATTTCGTCGGTGTCAGCCCGTTCACTGACGGCTCGGTTGATGTAGTGCCGGTGGTCGGACGGGTGACCGACCAGCACCCGGAGACGATGCTGGCGAAGTTGTCGCGGGCGCATGTCGAGGATGCAGGCAGCCGTGGGCCGATCTCGTTTACCAATCAAGTCCGCGAAATGGTCGACCGGTTTGCCGCACGTGCCGAATACGACGTGATCCTGATCGATGCGCGGGCCGGACTTGCGGAATCCAGTGCGCCGGCATTGCTGGCGCTAGGCGCTGAGATCCTGTTCTTCGGCGCGGATCAGCCCCAGACCTTTCATAGTTATCGCTATCTTTTCGCCCATCTCCTGCATTGCTTCGGAACTGGCCCAAGTGGCTACCGGGATTGGCGCGGGCACCTGTCGTTCGTCCAGGCGAAAGCGCCCTCATCGGCCCAGCAGCGGATTGACTTCCGCGATCGGTTGCATGGCCTTTGTGCCGAGTTCCTCTACGACAAGGAAAGCCTGGCTGCCGATGGATCGGTCCAGGTTGCTGACTTCAATTTCGGTGTCGCCGATGCCGGACGTGGCGTTCCTCATGACGCCTTGTTCGTCGCATTTCATCCGGATTACATGGCCTTCGATCCACCCTCCGATGGCACGCCCCTGGACCCTGACGTGTATCGCGGACCATTCGGTGATTTCCTGAATCGGACCTGGGATTTGCTCGGGTTGAGTCGGGACGGCCGGACGTGACTGCCGCTTTGTCAGGCGACCTCACCGCGATCCGGGCGGGTCTGGCAGCACTGCCTGACCTCGCACATCATGTCGCCGGGGACCCGGTCGAGCCTGATCAGATCTTCTTTCCATATGGCCATGATGCCGCGCTCAATCCGGATGTTGCCTTGGTGGTAGGCAATCGCGGCGTGGGCAAGAGTTTTTGGGCCAGTGCGCTGGCGGATGAAAAGGCGCGTTCCGCCATCGCCGAGGGCTATCGCGAATACCGTTATCAGCGCCGACTCGATGGTTTGACGGTTCGTTTTGGTTTCTCCGGTGGGGAGGGTGGCGGCAATGCACTGATCAGCAGCGCTCACATCACGGGTATGAAGTCAAAAACGCTGCCGCTACTCCTGTGGCGCGCTGCCGTCGTTCGCTGTTTGGCCCCGATTATCGAGCATGCGATACCTGCCAAATTCAATGACCTCATCGCCTGGATCAAGGACAACCCGGACGATCAGCAGGCGCTGTTTCGGAACGCGGACCGCGTATTGAGTGAAAAGAAAGAGCGCGTGCTGATTCTCTTTGATCAACTGGAGCAGATGGCGGACGATTGGAGCCGCATCAACGAGTTGACTAAAGGGCTGCTACAGACCGCATTGGCGATGAAGAGCTACAAGGCGATCCGACTCAAGATCTTCATGCGCCCCGACCAATTCGAGAATGCCTCTCTCTTCCAATTTCCTGACGGCTCGAAGATCCGAGGTGAGGCCGTGCGTCTATGGTGGCGCCCCACCGACCTGTACGCCTTGTTGTACTTTGAGTTGCTGCGATCCCCCGTATCAACCAAGGCGATTCGGGCGGTTTGTCGGGGTTTCGGGATTGTCCCCAGATCGAACCATCCGTCCAGATTACCTCAGGACTTGGTTACCAGCGAAGATCAGCAGCGGCGGGTGTTTGAAGTAATTGCCGGGGCGTTTATGGGGAGGGGAAAGAACCGCGGTGCTCCCTATACCTGGATGCCACTGCACCTGAGTGACGCGCGTGGCGAGGTGTCGCCGAGGACCTTCCTGAAGGCGCTCAAGGCCGCCGCCGATCATGCGCAAGCCCCTACCGCTTCGGCTATCGACTTCAACGACATCAATAACGGCGTCCGCGCCGCTTCCGATCATCGTCTGGCGGAATTACAAGAGGATTATCCCTGGGTGACCCAGGCATTGGAACCTTTGCACGGCGCCTCGGTGCCCGCGTTGAAAGACGAGATCTACAGTCGTTGGCGGTCAGCCGGTGTAGTGACGGAGATTCTTGACCGATATACCGGTACCCGTGCGCCGATCGATCTCGTCTTGGCGAACGAGTTTGAAACGGATGATGGTCAAATGGCCTCCCTCCTCAAACTCCTGCAAGACATCGGCGTGATGGACGTGCGTAAGAACGGCAAGATCGATGTGCCTGACATCTTCCGGGTCCGTGCGGGCATTTTACGCCGGGGCGGTGTTCCTCCCCAACAACGCCGGGCGTAATAGGTTTTCGCGCTGGTCGTTTCTTGCGCGTGAAACCACTGGCGGTTGGTTTGGTTCGTGATCCGAGGTTTTTTTCCGTTGGTGGGGCTGGATTCAGGATCGGGGCTGGGATGTACTGGACCTGAAGACGGCCTTGTTGAGCTCTGGCCGGACGGGCGGTGATAATGATAGAGGTTGCGCTATGAACGAGGAGCGAATCCTGAAACGCGAGCCCATCTTCCAGGGCCGCGTGATCGACGTTGGCCTGGAAACGGTTGAACTGCCCAACGGGCGACAGGTCGATCTCGAGATCATTCGTCACCCCGGCGGCGCGGCGGCGGTGGCGCTGGATGCGCAGTCGCGGGTGTGCCTGCTGCGCCAGTTCCGCCATGCCGGGAACGGTTGGCTGTGGGAACTGCCGGCGGGCAAGATCGACCCCGGTGAGTCGCCCCTGACCACCGCCACCCGTGAGTTGGCGGAAGAGGCGGGCGTGACGGCCGAGCAATGGACCGACCTGGGCTTGATGCACAGTTCACCCGGCGTCTTCACCGAGATCATCTACCTGTGGCTGGCGCGCGATCTCGCGATCAGCGCGCACGATCACGGTGTCGATGAGGTGATCGAGGTCCACTGGCTGCCGCTGAATCAGGCCCTGGACTGGTGTAATGACGGCACCATCACCGATGCCAAGACCCTGATCGGACTCTATCGCGCCGGCGCGCTGCTCAACAGTGCCCTGGAACTGATCCCTGAAGAGCCGGGTTGTTGAACCATGCGTATCCAGTGTCTGCAACATGTTCCATTTGAAGGTCCCTTTGGCGTCGCCGACTGGGCCGACGCCCGCGGCCACACCCTGGCCGAGACCCCCCTCTACGACGGCGCCGAGCCGCCCGGCCAGGCCGCCTTCGACTGGCTGGTGATCATGGGCGGTCCCATGGGGGTGGGGGATACCGCCGAATACCCTTGGCTCGCCGCCGAGCAGGCCTTCATCCGGCAGAGCATTGATGCCGGCAAGACCCTGGTCGGGGTCTGTCTCGGTGCCCAGTTGATCGCCGCCGCGCTGGGCGCGCGGGTGTATCGCAATGCGCACAAGGAAATCGGCTGGCTGCCGATCGAACTGACGCCGGATGGGCAGGTGTCCGAGCTGTTCGGCTGGCTGCCGCGGTCCTTGCAGGTGTTTCATTGGCATGGCGATACCTTCGACCTGCCCGCGGGTGCGCTGCATCTGGCCGGCAGTGCCGCCTGTGCGCACCAGGCGTTTCTTTATGACGGGCGGGTCCTGGGTCTCCAGTTTCATCTGGAGTCGACCCCGGAGAGTGTCGCGGGCATCACCGCGGTCTGCGCCGACGAATTGGTGCCGGGGCCCTATGTTCAGGAGACCGCGCGTATTCTGGCCGCTACCCCGGAGGATTACGCGCGCATTGGCCAGGCACTCTTCGGCCTGCTCGACCGATTGCCCCAATGAGTGACGACGCCCAGGTACGTTGCGCCTGGTGCGGGTCCGACGCGCTCTATCGGGCCTATCACGATCAGGAGTGGGGGGTGCCCAACCGGGACGAGCGTCATTTGTTCGAGATGCTGACCCTGGAAGGCGCCCAGGCCGGTCTCTCCTGGCTGACCATTCTGCGCAAGCGCGAGGGCTATCGGCAGGCCTTTGCGGGCTTCGATCCGTCGACCGTTGCCCGCTTCGACGCGGCGCGGGTGGCGGCGTTGCTCGCGGACCCCGGCATCGTCCGCAACCGGCTCAAAGTCGAGTCCACGGTGAGCAACGCCCAGGCGGTGCTCGCCCTGCATGAACGCGGCCGGACCCTGTCTGAACTGCTGTGGGGCTTCGTCGACGGCGTGCCGCGCCACAACACCTGGGCGAGCCTGGCCGAGGTCCCCGCCAAGACCCCGGAGTCGGACCGCATGAGCCGCGAACTCAAACGGCTGGGCTTCCGCTTCGTCGGCAACACCATCTGCTATGCCCTGATGCAGGCGGTGGGCATGGTCAACGACCACACCATCGACTGCTTTCGCCATCCGCTGCTGTCCGCGTCCGGCACGCGCTGAGTGGGTGGTCGAGACGTCCGGGGTAGGGTCCGCTCCGCGGACCGACGCCTTCTCGGCCAACTCTGGGTCCGGGATGATGACGCGCTGCCGGGCCCCGGCCGGTCCTTGCGCTAAAGCGGACCGTTCGGATTTAGCCGACTGGTGCCGCTCAGGCGCTGGCCGCTGCCCGGCGTGTTGAAGCCGGCATTGATCGAGAAGACGGCGTCGGTCGCGACCGGCGAGTCCTCGTAGGGCACCAGCGCGAGGCTGTCGGGGTTCTGCAGGTCTTCGAGCCGCCCGACGGCACGGAAGGTCGCTTGGCAATGATCGCGGTCGATGTCGCAGTAGAAGTAGCCGCGGAAGAGTCCGTTGAAGTAACGGATGTGCGGATTGTCGGCCAAGCTGTGGCGCACCACGTAGTCGCTGGGCCGGGGGTCGATCGCGAGGAAGGTCGAGGAGATCGACGTGGAGACGAGCTCGACGGCCAGCAGGTCGGCTTGGTCGGGGGCGTCGAAGTCGCTGAGCAGGTCGGCCGCCCAGGCGGAGTGAATGTCGCCGGTCAGGATAAGGGGGTTGCTGGGCCGGATGGTCGCCAGCATCCCCAGCAGGCGCTCCCGGGCGGCCTGGTAACCGTCCCAGGAATCCACGTTGAACAGATTGTCGACCCGGTCGGCCGCGGCGAGCAATTGCGCCCGCGTGGCGGGGTCGAGATTCGGATCCAGCTCGATCTGCTTGCGGGCGCCGGCGATCAGGTTCCAAGGCATGACCATGACCTGCTGAGCCAGGATGTTCCACCTGGCCGTGGAGCGCTTCAGGCCCCGCTCCAACCACGCCTCCTGGCGGGCACCCAGGAGTGTCGCCGTGGGGTCCAGGATGCCCTCGGCGTCGTACAGTCGGTCTTCGAGGACGCCTTCCAGGTACCGACTGTCGGGGTCGGTCGAGCCGAACCCGTCCCCGGCCGGCTGATCGGTGCGGTACTGGCGGGTATCCAGGACGTGGAGCGCGGCCAGATCACCAAACGCCAGGTGACGATAGATCTGCAGGTCGGCGCCGTTGCCGTCGTATCGATTCTCGGGTCTCAGCGGCATGGACTCGGAATAGACCTGGTAGGCGCGGCGCCGCCGCCGCGCTAAATCAACGCCCTGGGTCGGGCTGGACGCT
>Ga0247839_1008367_pt1 | contig 10899 bp, 9 predicted proteins | sample LaCruzMarch2015__6_FD_192405 | JGI IMG/M metagenome (GOLD analysis project Ga0247839, IMG submission 192405) | Freshwater microbial communities from meromictic Lake La Cruz, Castile-La Mancha, Spain - LaCruzMarch2015_16m | ecosystem: Environmental > Aquatic > Freshwater > Lake | place: Spain...
GGCTTCACCATCTGCGACCGGATCAGGGCCGTGGACCGGGTGCAGCCCATCATCCTGCTGACCGCCCTGGGGGCGGACGAGGACATCATCCGGGGGCTCAGTCTCGGCGCGGACGACTATGTCGCCAAGCCCTTCTCGGTCGCGGAGCTGGTGCTGCGTGTCCAGGCGGTGCTGCGCCGCGCCCCGGGCGGCGCGGCCCGGGCCGCGACCCTGCAGCTCGGCGATCTCACCCTCGACACCGTCAATCTGCTCGGGCGGCGCGGGTCCCTGGAGGTCCCCTTCACCCGCCGGGAGGTCGAGATCCTGCATTACCTGGCGGCCCATGCCGACCGCCCGGTCCCCCGCGACGAGCTCTTGACCAAGGTCTGGGGCTACTCCCGGGGCTGCGGCATCGAAACCCGTACCGTGGACATCCACATCGCCAAGCTGCGCCGCAAGATCGAGCCGGACCCGGCCGCCCCGCGGGTGCTGGTCACGGTGCGGGGGGTGGGGTATCGGCTCCTGGTCGGGGATGGCGCCGCGCCGCAATGAAGGGCGGAGACGCCGATCGCGCACGTCGGCGCCTGCGCCTGTGGCTCGGGGCCTTTTTCATCGCGTTGGCACTGCCGAGCGCGGTCCTGGTCTACCAGGCCTATGACCAGCTCAAATGGGAGTCCTTCCGGGCGCAGCAGCTCGTCGCCGAGGACTTCGCCGCCCGGGTCGATCAGCGCTTGAGTGACCTCGTGCGGGTGGAGGACACCCGACCGGTGGCGGACTACGCCTTTCTGGTCGGCGAACCGATGCCCGCGGACCATCGCTCACCGCTGGCGGAGCTGCCGGTGCGGGCCGGTCCCCCCGGTCTGATGGGCTGGTTCCAGGTGGCAGAGGACGGCCGTTTCAGCACCCCGTTGGTCCCCGAGGGCGCTGCCGCCGCGGGGATGGCGCCGACGGATCTGGCGCAGCGCCAGGCGCTCGCCGCGCGCATCGAAGGGATATTGATCGGCAACCGGCTGGTCGAGCGCGGGCGCCCCGCGGGCGGGCCGCCGGGGCCGGCACCACCGCCCATCGCCGAGGGGTCCGACGCGGCGGCGAACCAGTCTTCGGTCGACTCGGCGCTGGGTGTGGGCGGGCAGTTGCCGTCCGGGCCGCCGCCGCAGGCCAAGTCGGCGGCCTCTGCCAAGGCGCAACTGCCGCGGGAGCGCCTCTCCCAGCGTGCCTTCGAGCAACTCGGCAGTCGGCGGGCGGACCCCGCGACGCCTGCCATGGCGGATTCCACCGCTGACCTGGAGGCGCCGGCCGTCCCGGTGCAGGGGCTCGGGCGGGTCGATGAGCTGACCCTGGACGCGGCCCTGGCCAAGCGCGCCGCGCCGGTCCCGGCGACGCCCCGCGCCCAGGCGCCCACGGCGTCGGCGCCCGTCGGCGGCGACCGGGGCGAGGCCGCCCCGTCTCCAAGGGGTTTCGCGGCGTCGGCCGCGCGCCCGAAGGCCCTCGCCGAGACCACCCGCGGGACCGCCGTGGCGGCGGACAAGACCAAGGATGAACGCGCCCGGGCGCCCCTGGCACTCTTTGCCAACCGGGTAGAGCCCTTTGAGGTGGGGTTGCTCGGCAGCGGCCATTTCGTCCTGTTCCGGGCCGTGCGGCAGGGCGGGGGACGCATCATCCAGGGTCTCCTGATCGAGCAGGGGCCATTCCTCACCGCGGTCCTGGGCGAGCCCTTGCGGGCGAGCGCGCTCGGGCGCACCACCGACCTGATCGTCGCCTTCCGCGACGCGGTCCTGACCGCCTTGCGCGCCGCGCCGGGGCGCGACTATGTCGCCAGTGCCCGGGAACTGACCGGGGCCTTGCTCTACCGCACCCGGCTGCGTGAACCCTTCGGAGGTCTGGAACTGATCTTCAGCGTGGGCCGGCTGCCGGTCCCGGCGGGGGCCCTGGTGATCGGCTGGGTGGGCGGGCTGCTGGCCCTGGTGCTGGTGGCCGGGACCTGGCTCATGTACCGGTTGGGGCTCAAGCAGATCGCGCTGGTGCGCCAGCAGCAGGCCTTCGTCTCCGCCGTGAGCCACGAGCTCAAGACCCCGCTGACCTCGATCCGGCTCTATGCGGAGATGCTGCGCGCCGGCTTTGCCGACGAGGACCGCCGCCAGGTCTATTACCGCTACATCCAGGAGGAGAGTGAGCGCCTCTCGCGGCTGATCGCCAATGTGCTGGCCCTGTCGCGGATCGGGCGGGATGCACTCACCGTCTCCCCCCAGGCGCTGGATCTCACCGAGTTGATGGCCCTGGTGCGCGAGCGCCTCGCGTCCCAGGTCGAGCGGGCCGGGTTCCGGTTGGTCGTTCAGTGCCCGGCGGGCGGGACCGTCCAGGCCGATCCGGACGCCTTCGTCCAAATCCTGATCAACCTGGTGGACAACGCACTCAAGTTCGCCGCTCAGGGCGCCGAGAAGACGGTCGAGATCCGCTGCGAGTGTCCGCGCGATGGCTGGGCGCGCATCGCCGTGCGCGACTTCGGCCCCGGGGTGCCGCGTGAGTTGCGCCGCCGCGTCTTCCAACTCTTCTACCGCGGCCCCGAGGCCGGGGCGCGCGCCATCCCCGGCACCGGCATCGGCCTCGCGCTGGTGGAGCGGCTGACGCTGGCCATGGGCGGGCGGGTGGAGGTGGTGGAGCGGGAGCCGGGGGCGGAGTTTCGGGTGGAGTTGCCGGCGGCGCCGTGACGGCGGCGGCGCGTGCCTTTATGGCCCGGTAGATCGATTCCACGCCGTCGGCTTGATCCATCTCCTTTCCGGGCGGTATCCCGAGCCATCGATGTGCTCTTCACCAGGGATAAGCCGATCATCTTCGCCTATCACGGCTACCCCGCTAGACTACGCGACATTACCAAGCCGCTAGACTACGCGACATTACCAAGCCGCACTGCCCCCTTTTCCCCTCGTTGGCACGGGCTCCGGGTCAAGCACCTTGCGAATGAAGTCACGCAGCAAGATCACCAGTTCATCGGTGTGGACCGGGCGTCCCGTGACGAGATCAGTCGCCGCCCGCGCCGCCGGCAGCACCTGCTGCTCGGTGCCGAGTAGGAGCACGTCCGACAGTGCCCCTTCTACGGCATCGCGGATGCGGCGCGAACGATCATCGGGTTACTGACCGCTTTCCTTCTGTCGCATTGGGGTGTTTGGCGTCCATGCCCGGTGTCAAGTTTTTTTACAGTTCCGGCCCAGGAGCCCGGGCGCGCGAGACATAACCGCCTGCTTTTTCGCAAAACCACAATTTTGGCTAGAATATTGCTTACAGGTACGCGTTCCGGGTAGATATCAACCGCCGGGACCTCTGGTGCGGGTCTGCGCCGACGGCGGCGCAGCACGGGCAGTGGCCGCCCGGCATTAATCCTGAGAGAAAACTTCCCTATCCCCCGACAACTTGCGAGGAAAACTCATGCCAACGCTCAAACTGTTAATACTGGCCCTATCGCTGTTCCCGGTCCTATCCGGCACCGCTCAGGCGGCGTTGATCGCCTACACCGGCGACAGTGTCAACGGAGGCGCCGCCCCGGGTTCGCTGAACATTGGTCGGCAATTCAGTGTCAGCGGCAATGGAATCACGGTGCGTGATCTGGGCATCTTCGACTTCAGTAGCAACGGACTCGTGAGCAATCACACTGTGACCCTGTTTCGTATCCTCTCCGGTGCGGGGGCCGCGAACGCGGCGGTCGAGGCGATTGCCGGCGGTTCCGTCACGGTACCGAGCGGCAGCGGGGCGGCGCTGGCAAACGGCTTCCGCTTTGCGTCCCTGCTTTCCCCCGTATACCTGAGTCTGGGAAACTACTCCGTAATTGGCTATGGTTTCAATACTGCTGCTGACCGCTACGGCGATGGAGGTGGATATCCGACGGCGGGCAATGTGACCGACATTAGATTCGATCCGTACCAATCCACAAGTGCCGCCAGTCCCAGTTACCCGTCGGGTGGGGACGTCGGTAATCATTCATCGGCGTCCTTCCGTTATGACCTGGGCAATACTGTACCGGCGCCGGGTGTCCCCGCGCTGCTGCTCGGCGGGATGGCGGTCTTGGCTTGGACTCGGCGCCGCCGGTCACGGGCGCTGTCGTAAGCGGCGCGCCTAGACCTCGGACGACGCCCGGCCCCGGCACCGTGCCGAGGCCAGGCGGCGCCAAGCGGACACAGGGTCCGACGCGGGGCTTCAGGTCGCGGTGCCGCGACCGACGCCGGGCCTCTCAGTGATTTCCCAATGCTGGCCCAACGCGGCGGAGCCCCTTATGATGCATAAGACACCCCTCGCCCTCGCGCTCATCCTGGCGGCGCTCGTCGTCCGGGCCGGGCCGCTGGAGCAGGCGCGTACCGATTTGGACGCGGGCGCGAATCGGAAGCCGTAGCCATCTACCCGGAGTTGCTCAAGGGCGGCCCCGATCAACCCGAGGCGCTGAACAACCTGGCCATGCTGACACTGGAGCGCGATCCCGACGGTGCGATCACGCTGGCCGAGCGTGCGGTCGTCATGAGTCCCAACGACTGGCGGATGCTTGACACCCTGGCCCTTGCGCTGCTGCGCAAGGGCCGGGCGGCCGATGCGGCGCGGGCACTCGCGCCCGCTTGGCAAGCCGATCCGGGTAACCCGACATTGAGCTTCCGGCTCGCGCTGGCGGAGACGGGCGGGACGCAGCGCGCCAGGCGCCTGCTCCTGGAGATCGGCCAGCGGTCCTTTCCCGAGCACGCAGAGGCGGATGCGCTGCCGGCAGAACTCTTGCGGGCGGGCGGGCCTCATTGATGGCGGCGGGGGGATTGCTGGGGTCTTGCCTTTGCCCTGGCTCCCACGCTCCAGCGTTGACGCAAGTACCCATGGCCTCGTCGCGGCCAACGGCCGTGAGGGTTGGCCGCTAACAGCGGCCCGAACGGGAGGAGTCCTACCCATGCCCACCGTCATCGCCCCACCCGCCGCCACCGACAACGCGGTGCAGCGCATCCTGCGCGCGAGCGTCCTTACCATTCCACCTCCGCCAGCGCCCGCAACCCCGCCTCCGACATGAAGTAATTCAGGTGATGGCAGGCCACCACCTGCCGCACCGCTCCCGGCTCACGCGGTTCCGGCACGCCCTCGATACTGACGGTACTCACCGCGATGTCATGCCCGGCCTCATGGTAAAGGGCATCGAACAGCGGCCCCTTGCCGAGCTTGGCGGTGAGCCGGGCGAGCAGCGGGTCGGCCCCCTCCTGGTAGCCGCGGATATCCCCGGCCAGGATACTGTAGCGCACGCCGGGGTCCTCACCCGCGTTGAGCGCGTTGATGAGGGGCGACCCGGGGTCCATCTGTTCCAGGGTGGGGGAGATCTTCTTGGAGCGTCCCAGCACCGTCAGCAGCCCGGTACCGAAGGGGGCAAAGGCCGGGAAGACATTGATGGCCCAAGTGGTCAGCAGGCCGGTAAGGCTGCGTGCGCTGTCGATCTTGCCGAAGGGCGAGCCCTGGTTGGGGGTACCGCACATGACCAGGTGGTCGATGAAGCGGTTGCCGCCCTCGCGTTCGATCAGCCAGCGGGCGATCAGGCCGCCCATGGAGTGGACCAGGAGGGTCAGGCGCTTGTCATCCTGTGGGTGCAGGCCGGCGTCGCGCAGGCGGGTCTTGAGGGTCCGCGCCTTCTCCTCGATGCTGCCGCTGAGGTTCTCATAGTCGTAGGTCAGCACCAGGTCGAAGCGGGCGTCGAGACCGCGCCCGTCCGCGTCGCGGGCCAGGCGCAGGCCCTGTGCCATGCCCTCGGTGTCGCCGATGATGCCGTGGATCAGAAGAATGACGTTGCGGGCCGCGGCGACCTTATCGACCAGGCCCTCTGCGTGACGCGCGATGGTGCCGTCGGGCCGATACTCGACCCAACAGAGCTGGTCCACGTCGGTACGCTTGAGATAGGTCTTGAAGAAATAGAGCTTGAGCGCCTTGCCGAGGCTGCGGCGGTTGTCCGGGATGCCGTCCGGAATACGGTCGATGGTGACCCGCGTGCGGCCCCGCGCGTCCCGCTCCGGCTCGCCGGCGAGCAGGATGTCCTCGCCGTCGAAGGTGAGCGGCAGGACCTGCTCGTCGGCGCCGAGGCCCAGGTCGAGCGTCAGTTCCAGCGGTTGGGCCGCCAGTGACTCGGGGTTCGCAATAGCGGTCAGTTCCAGGACGCAGGGGGACTCCCCGCGGGTGCCGGCAAAGCGCAGCAGTTCGAGCCCCTGACGTTGCAGGGCCAAGGAGAAGTCGGCGCCGTCGCCCGCCCCGCGGCTGGCGGCCGGGGGCGTGCCGAGACTGACGTCGGCCTGGAATGCGGGGTGCCCCTTGATGTCGATCCGCCCGCCGACCAGGCTGAGATCGCGCGTGCCCACCCGGTCGGCCCGGCGTACCAGGCGGACCCGGATGGTCTTGGTGAACCACTCGTTCTCGTGGACCAGCTTGGCGCGCGGCGCGCCGAAGGTGATGCCGCGGGCCTCGCCGCCCCCGCCGCGCGTGACGCGATGGACCTTGCCGATCTCCACCGGGTCCTGCACCAGCAGGAAGTCGTCGATGCGCTCGGTGCTGACGATGAGCTTGAAGAGGTGGACGGCCTCGTCGCCTTCCTCTGGTTTGAGGTCCAGGGTGAAGGTCGAGGAGCCGCCGACGATCAGGTCGAAGGGTGTGTCCGCGGGCTCGATCCGCTCGTTGTAGACGACCTGGATGGCGAAGGTGTTCGCAAGATAGGCCAGCGCGAAATGCAGCGGCTGGGCGCTGCGATTGGCGGCGCTCAGGCGGGCCTCGATCGCCCGCCAGGTAGCGCCCTCGCGGGTGATGTCGATGGTGAGGTCGTCGCCGGGGTAGACGTAGGCGTCAGAGGCGCCGGGGAGGACCTCGACGAACTGGAAGGCGACCGCGTCCTGATCCATCCGCGTGGCCCGGTTCTGTAGCGCCGCCGCGCGCTCCCAGTCGGCGATGGCCTTGAGCGCCGGGAAGAGTAACTCGGCCGAACAGTAGTCGGTGCCCTGGATCAGGCGGGCGGTCGCGGTCTGCGTGAGCCTGGATGACCCGCCCTGGGCACTCAGGCAATAGGACTCGCTGCCCGCCCCCCCGGTACTGAACGCGAACCCCAGTGCCTGCCGATCCTGCGCCTTGGCCAGGGCCTCTTGGGCGGCCGCGATCCCGGCCGCGTCGCCGTCCAGGCGCACCAGCAGCGGCGGCACCGGCAGGCTGGTGACCTGGGCCTGGAAGCGCGCCGCAGGGGCGGCCGTCAGGTCCAGGAGGCGCAGTGCGCTCTTCTGGGCGCCGACCTGGGTGGTCGCGGCATGGCCGGCCAGGACCGCGGGGTCGGCTTCCGGATAGAGGGCCAGTTCCACGACCTGGTCCGGGTCCGTGGGCAGTCCGTGCAAGGCGCCGCAGTCTGCCTGCCAGGCGCCCCGGTCGAAATACACGCTGTAGCGGCGCCCCGACGGCGCCCCGGTGCCGCCCAGGAATCCGTTATAGGCGTCGAACCCGGCGTAGGTCTCGAACTGCGGGGTCTGATTGTCCGCATAGCGGTGCACCGCCGCGCGTGCGCGCACGAACAGGTCCGCGTAGGCGATGCCGGGGCCGGACTGGCCGAGGACGTCGATCAGGGTGCTGGTGAAGACCCCGCGGTGGTCCTTGGACTCCCAGGCCTTCTGTACCCGCTCACAGGCGGCGAGCAGGATATGTCGGCTGGTCGGAATCTCCAGGGGCTCCCCGCGCCCCAGGCGCTCCGCGTACCAGCCGTCCAGATAGGTCTCCAGGGGGCGCTCCTCGAAGACCTCGTGGGTGTAACGGGCGCGCGCCTGGGTGAAGTCGTCGGCGCCGCGGGTGGCCGAGCCGGAATGACAGCAGTCGAGCAGCACCGCGAGGTGCGGGCCCCGGGCCGCGACCTCTTGCAGCAGCACCGCCAGTTCCTTGTCCGCCAGGTCGAAGCCGCCGGGCTCCCGGCTGTCGACGCATACCAGACCCTCGTCGCGCCCGTCCGGGTAGAGGCGCTTGAAGGCCGCCGCGGAACAGGAGCGGGCGCCGTGGCCCGAGTAGTGGAACAGGACGGTATCCTCCGGCCCGGCCTGGCCCAGGTGGGTGCGAAAGCGTTCAATCAGATTGCCGCGGGTCGCCTGCGCGTCCGTGAGACATTCGAGGGCGAGCCGCCCCGGGTAGGCCCGGCCGAGCCAGTCCGCGACGGCCCCCACATCGTTCACGCAGCCTTGCAGCCGGCCGACGGACACGGGATAGGCGTTGATCCCGACGAGCAGGGCATAGATTCGATTCGTGTTGTTCGGCATCGCGAATGGTCCTGTGGTTGGGTCTGGGTTGGGTACGGTCAAGCATCGTTCCCGCCGGCCGTTCTTGCAAGCCGGCGCGGACCCCGACGCGCTCCCCCTCCTGGCCCTGGTCTGCGTCTTCTGCCGTGACCCTCAACTGCGCGCCAGCTTCGCCCTGATCGAATCCCTGAAGCCCGGGGAGGTTCTGGCCCGCCCGCGGATGGAGGCACACCTGGCGTCGGTCTTCCCCGAGCGCTTCAGCCCGATCATGCTGGCAGGCCTCGCCACCCGGTGACCATGTCCGACTCGACGCCCGCAACATCGCTAAGAAACCGGGACCTCTTCGTCACAGACCCGCTGTCCTGAACCATCGCCAACGATGGCGTCTCCAGCAACAACGTCGAAGACCTCGACACCCTGCGCTACGAGTTGGCGACCTTCGTCTGCGACGGCGAGTACCGGACCGGAGCTGTCGACCCGCGGCAAGCAGGGGGTGGGCCTGCACAGCGCGGGCGGCACCATGAAGGCCGGGGTCGGCAGCGTGCGCCTGCGGGTGCTGGGGATCGTCCTGTCGTCCGTCGGTCTCCCGGAAGACCTCTCGGTTGCCCGCCTGATGCTGGACCTGCGCGACGATGACCGGCTGGATGCGCTGCGCGGCAGGATCGCGGCGGCAGGCAAGGACCCGGACGCCGAGTTCGACCGTTTCTACACCTCCAGAGCCTTCCTGGACGCCTACTTTGCGACCTATCCTCACCTGGGCGATGTCAAGAACGTCAACGGAACTGCGTGCCCGCGTCCCCGCCCTGGTGCAGGCCCTGACGGACGAGGGCGTCCTGATGGAGACCGACGGCGAGGTCCAGCTCCAGACCACCGAGGGGGCCGCCTGGGAGTCCGAATACCGCAAACGCCGCGCCTCCCTGCTGAACAACGAGCCCCAGCTCGCCGCCGAGCGCGGCCAGTTGCATCGTCAGCGGCGCCCGGCTGTTCCTCTCCAGGCCCAGCCGGTGAAGAGTAGCCCCGGCCCTGCCGGCCGCCGCGACCGACACCGAGCTGCTGGAGGCCCTGAAGCGGCGCGACCTGCGCGGCTGGAAGGACCTCACCGACGCCCTGCCGACCCGCTGCGACCAGGCACTGGCCGCCGCCATCAAGGCCGCCGAGCCCAAGGCCCGGCGCGTCAGCCTGCCGGGTGCCACCATCCACGACGGGACTGAACTGGACGACTGGCTCACTGAGGCCCGCGCCAAGATCGAAGCAGCGTTGGAGCAAGGGCCGGTGATTCTCTAAAGGAGCCGGGGCGTCCCGCCCCGGTCCTCGCGTGACTTGGACGGCGTGCGTCCCGCGTACTAACATAGAAGCCACCAGCCCCGACCTTAGCAGATAGAGCATGTCGTCTACCGTCAACTTCAGCGGTTCCCTCCCTCCCAAACGCCCCCCCCGCACGGCTCGCTCCGAGCGCCTGGGCCTGCGCGCCACCCCCGAGCAGGAGCGGGTGCTGCGCCGCGCCGCCGAGGTATCCCACAAGTCCCTGACGGATTTCATCCTGGACAGCGCCTGCCAGGCGGCGGAACAGACCCTGCTCGACCAGCGCCTGTTCCTGGTCTCTGGCGGTGAATATCAGGCACTGCTGGACCTGCTGGACCGCCCGGCCCAGGACAACCCGGGCCTACGCGACTTGTTCTCCCGTGCCGACCCCTGGGATATCCCATGAGCCTGGGTGCGCCGCAGCCCCTGGATACAAGCCATCGGACCGACACCTTCGACTGCGGCAAACCGGCGCTCGACACCTGGCTCGCGCGTCACGCCCGCCAGGCTCATACCAGCGGTTCGGCCAAGACCTTCATCGTGGCCGATACGGATCGCATCATCGGGTACTACAGCCTCACCGTTGGCCAAATAGACAGCCTCGACGCCCCGGCGCGGGTCCGTCAGGGGATGGGGCAGCATCCGATCCCGGTCGTCATCCTGGCCCGGCTGGCCGTGTCGCGCGCGGACCAGGGCCGAGGCGTCGGCCTTGCGATGCTGCGCGATGCGATCCGCCGCACCCTGACCATCGCCGAGCAGGCCGGCATCCGCGCCCTGCTGACGCACCCGATCGACGACGCGGCGGCGCGCTTCTATGCCCGGTTTGGTTTTATGCAGTCATCCCTGCACGGACAGCAATGGCTGCTCCTGCTCAAGGATGCGCGACGCCTGCTCAGTGGGGAACCGCGAGGCACCACCCAACCCGGACTGTAGGTCGGCTTTCAGGCCGACTGCGGCCAATCAGATAACCGCATCCGGCGCCGTTGGGCTAAACCTCGGGCGCACCCAGAACACACAGCCAGGACCCCGAGACATGCCCAGCACCCTGACCAAGGACCAGCGCACGGCGCTGGAAAAGCTCACCCTCAAGGCCCGCGAGGCGGCAGAGGTCGCGGCCCGCGCCGCCCTGGACAACCTCGCCGTCCACGAAGAACGACCGCGCGCCCACCTGGACGAGGACCAGCGCCGCCTGCGCAACCGCCTGCGCGCCCGCGGCCGGGCACTGGGGGACCGGTTGGACCCGGGCGGCAGCCAGTCCATCGACCAGCTCGCCGAGGCCGCCGCCTACGAACACTGGCACCGGCTGCTCTTCACCCGCTTCCTGGCCGACAACCACCTGCTGCACACCGGCGCCGAGCACGGCGGC
>Ga0247839_1008370_pt1 | contig 10896 bp, 8 predicted proteins | sample LaCruzMarch2015__6_FD_192405 | JGI IMG/M metagenome (GOLD analysis project Ga0247839, IMG submission 192405) | Freshwater microbial communities from meromictic Lake La Cruz, Castile-La Mancha, Spain - LaCruzMarch2015_16m | ecosystem: Environmental > Aquatic > Freshwater > Lake | place: Spain...
TCATGATAAAATGGGTATAACCCATCTAACTTAACCATTTCAAATCGTCACGCAGCAAAAAAGCTCATAAACGCTAGATATACAATGATTTCAAAGAACTATTTTTAACTTTTAGTGGACACTAATGTTAATAATTGATGAATGGGTACATTTCATTACTTACCTTAACTGTAGCAAAAAATCAAAGCAATGTATTCCGGATCCATAAAGATGATTCATCTGCTCAAATATGAGGTTGACATCAGTATCTGGTTCAACAAATTCCGTGGTTGAATAAATTACATTTTTCACCCAGCCATTCCATCGCCTTTTCCGGGCTCCCAAATACCCTGTGGTTCGTTTTGCCCGACAAGCGGAGCATCAACCTGAAGGCCATCGACCTGAAAAACCCGAGCCCGACCAATGCAATATATCTGATATAGGGGCGGTGCATTGCCACAACTTTTTTGATTTCATCCACCGCTTTGGTTAATTCGGCGGTTGAACAGGCGTTTGACAAATCCATCAACAGAATCTGCGTGTCGTTATGGGTGATGAATTGAACCGGGGGCATAATTCAGTGCTTGATGACAGCAATTTAGCCATTATAATGCTCACCAACTTTATTTTGAAAAATATATTTTCTCCCGCCTTTTGACTTTTTTGATTTCGTATCTATATTTGAGTCAGTTCACCAATCTCCAATGTTTCCTGGTTCCCGAAACTTAAAGAAATCCCGACGGGAAACACCTCTCAAAGTTGAAATCCTGGCGTGCGATCACAAAGTTCTGACAGATTACCAAATCAATCATTAATCAACGGAAAAGTTGGTAACTTTGGTTGAAGAAATTCGTGATATAATCTGTGAAGAATAATGACAGGCAATGCCCATGTAAGTATTTCGGAAAGGGTAAATAAATTTATTACCAATAAATTCGGGATATTCCATTCCCAGGATAATCTGACCTTTCTTCATCGGTCGCTCAGCAATGCTGCCAGAGAGTTGGGCTTTCACCATGATTTGGAGCATCTTGCTGATCTCATTGAGAAAAATGAACTGACGCACGAACAGGAGGAGATCCTGATTTCTATTCTTACCGTGGGAGAAACATTTTTCTTCCGCGATATGCATACCCTGAATATTTTTCAGGATTATATCCTGGCCCCTTTATTGGATACAAACCGCAACCCATCAAAATCTCTGAGGATCTGGAGTGCGGGTTGCTGCAGCGGAGAGGAGCCCTATACCCTGGCCATCATGCTTACAGAACTTCTCGTGGAACCTGATGGATGGGATATAAAAATTCTCGGTACGGATCTGAATCCATTGTTCCTCGAAAAAGCAAGAAAAGGTATTTATACCTCCTGGTCCCTGAGGAATACCAAGCCGGAAGTTATTGACCGTTACTTCATAAGAAGAGGAACAACCTATGAGCTCTTGCCATCGATCAGGAAAATGGTTACGTTTTGGCAGTTGAATCTGGCCAGCCAGCCCAAACCAGAGATCATTCCCCATCTCATCAACCAGGATGCGGTTTTGTGCAGGAATGTATTGATGTACTTTTCAGGTGAACAGGTTTCCAAAGTCACAAAAATGTTCTATGATTCCACCAATGAGAACGGATGGTTTGTTATAAGCCCGGTGGAAACATCCCTGCCTTTCTTTAAATCGTACATCCCGGTGGGACTCCAGGGTATAACCTTTTACAGGAAAAGCATCCCGCCTATCACCCAGACTGAACAGGTTTCCCAAAAATCCATTCCTGTACAAAAACCCGCAGTGCACCATAAACCCCTGCATGGGGTAAAGAAATATTTGCCGAAATATCCGGAACAGAAGCCTGCAAAGGTCGCTGTTACTGATCCTGCAGGTGACGCCGCTGCCTTGTTTATCAAAGGGAATTATACCTCAGCCATTGAACTTATTTTAAAGATTATGGATGCAGGCCCTGCAAACCAGGAACTTCTTCCTATGCTGATCCGCTCATATGCGAATACAGGAAAATTGGAGCAGGCCAGGATGTGGAGTGAAAAACAGATCACCCTGAATAAAATGGATGCATCATCCCACTATCTTCATGCGGTAATTATGCAGGAAATGGATCTTCCGCATGAAGCTGAAAAGGCACTCATGAAGGCGTTGTACTTAGATCCTGATCACATTCTCTCACATTTGTTGATGGGGAACATATCAACAAGGTTGGGGAAACACAGTAAAGCACGGAAACATTACATGAATGTCGGGGAGCTCCTGACAGCATTCAAAGATGAAGAGATTCTGCCTGAATCAGAGGGGATGACTGCGGGGAGAATAAAGGAGCTGGTTGGTTTAATGAAATAACTCTGAGTGCAACGTATATCTCCGTTTATGTGCCAGCCAGTTTGCCCATCATGACCGCAATTTCTGGCGGGGTAAGCACATAGTTGACGGCCCCGAGTTTTATTGCCTCGCCCGGCATCCCAAAAACGATGGAACTCTCCTCATCCTGTGCAATGGTGGTTGCACCGCTGTCTTTCATTTTTTTCAATGCTTCGGCACCATCTTTGCCCATGCCGGTAAGCAGCACCCCTGCTGCATTCACGCCGATGTTGTCAGCCACAGAACGAAAAAGGAAATCAATGGCAGGCCTTAATCCATTGATAGGAGGGCCCGAATCAAGAAATACTTTAAGGTCGCGGGTTACACCAAGATGAAAGTTGTCGGGAGCAAAATAGGCCACTCCCTTTTGCAGGGATTCCCCATCCGTTGCAATTTTTACCGGAATGGATGAAGTTCCCGATAACCATTCCTGTAAACCTGTAATGAATTCTTTTGTTATGTGCTGGACAATGACAACAGGGACAGGCAGATTTTTTGGCAGTCCGGATAATATTTTTTGCAGTGTTGCAGGGCCCCCGGTAGAGGCGCCGACTGCGAAAATCTTGAGATTGCGGTTTTTGGTTTCCGGCTGGAGCCTGGCAGTCGGAATTTGGCTCTCCTCAAAGGATTTTTTCCGGACTACCCTGACAACCTTAACTTCCGACATCAACTTCACTGTTTGCAACAACTCCTTGCGCATCTCTTTGTGTTGTGGGTGATGCAGATCTGGCGGGCGCTTTACCACTGCCAGAGCGCCTGCTTCCAACAGGCTGAAAATCCAGGAACGGTCGCTGACCATTTCACTTCCTGTGACAACAACAATGGGTGTAGCCCTGGATTCCATAATACGTCTGGTTGTTTCGGCCCCGCCAATTCCCGGCATGTTGATATCCATGGTAATTACATCGGGATTGAGTTCAACTACCTTCTGCAAGGCCTCTTCACCTGACAGGGCAGTACCTGCAATCCTGATTTCAGGGTCAGAAGAAAGAATGTAGGAAATAAATTCCTGAACTACTTTTGAGTCATCTACGATTAAAACCCTGATCATATTTATAATTAAGGCATTAGATTAACTTTCTGATAACTTCCAGCAAATTGCTCTGTTCAAAATTGCTTTTAACAATATATGCATTTGCTCCTGCATCAATACCCTGTTCCCGGTCTTCACGGGTACTTAAGGATGTGATAAGAATAATGGGCAGTTCTGCCAGTTTTTTATTCGCACGTACTTTTCGGCAAAGTTCGAAACCATTCATGCGGGGCATATCTACATCAGAAATCATGAGGTCAAATTCTCTTTCCCTGGCTTGGGTGTAGGCATCCATACCATCAACTGCCGTAGTGACCAGGTACCCGGATGCTTCCAGAATGTTCTTTAACAGCATGCGCGAAGTGATGGAATCTTCAGCAATGAGGATATGTTTCTCTTTCCTTTCAGCCCGGATGGCAGAATCTGGCAATGACCGGGCAGCCGTGGGTTTAATTGCGGAAATCATGAGATCTGCGACATTTAGCACGGGTACCAACTGGCCAGTCCCTAAAACAGTCGCCCCCGAAATATTTTTTACCTTGCGAAGCTGTTTTCCCAGACTTTTCAACAGGAACTGATGTTCAGAGAGTACTTCGTCAATCTGAAAAGCAATCCGCTGATTGCTGAAATTGATGATCGCAAATTGATTCTCTTTATTGTTTTCCTCGAATCCGTCATGTTTGGTGGTCTTCCTTGCGGTGACCGGCAAATCGAGTATATCAGCCAGGCTTACAGCAGATACATGTTGCCCGTCGTAAATGATGACCTTCTTGTTTTCAACAGTCACTATTTGAGCCTGCGGTATCCTCGTCACACGTTCAACATTCGTGGTAGGTATCATAAAAGATTGACCGGCTGAGCGGATCAGTACCCCCCTGAATGTTGTAAAAGTAAGGGGCATCACTATTCTGAATAAAGTTCCTTCTCCCTTGCGGGTTTCAACAGAGAGACTGCCCCCGGATTTTTCAACCTTTTCCCTGACGATGGCAAGACCAAGTCCGCGACCAGATAGATCGGTAATCACCTCTGCGGTTGAAAGTCCTGAATAAAAGATGAAAGAGGCGATGGCCTCCGGCGTTAGAGATTCTGCTCTCTCTCTGTCGACAAGTCCGGTACGGATAGCGGTAGCCAGTACCTTGTCATGGTCAATCCCTTTTCCGTCATCCGAAATCCGGATCTCAACCTGGTGGTTCTCCCTGAGAATGAATGACAAGGTGATAGTTCCCTGTGATGGTTTATTTGCTGCAAGGCGCGCCTGCGGTGATTCTATTGCATGGTCAACACTGTTACGCAGAAGGTGAATCAAGGGGTCTTTCAATTCATCAAGGATCCTTCTGTCTATCTCCAGGTCGGTTCCCTGCATCACGAGTCCTACCTCCTTGCGCTGATCCCTTGCCAGGTCACGGATAATTTTTGGAAATCCTTCTGCCAGGGATAATACCGGCATGAGAAGGAGTTGCTTCATTCCATCAAGATGGTCATCCACATTGCGCGTCAGATCATGATGGTCATGTTCCATTTTGTGCTTCAACGTATCGATCAGATGTTCCAGCGTATTCAGCCGGCCATCAATCCAATGGATAATTTCGACATCCTTTTGGAGATGATCGGCAGCGCGCGATGATTTTAATTTAGGGAATTCAGCACGCAAAGTTTGAAGTTCCTCCCCGATGTGATTAAAGTCAGATATCCTCTGGCTGAATGCATTTTTTGAAAGTATCAATTCCTCTGCCTGCAGCAGGAGAGGATCCAGACGTTTGACCTGAATTCTGATAGAACCTGCAATCTGCTTTACCTCTTCATGCTGAGGTTTAGGGTCAATCTTCTCAATGGTTTCTTTGTTTTCCGTGATTATTTCAAATTGACCCCTTGACGCTTCGCCAAGCTTGTTGATGAGATATCTGATCTTGTTTCGATCAACTGATGCAGGCAATGAATGAGGAGAGCTGAGGATCAGGGAAAGCACACTGACAGAATCATGTAACAGGTCAATTATGCCGGGTTGCAGCTCAATTTGGTGACGTTTCAACGCTGAAAAGACACTTTCCATGGGATGGCACAGCGATTCAACTTCTTTCTGTCCTATCGATCTTGCAGCACCTTTCAGACTATGTGCATCCCGGAACATGGTTTCAATTAGCACATGCAGATCTTCCCCGGCCAGTCCCTTTTCAAGTTCCGTCAAACCAAGCGAAATAGCGTGGATATGCTCTTCCGCTTCGATCAGAAAAGTAGCAAGCAGACGTTCTTCGAACGCTTTGTCCTGGCTGGTCATGGATATAGATATTATAAAACGCTTTTTTCTACCAGCATCTTCAGTTTAATTCCAAGTTCATTCAGATCCTGGGCCGATTGTTTCACCTGTTTCATGCTGGCGGCATTCTCATTTCCTGCCTGGTTTATTGTCTTTATGGCGACGCCTATCTGATCCATGCCGATTAACTGCTGCTTGCTTGAGGCTAAAATCTGTGTTGCCACATTGGCTGCATCTCTCGTGCTATCAGTCAGCACTTTAATGGCCTCTCTGGTATGAACGGACTGCTTTACTCCGGCTTCAACAGCCTTGCTGCCTTGTTCGGCGGCCATCACAGCGGCGCTGGTAGCCTTTTGTACATCAAATAAAATCGTGCGAACCTGGCTAGTAGCTTTTTTCGATTGTTCTGCCAAACTTTTGATCTCCTGCGCAACAACGGCAAAGCCTTTTCCCTGTTCCCCGGCTTTTGCCGCTTCGATGGCGGCATTGACCGCCAAAAGGTTTGACTGATCTGCAACATCGTTCACAGAGGCAATAATTCCGCCAATTGATTGACTTTGTTCACTCAACCGAATGATTGTTTGGGCAATCAGCTCCATTTGCTGACGGACATGGTCCATTCCATGGATCGTCTCTTCCACTGCATTCTGCCCATCCTGCGATATCTGGGACACATGATGTGCATTTTCCGAAACCTCCATCGCTTTTTGTGATGAAAGCTGGGCTGCCTGCCTTACCTCTTCGACCGTTGTTGAAGTTTCAGTTATTGATACGGATGTCTGCACTGCTCCTGTTGCTACCTGGGTGGATGCTGCCAGAATTTCACTCGATGAGGCCGCAAGGACATTCACGGTATCTTTTACCTCGAATAAAAGGCTGGTTAATTCTGCCGTTGAGCCACGAAGATTTTCGAGCATCCGTTTAAACGCTTTTCCCAACCGGCCGATTTCATCTTTCCGGCTCTGTACCGGGATATCCACACTCAGATCATTTCTGCCGGAAATCTTCTCTGCTAAAATCGATAATTTATTGAGCGGCAATACGATAGAAATGTTCAGGAGCACCACCAGCAGAATACCTCCTATCAGGCCAACAGCAGCCATTATGATGAATAAATAACGAGAAACCTGTGATTGTTCTTTATCCCGTTCGACCTGTTTATCCATCGCCTTCTGGGTCTCCTCGGAAAGGTCAAAAATAATTTTGCTGATTGTTTCGAAGCGCAATTCCTGAATGCCCAATCCCAGATCCCGTGCCTGTTTTATCTCCCCTTTTTCCATCAAGGCTATCTGGATTTCCCTTGTTTTTCTGTACATTTCTCTGATGCTGTCAATTTCTGAAAGCTTTAAAAGATAGTCAGATTCTGAATTCATTAACCTGAGGCTGTCAACAAGGATTGAACTTGCCCCTGCCTTGCCTTTAATGCGAGTTATAAGCGAATCCTGCTTTGTTTTATCCTCGGTTAACAGTAACTGAAGGATTGAAACCCGCTGTTGGTTCATAACAAATCTCAGTTTTTCAGTCATCAGCACAGAACGAAGATGCACTGTATTCAACTCTTTTTCAGAATTGGTGACATCGATAATGACAAAATTAGCGATCACAATTACAATCGCCAGTAATAACCATAGCAAGCCAAATCCAAGAATCAGCTTTGTGCGGGTTGATAGGTTGTTGAAAAATCTCATAAGTTCGGTTTTCTATTTGATTAGTTTACTTCTATGTCTACGATAATTGATTGATCCTGTAGCATGTGTTCAATATTCAATAGGATGAGTGAGTCCCTGGTCACACCTAAAAGAAAATCAGCTCCGATTCCGGTGATCGTTGGAAGTGGCTGTTGAATCAAACTTTTTGCAATCTGCCGGGTGCCGTGAACAACGTCTGCCAGAATCCCAAACTCCATACGCCCGTTTCTGACGATGATCACTTTGTTTAACTCCCCGATCCCTGCTTCGGGCAGGTGAAAAAATTTCTTCAGGTTGATGACCGACAGAATTTGCCCTCTCACGTTAACAATACCAAGCACAAAATCAGGGGTTCCCGGGAGTGATGTATATGCCTTCAGGGGGTATACCTCCCTTACAAAGACAGACTCAATTGCATAGGTTTCAGAGGCAAGCGAGAAGGTGATTACATCCATAACCTCCTTTCCTGAAACGGATACTGGAGGCTCTAATGAGAGTTTCCTTGCCCTGTCCTGTAAAAGGATCTCGTGCTCTTTTTTCATAAATCCTTTTTCATTTCAAGAACAGCCTTGCTCAACTCCCTGTTTTCTTCATCCGATAAAAAGAGGTCCGGGTCATGTATTAAAATCATCCCGGCTGCGGTTTTCACAATTCCCGCAACGTATGCTGATTTACTGGTTAAATGATCTTTGGTTACAAGATCCTTCTTCTCCAAATTCCTGATCCCCTCTACTTCATCGGCAACGATGGCAACTGTCCGATTCTTTGTTTGTACAATGATGAAATGGTCTTCCGGAATGATCTCACGGATGGGAAGAGCAAATCGTTGCCTGATATCAAAAACAGGTAAAATTTTGCCTTCAAGGTTGATCAGCCCCAGAATGACTTTGGGGGAATCCGGTAATGGCGTGATGTACACCGCATGAATGACCCGGACGGTGTTCGCCAGGGGAAGGGCATACATCAAATCGTCCAGCCTGAAAACAACTACTTGCTGGACAGAAATTTTCTCTTTCTCTTCAATCATGATGGTAGGCAGCAATGAGAATTTTTTAAATCGATTTTGAGGCTATCAGGTGAGATATTTCTTCAAGGCCTCTAAAAGATGATCCTTCCTGAGGGGTTTGGTTAAGTATTCATTACAGCCTGCATGCGTACATTTCTCCCTGTCGCCGGCAAATGCATAGGCCGTGACAGCGATAATCGTCAGTTCTGGCCTGTTTGATTTAATTTGACGGGTAATCGTTAATCCATCCATGTCAGGCAGCCTGATATCCATTAAAACAAGGGATATATCCCGATGGAGGTTACTGAGTTCAATGGCTTCCTTTCCGTTATGTGCCCGCAGGATCTTTATACCGGTTGATCTCAATGCCAGAGAGATAAAAAGGGCATTTTCCTCTTCATCCTCCACCAGCAATATCATCTTATCTTCCCAGTTGAGTTTACTGTTGTCATCCGATGGTGAAACCGGCTGAATGTTGACTGCTGGCGCCTGACCAATTTCCAGCGGAAGAATGAAGGTAAAAGTGGATCCAGTGCCAATGGAGGAATTTACGGTGATTTCGCCTTTCAATATCTCTGCATAGGACTTGGCAATAGAGAGTCCGAGTCCGTTTCCTCCATACTTTCGTGCGTGGCCGAATTCGACTTGTCTGAACCGGTCAAAAATGAGGGTATGCATTTGAGGATCTATGCCAATTCCGGTATCCTTCACAATGCAATAAAACTTTTTCTGTTCAATCCTGACCTCGAATTCAATACCACCCTTTTCTGTGAATTTGACAGCATTGCTGAGGAGATTATGGATGATCAGCTTCAGCTTACCCTTGTCAGTCTTGATCTTTGAATCGGCAGAAGTGATCCTGTTTTGTATTGTGAAGGTGAGGTTTTTACTGTCTGCCTGGGGTTGAAACAGCGCTTCCGTGTCACTGATAAAAGCGGAGAGATCAACCTCTGCCAGGTCGGCCTCTTCAACTCCCGATTCAATTTTAGAGATATCGACGATATCCGTTATGATATTCAGCAAGCGTTGCGTGCTGATTCCAATCAGGTCGATGAACTGATCCCTTGCCGACTTATCCAGATCGGGGTCCTTCAGTAGCTGTGAAAAGCCAAGAATCCCATTCATGGGGGTACGAATCTCGTGCGACATATTGGCGAGAAATGATGATTTAAGGCGGTCGCTTTCCTCCGCCTTTTCCATGCTGCGTCGCAACTCTTCCTGTGCTTTTTTGAGGTCCGTGATATCCTGCAAAACAGTTCGGCTGTTTATAATATTTCCCTGGTCATCACGAACCGCAGTAGAATTGCATAGGACGATAATCTTTTTGCCTGTTTTAGCACGGAGATTCAGTTCCGAATTGCTCACCAGACCCGTCCTCAGAAAATTGTTGAAATCTTCCGTAGCCTTGTGAAGGCTGTCAGGGTGATACCTCTGGGTAAAAGGGTGTCCAATAATCTCATCTCTGGTATAACCAGTATGATCCAGCAGGGTGTCATTGCATTGAATAACCGTTCCCCCGGTGGTTTCCACCGACATAAACATGGTAGGAGCGTGATCGTATAGGTCAAGGTATTTTTCTTCACTTTTTTTCAATTCCACCGTCCGCTGTTCAACAAGTTCTTCAAGTTGCTCATTGATCACCCTAAGCTCTTCCTGGGCTTTGGCAAGGTCCTCGTTTCTTAATACCGCGGCTTCATAAGTAGAAAGCAGCAAGGTCAGCATTTGCTGGTGCTCAGCAGTTACGAACCTTTTCTTTCCCATGAAATTGATCTCCATCCCGATCTTGATCCGCTCATCATGGACTTTTCTCTTATTGGCGAGAACCGACTCGATCTGCCCGATAAGTATATCCGTTTTAAACGGTTTGGTAATGAAGTTATCCGCCCCGCATGCCAATCCTTCAAGAACATCTTCAGGATTCGAAAGTGAGGTAAGCAGAATAACAGGAATGTCTTGAAATCTTGCTGAGGTTTTGAGCTGTTGGCAAAGATCAAACCCGTTCATCTCGGGCATGACAATGTCACTGATAACCAGGTCGGGCCTTTCAACTTCCACCAATGCCAGGGCGGCTTTTCCATTTTCCGCAGCTTTGACAACAAAAGGGTGTTGTTCAAGAAAATGTTGTAAATGAAGCCGTTGAGTTAGACTATCCTCAACAATGAGGATTTTGACCCTTTCAGAGATATTATCATCTATTCCTGTCATTCTAAATGTTTTAAATGAAGAAGTATCAATTTTATACAGTTTTTTTTTTAAAGAATATGGGTGAAGAAAGGGTCATCTAAACCGTTCATATATAATTTTGCGAATATATGTTCATTCAACCAAAATTAATGTAAGGGATAGGCGCGTATTCATGTAGTGGAAAGTATTACAAACCATTGAAATTTTCTTATTGATGACCTTGATTCATCGGACCATGACCTGATGGGAAAATTGGATTTTTTTCACAGAAAGGGATAAAAACTTTTATAACTTTGACTCAATTTTATTAATTCTGATGATTTGCATACATAAATTATGAAAGTTTTCAAAAAATATTACACCATCTCAGCTTCTCCTGAGGATGTATACCGC
>Ga0247839_1008376_pt1 | contig 10886 bp, 10 predicted proteins | sample LaCruzMarch2015__6_FD_192405 | JGI IMG/M metagenome (GOLD analysis project Ga0247839, IMG submission 192405) | Freshwater microbial communities from meromictic Lake La Cruz, Castile-La Mancha, Spain - LaCruzMarch2015_16m | ecosystem: Environmental > Aquatic > Freshwater > Lake | place: Spain...
TTTAGGCCCGCAGCCCGATAGCCGTCAGCGTCTTTTCCTTGGAATCGTCCCGGCCAGGCGGTAAACCATGTGCGCAGCACGCAAAGGAGGGGTGGTAGAGTGGTCTATTGCGCCGGTCTTGAAATTCGTTTTCGGTGTTTTGGACTGATTTGGAACAACTTGGACACGATTGGACTCTCCTCCCTGCGGTCGGTTTTTTCGGCCCCTCCTGCTTGGACAACTATACCCCTGAATAGGCCGAATTTTCCGCATGGGGTTGCGAACGCGGGTTACCAACGAAAACGGTCCCCCGTAGTGGTTTTTCGAAATCGACAACGATGAAACTCTACTTTTCCCCCGGCGGGCCTTCGGCTCTGCTGAAATTGCTCAAAGGACGCTGAAGGGGATTACTTTTCAGGGGTGTTCTGGCCCGCGTGGTGCTTTTTCTGTGAGAGCCAGAACCGCCGCCAGAGAGACATTTAGGGCGCTCGCGATGGCATGAGACGTGAGAAGGGTCGGATTCCTGATTCCCTTCTCAATGAGCTGAAATGCGCCTCGACTCAAACCAGCCTTTGTTGCGAGCACGTTCTGAGAAATCCCCACCTTGAGGCGAATTTCCTTCAAATGCCCGACGACAGCCCTTGAGTACGCTTCTGATGCTTGGAGTTTCAACCCGGAGTTTTTCGTATTGCCGGGGTCGTTTCAGCTACGCTACCATGGTAGCCGAATGAAAACATATCTAGTCACAATACTGGTTTCTGTCTGTTCAATCGCACTTACTTACGCCGGAACTTTTTCCGAATCTAGCGGAGCCGCTGACTGGAGGGCCGCGTCTTTCGAGTATCGAACATCATTTTGTCAAATCGTTGCTGAAAAAGCACAAAGTAAAAAACCCGGAATAACAGGGAGAGTCATTTTTGACTCCATACAAGAGTTTTATAATACGACTGACCCACAGCTATTAAAAACCAGTATCTATGATGTTGTAGCCGGAACTATTGCCCTGTATGGGGCAGAAAATTAAACCATCAAAAAACTGCTATTCTTCCCTCATGACTCTTCTTGCGAAACCCAGGGGGAGAGGGTGACGCGAGCCCACCTTGCGCGTTCGCGAATCAGGTTTTTATGTCGGGATAGCCGGGTCTTCATCACCGACAAGCTTTCAGCCAAAATCCATGACAGTTTTATTCTTATGAGGAATAAAAGAGCAGAAATCGCCTGATATACACGCCTATACTAAATACTTCGAATCTCCTCTTTAAAAAACAATATGTTTTCCGGTGCAAGAATTAGAGCATATCAGATAATGCTACCTAGTCTCATTGTTCTAATAACTTCATTATTAGGGCAAGTGGACATTATGCAAGAACCATTTTATGGTGGAGCTGGGTTGGTAATTTACAAAAGCCAAGGGTTCCACAACGATAAGCAGGCTCTAATGTCGGAAATAACAAGATATTCTGGAACAGATTTGAGAATAACATTCGTGAGGAATAATGGAGAAGCGTTTACACTGCATCCGAGATTTAATGACCCATTCATTATTCACTATCCGTCATCAGAAAGTTATACTTCATATCAGTTCATTTCAGAGATTAATACTGCCATCAAGCGATTCCCTCAATTAAGCCAGAAATTAAACGGGATAAAGAAACTCAAGCTCGGCGTGAAAAATGAGCCTAAAGAAAATGCTGAAGAAATAGCTACGCCACAAAATGAAGGTGAAAGTTATTATGAAAAAATTAAAAAACAGCAACAAACACCTGAATTTATCAATTTGCACAAAAAGTTAATTGAAGAGGAACAAAAATTAATCGAAGAGAAAAAAGCGATTGCCGAGAAGCAAAGAATAATTGAGGAGCAAAATGCAGCCGCCTATTGGAAGCGGCAAGATGAGGAACGTAAAGCAGCGGCGGAAAAGCAGCAGAAATTTGAAGAGAAAAGGGCAATAGAAGAAACTACGCGAAAAAATGAGGAACGCGAAGCTGAGAGGGTGAAACAGCAACGAATTGAGGAACAGAAGCGCATCGAGGAATTTGAAAGGCAGGAAAGATTTTCCAAAGAAAAACATCTCGAAGAAGTCGTTAAGAAAACTGAGTTTGCTACGAGACATTCACTACACAAGACGCTATTCATTTGCTATATTTTCTTTGCACTCATTGCGGCGACAATCGGCTCGTTGCGTGGAAGGCCTATGATTGGCCTTGTTTTCGGATTTATCCTTGGACCTATCGGATGCCTTATAAGTTGCTTTGTTCGCAATCGAGCAAAAGAAAAAGAGAATGAGTTAAAACAAAAAATGATAGTCAGGCAGAATCCCATAGAAGATATCGATAAAACATTTAGGATAAAAAAGAACGGTAAGGATATTGGAAATATACAGATTAGACATATTCCAATTATGCTGGAAACTAGGCAGATTAGTCTAAGCGATAAATACTATGACACAGAAAATCAAGTTTGGGCACCCATAGAGTTGAATCCATTTATGGGCATGTTCTGGAATGCGCATTACATCAGCAAGACATAGCAATGTAGAAATTAGTATAACATTTAGAATAATATGAGCGATTTCGGAGATTTTGGAGATTTTGGAGATTTTTTTAATGACCAGCAAGGCTTTCAGATTTTTGCTGGCAATGTGGCAGCGGTTAAGCAACGCGCGGAAATCCTAGCGACTCATAGAGAATTAATTGCAATAAATGCACAGCAGCTTACAACCGAAAATAAGCGGCTGGATATAGAAAGAAAGCGGATGGAGCTAGAGCAGCTTCGCGCACGAACCGAAGTTGAAGAAAAAGAACTCAGAAATGAGCAGCTGCGGCAATTAAAAGCAATCCGAAATCTTATGGCGGATACAGCATTTAAGATTGAGGATATAAAGAAGCAATACTCATGAATTCTTCTCTTACACATAAAATTGCAGCACTTAAAGCGCGTGTAGTTTTTTTGGAATCAGTCAGCGATACTTTCGTTGAACTTTCGGACATGACGATGTTTCGTAAGGTTAGAAGCGATATAGAAGAATTCATAAAACTAAAACAACAGCTTGGTGAATTGCCTAACGACCCATATGCTGTCGCGCTGAATGAGATTGATCACATTGAGATAGCAATCAAGAAAGTATTAGAGATTTACCACCGACTTATTGAACTCGGGAAGGCTTTTAGCGATCCAAGAAATTTTCCTATAGATATACTCGATTTTAACGCCTTGGTATCTGAATATGAGATAGAAAAAACAGAACTTCCCGCTAAACTATCAGAGGCTAACAGGTTATTTTCAAGAGAATCTTGGCACATAAATGGCGATATAACCCCCTCTCTAGTGGAGTTCGCCCAACTTTCTTGCCCGAAAGCTCAATTGCACGCAGTCGATAGAGAAGACATTCACTTATTTTCGCTACAAACGGGCAGCATTTGGCAGAAGTGTAAAGACTCTATTGCGCGCACAGAAAAGAGAATAAATGCGCTTATAGCAGGATATGAATCTGACAAAGCATTTTGGGGGCAGGCAGAAGAATTAGCCGCAACTGGTGATTATAAATCTGCCATTCATATATTAGCGTTTAGCGCAAAGAATGACATTGTAGACGAAGCCTATACTTATGTAGACAATTATATCAAAAGCTGGGAACAGGCCGCGCTTTCACACGCTATTAATATGGAATTCACGAATTCCCTAACGAACATAAGCACCCCTCTATCTTTTAATATCTTCACTTTTTTTCAAGAAAGAGCCAAACGACTCAGAGTAATCAACAACGCAAATATTAATACACACAACTTAATTCTTGAAGTTGAGAAATATAACACTTCTCAGTTCAAGCAGGAGTGCGAACAAGGACTAAATCGCAGATTAGAGGTTATAATAGGATTTAAAAACCTCATATTTAGCAAGACCTGGACTATTTCATTTGCAATCACAGCAATCCTCTTCGCCCTCCTGTTACTTATATCTATATTAGATCTAATTCAAAAGATTGAAATGGCTGAATCCGCACGAGTTGCCTTGAAAATGTCTCAATAGCATATAAGTTAGAAAAAGCATGAAGGCTTGCAGGCAATTTCAGCAATCAGCCGAGCTGCTGCAATGATTCAAGCATTCGAACTTTTCAAGCGTGAATTGGAAAACATATTTCGAACAAGTTTGCAATCTAAGAGACCAACTTAAAACCTATCTACGATACACATTCCCAGTCGAATATTCCAAAGTGTTAGCAGAGCGATTAAAAAAAGATGAATTAGCGAAGAATGCCGAACGACACGCTAACTTTATCAAGATTGTTTTATTTATTGGAATAGCAGCTTGCGTGACTGGCATTATTATTTCCTCCCTAATGAGACAGGCCCCAAATGATTCTTTTCCACGCAAAGACCGGGCATACCAAATCTTCTGTTTGCCTTATCAAGAAGAAACGCCTCCTTGAAATATGCCAAGGATTCATTTTAAATCTATTAAAACCGACTGATGAGATTCTAGGAGGGATTCACTTTGCACATTACCATAATCTGCAAAAGCGCGTTAAGCTTTTAATGTTTTAGCCTCTAGCTCTCATTTCTCTAATTATGGCTTGATTGTTACACTGATTGGAAACCCGACCTTTTTCTTTATCTCATTATAACATAACTCTGCGGCTTCTATTCTATCATCAGATTTAACAGCGAGGCCATCATGCATTGGCAAACACCAAAAGCGCGCTTTAGCAAATACGTTTTCAATAAATATTGACGACTCGATTTTTTGCAAAGTCATTTGAACTGTTCCGCCTGCTTTTTGTATTCGATTTTTTGCTTCTATAATATTCGGGAAATTAGCTGCATACCAAGAATGTATCTCTAGCGCAATTCCGCGCGGATTTTCATCGCCGAGAAAAATTTGATACATGTGTTTAACTATACTTCTTTCATCATCGGCATTCTCGAAGTGTTCAGGCATAAACATGCCGTAAATATCGCAACCGCGCAAATAGTCTAAATACTCCTGACGGCTTGATTCATTTAGGAACGTTGCCAGCAAATGAGGATGAAATGCTTTCCCATCAATCGCACAAAGCTCCTCATCATTATGGCGAGCATATTTGCGGATAATTCGGCTCATACAAATGAGCGGATGAAAGATTCTCCCGCTTTCTCCAATGCTGGCCTTGATTCTTTTTGAGTTTATTTGTTTAACATACCCCTTTCCTGAACTCCAGGCATGAAAGTCAATCTCATTGTCCGTTTGCCATTCCGGAAGAATTGAAAGCCCATTGTAGTTTTCAACTAATTTATTCAATAGCGGGCTATTTGAGCCACTCAGCACCACCGCACGCCTTGATTGGCTTTTAGGATTACTGACCCATGGAACCTTGATTATATTTCTAGTATATTTGCCAGCCATTACATCACAAATCAGTCTGTTGTTTAGCTTGTAACTTGTAGCTTTAGCCTTTTTGCGCAGACAAAATAATTTTTTCCCTTGTTTCGTTTTTCCTAATGCTTTTCTTTTTAATACACTAAGCGATAAAAGCCGATTAAGTTTAGCACCGTATTTCCGGCCAAAAGCTTTCCTGCAAAACTTACTGGCCAGAAGAATATAATAATCAGCAGACTTTTTCTTAATTAGCCTTTCTGTAGCTGCGGCGATATATGAAATGATTTTCCTTTCAGTTTCATCCATCTCGATTGTACTGACGCCGAGCGGAATTTTATCGTAAATGTAGTTATATTTTTGGTTGTTCATTGTTATTTCTATATTTTATTATTTCTTTATATACTATATTGTGGGTAATCCATGAAATGCGCGCGAAGGCTCTTTAATTGAATTCTTCGCTAATCTGCGGCTCTTCCCTTATTTTTGAGTAAAAACGCCGTGCAATGCGGCTTTTGGCGCGAGGAATGGTCCTCTTGAATTATTTCAAGGCACAAAAAAGGCGGAGCCCCGGAGGAATCCGCCCTTTTGGCTTACTGAAGGACGTTTATTTCAAAAAGTAGAGCGTTGACGCTTTAGCGCCTGTCTGTTTGACCCCTTTAACGGCCTTAACGGCCTCTCTGACGGCCGAGACTGACTCGCCCGCCTGTTTGACTATCTCACCCATGGAAATCCCGTCACGGGCATTTTTGATGATTTCCGAGACTCTCAACAAAAGAGCGGCTTTTTCATCGGCTGAGAGCCTCTTGCGGTTTCCTCCTGTTTTTCCCTCTTTGGCTGGTTTTCCCGTTAAGCTTTCGTATTCCGCTTGAAGGGCGGCTAATTCACCTTTGACCGCTGCCATTTTTTTGACCAACTCTGAAATGGCTTCCTGTTTCAGAGCTTCGATTTCTTTGTTGGCCTTGTCTTGAATTGCTGCGATTTTCTGGATTGCTGATAATGACATATTTGTTGGTTTGTTTGGCATCCTTGATTAAGGAATGCATCCATATTCCAATCAAATCAATTCATCTGCAATAAAAAACGTTCATTCCAGGCATTAAAAGCAACTGAACAAATCTACCTCTTGGTCTTCGATATCTTGCACGTAAAGTGGCCTTCCGTATTCTATTGCCATTCTATGAATGGATTTGAACAATCCCGTTGATATGCTCATGCGGCCGCTTTCGCCTAAATGGCTGTAGTTTCCATAATAATTTATAAACTGCAATGGAATATGCCGGTCATCGCAAGTTGTGATTATTCGTCTAAAGTACGATATCATCTCATCGTTCTTCTTGTACTCGATTCGCTTTGCTTTTCGTCTTGTCGTCATATAATTTATTTTACTGTTTTGTTATTTTTTCTTCTAGCATGTGCTGTTGTAGAAATCTCTTTCCAGCTGGATTGCGGGAATAAGAAGTTTCCTGAATGCTTTGCTTGGCTTAAATAGTCCTCGCTTAATCGCTCGCCGGACCGATTTGTCTGAGACCGCCAAAAAGCGCGCGGCCTCTTGGATAGTGTAAAATCCTCTTTTTTGGTTTGCTGTTTGTTTCCCATCCACTGGGTTACTCCCCCGCTGTGACTGGCCGCCCCTGTTATCTAGTAGTAGTTCCATACATGGAACATGTTACGGCATTTTTCCGAAATGTCAACATAAATCGTTGAAAATAAACAGTTTATGTGAAATCGCGCCTATCTTTGGCCATTTTCTCTAAAAAATTTAAAATTTTAAAACTATTAAAATACGGTAATCTATCCTTACTTTTATCCCCGTAATGCCTCCAGCGCTTTGGGGCAGTGGCAAAAAACGACGGCATGGATTCGTATTTCAGAACGTGGCGGGGTTGCCCCTACTCCTTTAGGGGATAAGCGGAGCAAAAGGACTGGGGACCTGAAGAATGCCCCGTGCATCACCACCGATCAAATCATTCTACGGCGAAAGTCATTTTTAAGGCCATTTCTTCGCTAAATTCGCGTCTCAGGTGGCCGTAAGTCTTGGCGGCGAGAATTCCGCCGTCTGAATGGCCAAGCCACTCGCCCAAAGTTTTGAAATTCACATCCAGTTCAATCGCGTTGGTCGCAAAAAAGTGGCGGAGGGAATGAACGCTGAAACTTGGTAAGCCAGCTCGTTTGCAAGCCAGCTTCATTGCCCCCCGAGGGGAATCAATGGTGAAAAGTTTGCTGGCCGGTGATTTTGCCGGGTTCCTCTCGATAATTCGACCAACTACAACCGCAAGATTCACGAAAAGGGGGATGAATCTTTCTTTGTGGTTTTTGTTCCCCGTCTCACCCCCGGTGATTCTGACCCTCTTTTGCGCAAAATTGACATCCTGAATCTGGACTTCCCTAGCCTCCCCCACCCTCATTCCGCTGTAGGCGAGAAATTCTACCATGTCGGCTGCTCCTGAATGGGTGGCAAGCTTTGAGGCGCGGAGAGTACGTACCAGAGTGCTAAACTCTTCCCGACTTGGAGGAGTCACGGAATGCTGAGGCTGAACTCTCCGTTTGAATTTCTCCGTCGGGTTATCCAAAAGGATTCCCTTGTCCATGGCGTACCGTATGAGGAGATTCAGCGTCTCTAGCTCGATGTTGTGAGTTCGGGCCGAAACCTCGCCGCCTCTTCCGATTTTCCAGCTCTCAATATCCCCGTAATCAATCGACCGGGCAGGCTTCCCCGAAAAAAAGCGCGCCAATCCCTTTATGGCAACTTTCCTGCGGTCCAAGGATGCGGGCTTGAGGTCTGAGGCTTTAGATTCAATCCAGGACGCCGCCAGCTCTTCAAACCGGATATTGCGGTGCTCGGAACCCAGCAACCGCTGTGCTTTTTCGCGAAGCTCCGCCAGTTTCCGGTTGGCAAGCTGTCTGTCGTTGGTCTTCAAGGAGCGCTTAATCTGCTTGCCCTTGATTTTAATCAGCGCGATATATTGGCCATTGCCGTTGCGATAGAGGCACTCTGCAACTTTGTTGAGTATTTGTGATTTCTGAGGAGCTTTCATACTCCCCTCAGAGTATCAGGTTACTTAAACGGGTTACAAGCCTTAATTGCTACGGTTCACATAAGCAACTTAAGTTGTTGAATATAAGCAGTTTGGAGGGGTGGTAGAGTGGTCTATTGCGCCGGTCTTGAAAACCGGAGAGCCGAAAGGCTCCGTGGGTTCGAATCCCACCCCCTCCGCCATGACCCTCAATCGCCCGCAAACCCTGATAAATACAGGGACTCGTGTTTTTGGCATGGCACCAAAAAGGCCGTTTTCAGGCCAAGTGTCCCTGAAAGTGTCCCTTCTTCGCCGGGAAAATCAGAATTCTCGCGAAGGTGGCCACAAGGCGGGCAATACTCCCCCACTGCCCATTAACGGGGTTCCGGGATTCTCGGATAAGGTTCTGCATACCCTGAAAGGAGCCTCAAAATGCAGCTGAAATATCGTCTCTATCGCCGGTCCAACCGGTCAAATGGAACCTTCTACGCGCAGAATTGCGACACTGGAGCACGGGAGAGTCTGGGAACAAAAAATCGAGCCGAGGCAGAAAAACTGCTCCAAGCCAAAAACGATGCCCATGCCCAGCCCATCCTGAGCCGTGAACTCGCGAAGGTTTACCTTCAAGCGCAGGATCCACGCTTCGGCAAACGGACGTGGGGAGATGTTGCCCGGTTGATCGATGGTGCCTACGAGGGCAGCACGAAGGAACGATTCCAGAAATTTCTTCGCAGCGCCCCGGTCCAGCGACTGATGAACCTGCGCTTGGTGGAAACCAGCTCCGGCGACTTTCTGGAGGTATTCGCCCATCCCAAGGCGGGGGTGTCCGCGAATGTGCAATTGCGCATCCTTCACAATCGCGCCTTGGATCTGGAGTGGATTTTGAGGCCGATCCTCTCCCGGAAGGCTTGGCCGAAAATCCGTTATGGCCACCGCCAGGGCATCACGCGGGAGCAGCACCAAGCGGTTTTGAAGGCAACTCCGAACAAAGAATATCGGATCTATTTCGAGCTCCTGTGGCACACGGGAGGAAGTCAGACGGATATCGCGAATCTTCGGGCCGAGGATATCGACTGGAATACCCGTCGCCTGTTTTATGCCCGGCAAAAACTGAAATCATCAGGACAAGGAAATGCCTGTCTGGTCATCGGTGAGGCTCTGGAATCGGTTTTGAAACAACTTCCATCCGAAGGGCCTCTCTTCCCGCATCTTCGCGAATTGAAAGAGAGCAAGCGGAGCAACTATTTTTGGACAAAACGGGTCAAAGCGGGCCTGCCAGACGGAATCGTCCTTCACTCATACCGCTACGGCTGGGCCGAGCGAGCCCAAACAGCCGGGATGCCGGAGCGAGAAGCCATGGCCCATCTGGGACACGGAAGCAAAGCCGTTCATCGGGCGTATGCGCGTTCGGCGGATCGCGTAACCATGCCGCTGGAATGGTATGAGAGCCAGAGCACCAAGAAGCTGATCGATTTCCAAGCTGAACTTGCCAAGAGTGTTCGAAGTGTGGCGTAAGGGCGACAATTAAGAAACGGTTGCGTGAAATATTCTGCGACCGATCCGCGCTTAGGGGGGCCTTCCCCCTTGGTGGACAGTCGTCACGAGGAAACCTTGCGATGGAGGGGATCAGGCTCCAGAACGGGGAAGGCAGGGAAGGTCTCGATCACTTTTCTGACCAAGACTGGCCCTCTGACAAGAATCTCTTCTCTGGGTTTCGGATTCTTTTTTCCGGCCCAATACATGTGCGCGTAGGCCTCGATTTGATGAATTGGGAGGGTGTCGTAAAAGATCCATTCCGCGTCAGCCTCGAAGATCTCGGTTCCGTCAAGGATTTCAACTTCTGGACTGGGCGTGAGCCGAAGCGTTCATACTTGCAAAACAGTCCATCGGGAAATCGCACTGTTTACAATTCTGAACGCTGTTCCGATTGGCCTCAAACAGCCCGATCAAGGTTGCTCCCAACTGGGAGCAGGGATGTGATTTTTATCCGCAAGACTGGCGGGGATGAAAGCACACATACATCCCGAAAACGACATCCGCCACTCCGACCGCCGCCATCCGGTGGACTTCCTTGAACCCCTCCCGACACCCGACGATCAGCTTCACCGCATTTGTGAAGTCCTGAGCCGAACGTTCGGCTGGGTAGCCAAGGCGGACACCGTTGAACAAAAAGGCCTCCGGGCTTCCGTGGTTCTCTACTGCGTCCGGGCTGACCTGCTTGGCACGGAAACCCTTGAAAAGCTCGGGGCAAAAGCCGGAATGCCACAGGCCGTGGTTGACGAGCTTGTTTCGGATTTCTGCCACACCATCGGCTGGTGATGAACGCGGAGGATTTCAAACTGGCAGGTGCCAGCGGTGCAGATCGCGTATCCGACCGGGTTCGATCGATTCCCTTGCGTGACTTGCTCACCTGGCACGGATTCCCCCTCAAACGTGAAGGCGTCAGCTTTCGGGCGAAGGATGAACGCTACAACATCGTCATCCATGGCGAAAAATGGTTTGATAACCGGGCCGGTGTCGGCGGCGCTGGCGCGATTG
>Ga0247839_1008379_pt1 | contig 10884 bp, 19 predicted proteins | sample LaCruzMarch2015__6_FD_192405 | JGI IMG/M metagenome (GOLD analysis project Ga0247839, IMG submission 192405) | Freshwater microbial communities from meromictic Lake La Cruz, Castile-La Mancha, Spain - LaCruzMarch2015_16m | ecosystem: Environmental > Aquatic > Freshwater > Lake | place: Spain...
CATTACAGAATCTCGTAGAAATACTCAATGAACTCCAAGCAATGAAGATTGACTTGTTCTTTTTACAACAGGGTATGGACACCTCTACACCAAGTGGACGGATGATTTTCTCGGTATTTGGTGCAATCGGTGAATTTGAGAGAAATCTAATTAGAGAACGAGTAATCGCAGGTCAAAAAAGAGCAGTAGCGAATGGGGTCAAAATCGGGAGACCTTCAAAGATGAATGATGGCATGAAGTCAGCAGTCAAATTACTACGAGAGAAGGGAATGGGGATCAAACAGATAGCAAAACAACTTCAGATAGGAGTGGGAACGGTGTATTCGGTAATTTAATTTGCTATTTACATAAAATCTTGAACTGTGAATCAACTGGAGTATCGGGGATGATTGAAGTCCAATTATCCTTAAAGTTTATTTGACGAATATTATTCCCGTTTAACTGTGGAATTCCTGTTACAACATAAATCAATCTATTAGAACAATCAATTCTAATTTCAGTCATCCAAGAGTTGTAGGCAACATCATTCTGTAACTGCATTTTTTTGTAATCTATCTTTCCCCAATAAGAAACAATATTTTTATTTTTGACGACAGAGTCTTTATCGTAGTAGGACACTCCCTCATCTAATGATCCGGATTTAATCCAGTTTGATGAATATGTTGGTCCAGAGATTAGAATTAACAAGAAAAAGAATAGTTTTTTCATATTTAAATAAAGCAATCGATTATTTCAAACCTAATGCGCTTATGTATTGATTAAATAAAATTTGTTGCCAAGCATCAAAGTTTTTCCCATCCCATATTTTTTGCATATTTCTTGCTTTAGTAATTATGCTTAAAGTGGTTTTATCACAATCGCCTGCTTTAATAAAAACGCTATTTGGATCGGCATCTAATAGGGGTTTTTCTGCTCTACGAACACCTTTAAGTTGCTCTAAAACCTCTCCTTTAACTCTACCTCCGCTCTCATTAAGAAATAACATAGCAGTAGTAACTCTGGAAGCACGCATCAGTATGTTTTTAGATAGACCCTCGTTGTTCTGCATTTGAGATAATTGCGCTGCGTAAAGATATATTCCCTCGCAACTTGAAAGTATTCTTGATTCATTTGAAATTGTTTGTGAAAAAGAATTTGAGGAGAAAATCAGAGAAAAAATAAATATTTTGAGTATATTTTTCATTTAATTAAACACACTTCTTTCTTACTTCTTGCCATACTGGAATTAGGTTTATTCGTAATTGCAATTACACCATTCTTTACATTTGTAACTAACTGTACAGAATCACAAACCCAATTGTTTGCATCTGTGATTTGACATTTTTCAAGCGGTTCTTTAATTTCTTTACCGTTAACATCTATGCCTGAAGCAAATATTTGTTTAGATTTCACATCAATCGTATATGTTAGTTTTACAACCTCATAACATTTCTTACAGTTCGTACCCATATCGCAAGGACTAATGGTTACATCATAGGACTTGGAATGAACTGTAAAAGGCATTAGACAAAGAAATAAAATTAGTTGTAAGTTTATTTTTTTCATTTTTTTATTCCAAACATCATCAGATATATTCAGTTTTGGAGGGTCATTTGCAAAAAACTCCTTTAGATACAAAGAGAAGCAAACTCTATAGAACAACTGTTATGCATTTCATAATAACTACATTAGCATATTAGTTATGGGTTCAATTAATCGAGTATCTTGCGAATGCGGTTTCAGAACTACTGTAAGGGTAGGAGGACATCTAGAAACACATCTCATGGATGCCACATTTCCTTTTTATTGCGAAAAATGTGGTTTAGTTGATGTAAATATTAGAGAATCAATTAAATGTCCCACTTGTCAATCAGAAGCAATTCATCAATACGGTAGAGACCCTGTATCAAGGGGAAAAAGAAAATCAAATGGATTAGAATGTGGTAATTACAGAGCATTTAGAGCAGAAAATCTTTGTCCGAAATGTAAAAAATTTACGATGCAGTTTGGCAACGCAGAAATAAGATTTATTTAATATTTTTGATGATGAAGAAAACTGGATATTCAGAAATCGACGCTATGTTTGTCGCTACTGATTTATCGTCAGAGTTAGAGGAATTTAAAGTCTACTATGAAGATTTATCAAAAATAAAAAAGAATGAATTAAAAAAACTATTTAATAATTTAAAAATTGAAGAAAAAAAATTTGAGGAAAAACTAGAGATTGACTTTAAAGAAAATGTAATATATTCAATTAAAATACTACTAAATTTTCATAAAGTCGCATTATTGAAATTAAATTTATATGGCGAGGATGATCCGAGATGGTCTGTAACTAAAAAAACACAGAGAGAAAGACAATATTTTAAAGAATGTATTGATAGTTTTTCAATTGATGATATAAGTAGTTATATTAATTGGAAACACATAGCGTTATATAGTTATGTGGATTATTCCCCTCCAAATCCTAATCTTACATTTGAAGAATGGATGAAAGATTGTAGGATAAGTAACCCTGAAAGTTGGCATGAAATTCACAATAAACTTAAAGAATTAGACACTGGTTTTTTTAACGAGTTTTTTAATAGAAACTCATACCTACGAATATACGAGTACTATAAAAAAAGAATAAAAAATATTGAAACTGTATCAATGGTACTCAAACCAATTTATAGTGATGCTGCAAAAGCAGTAAATATTTGTAGAAATTACATCGACGACTATAAAAATTTTTCTTCAAAATTTGATTCTACTTATCGGAAAAAAAGCAAAGTAGCAACCGCAATTTTGGAAGGCGTATCACTAAAGCACCTTCTTTTAGAGTGTGAGTCTGAATATAACGAAAGATTGTATTAAGTTATGACTTGGGACTTAACAACTGAACAAAAAGAAAAATTTCTTGACCTAATGAATGCGATGGGTGCTCATAGTACTTTTTATATGTCTGCTATGGTGAAAAAAATAAATAGTTGCGGCATTCCTGCTGCTGAAGATTTGACAAATCATTGCATGGTAATTGAGGATAAAAAAATTTCATTATCAACTCCTGAATGGGGCGATCCAGGAATCTACCCACCTAGTGTTTTAACAGTTGTGATTGAACATTATGGATATAAAATTACCACTGATATGAACGGTCGTGGATTTGCTCACAATGATAGGTTGCAACAACTTGCAAATTTGTGGGGAATAGACAAAGATTACTTATAGAAGTTATCTATGCAGTTTTCATTAGAACTCAAATTCATGCCGGAGTATGAAAAAAACCTTGGTTATAGAAAGGCGAATATCGACATTGCCCTCTTAAATCAAGTTATTGATACAAAGATTGTATGCAAAGAAAATGTACGTCTAGTAGAGAGTGAAAGCAGTCTATTCCTTGCCATAGAGTTCAATCAATGTGTTGCGATACCTTTTGATATTACTCGCACCCATAAGCAGTTAAATATGCCACTAGTGGGTTCCATAAGGAAAAGTAAAAATTGATTTATGAATTCTATCAATCATCTCTTTTCAACATAATATTTGGAATAGCATTAGTTGTGATTCTTGGGCACGCAATTTTAAAGATTACAAGATTTTCAACGGATGAAAATCCTATAGAAAGTTTGCTCATAAACTTTGTTGTTGGATTTATATTTCTTGGAATAGTTTATTGGTTGTTTAAAAGCAATATTATTGAAATTCCTTCAACTGGGATTTCAGGTACGGATGTTATTGCTTTTGTCTTGATTGCAATTTTTGTAGTTCCACTATTGGTCATACTATATGCATTGGTAGTATTTTTATTTACATTTATTTACGAAATATTGGTATCCATAAAAAATTTATTTATCAAAAAATAAATCCTTTCCGAACCCTCTGATTTAGTCATTTTTCATCTCTCCAACCCTTATTCCATCAATGCCAATTCCTGACACTTTCTGAACCTACTCAAAAGTGCTAATCTAGGATCTATGGCAGATGTAGAAATCCTCGGTAAACCCTTATATCGTTCTCGTAAGTTACAGGACGAAGAGCAGAAATTGTCTACTCAACAGAAATCAAAGAAACGACCAACTGATACTGAACTTCAATATGAACGAGATGAGAAGGATTGGTGGTGGTGTGAAGATGTATGACAGTGTTTCAGAAGGTATAAATTAATGGATAAATTTACAGTTAAGAAACCGTCTGAATTATCAATTACTGAGTGGAAGAAAATTTATCCAAAATATACTATGAAACAAATCTCTGAATTATTGGGGTGCGGTGAAACTACTGTTCATAAATGGATAACAAGAGCAGGAATAGAGATTACTAAAAAAAATAGAAATGAAAGAAGTCAGGAGCATCGTAATAAATTAAGCATTGCGAATTCAGGGAAAGTAAAAGACAAAAATGGACAATACAAGATTTGTAAAAATTGCCTGAAAAGATTCTATGTCATTCCTGCAAGAATAAAAACAGCAAACTACTGTTCATACAAATGTCGTGGAAACGATATCCAAAAAAAATATACTGGGGAAAATCATCCAAGTTATGTTGCAAATACTATACGAAAAAAAATATGTGAAGGATGTGGAAATGAATATCTTCATAAACCTCCAAAACCATTAACAAGTTTTTTGTTATCAAAATACTGCTCAAGATTATGTGCCGATAGTTTTGGATTTAGATACAAAGGTGAAGCACACCCTAATTACAAAGGTGAAGAATCACGGAGAAGGAGTCGTAGTCATCAAGATAGTAGATGGGCATTAAAAGTTCTCAATCGAGATGGTTATAAATGTATGCGATGCAATATAAGTGGGCAAATCGCAACTCTGCAAGCGCATCATATCTATCCATATGAAATATATCCTGATATAAGGTCTGATGTAGAAAATGGAGTGACCCTATGCTCTAAATGTCACTGGGAAGTGCATGACATTCTTGATAAGAACTTTATTGTGACAGACAAAAAACCAATTCAAAAAAAGGATCTATTAGTTGAGGGTTTGGTAATTGAAACTAAGGTATTTGGTAAAGATTCCAGAAAATGGCATGGAAATTGTTACTGGTGTGCAAAAGAAATTATAAAAAGATTAAGCGATGTTGCCGGTAGAACTACAGCGTTTTGTGGAATGAGTTGTGCCTCAAAACATAGAAGGGCATTTGGAAATTATCGCAAAACAGATAAATCCTTGATACCTAAAACTGCTAGAGAAGGATCTTCGCAGATTAAATTAAATTAAGTTTCACAAACAAATTCCAATCAGTATTACCGTACCACTTTTGTTCTTCTTTGCTTGACCTTCTACTGACCTTAAAAAGACCGCGCCCTCTTTGCTTAATGATTTAGTAAGTGCAGATATATCTTTGCGTATTAAAGTCGCATCCTTACCTTTTAGTTGACTGACTAGAAGTGATAGTTCTCTACTCATTTCTTTCCGTTCAATAGAGGGTACTCATTGATTGCTCTACCGATGATGCTGACCTTTTCTCCATTTTGTGACCGATAGGTTGCCCATCCGATGATTTCACGCATTACTTTTTCTATTTCATTCTCATCGGCATTAGGAAAAACATCAATGTAATAGGTTTGACTAGAATCTTCTTGGATGAAGGACTTAAAGGGCATCATAGAATCGGTTACGGGAATAGGATGGTACAGTTCTTTGCAACACAATACGAGCAAAGGTTGAAGGTTTAAGGTTGTTTTCAGTTGCAATCTTGACTAATAGATTCTGGAAGTTCTCATCTAGTCGTAAATGGAGGTCTTTGTTTAATAGTTGTTTGGATGGATTCATAGTTCTTTCTTCAGCAGCGTCTAGGAGCAGTAACCGAATACAGTGCTTACTACCTGCGACATTTGTACCTATTTAGTATTAAATCGGTCTGGAAATGACAAGAAGTCAGGATATTTCATCAGCATCTTTGAGGCATACTTTAGAGTTTCAGCAGAACAAGGTCGTATGAAACTGGTCATCACTTTGTAGGAGAACTTGCCGACTAAGGTATTCGTACCGATTAGTTCATTCATGCGTAATAAATGATTCTGATGAATTGCAAGAATGACATGATGATGTAGTCGTGCAGAAAATTCATTCCTAGTATTGATAGTCATTTGGTCATAGTCTAGGTTCTTAGAAGTTACTGGAGCATGTTCATGTTCATCTATAAAAGCAAGACATATAGGTTGAATAGAGCGATACGATTCACGATGAAAGTTTCTAGTATTCATTATGTAAGGTAGAAAATATCTTAAGTAAAAGGTCATAAAGAACCTATTTACTACTCTTTGGTCATAAGTAATATCTTGGTATTGTTTATAGGTAAGCACTAGATGAAACAAGGAAAGGTCTTGATACTCTTTCTCTAACATTCGTATTAGTGCCTCTTGCCTTAGTTGTAATTGAGATTTTTGAATAATCTCTGCAACTTCTGTATTCAACATATTTCAGTAACCTTTCATTCATTTTCAAAAGACAATAGAACTCTCAATTTGCATAAGATAAACAGATGCAATTAGATAAATTCAACATACATTTCTTAGCATCACAACGAAGAAAGTTCTCTCATGTAAGAGTTTTCGTCATGCACTAATTCACTTCTATTTAGTAATTTCTGTGCGTCAAAAGGCATCAGAAAGAAGAAAAGCGACTTAATTCTTCTAATTAGTTGTCGCTATTGCGTAATAACTACTACAAAAATGTTTGAAACTGAATTGTAAAGTTATCTCTACTAACTGCTATATCAAAATTTCTTTTTAATTCACGCCGAATCAGTGCAATTTCAATGTGACGACTTTGCTTATCAGAGGGTGTTTTAGAAAGAACACAAAAACATTTCTTATCAAATTTATCTGTGAAGCAAATTTTAAAATGTGTTGATTCAGTTACTCTAGCACTAAGATTAATCTCATTGCATAACTTTTTCACAGTCTTTTTTATAAAAATTTTATTTCTTTTAATTGACATAAGTAACTCAATTAGTAGATTTCAATTGAGAGACATATAAATTCTCAATAAATTTTAAGTTGTTTGAACTTAATTCAATTGCTGCAATGTCATTCATACTTTTGCTCATCTCATCAAGATTTGCATTAAGTAATAAATTCTTAGAAAAGTCATCACAATATTCAAAATCAACTTCTTCACAATCTGACAAAGTTTCAATTTCAACTGATTCGTTACAAACTGAAAAAATTTCAGTCCCACAATAAATTTGAATTAAATCTTTGTAATTCTCACTAAATTTATCAATTGCATCTTGTTTTGAATTTGCAAGAATTTCAACATTTAGATTTACTTTAATTTCTGACTCAATATTAAATATCTTCATTTTTTCTCTCTTTAAGAATTGTTTAAAAAATGTATCTGATTTGTTCTCATAAAACATTTCATCTACACCTAAAGTTTACCAAATAATGAAAATATTGTCAAGTAAAATCAACGACTTAACGAGTTTTACGACATATGTCTTATGAAGGTATATGTCGTATTTTTCTTAATTGTTATACTGTTCCACATATGAACAAATCTGCATCCCTCTTAATACGCAAAGAGAACTACCGACTATGGTTTGAGTTCTATAAGATTTGTCAGCAATCGTCTCGCACCGACCTCAAAGTCAACTTAGAACGACAAAAGATGTTGGAGTTTTATGAACCTTGGGGTAATGTAACTATTGTGAAATTTGATACATGGTGGAAATCGCATCAGCATCTCTTTGCTGAACCTGTGATTAAAGTATTAAGTGACATTACCTTGCGACAGACACCTGATAGTTTAATTATTGAAGTACCGATGAATCAATCTACCAGTGCAATTACTACATCACTTAAAAAGATTATTGAAGAACATACGCAAATGGTAAAGAAAAAGCGTAGTAAGAAATTCACAGGTACTTACTCACTTTCAGAGAACTCACAACCAAAGTTAGATGAAATTCGTGAAGTTCTTAATTTTTATCGGGATGTATATTTACCCAATAGAAGATTATCTATACCAAAACTTTATCCGCTTGTTAAAGATTACTATGCACAACGCAAGAAGGATTTACCTGATTCTTTAAATGACAAGAAGAATAAATACCCGAATGTAGTGCGTAATCTATTGCGGTGGAAAACTAAGGGTGAGGGGTATCTAATTAATGTATCTAATGGGGTATTTCCAGGAAAGGTAACTGGTTAATTCTTTAGTGTAATTAACAAAAGTCCAACTAATCCAAATACTAGATAGAGTCCTGTAAATATTTTGATGTTTTGTTTCAGTATTTGCTTATCTACTTTCTTGTATTTCCAGAGGTAGAGGGTATGAATGATAGGTGCTAAGAGAATGACACCAAATTCAATGAGAAGTTCAATCTTTACACCAGTCATTTCTTCTCTGTGTAATGACCTTTATTCGGAATAACATGACGCACACCTCCTTTAGGACTCTCTACATCCCCCTTGCGTCTAGGTATCAGATGCACATGACAATGCCAAACGGATTGACCTGCTATCTCACCGCAGTTCATGCCGATGTTGTATCCCTCAATCGTCTTATCTAGTTTGTCTAGTAATACCTTCTGTTCATGGGTCAAAGTATTAATTGCGTTGAGTTCTGCTTGGGTTAGACCGAAATAGTCCAAAGTGTGTCGTTTGGGAATGATGAGAGAGTGATATTGAGTAACTGGAAATCCATCACGAATCACATACGCAAGAGTGTTCTCTGCCACAATGCGTTGTCTATCTTTTGTTTGCACATCACAAAATAGACAGTTTTCTTGACGATGCGTATATTGCTGTTCTAACTGTTGAAAGTTCGTTTTATCCCGATTGCCTTTGTTTGTATTGCATTCCCAACAAAGTGCTTGATAGTTAGATATATCATTAAGTCCACCTAAACTGCGTGGCACGATATGGTCTACATCAATTGCCTTATCTGCGACCGATGCACCACAGGATTCGCATCGTCTTCCTGCTCGCAATAGCACCTGATACCGAACAGACCCACTAATTGCTTCTCTGTCTGTTGCTCTGTGTTCCCAAATCTTATCTCCTCGTTTATCTTCATATTCAACGAGTTTGTCCATACAGAGATTGATTAGTTCATCTTTCTGCTCTTGGGTTAACTCTGAAAATCCATTAAGACGATGAATGGACTTCTCTTTGGTGGTTATTTGACGATTTGCTAGAACCTTACCCACCATGTTCTTGACTTTATCAATGTAATAGTCAAGTTGAGTGGGGTCACGATTGAGAATGACTTTAGCAATATCTTCCTCTGATGCTGAACCTTGATTCTTTAACAACTCTATCAACATCACAGGTTGGTAGATATGCGACATAGACATATCTTCTGTAATGAATTTTTTAAGGTCGGAGAAGGTCATTGATATAAGAACTTCCAGTCAATTTTTTACTGTTTTCTATCAGAGATATTACCTGACTTACCGAACTGCCTTAGAACTCTGTTTGGGTCGTTTTTGAAGGGGTTTGGATCTTCTCATGGACTGTATCTTGTCTATATTCATCTCGCCCTGTAAGGGTTTTGCATAGAATCGTTCAATCATACTGACAGAAGTTCTCGCATTACGGGCAAGGGTTAATAAGTCAATAGATTCACCCATAGTCAATCTGAACATAATTGCACTATGTCTGCATGAGTAAAGAGTTCTTGGTTCACCTGTTGGGGTATTTTTAAGGTCTGCAACATCTAGGATGTGGTCAAACTGTCTACGCATTGTCTGTAATGCATATTCACGATTAGTTAAGTGTGGAAAAAAGACAAAATCTTCTTTCTTTATCCCTCTTTCTTTACTTATTTGAAAATTAACTAAGTCGTTATAGATGCCCACCGCATCTTGCATAGATACGATTGGACTATTGATAGTTTTAGAGGAATCAGTTTGTATTCGTATGTAAGTATTTTTATCATCTACAACTTGAATGTTTCTATGTCTTAAATTCTTAACATCACTCGGTCTTAAAAATGTGTTCACCATGAAAGTCACTAAGAATCTCATTTCATCGGTAATTTCATGTCCTCTAATATTTGTATTTAACTTAATTTGATTTTTTATTGTTTCTTTAAGTAGTTCGTATTCATCAAGATTAAACCAACCCCTTGGTGAATCTTCTCTCTTTACTTTAGGAAATTGAGGAATGGTTTGAATTAGGTTCTCTCGTTGACCTAATGATAAAACTTTATGTATTAAATTTAAGTGACTATTAATTGTTGCGGGTTTAAGGTCTCTTTGTGATAAGAGGGATACATATTCGTTTAGATGTTTATAAGTTATATCTTTGAGGTTCATCCCTCCAAATCTAGGCAAAATATCTTTATCTAATTTTTGTTTGTCGTTGATATTGAGTTTGTCACTTCGTTCACCTCGTTCTATTAGTTGTTCTTGTTCAATAATGAGTTCATCAGCAATTTTCTTGAAGATAGGACTAGAACCAAGTGGAAGAAGTTTTCTTTCTCGTAACAGTATGTCTTCATAAAACTTCTTTGCAAATTCAATTGCAATTTTTTTGTTTTCTGTCTTCGTAGATTTTTTCAGTATCTTTTTTTGTGTGTAATAACGAACCCACCAAAAAGACGATGCAGGAATTTTGAAAATAACTAATTTATCTGGAAAACCACGACCAATAGGCGTCATAGTTTCTGCAATAGGAACAGTTCTAGATGGTGTTTTAGTCACTGGAATGGTCATCAGGATCAGAGAGTGTTATGACAGTATCTTGAACTCTGAGAGTAGTATAGTCAACTGTATACTACTAAATTGACTTCTAATAAAGAAAAAACCTCATAAAATCATGAGGTTAATGGTTGCGGGGACAGGATTTGAACCTGTGACCTTCGGGTTATGAGCCCGACGAGCTGCCAGACTGCTCCACCCCGCGTCTGAGACTGTGATTCTAGCATTTTTAAGCCTTTACTGTCGAGCTTTATT
>Ga0247839_1008384_pt1 | contig 10879 bp, 6 predicted proteins | sample LaCruzMarch2015__6_FD_192405 | JGI IMG/M metagenome (GOLD analysis project Ga0247839, IMG submission 192405) | Freshwater microbial communities from meromictic Lake La Cruz, Castile-La Mancha, Spain - LaCruzMarch2015_16m | ecosystem: Environmental > Aquatic > Freshwater > Lake | place: Spain...
AGGCCGCGATGGGCGCCTTTCCTGCACTGTCGGAGGTCTGTTTCGTGCAGATGGGCGACTTCGTGAAGGCCGCCTTCACCGCCGCGGTGCGGCACCGGATGCAGCAGGTGATCGTCGGCGCCATGGTCGGCAAGCTGACCAAGATCGCCCAGGGTCTGCCGGTGACGCACGCCTGGCGAGCCCCGCTGGACCGCGACCTGATCGGCGCGGTCGCCGCCGAGGTCGGGGCGCCGCCGGATTTGGTCGCCCAGATCCGCACGGCCGCGACCGCCCGGTTCGCCGCCGAGCGTCTGGCGGCGATCGGCCTGGCCGCGGCCCTGCACCAGGCACTCGCCCGGCGGGCGATGGCCAGCCTGCGGCGGCTGTACCCCGGTCCCCATCGGCTGACCGTGCTCGCCTGCGACTTTGACGGCCAACCCATTGCGACCGTGACGGAAGATGACTGAACCCTGCACCTTGATCGGCATTCTGGACGACGGTTGGCCCGGTCTGGCGGACACGGCGCGCGCCCGGCTGGCGGGTGCGGGCTGTGTGATCGGCGCCGCCCGCACCCTGGGTCTGGTCGCTTCCCAGTTGGCTCCCGGAGCGCGGCAACGGGCGATGGACGGCACCCTGGCTCAGGTTCCGGCCTGGGTGCGCGAGGCCCAGGCGCAAGGGTTGCGGGTTGTGGTACTCGCGACCGGCGATCCCTTGTGTCATGGCATCGCCGGCCGGCTGACGGCCGCCCTGGGGGCGGCGGCCATCGAGGTGTTGCCGGCCCCCTCGACGGTGCAACTCGCCTTCGCCCGTTTCCAGCGTCCCTGGCAGGACGCCCGGATCAGTTCCTGCCACGGCGCGGCATCCGGTGACTGGGTCCTGGGCGATACCCCGGCGCATGGTCTGTACCGGGTGCTGCGGGCGGTGGCCCGGCATCCGGTGGTGGCGGTCTTCACCAGCCCGGCGAACGGGCCGGACCGGATCGCGCGGGCGCTGCTGACCCTGGGCTATGGAGACGAGATCCGGCTGTCGGTCGCCGCCCGGCTTGCGCGACCGGACGAGGTGCTGTTCCCGGATCTGACGCTTGCACAGGCCGCCGGGCAGCGTTTCCCTGAGCCCAACGTGCTGATTTGTGAGCGTGCCGAGCACACCACGACGGACGCTGCGGTCTGCGGTCTGGATGACCGCCGGTACGCCCGACAGGGCGGCGGCGACGGTGACGGCGATCAGACCGGTTTGATCACCAAGCTGGAGGTCCGCGCCGTGACGCTCGCGCGGCTGGCGCTGCGCCCGGACAGCGTCGTCTGGGATATCGGTGCCGGCTCCGGTTCAGTCGGATTGGAAGCCAGCCGTATCGCCTATGACGGCCATTGCTGGGCGATCGAAAAAAGCGCGGCCCAGGCGGCAGACGCCCGCGCCAACGCGCGGCGACTGCGCGCCGGCAATTATAGCTTGTTCGAGGGTCGGGCCCCGGACGGACTCGCCGCCTGGCCGGACCCGGATGCCGTCTTTATCGGCGGGTCCGGCGGCGCCTTGGCTGAACTCATCCAACTCCTGTCGGGCCGTCTGCGGCCAGGCGGGCGACTGGTCATGAACTTCATCGCGCTGGAGAACCTGACCACCGCGATTGCCGCGCTGGACGCCGTCGGCCTGACCTGGGATCTGACCCAGCTCGGCGTCGCCCGCAGCCAGCCCATCCTCGGCCTGCACCGGCTCGCCGCGCTCAACCCGGTGTGGATCCTTGCGGCCTCAGCAGGAACCGTTCACCAAATAAGTTAAACAAGTCCATTAGGGAACGCCTATGTTGTCGCCGTCGTTGTCGTTGTCGTAATCGAGGTTATCGTAGTGTCCCGAATTTTCTTGCACCCTAAATTCCATCGCTTCTCCGGGTCAGGATCGTCGGTCCGCGGCCACAGCGATCATCCTTTCGCCCTTGCGGCACAGTGGTGGCGCGGGATTCGGTGGACTGCGCTAGCGCTTGTCCACCCTACCGCTTGAAAGACGATCAAGGCATCCGATTGCGACAAATCCGATTGCGATTACGACAACGACAACGACAAAGCAATGAATGAACTTTCGCGCCGCGGCCGGCTGATCGGCTGCTCACTGGGTCCCGGCGATCCGGACCTCATCACCCGCCGCGCCTGGACCGCCTTGCAGTCGGACGCCCGCTGGATCTATCCGGTGACCGGCCCCGGCGCGGACTCCTATGCCCTGGCGATCGTGCGCCGGGCCGGACTGCCGGTGCCGTCGGACGCACTGGCGCTGCACTTCCCGATGACGAGCGCCCCCGCGATCCTGGCCCTGGCCTGGGCGCGCGCCGGGGCCCAGTGCGCCGAACTGCTGGCCGCCGGGCGGGATCTGTTGTTCCTGGTGGAAGGCGACGCCTCGACCTACTCGACCTTCGGCCATCTGGCGCGGGCGGTGCGCGGGCTGGCGTCCGAGTCGGGATTCGGCTGGGTGGAGGAGGGCGTCGAGGTCGCGGTGATTCCCGGTGTGTCGTCTTACCACGCGGCGGCGGCGCGGGTCGGCGCCCCGCTGGTGGAGGAGGACGACACCCTGGCCATCATGCCCGCCGCTTACGGCATCGCGGTCATTGATCAGTTGATCGACACCTTCGACACCCTGGTGCTGCTCAAGGTCAAGCCGCTGCTCGATCCCTTGCTGGACCTGCTGGAGCGGCGCGGGCTGATCGATCACGCCTGCTTCGTCGAAAAGGTCGGCGCCCCGGATGAACGGGTGGTGCGGGCGGTCGCGACGCTGCGCGGCGCATCAGTCGCTTATCTCTCACTGCTGCTGGTGCGCAATCCCGGACGGGTTCGCGAGATGCCGAAACGTGGTGGGAGCCTGCCGTCCTCATCGGCGGAGGATGCGGCGCTGCGTATTGCCGCCGAGGCGGAAGCGAGTGACGCTGCGCTGACTGAACACGGGGCGGGACGCCCCGTCTCCGTTCACGGGGCGGGACGCCCCGTCTCCATTGCGGTCCTGGCGATCACCCGCGCGGGGATCCGGCTGGCGGGAACCCTGGTACAGTGTCTGCCGGGCGCTCATCTGTATGCACCGGAGGCCCTGACCGCGGCGGCCGCGGCGGCGGCACCCGGCGCCTGCACCTGCTATCGCGGCCCGACCCGCGACCTGCTGCCGACCCTGTTCGCCGACGGCAGCGCGATCGTCGCCATCTTTTCGATCGGCGTGCTGGTCCGGCTGATCGCCCCGCACCTGCGCGACAAGTACCAGGACCCGGCGGTGGTGGCGCTGGATGAAACCGGACGTTTCGTCATTCCGGTACTCGGCGGTCATCTGGGCGGGGCCAATGCCTTGGCGGGGCGCATCGCCGCCGCCCTGGGGGCCGCTCCGGTCCTGACCACCGCCTCGGATTGCGCCCAAACGCTCGCGGTTGACCTCCTGGGGCGCGAACTGGGCTGGACCCTGGAGGCCAGTCCCCAGGACCTGCTGCGGGCGAGCGCGGCGATGGTCAACGCGGAGCCGGTCGCCCTGGTGCAGGAGGCTGGGAGCGCCGACTGGTGGACCGGCCATGCCAATGGGCGGGTGGGTCCCTTGCCCGCCAACCTGCATTGCGCGCGATCCTTGGCGACGCTGGACCTGGATCGCTATCGGGCGCTGCTCTGGATCAGCGACCGCCCGCTGCCGCTGTCCGCTTTCGCCGGGTTCCAGGGTGCCCTGGTCAGCTACCGTCCAGGGGGCGGGTTGAAGCCTGGGGCCCCTGATCAACGTCCGGCTCCGAACCCGGCGCTGCGCCTGGCCCTGGGCCTGGGCTGCGACCGGGGCACATCGGCAGCCACCCTGGAGCGCGCCGTTGCCGAGGCACTGGCCGCCGTCGGCGCCGCTCCGGCGCAGGTCGCGGCGGTGGCGAGCATCGAGCTGAAAGCGGACGAGGCGGGGCTGGCTGAACTCGCCGCGAATCACGGCTGGCAGATCCTGTTCTACAGCGCGGCTCAGCTCGCGGCCATCCCCGTGCCCAACCCATCGGAAACGGTGCGTCGGCACACCGGCACGCCCTCGGTGAGTGCAGCGGCGGCTCTCCTGGCGGCGGGACCCGGCGGCGGGTCCCTGCTGCTCGAAAAACACAAGGTGCTGGACGCCCAGGGCAAACATGCCACGGTGTCCATCGCGAGGATCTCCGATGACTGACAGTCCCGCCCGCGGCAAGCTTTTCCTGGTGGGCATCGGCCCCGGCGGTCTCGACCACATGACCACCCGCGCCCGCGCCGCCATCGCGCAGGCCGATACCCTCATCGGCCACGCGACCTATCTGCGTCTGGTGGCCGCACTGGTGACGAATCAGGAGGTGGTCAAGAGCACCATGACGCAGGAACTGGACCGGGCGGTGCTGGCGGTCGAACTGGCGCAGGCGGGCCGGACCGTGGCGCTGATCTCATCCGGCGACAGCGGGGTCTACGGCATGGCCGGCCTGACCTTTGAAGTCCTGTTCCAGGCCGGCTGGACCCCGGACACCGGCGTCGCGGTCGAGATCGTCCCCGGCGCCACCGCGCTCACCAGTTGTGCGGCGCTGGCGGGGGCTCCGCTGAGCCATGACTTCTGTGCCATCTCGTTGTCCGACTTGCTGACGCCCTGGCCGGTGATCGCCCGGCGGCTCAATGCGGCGGCAGCGGCCGATTTCGTGGTCGCACTCTATAACCCCAAGAGTGGACGACGCGCCCGGCAGGTCATCGAGGCCCAACGGCTGTTCCTCTGCCACCGCCGCCCGACCACCCCGGTCGCGCTGGTGCACGCGGCCTACCGGCCGCAGCAGCGCGTTGAACTCACGACCCTGGCGGACCTGGGCGCCGGCGAAATCGGTATGTTGACCACGATTCTGATCGGCAACAGCCAAACCCGGGTGCACCACGGACTGATGGTCACGCCCCGTGGCTACGCGCAGAAATATGACCTGCAAGCGGGCACGACCAAAGCCGGCGAACGGGGCGGGCATCCCTTGAGCAGCGGCCTCGCAGGTTGGCTCGCCGCGGTGCGCGCCAGCGGCTTGACCGTCACCGAACTGGCCCGGCGCGAGGGTCTGCCGGAGGCCTATCTCGCCGCCGCGCTGGCGCAACCTGATCCCGGCATGGGCGGTTGAAACGACGCACGGCAGCGGCCAGACTACCCTGAAACCGGAGGCACCGGCTCAACCATCTGGAGGCAGGCAATGCACTTGGCGACACAACGATTGGGCAACACGGACATGGCGATCACCCGCGTCGGCTTCGGCGCCTGGGCGGTCGGCGGGGGCGGCTGGTCCTATGGGTGGGGTCCCCAGAACGATGCCGTCTCGGTCGCCGCGATCCGCCATGCCGTGGGGCGCGGCATCAACTGGATCGACACCGCGGCTATCTATGGACTGGGGCATTCGGAGGAGGTCGTGGGGCAGGCGCTGCGTGCCATGCCCGCCGATGAGCGGCCCTATGTGTTCACCAAGTGCGGGCTGATCGCCGATCCGGCGCGGCCCTTCGATGATCCAATCCGCACCCTGGCGCCCGACTCCATCCGGCGTGAGGCGGAAGCCTCGCTGCGGCGCTTGGGGGTCGAACGCATCGACCTCTATCAGTGTCACTGGCCGGATGCGGTGGGCACTCCGGTCGAGGAGACCTGGGGGGCGATGGTCCGACTTCAGGAGGAAGGCAAGGTGCGGGCGATCGGGGTCTCCAACTTCGACGTACCGCCGCTCACGCGCGCCCAGGTGATCGCGCCGGTCGCCTCGCTGCAGCCGCCCTTTTCGCTGATCCAGCGCGACGCCGGGGCTGATGTCATCCCCTGGGCCGCCGCCCATGACACCGGAGTGATTGTCTATAGCCCGATGCAGTCGGGTCTGCTGACCGACAATTTTTCGGCCGAGCGCGTCGCGCGGCTGGCACCGGATGACTGGCGGCGGCGCAGTTCGAACTTCCAGCCGCCGGCGCTCGGGCGCAACCTCGCGTTGCGCGACGCCCTGCGGCCCGTCGCCGCGCGTCACGGGGTGACGATTTCGGCGGTGGCGGTCGCCTGGACCCTGGCCTGGCCGGGCGTCACCGCCGCCATCGTCGGGGCACGCAATGCCGCGCAGGTCGACGACTGGATGCTGGCCGCGTCGCTGCTGCTGACCCCGCAAGACCTGGATGAGATCGGCCGCGCCATTGCGAACACCGGGGCGGGTAGCGGTCCCGTGGGTCCGGAGTAACGTAACGAGTCAGAAATCAGTTATTGGTGAACGGTTCCTGAACGCAACAACGAGGATGCCCCCTCATGAAAGCCAGCCCGACCGCATCCCGCTCCCCGGCGAGCACCCACGACGATTGGCCGCGGATCGGCGATTATCTGCTGCTCCGACTCAAGGAAGCGGGGGTCGACCATTGTTTCGGTGTCCCCGGCGACTATGTGCTGCGGTTCTATGACCGGCTTTGCCGCTCGGACATTCGGCACATCGGCACCACCCGCGAGGACACGGCCGCCTTTGCCGCGGATGGCTATGCCCGCTCGCGCGGGCTTGGTGCGCTCGCCGTCACTTACGGCGTGGGTGCGCTCAATGTGGTCAACGCGGTGGCGGGCGCCAACGCGGAGTCCTCCCCGGTGGTCGTCATCAGCGGCGCACCGGGGGTGGCGGAGCAGCGCGACGACCCGCAACTGCATCACCGCTTCGGCCCCTTCCGCTTTCAGCGCGAAATCTTCGAGCGCATCACCTGCGCCTGCGCCGTTCTGGACGACCCCTACACCGCCCTGCGCGAGATCGACCGCACGCTGGATGCCGCCCGCCGCTACAGTCGGCCGGTCTATATCGAGTTGCCGCGCGACCGCGTGGACACGCCCGCCTTTCCGATTCCCCACGAGCCGGAGGAGGAAGCCGGCAGCGATCCTGAGGCCCTGGCCGAGGCGGTCGCCGAGACCCTGGCCCTGGTCGGCCGCGCCCAGGCCCCGGTGATTCTCGCCGGGGTGGAACTCCACCGCCGCGGACTCCAGGACCTGCTGGCGGGCTTCGTCCTCAAGGCGCATCTGCCGGTCGCCGCGACCCTCACCGGCAAGTCGGTGGTGGCCGAGCGTCAACCAGGCTATCTGGGCGTTTATGAGGGCGCTATGGGTCCGGAGGGCGCCCGCCGCGTGGTGGAGGAGGCCGACCTGCTGCTGCTCCTGGGCGTCACTCCCAACGATATCGACCTGGGCATCAACACCGCGCGCCTGGACCCGGCGCGCACGGTGCGGGCAGGCCAGGAGGAGATCTGGGTCCATCGCCACCGCTATCCGCATGTCCATCTGCGCGACTTCCTCGCGGCCCTGACCGACGCCGTCGTGCCGCATCCCGGCCCCTTGCCGGACGTGCCCGGACCGGTGGGCGCACCTGACTTTCCGCAACCCGGCCAGCCGATGACCATGGCGAGGATGATGGCCCGGCTCAACGACTTCCTCACACCGGACATGCAGGTGGTGGCGGACTCGGGCGACTGTCTGTTCGCCTCGGTGGACCTGCGGGTGCATGCACGCAGTGAGTTTCTCGCCTCCGCCTACTACACCACCATGGGCTTTGCGGTGCCCGCCGCGCTGGGTGCCCAGGTCGCTAACCCGGGGCGGCGCCCGCTGGTACTGGTGGGGGACGGCGCCTTCCAGATGACCGGCACCGAGCTCTCCACCGCCGCCCGGCTGGGGCTGGACCCCATCGTCATCATCGGCAACAACCGCGGCTACACCACCGAGCGGTTCATCCTGGAAGGACCTTTCAACGACATCGCCGACTGGCGCTTCCATCGACTGGGCGAGTTGTTCGGTCCACTGCGCGGCTTCTCGGCCCCCACGGAAGACGCGTTCGACGCGGCCCTGGGTGCCGCGCTCGCCTTCCGCGACGGCCCGTCGGTGATCGAGGTGGCATTGCGCCCGGATGACTGCTCCGCGGCACTGACCCGGCTGTCCGAGCGTTTGCGGGACGTGGTGCAGCAGAGCGCGTAAGGCGGGTGTCGTCCGGGCCGGCAGCGTGTGGGCGGCGAGGCTGATGGTGGATGCGCTGCGCTTATCCACCCTACAACATCGGCCTACAAAAAACGGCGCCGTTGTAGGGTGGATAAGGCGCGCCGCTCGATATTCGGGACCCGGCACGGCGGTCGCGCGCGCCGCATCCACCAGCGGTCGCGCGCTGCCGCCCAAATTTGGAATTGCTGACCGCCGACCGTGCAGATCGCGCGGCGGCCGGATTGATGACCAAAGCAACCGCCCCGCGGGTCCCCGCGGGGCGGGCGGGGACCTACCAGCGCCCAGGCAACGGCAGATCGCCGGCGGCGCCGAAGGGGGCACTGATGGCGTCCCCGCTGGTCACGCTGCTGCTGGCGTCAAGGTCCAGATAGAAGCGCTGGGTACTGGGGCGATAGACGCCGATCTCGTCGGGGCCGTCGCCGTTCCAGTCACCGGCCAGGGGCTGGTCACCGGGTAACCCATAGGGCTGGGTGGTGCGGTCGCCGGTGTTCCAGTCGCGGCTGCCGTTGGCATCCAGGTAAAAGACGCGGGTGCCGGGGCGCCAGACGCCGATTTCGTCGCGGCGGTCGCCGTTCCAGTCGCCGGTCACCGGCTGGTCGCCGAGGGCGCCGAAGGGGGCGGTGGTGACATCGGCGGCGGTGGGGCTGAGGCTGCCGTCCAGATCCAGGGTGAAGGTGCGGGCGGCCGGGTGATAGAGACCGATCTCGGCGGCGCCGTCGCCGTCCCAGTCACCACTCACCGGCAGATCCGCGGCGGTGCCGAAGGGATCGGAGGCGCTCCACAGGCCCCAGCCGTCCAAGTCCAGATAGAAGCGTCCGTCGCTCGGGCGGTAGGCGCCCAGATCATCAAGCCCGTCGCCGTTCCAGTCGCCGCGCACGGGCAGGTCGCCGGTCTGACCATAGGGGCCATCGAGCCAGTCGTCGGCGGTCTCGCTGCGGCTGCCGTCGAGGTCGAGCAGGAAGGTCTGGGTGGCGGGGCTGTAGACGCCGATCAGGGCGGGCGGGACGCGGCGGGCATCCAGCGGCGCGGGGTCGACCCAGTCGGGGAAGCCGTCGTTGTCGTCGTCGACATCGGCGTTGTTGCCGACGCGGTCGAGGTCGGTGTCGACCCATTCGGCGGTGTCACGGGGGAAGGCGTCCTGGCCATTGGGTACGCCGTCGCCATCCAGGTCGGCGTCGCAGACATCCCCCAGCCCATCCGCATCCAGGTTGGCCTGGTCGGGGTTGGCGGTGGTCGGGCAGTTGTCGCTGCCGTCGGGGACGCCGTCGGCGTCGCGATCACCCAACAGGCTGGTCAGGCGCAGGCCCCAGGGGTCGGTGCCGGGGGGGTTGAGCGTGTTGTCGAACACCAGGAGGTGCCGGGCCTGGGCGCCGAGGATGACCCGCTGCTCCGTTCCCCAGGTCTGGTCACCGGTCAACGGGCAGGTTCCCGCGGCCTTGGTGTCCAGGGTCAGGGCGACCTCGCCGACGTTGTCGATGTCAAAACAGCGGTAGCTGAGCACGCTGGCGGTGGTGCCGGGAGCGAGCAGGAGACTGACCCGGTCGTCGGCTTGCTGGGCGGCTGGGAGGCTCTCCAGGAGGCCCTGGTCGGCGCTGAAGCCACGCAGTCCACTGAGGCGCACCCCCCAGTCCTCGGTGGCGAGCCCGCTGTTCCTGATCAGCAGGCGGTTAGCGCCCGCGCCAAGCCGACTGGCCGGCAGCACCAACTGGTAGTCGGGCGTCCAGGCGGCGTTGGTGCCCTTGGGCAGGCTGACCAGGGCGGTGCCGTTGAGCAGCAGGGCCAGTTCGCCATCGCGGTCGCTGTCGTAGCCGCTCAAGCCCAGCAGGTAACCGGCGTTGGACTGCGGCAGGTGCAGTTCAAACCCGGCGCCGTGGCTACGGTCCCCGCCGCTGAGGGTCTTGAGATTGCCGAAAGCGGCGCCGGGGCTGAAGAGCCCGAGCCCGGTGACGCCCCAGGGGTCCCCGGCGGAGCGCTGGCGGATTTCGAGGCGGTTCTCGCCGCTGATCTGGGCGGCGGCGGGCAGCCACCACAGGCCGTCGGTCCCCCGCGCGGCGTTGGCGGTGGGGGGGAGATAGCCGAGCAGTCGGTCGTTGAGCCACAGGGACAGTTCGATGGCGCTGTCCACGTCGTAGCCCGCGACATGCAGCAGGCGGTCGCCGCCGTCACTGATGAAGGTGGCGGCGAGCCGGCTGCGGTAGGCATTATCGCCCCAGCCGAAGCCGTGTGCGGCGCTCTGGATGCTGTTGAGCGGCAGGGCGATGAGCGCGCCTTTGTTGGTCTGGTCCAGCGGGGCGCAATCGGTGGTGTCGGGGACGCGGTCGTTGTCGTCGTCGGGGTCGCAGGCGTCGCCCAGCGGGTCGCGGTCAAAGTTGGCCTGATCGGCGTTGCCGAGTTGCGGGCAATTGTCGGTGGCGTCGGGGATGCCGTCGCGGTCGGAGTCGGTATCTTGAATGCGCAGGATGACCAGACGATCGTAGTCCGCGACATAGACATAGTCCCCCGCGACGGCGACGCTGAGGGCATCCCCCTCGGTGTCGAAGCCCCCCACCCGCAGTGGGGCGGCGGGGTTGCGGATGTCGATGACCTGCAGACCGGCGAGGTCATCCGCGACATAGGCATAGTCCCCCGCAACGGCAACGCTATTGGCATACCCGTCGGTGTCGACGCCCCCCACCCACAGGGGGGCGGCGGGGTTGCGGATGTCGATGACCTGCAGGCCGGCGTCCGAGTCCGCGACATAGGCATAGTCCCCCGCGACGGCGACGCTGCGGGCAGACCCGGCGGTGTCGAAGCCCCCCACCCGCAGCGGGGCGGCGGGGTTGCGGATGTCGATGACCTGCAGGCCGGCGCCCGAGTCCGCGACATAGGCATAGTCCCCCGCGACGGCGACGCTGTAGGCAGACCCGTCGGTGTCGAGGCCCCCCACCCGCAGCGGGGCGGCGGGGTTGCGGAT
>Ga0247839_1008389_pt1 | contig 10874 bp, 8 predicted proteins | sample LaCruzMarch2015__6_FD_192405 | JGI IMG/M metagenome (GOLD analysis project Ga0247839, IMG submission 192405) | Freshwater microbial communities from meromictic Lake La Cruz, Castile-La Mancha, Spain - LaCruzMarch2015_16m | ecosystem: Environmental > Aquatic > Freshwater > Lake | place: Spain...
TAAAACTCTTTACGATTGGTTTGACGACTGGCACCTCGCTTTGGCCGCCTACAATCGGGGGCTTTACGGGGTTCAAAGGGACTTGCAATTCACCCGGGCCACGAATTTTTCCTCGTTGTCCCAACGACAGGGATTACCCGAAGAGACCGAACTCTACGTGCCGAAATGGATGGCGTGTGTGATCATCGGGCAAAATTTGGAAACCTACGGGTTTCGTCGTCCATCCCCGTCCGTTCGCACAGGGCCCGATCGCGTGTCTTTGGAAAAACCTCTGGATCTTAAAATCGCCGCCGCCTGTGCCGGAACCACCGAAGACGAAATTCGGCGGTTAAATCCCTCCATCAATTTGTGGGTGACACCGAAAGAGCCGGGATCTTTTGTGTTGAACATTCCGTCTGGAAGCCAAGAGGTTTTTGAAAAACGTTTGGCCGAAGTTAAAGATTGGACCCCTTCCCCCGGCATCGTTCGTTACCGTGTAAAAAAAGGCGATGTCTTAGGGCGAATCGCTCAAAAATACCACACCACCGCCACAGCCCTTCAGAAGGAAAATAAAATTTCTCATCCCAGCCGTTTGCGACCGGGCCAAGTGCTGGTGATTCGCCCCGGACGTGGGTTTAAAGGAGAGGATTAACCTAAAAACGGAAGTTGAAGTCCCTAAAAAATCCCCCCGTACCCCCAATGCCAGTAACTTAAGGCTCGTCGTTCCGGCGAAGGCCGGAACCCAGTTTGTAAAATTGTTGTTTAATAACCAGTTTGAATTCCTAGATTCCGGCCTTCGCCGGAATGACGAGCCTTTTTTGCCTTAAGTTACTGGCATTGCCCGTACCCCCCTTTCTTCGTAAAGGGGGGAAAAGATCGTGCCCCGAGGATGTTCCCCCCCTTTGACAAAGGGGACCGGGGGATTTGCTGGAAGACTTTTCTGTTTCTTCGATGATGGTTTTTGATTCACCCATTGGGTGAATCTTTTTCGTCATCGAATGAGCAATAAAATGAAAACCTATCAATGCTTTGCCTTGTTTTCAGAAGATTTCAACTTCCCATTTCGAAAAAACAGTTTTCAAGGATACAAGAGACGATCCGAGAGAACGGGCAAGACAACCCGGACGAGTCGTTCGATCGGAGAAACCATAAAACATTTCGAGAAAACATTCACCCCGTTAGAAGCTTCTCCTTCACCCTTCCGGCTCGTCCGGGTTAGGATTAATAATAAAGGTCCCGTTCTCCGTTTTGGATCCGGGTGTAACTTTCTAAGAGACGATCGTACATTTGAGGTTGGTTTTGACGCACTTGTTCTAATTCCGCTATTAACACTTTTTCACCCACGGCTTTGGTGGCCGGGGTGGCAAAATCGTCCAGCCATTCTCGAAAGGTGAGGACGGCGTTCATTTTGCAAAATTTCCCTTCCGTTCCCGTTTTCAACAATTCCATAATGCATTTTCCCGTTCGCCCGCATCGGTAACCGGCGGTGCAAAACGACGTGATCAGTCCCATCTCAGCCAATTCTTTCACCACATCGTCTAATGTGCGTGTGTCTCCCAGCGTGAATTGTTGGTTCTCGGTGTTTTGACCGGCTCTCTCGTGGCTGTAACCTCCCACGTCGATGTGGGTGGAGGCGTCTGTTTGGGTGCACCCAAGGGGTAAAACTTGTCGTCGGATGTCCGCGTTTTCGCGAGCCGTTACTATCATGCCGGTGTAAGGAATGGCCAAGCGAATGACCGTGACCAGTTTTTTAAAGTCCGCGTCGCTCACCCGCCAACGACTTTGCTCGGAAAAAGGCGTGTTGGCCGCTGGTTCCATGCGAGGGAACGACACCGTGTGGGGGCCTATGCCGAACTTTTTCTCCAATTCGATCGCGTGGGACAACAACCCCAATACTTCGAATTTCCAATCGTAAAGACCAAACAAAACCCCGATCCCCACGTCGTCGATGTTGCCCGTTTCCATGGCCCGGTGCATGGCGTACAATCGCCAACGGAAATCCCCTTTGATGGTTCCTTGGGGGTGAAGTTTCGCGTAAGTCTCTCGGTGATAAGTTTCTTGAAAAACTTGGTAGGTGCCCAGCCCCGCGTCGCCCAAGGTTCGTAAATCCTCCACAGAAAGGGGAGCGGCGTTCACGTTGACGCGACGTATTTCCCCAGTCCCTTTTCGTGTGGGCACTTTAACCCCGTAGATGGTTTTGAGCGTGTCCACCATGTAGTCCACCGTGTAAGACGGGTGTTCCCCGAAAACGACAATGAGCCGTTTGTGCCCAATTTTTCCGGCCAACACTTCCGTCTCCCGTTTGACTTCTTCCATGGTCAAGGCGTGACGCACCACCGCGTTGTTGTCTCGGCGGAGACCGCAATAAACGCAGTTGTTCACGCAGTGGTTCGACACGTAGAGCGGGGCGAAGGTGACGATGCGGTTGTCGTAAACTTTGTGTTTCACCCGTCCCGCCGTTTCCTCCATAAGAGAAAGATGGTCCGGATCCGTCACTCGCAAAAGAGCGGCGGTTTCCGCGTGGGAAAGGGTTTCGATGGTCAGAGATTTTTCCAACAGATCGTTTAATTGGGAGCGGTCCGGTGGGGCGGCTGGTTGCAAATAGGAATAAATGTCTTGGTCGTTGATGAAATCCGTGTCCCCGTCCATGTAACGCGTTATTTGTTCGGGAATAATCCCGAACATTTTTTCAGTGGTTTGTGGCATAAGTCCTCCTGAGAGAAAAAAACATTTAGACTAAAAACGTAAGTTGAACTCTTAAAAAAATCCCCCCGTACCCCCCTTTCTTCGTAAAGGGGGGAAAAGCACGTGTCCCGAGAGTGTTCCCCCCTTTGACAAAGGGGGGCTAGGGGGGATTTGTCTTTGCTGGGAAAACGCTGTTTCAATTTATCCCCTCCCGATACGCCAACTGAGCCGCGGGGAAAGGGGCTAAAACCCGGTCGGCCACGCCGTGCATGGCGGCGATGGCGACACCGTAGTTGGTGATGGGCACCCGGGCTTGGCGGGCTTTCTGAATGCGGGAAAGCATTTCGCGACGGTTGATGGTGCATCCTCCGCAATGCAGGATCAGTTTGAATTCTTCCAAACGGTTCGGATAGTCCAAGCCCGAGACGACGCTCACGTCGAGTTCTCCCCCGACGGTTCGCGTGAGCCACCGGGGAATTTTGACGCGCCCAATGTCGTCTTCCAAGGCGTGATGACTGCAGGCTTCGGCCACCAGCACTTTATCACCGGGTTTCAGTCGATCGATCGTTCCGGCCCCGCGGGCCGCTTCCACGAGATCTCCTTTGACTCTTGAAAATAAAATTGAAAAAGTTGTACACGGAATGGAGGGGGGGGTGTCGGCGGTCATTTTGAGCACCACTTGGGAATCGCACACCACCAAATCGGGTGAGCGTTTCAGTTCACCCAAGAGACGGGGAAATTCTCGTTCTTTCACCACCACCACCGCCGCGTCGTGGTCCAGTCCGTCCCTGATGGTTTGTACCTGGGGCAGAATCAGTCGTCCCCGGGGGGCCTGAAGGTCAATGGGAACAATCAACACCAGCAATCCCTCGGGAGGCAAAAGGTCTCCCACCACGGGAGGTGGCGATAAAAATTCTTCAGGGCAAAGGGCGATCAGGGCTTGTTTTAAGGCCCCCAAGACCTCGTCTCTCTTCGTTTTATCTGTTGAGGAGCAACAGAGCGTTTGAGGGGTTTTTTCGGCGAGGGTTTTTAAGAAAGAGTCCGAGGGGGGGTGGAGATCCGTTTTGTTGATCACAGCGATGACCGGTGTTGTGCGTTTTCGGCCTTCGTTTAAAACAGAGTCTTCGAAGGGGCCCCAGTGCCCCGGTTCGATGATCAAAAGAAGAATGTCCGACCGATCAAAAACCCGTTGGGTTTTTTCCAATCGGCGAGAGGCCAGTTCCGAGTCGTCGTCGAGCCCAGCGGTGTCCAAAAAAACAACGGGTCCCAGAGGCAGAAGCTCCATGGTTTTTTCCACCACGTCCGTGGTGGTGCCGGCCACGGGCGAGGTGATGGCTGTTTCCTGACCGGAAACCAAGTTTAGAAAACTCGATTTTCCTACGTTGGTCCGTCCGAAAATCCCGATGTGAAGCCGGAGGGCTTTCGGAGCAGTGTTCATAAAAAAACTCCCAAAAGGCAAATCCCCCCGTACCCCCCTTTGTCAAAGGGGGGAAAAACATCGAACCGTTGAGGGGTTTCCCCCCTTTGACAAAGGGGGGGACGGGGGGATTTGATTTTGGGATTTTTGATGGTGTTATCCATGGGAATACCCCAAAGACATAAGGTGTTCCGGGGACAGGGTTCTATCCACCATTTCTTTCCCTAAACGGGTTTCCAGAAAAGATCGAACGTTCTTTTCTTCCGAGCGTTCCCATTCGCCCACCAACGCTTCGGCTTTTTTATAGCCTAAAATCGGGAGGAAAGCGGTGAGGAGGGTGGGTTGTTTTTCCAGTTCGGCCCGGCACAGGTCCGGACAGGCCCGAAGAGCACGGACATGCACGGCCAGCCGCCCATCAAAAGCGGTCAAAATTTCCAAGGATTCCAAAAGAGCCAGGGCCACCAGTGGGAGAAATTCTGAAATTTGAAAAGTGCCCCGGGACACCGCTTCTGTGACGAGGAAATCGTTGGCCATCACTTTCAGGCCGATCTGGATCCCTGATTCCAAAAGGACCGGGTTCACCTTTCCCGGCATGATGGACGATCCGACCTGAAGAGGTTCCAATAAAATTTCTCCCAACAAGTTCATTTTTCGAAGATCCTCGCATATTTTAACCAATGTGGTGGCGTGGGCTTTCAGAATTCCCGAAACCTCAACAAAAACGTCCGCGTTGGCCGTGGCGTCCACTAAATTTTCCGACCGAGAGAGGCCTAGGCCGGTGATCTCGCGTAATTTGTCTGTCGCTAAAAAAATATATTTTCTTGGGGCGGTCAGTCCGGTTCCCACGGCGGTTCCGCCTAAATTCACCACCCGAAGCCGTTCCTCACACTTGGACGTACGCCAACGGTCTCGAGCGACGGCTTCTGCAAAAGCTGAAAATTCAGCTCCCAACGTGATGGGCACAGCCCCCTGCATTTCGGTTCTGCCCAATTTGACCACGTTGGCAAACTCTTTTTCCTTTTTTTGAAAAGATCCCTGCAGAGACTCGATGGATTGGCTGAGCGAGCGAAATCCGTAAAGGGCGGCCACTTTGACCGCCGTGGGATAAACATCGTTCGTGGACTGGTGCCGATTCACCTGTTCGATGGGGTGGATCGGGTGGGTGTCTCCTCGATGGCCACCCATCAACTCGTTGGCCCGATGGGCGATGACTTCGTTGAGATTCATGTTGGCGGAGGTCCCCGCTCCGCCCTGAAGACCGTCCACGGGAAATTGCCCTTTGTGGTCTCCGCGGATGATTTCGTCACAGGCCTGTTCGATGTTTTTCCCCAAGAGGGGGTCCAAGGCGCCCACCTCGGTGTTGGCTTGGGCGCAGGCTTTTTTCACTTGGGCGAGGGCTCGAATAAGGTTTTCTGGGGTGGCGAGGCGGGAAAAAGAGAAATTCTCTCGGGCCCGTTCCGTGTGAATCCCCCAATAAACCTCCGCCGGGATTTGTTTTTCACCCAGGGCGTCTCTCTCCGTTCGAGCGGTCATTGGGTGAGGGCGGATTTAACAGTCACTCCCGGGAGTGATCCCAGTTGGCCACTTAAAGCACCAAACCGGTCGGTGGTGGTGTCCACCACCAGTGTGATGATGTTCAGTTTTCGGGTCGGGTAGGGAACGCCCATACGGGCGATGATGGTTTCCCCGAACTCCGCAAGAATTTTGTTCACGGCTTCCGCGGAATTCTTTCGGTCTTTCACAACAACGCCGATAAAACCGAGGCGGGTGGTCATGGGAAGGCTCCTTTTTTGACGAGGAAAGAAAACCCCCGGACTCTTTAAAAAAGAGGCCGGGGGTCTCGAAAACCGCACGGCCCTTGAGGTCAGGGGATCCTCCCCCTCATCGCAGGTCTCGATGGATGGTGAAACGTTGTCTCTATTTCTGGTAAGCCGCCAACGCCGTGTAAGACGTGTGCAACAGGTGATGGGCCTTTTCGCCCAAAGGATCCCCTAGGAAGTCTTTGTAGAGAGCCTGCACAGCGGGGTTTTCGTGAGAACAACGAACGATCATTTGTTCGTCTTCCGAGTAAAGCCCGTTGGCCCGTTTTTTGCGAAGCTCGTCGGTCACGCCGTAGGGTTGCCCTCCGCCTCCCACGCACCCACCGGGGCAGGCCATCACTTCCACAAAGTGGTAAGGAAGGGGTTCTCCCTTGGTTTTGGCGTCGCGAATTTGAGTCATCACGTGTTGCACGTTCGCCAGCCCGTGGGCCACGGCGATGCGGACGTCGGTTCCTTCAATGTTCACCACGGTGGTTTTGACACCGTCCATGCCACGCACGGCGTTGAATTCCACCCGGGGCAATTTTTTTCCAGTCACGTAGGAATAGGCGGTGCGCAACGCCGCTTCCATCACGCCTCCCGTCGCTCCGAAAATGGTACCGGCCCCCGTGTAGTCGCCCAAAAGAGAATCGCACTCTTCGTCTTTGAGGTTGTTAAAATCAATACCGGCCTGACGAATCATGCGGGCCAATTCCCGGGTGGTCAACACCGTGTCCACGTCTTGGAACCCGGACGCCCGCATGTCGGACCCCCGCTGAATCTCCATTTTTTTAGCGGTGCAGGGCATGATGGACACCACGTTCACGTCGGCGGCGTTTAACCCTTTTTTCTGGGCGTAATAAGTTTTGGCCAACACGCCCACAATTTCGTGGGGGGATTTGGCCGACGAAAAATGTTCAATCATGTCCCCATGGAATTTTTCCATATAATCCACCCACGATGGGCAACAGGTGGTGATGAGGGGCAGGACGCTTTTTTTATGAACGAACCGTTGCACGAACTCGCTGGCCTCTTCCACGATGGTGACGTCGGCTCCAAAGTTCGTGTCGAAGACGGCCTTAAACCCCATGCGTCTTAACGCCGCGTAGATCTTCTTGGTTAAATTGGTGCCTGGGGCGTAACCAAAATGTTCACCCAAGGTCACGCGCACGGCCGGGGCGATCTGAACCACGGAATGTTTCTTGGGGTCCATCAACGCGGTCCACACGCGTTCGGTGTCGTCGTATTCGAAGATGGCTCCTGTGGGGCAATGGGCGGAGCATTGCCCGCATCTCACACAGGGGGACTCGGCCAAGGAAATATCGCCGGCCGGGGAAATACGCGTGCGGAACCCCCGCTCTAAAAAGGACAGGGCCCACACGTCTTGCATGTTTTGGCACACGTCCACGCATCGTCCGCATTTGATGCATTTGCTGGGTTCCAACACGATGGTTTTTGTGGAATCGTCCACGGGCAACTGGCTGATCATTTTGGGGAACTCTTCGTGCCGAATGCCAAAATCCGCCACAATGTCTTGCAGTTCGCACTGCGTGTTTCGTCCGCAGGTCAGGCATTCGTTGGGATGGCTGGACAAGATCAATTCCACCACGGTTTTACGAATGTTCACCAATTCCGGATCGTTGGTGATGATTTTCATCCCTTCTTCGATGGGCGTGCAACACGCCCGGGGCATTTTGGGGGACCCCTCCAATTTGACCACGCAGATACCACAAGCGGCCGACGCGTGAAGATCCGGGTGTTTGCACAGGGTGGGTATTTTAATGGCCAAGGTTCGGGCCGCGTCCAAAATGGTGGTGTGTTCGGGAACTTCAACAGGGATGGAATTAATAAGGGCTTTAACCATGGGGGCCTCGCTCAGGCTTTCCCGGCCGGTGCGGCCGAGAGGGATGGAATGCGATCGGTGTATTCTTTCTCAAAATATTTCAGTGTGGACAACACGGGGTTCGGGGCCGTTTGCCCCAGTCCGCACAAAGACGCTTTTTGCATGGCGTGGGAGATGGACCTTAGTTTGTCCAAATCCGCTGGTTCCCCTTTCCCGTCGAGGATTTTTTCAAGGTAACCCAACATTTGTTTACCGCCCACCCGGCAGGGGGCGCATTTACCACAAGATTCGTCCACGCAGAATCCCAAATAAAATTTCGCAATGTCCACCATGGAATCGGTTTCATCCATCACGATCATACCCCCAGACCCCATGATGGAGCCGAGTTTTTGCAAGTTCTCGTAACTCACGGGTGTGTCAAAAAATTGTTCAGGAATCACGCCCCCCGAGGGGCCTCCGGTTTGTATGGCCTTCACTTTGGCGTCGCCCGAGGGGCCCCCGCCGATTTCAAAAACAATTTGGCGAAGAGTGGTGCCCATCGGTACTTCCACCAAGCCGGAATGTTTCACTTTGCCGGTCAAGGCGAACACCTTCGTTCCCTTGGATTTATCAACACCGATGGACGAAAACCAAGCCGCTCCCTTGGTGAGAATAACCGGAATATTGGCCAATGTTTCTACGTTGTTAATGCAGGTGGGTTTCCCAAAGAGTCCTTTGACCGAAGGGAACGGTGGGCGAGGGTGTGGGTACCCGCGACGCCCCTCGATGGAGGCGATCAACGCGGTCTCTTCCCCGCAAACGAACGCCCCGGCCCCCAAGCGAATATCCACGTCGAATGAAAAAGAAGTCCCGAAAATATTTTTCCCCAACAAACCATACTGGTAGGCTTGTTTAATGGCTTTTTGAACGCGTTCCACGGCCAAGGGGTATTCCGCACGGATGTAAAAATATCCTTTCGTGGACCCTGTGGCGTAAGCCGCGATCGCCAATCCTTCGATCACAGAATGGGGGTCTCCTTCCAACACACTGCGGTCCATGTAGGCCCCGGGGTCTCCCTCGTCGCCGTTGCAAATCACGTAACGCTGGTCGCTGGCGGTTTTTCGGGTGAGTTCCCATTTCAACCCCGTGGGGAACCCAGCCCCTCCTCTCCCTCGAAGGCCGCTGGCCTTCATCTCCGCAATCACTTGGTCGGGGGTCATGTCGAGAAGCGCCTTGGCCAAGGCTTGGTAGCCGTCGTTGGCCACGTAGTCTTTAAAACTTTCGGGGTCAATCACGCCGGTGTTGCGAAGGACAATTTTTAATTGTTTTGCGTCGTTCTTTTCCAACAACCACTCTTGAATAATTTGCCGGCCGATGATGTGCTTTTCAAAAAGTGTTTCCACCCGATCGGCCGTGACGCGGGCGTAAACGGCGTCCACCATCCCTTCCACAAACACGTGGACGATGGGGTCCTCCGCGCATTTACCAAAACAACCGCATCGGCGAGCCTCAAAGTCCACGGCCACCCCGCGTTTTTTGGCTTCGTTCCGTAAAGCGATCATGGTCTCTTGGGATCCCGCCGCCACGCCACCGGAGGACAAGCACACTTTGACAACGATCTTTTTTTTCTCCGCAAGGGCGGCCTGCTTGATTTTGTTTAATTCGTCCCGGGTCATGGTGGCCATATTAGACGGCTCCTTCAACGGCGGGGGCTTTGTACTCCGCCAAAATATTTTTAACTTGGCCGGGGACCAACCGTCCATACACTTTTTCGCCAACGGTCAACACCGGAGCCTGCCCGCAACAACCTAAACAACGAACCATTTGTAAGTAAAAATTTTTATCCGCCGTGCTCTGTCCCGGCAATAAACCAATCTCTTCTTGAATTTCCGTGAGCAAGCCCTTGGCCCCCTTTAAATAACAGGCCGTGCCCATGCACACGGAAATCACGTGCCGGCCCGGCGGGGACAATTTAAAATAGTTAAAAAAAGTGATGACTTCGTAAATGCGGGCCATGGGGATGTTCAGCCGTTTGGCCACCTCAAAGGAAACTTCCCGAGGCACGTAACTGAAGCGATTTTGAATCTGGTGCAAGATCATGATGAGGTTGCCCTCTTTGTTTTCCCAAGGGGCCACAATTTCTTCCACGGTTTTCATGATCAACTCTCTATCCATAAACCCTCCGGGGTTTTGTGTTTTCGCTCAAAATCATGATGGGGATGCCGTTTTTTCTCGTCATTCCAGCGAAGGCCGGAATCCGGTGTTTTTTGTGTTTTTGACGGGTGTTTTTTGAAAGTAAGTCCAGTGGCTTAAAAACAACGTTATTTTTTACCAATAACTTCATCGGAACGCGAGCCCATTTAAGCACATCAACAAGGGACCGTCAATCTTGACGAAAAAATAATAAATCTGAACGACTGAAGGGCAAGGGGAGGCTTGCGGGCAGGATGCCCGCGCTCCTGTATTTTAGTCTCTTCGTTCTAAAATCTTTGACAAAACGTCAAAGATTTTAGAACGAAGAGACTGGAGAGCCTGTTCGTTAACAGGATCTTCCCCATTTCGAAAAAACAGTTTTCAAGGACACAAGAGACGATCCGAGAGAACGGTCAAGACAGCCCGGACGAGTCGTTCGATCGGAGAAACCATAAAACATTTCGAGAAAACATTCACCCCATTAGAGGCTTCTCCTTCACTCGTCCGGCTCGTCCGGGTTAGGTTATGGTAGAATAGATGACCTATGAAATCCGATTTCCACGTTCACCTGCCGAAAACGACGTTTCCCATGAAAGCCGATTTGCCCACCCGGGAGCCGGTCGTGCTGGCCCATTGGGAAAAAATCCATGTTTACAAAAAGAGACTTGAGAAAAACGCGAACGGTGAGCCTTTCGTGTTGCACGATGGGCCTCCCTACGCCAATGGCCCCATTCATATGGGGCACGCTCTCAATAAAATTTTGAAAGACGTGATCGTGAAATACAAATCGCTCCGGGGGTTTCGGTCGCCCTACATTCCGGGGTGGGACTGTCACGGGCTTCCCATTGAGCACCAACTGATGAAAGAAAAAGGGTGGAGCAAACGCACGATCACCCGGGGTCCTTTCCGCCACGAAGCCACCCGCTACGCTGAGCATTGGATTGAAAGCCAAAAAAAAGAATTTAAACGTCTTGGGGTG
>Ga0247839_1008393_pt1 | contig 10872 bp, 11 predicted proteins | sample LaCruzMarch2015__6_FD_192405 | JGI IMG/M metagenome (GOLD analysis project Ga0247839, IMG submission 192405) | Freshwater microbial communities from meromictic Lake La Cruz, Castile-La Mancha, Spain - LaCruzMarch2015_16m | ecosystem: Environmental > Aquatic > Freshwater > Lake | place: Spain...
GAGGGATTAATGCCACAAACCGATACCGATTATGGTGGCGGACTATTAGAAACTTTAGCTAATTTAGCTATGCTTAAGGGTGGTCTAAGAGGCGGCGCTGCAGGCCGCCCTCGAGGTCGCATTGGACAGTTTCTTCGCAACCGAAAAGCAGGCCGTTTAAGAGCTCAAAGAACAGCGGCTCGAGCTGCTAAAGCAGGTACTCCTCCCCCTCTGCCAGCATCTAAACCGGTTTCTACAACTACTCCTCCTAAGACTGCACCCTCAGCAGCAGGTAAAGCTGCAACCAAAGCAGTTGGTAAAGGAGCAACTACAAGTATCGGTAAGGCAGCTGCAAAACGTATTCCTTTACTTGGAACAGTCCTAACAGCCGGCTTTTTAGGTTCTGAATTACTTGAAACATCTAAACAAGAACAAGCTGGAGAGATTACTAAAGAAGAAGCTAAAAAACAAAAAGCAGGAGCCGTTGGAGGTGCAGGAGGAGGATTAGTTGGAGCTTTGGGAGGCGCAGCTGCAGGAGCCGCTATAGGTTCTGTTGTACCGGTAGTTGGAACTGTAATAGGTGGGGTTATAGGTGGTATAGCAGGAGGTTTAGGTGGGGAAATGCTTGGCCGTACAGCTGGTGAAACACTTGTAGGAGACGAAGCCCCTGCCCTTGCTCAACCTGAATCTCAGCCTCCAGTAATCGTACCTACACCAGAAGCTACTGAAACACCAGAAATTAATATACCTAAACCAATCGATAATACAAATATATTAAACACTATTGCTACAAACACAGGTTCTACAAACGAGGTATTAAGAGCTTTAAGTCAAGCTATCTTTAAGCTTGCTCAAACTTATGAAACAAAAGGCTCTAAGGATAGTAGCAATATTTTTATAAACGGACAACAACAAACCCCTATACCTTCAGCTTCTCAAGTAGCTGCGCAGAACGTCGACCCTATAAGACAAGTACGTATGCAGTTCGCGGTTTAAAGTTATAAGTATTATATATGGCAAGTAGTGGGCAATTTATGACTGATGAGGGAAGAGGCGGCGCAGCCTCTAAGGTATGGGAGTCTACTAATAGCACTTTTGATGTAGTTCATAACTATCGCTGGACTCTTAGTAATAAATTAAACCCAAATACCCCTGATAGTCTTGACGAAGTGCCGTATATAAAATTAATAGAATATCGTGTAGACGAATCAACTATTAAAACCCAGCTTAGTTATTATTTAACAGGCGCCGGCCAGACAACCCAGAATGTTACGCAAGACTTTCTTGACTTTAGTACCGATCTTATTAACGGTTTTTTAAATACTAGTATTAATTCACCAGAAATTAATAAAAATAAAGACGTAAATTTATTAGCACCTTATGAAAATTTATTTCCAAGAAATCCTACAGGCAACAATTATGTTTTACCGTACTTTGATGATGTCAATTTTGAAGTAAATACCCCTCAGTGGGCATCGTTAGATACGTTAGAAGCAGGCGCTAATTTTGCTTCTGCGGCAGCTGGAGTAATTGGCGGAGAGGGAGCTGCAAATATTATAAAAGGCTTAACATCAGGAGTTGCTGGAGCCGTAGGGGCAGGACTTGCTTTAGCATATCCTAAAATTGGTATTATGGATAGACCTAAGTTATGGCAAAGCCACGACTATAGAACCATTCAAATAAAGTTCCCTCTTTTTAATACTGTTAATGCCGATGACTGGTATAAGAATAGAAATCTATGTTGGGTTTTAGTTAACCAAAATCTCTTTACAAAAAGAGACTTCATCACGGGTGTACCCCCTGTATATTATGAAGTTATTATTCCAGGTCAGCATTATAGTTATGCTGCTTGTGTTACTAATATTACAATTTACAACCGTGGGAATATGAGAAAGTTTAAAGAAGCTGATGGCAGTGATGCTATTGTGCCAGATGCTTATGAAGTTAGTATGACATTAACGGACATGGTAATGCCTAGTAGAAACCTCTTTCAATCAATTCAAGCTGAGTCTAAAAAAGTTACGTCAAATATGGTTGGGTCTTCAACAAATCCAACTGAAAACACTGCCCGAAATTTTGGCGCTCAAACACGAAAAGTATTAGGTCAAGGCTTTGATTTAGCTACTGGTGCTATACCTGGTGTTAATATAGGTGTTGAAGTCACTAGACGAGTACTTAATTTTGCTATTCCTACCACCCCTTAATAACTATGTATCAAAATAGTATAACAGATTTACCAAAGTTAAAGTCAGATAGTTACGCTAATATCTTTCAGGTTTACTCTGATGAAGATAATAGATACTTTTACAATTTACTTCAAACTATAGATCTGCCTGATAACTTACCTGAAGGTTATTATGGAAATTATAATGCCGTTTACGGGGATACCTGGCCATTTGTTTCTTTTAAAATTTACGGAAATCCAAACCTATGGTGGTTAATTACAGCAGCAAATAGCATTACTAATCCTACCACTCAACCTGAACCCGGGCAAACCATTAAGTTCTTAAAAACAAGATTTGCCTCTCTTGTAATATCTCAACTAACTACTCAGAATAACGAATAACAAATTATGGAAAAATACCCAAAAGCTATTTTTCAAACAAAATTTAACCAAGTTAATCACGAGTTTGAAATTTATTTAGATTCTAGCGCCAGTCAAAGTGACTCTGAAGACTATAAGTATCCTATTAATCCAAACGCTATTGTTAATTTAAACCTTGAGGATACTTTAGCTGATTGGGCTGTTAGAGGTAGTTTAACAATCTTTTATAACCCAGAAGCTGGTAGTGGTTATATAAACCCCGTAACTGGCAATTACCGAGATGCAGCCTCTGGTGTTGATAAAAACAATATATCAAACCCTGAATTAAAACCATTTTATGACTTTCGTAATGACGGCTATGACTTGTTAAGAATACGCATTAAACCGAGATTGTCTGACACTAACTTACCTAATAACGTTAATGTTGATGAAGGATCCCATTGGTCTCTTTCTTATCTATTTTCTATTTACGATATGGAAGATGTAGATCTACCACCTGGCGCTCAAAACCAAGCTGCAGCTTCTATTAAATGTCTTAAAATATATTTCTGGGACGAATGGTATCAAAGGATGTTGACTAATACTCTTGAATACTCAACAGCAGAAGACTCTGAAGGCACCCAGGCTGATGTTAACGGAGAATATGCAAATGGAGCTGTTGTAGAGACAGGCCGTGCTATGAAGAGTATAATTGAAAAGGCTCTTAAAGATGTTGACTCTACCGATGGTGTTCCTTGCGGTTCTGAAATAGCTGATAGTTCTGGTTATGGTGACTGGGAACTAGGAGCTGCAAAGATTTTTTATACAGCACCTGCGCAGACCACAGCTTATGAAAGTTTAATGTATGTTTACGAAAAACACATTAGTAATGAAGAGAAGAGTTTATATGTAAACGATTTTAGTATACTAATGAAAGATAAGGACCCGAACGATGAAACAAGTGTGGGTAAACTTACTTTAAAACCTATAACTTCTTACTTTAAAAAAGCTGGAAGCACTGCTGATACCCCAGGACAATATCAAATTGAACACTTCTTTCTTCAAGGATATACCGATGGAGATAGACCTACAAAAACACTACGTGCCCCGTTTAGTCAAGAATCTAATAAACCTGTAGATTTTAAAAGTCTAAAATACGGAACAATTTCTAACTACCGTTTTGTAGATATGGCAGCTGTAACAAATACAACTCAGTTTGCTAGTTCCCCGGTTTATTCTTTTGACTTTAAAAATAGAACATTTAATACAGAATTTAAAAATAACTCTGTTATAACAGCTCGAGATTTTATGTCCGAGAAGTATATTAAAGAAGTATATAAGAGTAATAAAACGTCTTTAGATAAATTATTTCTTATAAACTTAGATAAAGATAAAAAGGATAAAAATATAAAACCTGCCTTCTCTTTGCATGGAGATGACCCAGCTATTAGACAGCATGCTGGTTTACAAAAACTTTTATATATTGGTTTATTTCAAAATGCTGCCATTAACTTCCGTACTCTTGGATTGTCTTTTAGAGAACCGGGCCGCTTTATTGCTATTGATCGAACAGAAGGTGTTGAAGGTGGCACTTACGAAGATAAATTTTATGGTCAATGGTTTATTATAAACATTAAACATATTTTTGAGTCAGAGTTTTATTACAATGATATAACAGCAATAAAAATACATCGCTTTCAAGAACTCAAATCGCAGTTTCCTGGATTACTCGAAGATTAAAGGCTAATTAAAAGTATGAAAAATTATTATACTTCTATAAATCTTGAAGAAGGGAAATTTGTTGGAACTGTACATGACTCATTAACTAATAACCAGCTTTACAAATCAAAACCTTATAACTCCCAGAGCCAGGTTGTTCAAGACATTAATACATTTTTAACCACATCAGCACCCCCAACAACTGAGCCCCGACCACAAGCCCCTCAGCATCAAACAATCATTAATACTGTTAACCGTTTACCGGCCACTGGAGGCAATAGACGTTGTTGTGGACGTTAACTGTAAAGCTTTAGACAGGTACTAAACCAGTTAATCTCTTTATCAATTACAATTGCGTCTTTGTACATTCCTTCTGATACTACTAAGAGGTTATTAGCATTAGTATCAGTCTCAAATAATACTTCAAACATTTCTTTTAGGAGCTGAAGGTAGTCATTAGAGAATTCTTGCTCTCTTTCAATAACGTATTTACGAAGCTCTTGAGGAGACACCTTTGCTTTAATCTTCTCTACAACCTTATTAGCAATACCTTTAACTTGATTATCCTTGATAGTTAAAGTTCCTGTATAAGAGAACTTTTGTATATCATTAATAATACGCCGTAAATCAGGATAACCAGAGCGTACTAGCTCTACGAGCCTCTGTTTTTCGGTATCAGGAACGGTGATTCCCTCGTTTTTAAGTATAGCTACTACTCTGTTCAATACACCATCAAGAGGAGGTGTTAAGTTAAAGATCTGACAACGCGATTGCAAAGCAGGAATGATCTTAAAGAGATAGTTACAGGTAAAGATAAACCTCGTATTCTCAGAGTATTCTTCAATAACATTACGAAGAGCTTTCTGTGAATCTAAAGTAAGTGCATCACACTCGTCAAAGAGAACTAATTTTAACTTACCGTCTAAAGACTTTGTAGAAGCAAATCCGATAACTTTAGAACGGATTGTGTCAATACCATTTTCATCAGAGGCATTAATGTACAGATACTGACAATCTAAGATATCAGTAGCAATAATCTTTGAAAGAGTTGTCTTACCGGTACCGGGGTTACCAGCAAAGAGTAAGTTAGGAATCTCCTCTTTAGACTTTAGAGATTCAAAGTACAGACGTTCTTCAGGTGTAAGAACAATGTCCTCAAGTTTATGAGGCCTGTAGCGCTCTACATATAAGTTATTAAACATGTATATAGTATATACTAGTTACCCGAAGAACCAAAGCCTTTTTCTCCGCGCTCTGTTTCTTGTACTGTCTCAGACCAACTAGTTTCGGTAGTTACGAGAGGGTAAAGAACGAGCTGGGCCACTCTATCCCCTTTTTTAACAGTATAGTCATTATCAGAATGATTGAGCATACGAATACCCATATCCCCTCTATAAGAGTTATCAATAATACCTCCAAAGGCTTGTAGTCCATATTTAAACTGCAAACCAGAACGAGACTCAATCCTAATCCAAATACCAGGAGGTAGATACGCTAATTTTAAACCTACAGGGACAACAACAGCCCCTCTAGCTGGAATAACAGTATCTTCAACCGCTGTTACATCATAACCTGAATCCCCTGTTAGAGAATCTTTATGGTTACGTTCAGGAAGGACAGCATCCGGATGAGTTTTAAGGAATTTAACACCTGTCATACTAGGAGTTGTATAAGAGTAAGAATTATTCATTGATAAGCTGACGGCCAGTATAGTTACCTTCTTTGATTTCTCCAATAGGTTTTGCACCTGGTCTTACAGCATTAATTTCGAGCCATTGAATTAACTGATCAAGTTTATCAGCAGGAACAATGTATGTTCCGTTAATTGTGTTAACGATAGTTTCCATTTACATATAATACTATAAAGTTTAACAAAAGCAACTAGGTGCTTAATTATCTTTAATGTCCGATATCGATACATTACTAGACGAGCTGTCATCTTTTTCTTTTCCGCAAACAACAACAGCAAAGTCCGTTCCTAGAGGTACCCCAACAAATGTTACTGAAGATAACATTAACGACTACATTTTACAGAAAACAGGTAATTTAATTGATGCCGGTTTAGGTGCTGTCAGTGATTTAAAAGATTTTGTTGTTCAAGGTCAAAACCCTGATGAGATTGCTGCTCTTTCAGAGCTTATTTCTTCTACTACAAAAGCTATTGAAGCTCTTAACAGAATTAACTTACAGAATAAAAAAGCTAAAACAGATAAAGAACTCAAAACAATGGATATTGAAGGTAAAAAAGCTATAGCTAGTTCTCTACCAGGAAACAATATTACAAATAACACTGTAAATTTAGTGGCGTCTCGAGAAGAAATCTTTAAACAGCTTTTAAATAATATTGAAGAAGAACCTGTTGTAGAAGTGATTGACTCTATAGTTATAGAAGAAAAAGAAGATAAATAATTGATATGGCATTCGTATTCACACCAACTTGTCCTGGAACCGGTCCTTGGTATATTGATAGAGAGGACTGTATTGGAGATTCTTTATTATATATTAACGCTAATACAGGTTACCTTAATTGTAAAATTGATTCATTGAGCTCTAATACAAGCACTCAAATTAATAATCTCTCTACAGTGCCTTATACAAGATTAAATGACGGTAATCAGTCCGGGGATGCCCCTATTTTTGGTGCCCGAGCTTGGGGCAGGTTTAATGGTGACGTAGCAAATGGACTTATAACACCCTTAGATTCAGGTAATATTTTGTCTATTAATAAAGTCGGCACCGGTATTTATACTGTAACATTTGCAATATCTATGTCAACCCCTAACTACGCTGTAACCGGTACTATCGCTCACAGTGGAGGTATTACTCGTAGTGTAAACATGGATATAGCTAATCAAACTACTACAAGTTTTGATATTTATACAGGTTACGGATCAACCCTTTATAATTCTGGTAATATACAGTTTGCTGTATTTTGTTAATTATTTAACCGGGCAAGCCCCGCCTTCACATTCCATACTTTCTATTTCCCCTTGACCAATATTGATAGCTGTAATTGGCTTAACCTTTTCAGCTAGTTTCTTATACTGATCTTCGGTAATCTCTTCGTAAGGAGCTTGTGAAAATCCGTGTTCACTGTGAAGTAAGAATGAAACAGACTTGATAGATGTTTCATAGTTATATTCAAGCCAGGCTTTAATCTCTTCTAGCTCTTCTTGACGATAATAGACTGTAACTGATACAGCATTATCTGACCAATAGTTTTGAAGTTTTTTAACAATGTCAAGTTGTTGAACAGCAGTCATTGATTTTGCTACAACACAGCTTTCACCAGCATAGCATGGAAACTCTACAACAACAGTTGTATGGTCATCCTTACCATCAAAGCCACGAACATACTCAACATGATAACCAAGCTCCCGACAGATACTAACAAGTTTATCTCCTGAACCCATTCTCACTCTACGAATATAGAATGGTGAATAAGCAGGGTGTACCCCAGGTGTTGAACCAGCAAGTAATGAAAGTGTACCAGAGGGCTTAACAGTGGTTAGTTTAATTGACTCTGGATAACCTTTAGTCTTTGACCACTCTTTATCAAACTTACGAAGAGCTTCATAAGCTTTATCAAGCCATAAAACCTTTTCGTCTGAACACTGACAGATACCGGTAACACCAAGACCTAAACGCATGTTCTTATGAACAATTTTGTTTGTCTCATCATGGATGAAAGGCATTGCTGCTGTTGCCTTTTGTGTCTTATAAAGAAGGGTAGCACAATCAACTAACTCTTCAACAGAAGTGATATTATTAAGATAAAGCTCAGAAAGATTACAGCACTCATAAGAGGTTAATGAAATCTCTGCACAAGGATTAGTACCTAGAACGTTATCCTCGTTAGTAGGATAAAGCTTGGAAGACTTCATAGCACCATCTTTAAGACGACCGAACTTTTGAGATAAGGGAAGGTTAAAGAAGCCGTAAGGTTCACCTTTAGCAAAACCAGTCTCTTTATCAGTTACATAGCCGTTTGTCCAGATCTCAGATGAAATGTGTGAGAAGTCATCAGCATAAATCGTATTATTGGACATAGCTCTCCAGTTAGGAATGTTACCCAGGGACCAATTCTTAGCTCTGAGATAGAGATAGTCGTCCGGATCACCGAGAGCGATCTGAGCTGAACGACGAACGTTCCCGGCAACAACAATACTACCAATAATATTGCAGATGTCAAGTACGTCTGTTGATCTCAGCTTTTTACCTTCTCTTGATTGGAAGATCTTAGAAATCTTTTCAATACCTTCAATAAGAATGCCGGGACCGGAAGCAGTACCTCCAAAGCCTGCAATCCTCTCTCCAGCACCTCTGACAAGAATAGTCGAGAAAGAGAACGATTTACCCGTGTCGTAGTAAGCCTGTAAGGTCTTACGAAGAAGTTCAACCCAACCTTGACGCGAATCAGGAACAATAAAGTCAGCGTCTTTTGTATTAAGATGTTCTACGGTTACCCCTTTCTTAATCTTAGGAAGTTCGTGAATGTCTTCTCTACGAATTGAGAACCCAACACCACCACCCAACATCAAGTTCTCAAAAACAAACAAGAAGGTCTTCGGGTCATTGATAGAAACGTACCAGCAGTTACCAGTTAAGATATTATCAGCTAAAGTAAATGTGTGTGTCTCTGGTTCAACTACACAATACACCTCTTCTTTCCGGTCCGTTTTTTCTACTGATACTACTTCCCAATGCGTTCTTGAACCTTGCTGCGACTCTAAAAGATTAAGATCTTGACCTGATTCTGTATAATGTAGTAGATATTTTTCTTTATGTTCAGGTACAATAAAAAAATCAGCAGTAAGATCTGTTGGTTCTAAACCTATATTATACAGAGGGGTATTACTAGTATTAAACTCAGATTCAATTAATTGACTTTTAATATTTTTGGTGCCTATACCCAGTAATGAGCAGATATCTCTAATTAAAAGTATATCCTTATGTTTTTTACTGTAAATTGTAGGAAAGCCATTTCTTTTTGATATGCCACCATCAGCTGCAAAATACCCCATTAAAAATCCTAACAAATACGGTTTAGATTCACTAAAAGGTGGAGCTTCCTTCCAGTTACCTGGAAGATGAGATAACACTAATGCACCTTCATTACATGCGCTAGGAATATCATAAGCCGGGCTAGGGGCAAACCATTTTCTAAGATCTTTATTTTTCTTCCCGCAAAGAGCGACCTGACAGTACTTTGTTGCAGAATTATAGTTACCATCCCCGTATGTTATACCGTGACTGACACCGTAAGAGGAAGGTAATAAATTTTTCATACTTTGACCAAACATATACTTTAAGTGCATACCTGGTTTTAGTTCCGTAGTAATTAATTCGTTAAATCCTGAATACAGATCATTTGTTTTTCGGGTTTCTGAACGAGCAAACCACCTATGATTAGCGGTTGTAAAAATTTCTTTTTCTGTTTTTCCTCGCTTTATAATGAGTTTAAGCAATTGTTGTTCACCAAACTTTTCTACTGTAGCTTTTTTCCATCCACCTTTTGCAGCTAAAACTTCAATATCTTGCCCTACACAATCTTTTAACTGTTTAATACCTTGAGATGTAATAAACTCAGTTTCACCTGCAAAACAATTTAACAAAGAGTTAGCGCCAAACTTCTTTACAGTTTCTGTACCAAGCTGCCAAAGCATTCTACCTGCGAAGTTACATTTAAGGTTATAAACTAGATCGTAAAGTCTTTGAGCTTCTTCTGGTGTATAATCAGCACCAATTTCTTGAGCACCGTTAATACAACGAGCTACTGTCTGCCACCATTCCTCAGTTTGATTCGTTCCTTCTAACTTACGTGCATAGGTACGTTTATAAACAATGTAACCCAGGCCATTAAAACCCCAAGGTACTTCTTTATTAACATATTTTTGTAAAAACTTTTCAGGTAATAGGTCAGAGGTGTAGTTTGTAATCATAAATTTGACAAAGAATGTGTGTGAATAACTTAAGCTATTCTACGCCAAAATACTAGTAAATCTACTTAGTATTTTCTCTTTGGCGAATTTCCTGCACCTGGCTTTTTGTCATCCCACTTTGTGCCACCAGGTAGTTGTACGTTTTTGTTTTGCAGGTTAATATCAAAGTCAGCTGATTGTTCAGCTTCTGTTTTTTCAGGTTTGATATTAATTTTATTTTTTCTTCTTAAAGAATTAGGAATCGGGCCTCTGTTAATACCATCGTCTTGAAGTTCAAGAGTTTCGATAGGAACTGTCATTGGATTACGATAAAGACCAGGGGCGTACTCAATAATAACATCAACAAAGATCTTATCAGGAGACTCTGTTCCGCCGCGATAATTTTGAGATGTTGTTGGATAAACTGATTTAACTGCTGAAACTCTCAAATTAAGATCAAAATTTGGATCCATACATGCTTTAACGATATCAAGAAAATTAGTACCTTTATTTTTAAAGAAATCCATTTTTAAGGCATCCTTTTTAAAGCGAACCCGGTCTCCAATTAAAAAGCCGCCTTGTTGATAGCGTTCGAGCATGTTTTCGAATAATACATCAAATTTAGTTTCCATAGTAATTGTGATATTATTTATGCAACTCTTGCTCTAAATAATAGTATAAATGGCCATCAAAATTAAACAACTTGAACGAGTTGCTAATAGCTATACA
>Ga0247839_1008400_pt1 | contig 10867 bp, 7 predicted proteins | sample LaCruzMarch2015__6_FD_192405 | JGI IMG/M metagenome (GOLD analysis project Ga0247839, IMG submission 192405) | Freshwater microbial communities from meromictic Lake La Cruz, Castile-La Mancha, Spain - LaCruzMarch2015_16m | ecosystem: Environmental > Aquatic > Freshwater > Lake | place: Spain...
CACCGTCATCGTCCCCGCCCGAGCACAGAACCGACAGCCGGGCCTTCTCGGCAACACGCTTCTTGCATGGGCTTTTCGGCCCTTTTTTGCGTCAGATTGAACATCCTAGCCTGGCGCTCCGCCTCTTCCACACGAACGTGCAATGGAATGGCGACATCGAACTCCGGGCGCAGAAAGTGCTTGACCGCAACGAGGGACTCGTCGTCCGGCTCCGGGCGCTGCCGCGGGTCGTTGTGCCGCCAATAGGCAAATAGCCGTGTCAGCCAGCGTTCCAGGTTACGTGAGGTCCTCGCATCCGCCAGCATCTCGTGGTCCCACTCCGCCCCGATCACCTCCCAGTCGCAATCTGGAAAGACGACAGCGTGACCAATGGTGAATGACGACCAGATCGACTCCGGGAGCCCCCCCTTTAGCTTATCCATCAGGCCGTGCAGGGCGGATTGGGCCTGACGGAAGGGTCCTTCCGGCGATCGATGCGCAAGTCCCGTTCTGTCGGTGTACTCCCAGATGCCATTGCGGCAAGCGACACCCCCGCCCTTGACCTCCAGCACCAGGATTCCGGGCCGGCCGACGATCAGAAAATCGACCTCGCCGAAACGCTTATAGGCATGGTGGGTCAGGTTGAGTGAGTGGAAGGCCGTCAGCCGCAGTTGGGTGTCATGGACAAAGGCGGCCTTGAGCCGGTCGAACACGAGCAGCTCCGCCCGGCTGTGGGTGTCGTGGGGTGTAGCGGGGATCATCTGCATCTTCGCTAACCCCGGGTCGCGAGGATGGCACGGACCTGGGCCGCGAACTTGGCGGGAATCGGCGTCTCGGCCAACCGTGCCAGGAAGGCATCCTGGTCGATCTCGGTGATCACTGCCTTCACATCGCCATCGAGCAGCAGGTGGGCACCGCGGCCGTCCACCGTGAGCCGATAGTGCCCCTTGCCGAGGCTGATGCGGGTACTCAGGACCTGGCCCCAGCCTTGGGCGCGCGCCAGCGCAAGCGCGGCTGCTTGTTGCGGCTTGGTCCAGTCGCCTCCGGTCGCGCCGAGTAGTTCGCGTAGCGGCCGGATGCGCTCCGGCGCCGGCCCCAGGTCCAGACCAGATTCGCCGAGTCGTTGGGCCAGGGCCGCCATGCGGTGGGATACCGCCTCCCGTAGGCCGGGCTCTGCTCGGACCTCGGGCGGCAGGCCCATCCAGCCGGAGCGGGCCCCGAACAAGGTCGCGGCGACCACGTAATCGAGTTCAGTCAAGAGCGGCTGTCGAAGTTCCAGCAAGTCCTGGCATTCTTTGCGCAGGAAGAACAGGATCAGACCCCGCGAAAAGGGCCGCGTGTGACGGTTCAGCAACTCCGAGACGGTATCGCCGCCCAGACCCAGGACACCGCGCAGATCGCTCGCAAGACGCTCCAGGGCCGCCTGCCATTTGTCCTCCGTCAGGCGTTGCCCTTGCGATGTCAGGCAATCCAAGACCGTCTGGTGCAGATCGACCGTCATGGCGTCGGCGCCCAGCTCCTGATACGCCCTCGCCTTGGCAGTGACCAGGGCATGCAACGTCTCCAAGAGTAGCCGGCCCTGGAGGTCCTGACCCTCCGCCGGGCCGGCGAAGCAGGCCCAACGGCGCAGCACCACAAACAGCGGGTCCCGCTCGGCCGCGGGCCCGGTCGCGGCCTCCTGTTGCGGCTCGCCGCACCCGGAATCTGCAAGGATACGGCCAGCCTCGGCGAAGGGATCGCCGTTGTTGCCGAGTGCGAACAACAGACCCAGGGCGCCACCGACGGCCGCGACCCCATCCGTCGGTCGATCCCGGTTGGAGAGCGTCTCGGCCACTGGCGGCCAAGGGCAGGGCGACTTAGCGGCGAACAACTTGGGACTGACTTTTCGCTTGTAGGCTGCGAAGGGGACATTGGCGTAGTCCTGCGCCTCGTCCTCAACGGCCGCGCGATCCTCCTTGGAGGCAAAGTGGATCGACTGGATCCAGGTCGTCGGCAGCGGGGCCGGCACGAACAGGACCGATTCCGCACCGGTGAGCCCTTCTGGAAACTGGACGGGACGGACATCGCCATCGGGCCCCAGGGTCAAGACCGGACCCCTCAGCCGGCTGAGGTCAAGGGCCGCCATGATCCGCCGCAGATGGCTGCCCTCACTGACTGCCAGGGCCAGGACTGCCGCAGGGATGGTCTCTGCAAACAGTGGCAGCCAGCCGGGATAGACCGATAGCACGTCCGTGAAGTACTTCCGCCCGAAGCCCGCAGGCCCGGTCACCAGGCTGGCGGCGAGCATGAACATCAGGTTGAGCTGGTTGCTGGGCAGATACCAAACCAGACACGGCGCGGCGATCCGGTCGAGTGGGGGGGACGGCGGCCCTTGGTCGAAGAGATCGCGAGTAGGCTCGCTCATGGTCTACCCCAGCGGCGCAGGATGTCCGGCTCTTTGGTCAGCATCGCCTCCATCGAACAGGGCCGGTGGATCTCACGCAGCAGAATGACCTGCTTGCGGGCGCGTGAGACCATGACATAGAAGCGGCGTCTCAGGTCGTCCATTTGATGCTTATTCTCCGGGTTACAGCGGTAGCGGTGGATATCGGCCAGGAACACCCAATCGAACTCCAGGCCCTTGGCGGATTGGGCATTGATGACGAAGATACCCCCCTCACAGAAGCTCAGATCGCCCTGGTCCTCACCCGCGGCATAGGTGACGATGCGCGGGCGCCCATGGTCCAGCTCGGGCGCGACCGGATGACTGCGCAGCGCGCTGAGCCAGCGGTTGCGGGTGTCGTTGTCCGGGGTGATCAGACCCAAGAGCAGCGCCGGGTCCCGGTCGGCAGCCTTGAGTAGACGCCGGACAACCTCATCGAAGTCCCACTGACAGCCGGGACCATAGTCCACCAGTACCGGCGTCTTGGCGGATGCCTGCTCGGGGGGCAGTTGGGTACAGGGACTCGCCGGGTCGCCGACACAAAAGGACAGGGCCAGGCGGGCGACCGGGTAGGCATTGCGGTGGTTATAACGCAACTCGATCCGTTCCCGCGCGTCGATGTCCAGTGCGTCGGCGATCTCTGTGATCTTGCTGTGCTGGTCCGTGATCTGCTGGTTCTGGTCCGCCACCACGAAGAAGTGCTTGAAGTTCAGGTTGGCCAGTGAGTGATAGAAGTCGGGCGGCATGTCCTGGCCCTCGTCGATGATCAGAAAGGGAGGGGCGGCCGGCGGCAGTTCCGCCACGTTCCCGATGGCTTGGCCGATCACCTTCCAATCGAGCACCCAAGCCTGACTATTCACGATCGGACAGGGCTGTTGCAGGGCCGAACCGAAGGTTGCTTTGAACCACGTAATCCAGGTCTGGGCGTTCAGCGCCCCACCCATCAGTTCGCGGCTGGCCGCGATCAGAAGCTTGTTATAGGCCAGAAAGCAGTAGTCCTGAGACCCGGTCGCACGCTTGCCGTCGGCGCGATGGTGGCGACGCGCTCGCAGCAAAGCGATCACCGACTTGCCGGTGCCGGGACCGCCGACGATCAGATGGCAGCCCTCCTTGGGCAAGAGCCGCACCCGCTCCTGATCCTTGCTGAGATCCTCGATATTGGGCAGGACAAAGCGGCGGGCGGCCATGGCGGCGCTCAGGTGCGGCCGGCGGCGAAATCGAGCAGTGGCCGGACCTCGCCCCCGAGGTCGCCCCGCACGAAAGTCCGATCCAGCAGCGCATTGCCGAATTGGCAGCTCGGCTCTGGAACCAGTGCACAGGCATGGCAGGCCGCCAGGTTGAGCTGGTTCGGCCCCTGGCCCTCGTGCTCGGAGCACACCGGGTCCAGTGAGCACCAATCCGCATGTCGGAAGACACTGTCGAGCAGTTGCAGGAAGCGCGCGGGTTCCGCCAGTTCGGCCAGCCCGCCCAGGGACCCCACGATATCCGGGACCGCCACATAGACCAAGATGCCCGCCATCGGCGCGGCCCCCTCGGCGCAATAGATGCGCTCCCGGATCGAGGCGGCCGGGTATCCGGCCTGGGTCTCGAGTTGGCGGATCACCAGGTGCGCCAGGGTGTGCAGCAAGATGAAGCGCGGCGCGAGCGGCAGGATGGGGGCATCGGGGAAGTGCGTCCCGGTGCGCTCGAAGCGCCGACCCAGGGTCTTGGCGCGTTCCTTGAGCCCAGGCTGGCAAACCCAGCGCCGGAGCAGGGCCTCATCGAGAGTGAAGAAGATCCCCTCGCCATAGAGTTCGATGGCGGGCAGCCAGTCCAGGCTGCCGTCCAGGTCCGGCGGGATCAGGCTTGCCTTGGCTTCCGGGACAGCGCCGTCCTGGCCCGCGGTCGGTCGCAGCCCGTCGTCGACGTTCTGGTTGATGCGGCTGAAGCCGGCGAAGATGCGGACCTCGCGCAGCCGGGTCAAGGCTACCAGGCGGTCCACCGCGGCGAGGACGGCGCCCGCGGTGTCCCCGGCACCGGCGACCAGCGCCCGCCAGCCCTGGGTCCGATGGCGCGGGACAAAGTCCTCGCCATCGCCTAGGTTGGGGATCTCCTGTGTCAGCGCCCGGTATTCCTTCGCGAGCAGTTCGCCGGGAGTCACGGTTTGGCCGTAGAGCGGATAGCCCTGTTGGATCTCATCCCAGGCGGCCTTGAGTTCGCCGACCGGGCAGCCATACTGGCCGGCGAGGGTTCGCAGCGCGCCTCGGCGCGCCAGGTCGTTGCGGCTCCGGGCCAACTGATCCCGATGCGCCCGGTTAGAGTAGAGTCGGTCGAGCACACTGCCGCGTTGAACCCGGGACTCCGGGGGGATGACCAACGCGGAGCGGGTCCGCGGGTAGTAGAGACGGGGGTCGCTGACCTCCAGGATCAGGGCCGGCTGATTGGCTGCCGTTTGCGCAGCGGCGACATAGGGCTCCCAGGGTTGACGTTGGGGAGCACCGCCCAACCAGGGTTGTCGCGGATTGAATGGCGCCCGTGCCTGGCAACGGTTGCATTGGAATCGCCAGTGGAGTCCAGTGTTCAGATCACGCATCAATTTCAGATAGGGTGTCCCGCGATCTTCCCGACAGTCCTCCTGCATACCCCGCCGATCCTCTAGGTGCGCGAGTTGGTGCCAGGGAACCTCCGCAAGTCCGCCTTCAGGATGGGCAAGCACCCAGCCGACCTGTTGTAACCGCGGATGTCCATCGCATTGGCAGCGCGGTGGTCCTGCCGAAACCATCCTGGGCTGAGCGTCGCTGTCCCGCCAGGGTTGCCAATGCAGCAGGCCGCAGCGGGCGCAGTGCATCCAACCCGGAAAGCGCCGGGCCGGGATGCAGGTCCCATCTACGGCACCGTTGGGCAGTTCCCGCGCCAGCGGCGGCGCTCGCAGCTCCCGGTCGATCGCGAGCGTAGCGCGCAGTAGGTCCACATAGGGGATCAGATCCCCCGCGGGCATCTTGGCGCGGTCGGTCCAGTGCCGAATATCCATGACCACGAACAGGTCGCTGTCCGCCCGCACGATGGCGCCGACCCCGCTGTATCCCAGCAGGTGTGACCAGCGCGTAGGAATCAGCCGGCTCACAGGATCTTGACCAGGGCAGTGTTCTCGACGTTGCGCATACTGTTGAGTGTAGCCCAGAGAGCCGGGACCTTCGCCTCGTGACTGCGAATCAAACGCTGATCGCGTCGGTCCCCGTCGGCGCCATGATAGACGAGGCGCTCCGAACCCAGGGCACGCCGTGCCACGTCAGCCCACTGGGCGACCAGGGCATCGATGTGGTTGGCGGTGTCGGTGCCGCGCTCCTGGTCCGCCAGCCGACAGCGCAGCTTGAGCACCTCGATGAGGTGGGCGATGGCCGGGTCGGCCGGATCGAAGTCTCCCGCCGACTCATTCGCCACCAAGCGCGCCTGCGTATGGCGCACGGCGATGATCAGCGCGGCATGGAGTCCACGCAGCCGGGCTTGATACGTGTAGGGGGTGACGCTGGTCGGCTCGACATAGCGATAAAAGGACTCGTGGTAGGCCCGGAATGACTCATAGTGGGAGAGGCTGCGTGCCTGATCGCGGTAATAGTTGGCAACGACGATCCCGGGCACCTCGCCGCGCCCGATCCGGCTGCTCGCCTGAATGTATTCCGCCGTGGTCAAGGGTTGGCCGTTGACCACCATCACCGCCAACCGGGCGACATCGAGCCCCACCGAGACCATATTGGTGGCGAGCACCAGGTCCAGGCCCTGCGGATCGGTGCGCGGGCGCTTGAGGCGCTCGAAGGTCCGGGCGTTATCGTCAGCAGACATGTGGCTGGTGAGTTGGGTCAGCCGTTCAGCTATTTGCGCCCGGCGCTGCCACGGGTTCTCGGGTGCGTCCGCCGGGTCGGCGCCATCGCCCCCGACCTGGCGTCGCTGGTCACTGACCTCGGCCTGATACCGAGCCATGAAGGTCTCGATGTCCTGCAAGGCGTTACGGCTGATGCCGATCCCCTTGAGACTGCCGTGATAGACCAGGACCGTCCACCAGGCATCCAGCAGGGCGGCGGCATCGGCGCCCGCGTCGGCAAAGAGCACCTCCGGTGCGGCCAGCAAAGCCGCCGCCAGGGGCGCCAGGCAATGGCCGCGATCCCGTGCCGGGGCCAAATAGCCGAGGTACAGCCGCCCCGGCTTCTCACTCAAGGGGACCGTACGGGCGAAGTAGGAATCCTCGCAATCGAGCCCGGGCGGCGGAAAGACAGCGGTCGTGCGCCCGTAGAGCCGTTCGACCTGCTCAGAAGCCATACGGATTGTCGCGGTGGAAGCGATGTATTTGGGATGCACCCCGCGCAGCGTCAGCACGGTCTCTATCCCGGCCTCGTAGAGCCCGGCAACCGAGCCCAGGGCGCTGGCGATCAGGTGCAGTTCGTCCTGGATGATCAGTTCCGGCGGACGATTGCCTCCCCGCCCGAAGAAGGCGCCGGCCCGCTCCTCCCAGGCCAGGCGGGCGAACTTGTCGACGGTGGCCAGCAGCAGCGTCGGTGGGAATTCATAGAGGGCCGCATCGACCACGTTGCAGGGCAGTGTACCAGGGGCCTCGTGACCGAAGTCGCAGCCCGGGTTGGTGCAGTTGAAGCGGAAATGCTCTGCCCCGGCGTCATAATTCCTGTCCGCGGCGAAGGGCTGGTCGCACCACGGGCAGGTCTCCAGCACCAACAGACTCGGCGGGCGGGCGCCGTCTTCCACTGCCTGATCGCGGACCTCTTTGGCCTTCTTGAAGGTGTTGGGACTGGAGGCAGCGCCGACCCAGAGGCCCAAGGTGATGGCTTCCTTCCCCAACTCGGGTATATCGCGCCGCAGCAGTTCTAGGGCGCAGATCAGTCGGGCGGCACGGCGGAACTGATCCTTGGTCAGGAGTCTGAGCGTGTAGCGCATGAGGACCGTGGTCCCGCCTCCCGTGGTGCCAAACTTGAGTCGGCGCCAGCAGATCACGAAGGCCATCAGGCCCAGGTAGGCCTCGGTCTTGCCGCCGCCGGTGGGGAACCAGAGGAGGTCCAGGGTATCCCGGAAGTCGCTGTCCTCGTTGATCGCGGACTCGATCGTGAGCAGCAGGAAGGCGAGTTGGAAGGGCCGCCAGCGATGGTCCGGCCTGTTGGCGGCCTTGTCCGCCTGGGCCATCTGCGCCTCCATGGCGCGGTTCGCGAGCGCGAAGGCCCGCGCTGTCATGGGGTCGCGGCGCAGCAGGCGAATACCCTCGCCCATGCGTACCACGGCCGTTTCCATCCGCCCCTGAATGCGTTTCGCAGCGCCCTGCTCCGCCCCGGCCAGCCAGTCGACCCGGGCCGATGCCTCCCGCACCCAGGCAGCGTAGCCGGCCACGAAGCGATGCAGGGTCGCGCACCGCCCGGCGGGGTCGGCGTCGATCTCCGCCAGCCAGCGAATCCGCAGCACATCCCGGTCAGCGACCCCGACCTCGGCGGTGACCTGCCGGACCTCGGTGCTGACCTGCCGGACCTCGACCCGGGGCAGGAACTCGGTGCGCACGGCAACCACCCGTCCCTGCTCGATCCGCCAATCCGCCGCGGCCCCGTGACCGATGGCATAGACCTGATGATCGCGGTATTGGAGTTCCAACTCCTGCTCCTCGTCGCTCAGCAGGTCGTACTGGACCCCGGGATAGGGTCCGACCTTGCCCGCGTCGATGACGCATTCGAGCTCCGCGTCGAACAGCGCCTTCTCACTACGTTCCGCGGCCCCCTCCTGGGAATCGTTCGGGCACTGCAAGGCTTGGGTATTGCTGAGCGCAGCCGTTATCAGCCAACCTTCCTGCAGCGGACGCCAGAGCACGAACAACTCGCCGCGGCCCGTGAAAACGGGCTGGCGCCGGATCTCCGTCCCGCGGGCAGCGGGTGCGACGAGGTCGCGCGCCTCCACGTCTTGGGCGCCGAGCGGGATCCGCTGCCACTCCTGTTCGACGAACTGCCCCTGATCGTCACGTCTCTTATGCAGGGCGTAACAGAAGGCTCGCGGGATCAGCTGGAGCCGAATATCCTCGCCGCAGACGAAAAACGACAGACCCACCGAAGATGGTGGCACAAAGCGTCGCTTGGGTTGGGTCGCCGAACTGGCCGTGGGCTGTGCCCCGTCCTGGTCCCCCTGCAAATCGCTTGCGTCATCAAGGTCCTCGATCTCACCGGCGGCGGGATCGAGGCCGTCCTCGCCCTTGACGATCGGGAACAGGATGCCCGTCTGATAGCGCTCCAATGGCTTGATGCGATGGAGGTTCGCAGCATCGGGGGCGGAACCGGCATGCGTGCCTGGTCCAATCAGGCAACTGCGCAGCCAGCGATAGAGGTCTTCACGACGGGCGTTGTAGTCCATTCCGATTCCTGGTCAAACCGTAGACCTCCTTTGTACAAACAGTTGCTTTCCAACGCAAGCATGTGGACTCGGAATCGTCGTGGCGAATCGATCCAGATCGGCCAGCGCCGCCCGTTCGTCGAAGCGCCCCTGCCGCAGGAAGGTCGCCCCGTCGCGCACCGCACCGATCTTGTGCAAGGCCCCATTGGGGCCGGTCTCCAGGTCGAGCAGGAGGGCGCGGGACAGGAAGTCGTTGAGGCGCGGGTCCACGCCGTGATTATGCAAGAAAGGGCAGCGGTGCGCGTAGGCACCCGGCGTGCGGCTCGGATAGAATCCACCCCATGCTGCTTTCCGTCAAACACCGCTTCCTCTTCGTCCATATCGCCAAGACCGGCGGCACCAGCGTGCGCGCTGCCCTGGAGCGGCGGCGCTGGGCCGACCCCTGGTATTGGCCGATGTTCCTGTGCAGCCGCTTCAGTCACCTGAGCGGTCACCGTCTCGGCAGCAAGTTCCCGCGCCACGCCAAGGTCGTGGCCGCAAAGGAGATGCTGCCCAAGGAGTTCTTCGACGAACTCTTCAAGTTCGCCTTTGTGCGCAATCCCTGGGACCTGCAGGTCAGCTCATTTCACCACATCCGCCGGGAGCGGCCCCGGTTACTGGACGGGCACGAGGCCTTCGCGGACTTCCTGCGCTGGAAGCTGGACCCGCAACGCCCCTACCAGTATCACCTGGATACCTCCATCGAGTGGCAGAGCGATTATCTGATCGACCTTCACGGCAACCTGGCAGTCGACTTCATCGGCCGCTACGAGCACCTGCACGCCGATTTTGCGACCGCCTGCGCCCGCATCGGCATCCCTGCCCCCACCCTGCCCCACGCCCGCCAGGCGACCGACCGGTCCAACGACTACCGCGGCTACTACACCGACGAGACCGCAGACCTGATCGCCCGCCACTTCCAGCGCGATATCCAGATGCTCGGCTACACCTTCGACCCCCAGGACTGAACGCCAACCGCCAGTCCCCCCTTCATCCTTCATCCTTCATCCTTCATCCTTCATCCTTGCCAGTCAGTCCCGCGCCACCAGGTCCCGATAAGCATGCCAGGTACCGTGGCCGACCAGCGGCATGGCGATCAGCAGACCGATGAACCAGGTGAGGATGCCGAGTCCCACGAACAGCACGATGAGCGCCGCCCACAGGCCCATCGGCTGCCAGTTGCGCCGCACCGCCGCGACACTGGTGCGCATGGCGGTCATCACGTCCACCGCCGGACGGTCCATCAGCATGGGCACGGTCACCGCGCTGATGGCGAAGGTGAAGGCGGCAATCACGCCGCCGACCAGGACCCCAGCCAGGACAAAGGCATTGTTCTCCCCGGACAGAAAGACGACCGGGATAAAGCGCTCCCAGGTCGGCACCGGGCTGTCGAAGAACAGGGCGAAGACCAGGATCGCGGCGAGCATCCACACCAGCATCATAAACACCAGCACCAGGGCCATGGCCGCGAGTTGGACCGCGTTGCGCCGCCACGCCTCGCGCGCCTGGCAGAAATGCACCGGCGCGCCCGCCTCCAGATTCGCACTGATCTGGTAGAGCCCGATCCCGAGCATGGGCGCGACCAGGAAGAAGCCGGCGGCCAGCACCGGGACGATGAAGAACAGACCGTCGGCCAGCAGGCCCAGGGTCATGAGCAGGCTGACGGCGACGAAGACGGCCCCGTAGGTCAGGCTGAAGCCGGGGGCGCGGCGCAGGTCCGCCCAGCCCTTGCGGAGCCATTCCCAGGGTTGCTCCAAGGTGATCGCCTTGATGTTGACGTCGACGTCGACGCGCTCGCGCGGCGCCGCGTTGAGTTCAGACAGGGTGCCGATGGTGGCTTCGTTCATGGTCGGTCCTCCGGGTTTTTTCTATACTCAAGATTCATTGTGCGCCCGATGATACAAAAATCCAGGGCGCGGTGCGCTACCGCACGTCGCCCCGACTTAAAATCACCGGCCTGACCCAACCCCCACGCCCCGAAGGAGCCGCCATGTCGTCCCCCGCCATCCTGGAAGTCGCCGATCAGGTCTTCCGCATCGAAACCGGACTTTATCGCCACGGGCTCGCCGCCTGTTACCT
>Ga0247839_1008402_pt1 | contig 10865 bp, 5 predicted proteins | sample LaCruzMarch2015__6_FD_192405 | JGI IMG/M metagenome (GOLD analysis project Ga0247839, IMG submission 192405) | Freshwater microbial communities from meromictic Lake La Cruz, Castile-La Mancha, Spain - LaCruzMarch2015_16m | ecosystem: Environmental > Aquatic > Freshwater > Lake | place: Spain...
AGTTTTAGATTTTAAATTCAATCATTTTTTTAGAGTTTTCATTAATTTTAATACATTATTATTAAAATCATAAAGGAACAAAAACTCAACTCGTCTCTGTTCCCCCCACTCCAAATTCTCATTCATCGACATCGATTTTCAATTCCTCCAACCCAATCTCCTCTATACGTTGAAAGAGGACACGCACGAGGACACCGTTGAAGTGAATTTTGAAATCCTCAAACCCAACGCCGTGAAGCGAAGCGGAAAGGAGACTGCAAACCTCAACAGCGAAATCGTAGATGTTGTTCGTGTCAAATTCACCATCATCGAGGTCGATGTAGCGAGTTGGGAAACCTACACAATAATCGTCGTCTCTGCGATCGAAAACGGAGCGAATAGCGTATGCGGTGCGTTGCGAAAGTGATTGTTGGTTCATTTTTCGCGGTGGACGGACTACAAATTTCGTTGTAATCCGTGAAAGTTTTAGATTTTAAATTCAATCATTTTTTTAGAGTTTTGATTAATTTTAATACAAAAATTATGAAATCAATACATCAAATTTAATTATATTATTATATAATTTATAAGATATACAAATATTTCTTTTATTTGAAATGAATTTAAATGAATTTATATTATATTGAATATGTTCTCCATTTGATAAATCTAATAAAGATGGAATAATATTACTAATGATGACATCTAATTTCGAAAGATTAATATAATCATAGAAATATTGATGTTTATTAAAATAAGATTTTTTTAATATCAATCTAATAATATCATAAATTTCTACTGAAATATATTTAATATCTTGTTTAGACATTTATTTAAAATTCTCAATTAATACAAAATCATTTTTTTATTTATGATATAAATAGAAATGCAGACAACATTTTCACAAAGAAAATCACTATCCAAAGCAAAATTAAGAGGTATTGTTGAAGAATTATCTTCTTTTATTAGAAGAAAAAACTTATCATCATATAATTTAACTAGTGTTCGTGGTTTTGAATTTGCTGAACGAGATTTAAAAAAAGATATTAATGAAAATATAAGAATATTATTAACATATAGTAAATATTTAAAAGAACAAAATTTTGAGAAAGCAGATCATAATAGTTCAGAACAAGTTTTAGATATTGTTTTTAGTGAATATAGAGCACAAAATAATACACTTTTAGATGGTTTTTTGAAAAATATTCAAGAAGTATTAAATGATTATTCAAATATTCCTTTAATAATTCTTGAAAATATTGTATTTTTTTATTTGTTAAATGAATTTTTAAATTATTTAAATAAAATAAGTGAAACAAGTGAAATAAGATGTGTTGATATTTTAAAATTATTAAATTATATTAAAGATGTATATTATTCAAAATCATTAATAGAAACAAAAGAAGAATTAATAAGTAGAGATGATCAATATAAATTATATATTGATACTATTGATGAATCAATAAAACAAACTTTAATAGATTATTCATATGCTATATACACACAAACAAAATATATAATATCATTATTTTTAAGATTATGTTTAGAAAAAATAGTTATTTTATGTGATTTAAGAGCTCATCGAGAACCATCTTTATTTAAAAAACTTTTAAATCGTGTTAGTAGTAGAAATTCAGCACAAGTTGTTTCCATATCACAACACGTATCAATAGGAGGAGGAAAGAAGAATATTCTTTTAATAAATCTTTATTCAAAACCAGAGAAGTTTAAGAATTTGAAAGTTTTCAAAGAAATTTTCAAAAATAAATTGATTGTTAAGAATTGGAAAGATAAGAAAGGGATTATCAAAGAAATTAAATCAAAGAAGATAAATGGGATTATTTTATCTGGTTCAGATTTTAGAATTAAGAAAACGAATAAGGGGATTATTCCAGAAGAAGTATTTAAATCGAATATTCCAATTTTAGGATTATGTTATGGATTTCAATATTTAGTTTATTATTATTCATCATTAAAGAATATTAAATCATTTCCTTCAAATGAAAATAAGAAATATGATAAAACTTTTAAAATAGATAAACCTTTTAAAATTAAAAAAACAAAATATAGATTTAATCATCACGATTATATTAGCAAACTTCCTAAAAATTGGAAAATAGGTATTGAATATAAAAAGATGATTTATATGGGTTTTAATAATAAACATATTGGAATTCAATTTCATCCTGAAATTCATAAACAATCAACATATCTTTTTTATAATATGTGGTTAAATTTTATTCGCAAATATACCTCATAACTACATTCATAGTTTGCAATTCTTGTGTTAATAATTTGAAAGCATATGGAATTCTTACTTGAACTATATCATTTGAATTTTTACAATTATGACATTTATATATATTCTTTTCAATATTCACCGAAGCAATCATTCCACATTCTTTACATATAAACACACGATAATTATCAGCACAATCCAACATCTTTTCTTTCAAGAATAATGCGGAACCATGACCTATGAAACAATCTCTCTCCATTTCTCCTAATCGTAATCCACCACCTCTCGCACGCCCTTCGCTACATTGTCTGGTAAGCATTACAATTGGGCCATTACTACCTCTTGAATGAATTTTATCAGTAACCATATGTTTTAATCTTTGATAATAAGTTGGGCCAATAAATATCTCCGTCTTAATTTGTTCGCCTGTTCTTCCATTATACATAATCTCATTTCCATATTTCTCCAATCCATTATCTTCCAAATGTTTTGAAATATCATCTACCGAACATTTTGAGAATGGTGTAGCATCTCCATATGCTCCTATTTTACATCCAACCTTTCCCATAATACATTCCATTAATTGTGCCATCGTCATTCTTGAAGGAATGGCGTGAGGATTAATTATAATATCTGGAACAATTCCTTCTTTTGTGAAAGGCATATCCTTATGGTCGTAAATCATTCCTATTGAACCCTTTTGAGCCGCTTTACTGTTACAACTCCAAATAGGTTTTCCATTTCGTCTTACATAAACTATTCCATCGCCGTATTTTAGACTACAACAATATACTTCACCATTATAATCAACCCATTCATCTTGGAATTTGAATTCATTAAATTTAGGATGTTTTTCACTTACTTTATTTTTATTAACGATTGGTTCATTTTGATATTTAATAATAGTTAATACCCAATAATCCGCATTTGTATAACTTTCTTTATCAGTTTTATTTAATATTTCTAATGAAATGTTTCTAGTTCCTTTTGGAGTTTTAAGTAATTTATTACACGAATAACCAGCGTGAAGACATAATCGCTGATAATCATTTGCTAAATTAGTTGAAGAAGTATAATATCGCCAAGTTCCATTTTCCATTAAACCTCCATCACCAAGACACATAGAATATACTAAATCTTGTGATTGTTTTCTATTTAATAACCAAACCCATTCTTGAAGAGATTTGGTAATTGCTATATGTCCCATTCCAATAAAATTCGCCATTTGTGTATGATTTATAGTCCAACTAGTTCTTTCACCTTTACATAATGATTTAGAAATTCTAATTCCAGTTTTTTCTACAACTTTATCTAATGCTTCTTGAACTCTTGGTTTATTAGTTGAAATTGAATATTGATTAATAGTTCCTTCTGCTACATAAATTCCATAGATAGTAATCCAACTATCAATATCAATAATCATTTCATCTAATTCATTTGTTCCAGCAAATTTAATATGAGTAATTTGAGTTTTATCATCATTTAAGATAAGATAATCAGGAATTTTACCTGAATAATCAGGAGACCATTCATCAACATTCTTCTTCATTTTATATTTATTATGATAGATTTCATCTGCTCTTTTAATTTTAAATTCCTTATTAATATTATTTCCTCTATAAAGAATACGATGATTTGGAGTGACTAATAAATCAATATGATTATTTTTAACTTTATACATTTTACCTTCATAATTAAATTTATGTAATTCAATAGGATTTTGATAAATTAATTTATTATCAACGATAGATGCTACTTTATGATTAAGAGTTAAGTCAGCGACATTTACCCATCCTTCCGTTGTTAAATATTCGTGGTCTGGTGAATAACAAGCGAGTTTATCACCAATTTCTGGTTTTCTATTTTTCCTGATGCGAATTTTACAGAATTTATAACCTTCGCTATTCGTTCCAATATAATTCATATCAACATAACCATCATCATTCGCTTTCATAGAGATACTATTATCTTGATAAGTAGTTTTACCATTTGCTTTACGAGGCATAACTTTTCCAACTATAACATCTCCATTTTCTACATAAGTATTTTTGGAACAGAAACCATCCTCTTCTAATTTCTCATAAGATAAATTCTTAACATTACACATTTGTTTAGGATTAGTGAAGATTTCTTCTTCTCCTGAACTATGGTTCTTTGTGCATTGGTCTCTAATGATTTTATAATAAGTGCTTGTGAATAATCCTCTATCTAATGCCGATTTATTAATTATAATACTATCTTCTTGATTAAATCCTGAATGTGCCATAATTGCTACAATAGCATTAACGCCTGATGGTAATTCATTTGAATATGTATATTTAGATAATTTGGTAGAAACGATATGACGCTGTGGATAATTGATAATATTTCCCATAGTATCCGTTCTATTATTGAAATTACTCATATAAATTCCTAGTGCCTGTTTTCCCATAGCACAATTACTAACGGCGAAACCAGCACCACCGATGAAACTATGATAATCGGTATTTTCAATAGTTAAATCGCTAATATGATTATTGGTATTTAGAAATTTTGAAGAGAAAGGGATAAATATCATATTTCCTTTACATTCAACGATTTTGGAGAATTCTTCAAATGATAATTTCTTCATAACTTCATCATTTCTATAAGTTTCTAATAGATATTTAGAATATTCATATTTTATAGCATATAATTCAAGTTTCTTATGATTATAACGAACTCCAATTTGATTATAGAAGTCCGTTGGATTTGGTAATTGAAATTCGTCTAATAATTGATGAATAAATTTATTTTTAAGATAATTATTACTTAAATAACCGGCAAGATATTCTCTCTTAACTAATAAAGATGATTTCATAATCCATTCATCTAATTTGGCGATTATTTCATCCATAAACAAGCGAAATTTAATATCATATAAATTTTTAAATCCAATCATAATAGCATCATTATCATAACATTCTTCGTCTTCTTTGGAAGGGAAGACTAAATTATTTGATTGATAATAACCAACTAAACGAGCAATTACAGGCATATAATAATTATCATTTTTGAGATTATCTAAAATCTTAACAACTTCTTTGGGAGTATTATCAATATATTCAGGATGAATATGAATACCTAATTTCATCGTTTTATCAAGGTTCCTAACTTCCATCCAACCTTGATTGGTAATAAATTTATGGTCATAGGTTGCGGTAATACTTCTTCCAGAAATAATTTTAATATTATAAACTAATTTATTAGTAATTCTATTATAATGATGAACGACTTTGGAGATGGTTGTTTTCATATTAATAGGATTGAAACAAATAATTTCATCACCGATTTTAATATCACGAATGAATTTATAATTTCCATTACTTAAAAGGACTTTTTCTAATTCTCCTAGACATTGATAGCAATTTCGAGGAGATTGATTATGGTCGCTGAAAGGAATATTGACACCGAGAATGCCATTCATTAAACTTGGATGAATTTCACAATTAGTATATTTAATATATTTATTTTTTCCCAAATCTTTCCAATCCATAATAATCATAGAATTATTAACTTCATTACAATCGAGATATTCCATAAAACCTTCTTCTTCATCATTATTAGGAACGATGAAATTATCAAAGGTTTTATTTCTAATAAATTGTTTCCATTTCAAATTCTTTTCTCTTAAAATCTTATTAATTCTCAATTCACTTTCACCTGTTTTTTCATTATAATCAACAATTAAAATAGGTCTATACATACGACCTGCTTCGGTGCTGACGATAATACCTCTTTTCATAATATTCCAAACGACCGAAGTCATAGGATAGATAATACCACATCTTTTATAATGTTTGAGAATTTTATATAATTCCACAGGATTAGAATGGAAACCGATAATATCTCCGTTGATTTGAACGAAGACATTTGAAGGATTTCCTAAATCATTTAAATAAGAACTTGATTTTTCTTTATCAATATTATAACTATCATCATAAATATTTGTTCCCAAATCGATTAAAATCTGGCGAATATGAGTAGAATTCATAGCAATTGATACATTTGTGCTTAATGCCATATTTTTAACTAAACCAACGGAAGCACCTTCCGGAGTTTCCGCAGGACAAATCATATTAATTTGTGAATTATCTAATTTTCTTGGTTGAACGAGTTTTCCATTCTTCTCCATAGCAGTATTAATACGACGGAGATGAGATAAAGTCGAGGCATAAGACATTCTATTAAGGACTTGTGAAACACCTTGACGAATATTTTGAAAACTTCCAATACTTTTAATACCCCAATTTCCAGTAGATAAGGAATATTTTAACCAACTTTCTAATAGAGAATGTTTGAAATATCTATGAATATTTGTATCACTAATAATATCTGTTGTTAAAGATGAATGACTTGAACGCCATAAATTCATCTCTCTTTCAATCAACGCTTTAATCTCCTTTGTCATCTTTCCGTAACATTGACGAAAGAGATTACTCATAAGCACGCCAGGAGTGTCAATTCTTTTATTGATATAACTATCACGATTATCATAATCATCATATTTAAGATAAATTCTAATCATTTTATTAACCATAAAACCGAGATATAATGCTTTTCTTCTATAATTCTTACTTGTATGAGGTAAGAAATCATTTGTGATAGTATCTTTAAGAAATTTGATGGCGTTAGGTGAATTTTTATTAACACCATTCATATTTTTAAGGATATATTCTTCTGCTTGTTCTTGGGTGTGAATATCACAAGCATCTTCACAACATGCCATAAGTTGTGAAATAATTTTTTTATTATCTTCATTAGAAATATCATAAACGATATGTTCCAAGATTTCTTTATCACTTATAATACCTAATGCTCTAAACATAATGAAAACAGGGATTTCTGTTCGTAAGAAAGAAGTATTTAATTTGATGGTTCTTCCCATATGATTAGATTTTCCTGTCATATTTAAACTCGTGGTCTTGGGTGGAAGATAAGAAGCATCACTCATAGACCTAATTTCTGCATAAATTCCATCCGTGTTATTATTAGGACTGAAAATAAGAGTATCATTTTCATTAATTCTATCTTGCATTATTAGAACTTTTTCATTTCCATTAACGATGAAATAACCACCGAAATCATATCTACATTCATTATTATTTCCATCGGCGATTGCTGGAATTTGGTTTAAGATACAAGCATTCGACCGAACCATAATAGGAATTTTTCCAATAGCTACATTATTAACATATTTATCAATTTTAGAGATAATTCCATCTTCATTAATCATTTCAATAATGATATGAACTTTAACATATAAAGAACTAGAATAAGTTAAATTATTCATTCTTGCGATATGAGGTGTCATAATAGTTTGTGTGCCATCGCCTAATTGATAAGTAGGTTTTGTTAGGGATGGTTGAAGAACATTAATAGAAATCTTTTGAATATTACTATCAATTTCATTATTTTTATTATTTGTATTAATTTTGATGGGATTAAAACCTGCGATAATTTGAGGAAGAGTTGTATTTATAAATTTATTATAACTATCTATTTGATGTTTAATTAATGGATTGACTGCTTCGCTGGAATTCGTTTTTAGATAATAACTATCAAGAATATCCCAACAGAAGTCGTCTTTAAGCATATTATAATTTGTTTTTTAGATTTTATATCAATTTTAAATCATTTTTTTTATGAAAGGTATTTAAGGAAATAGAACCATTTTAATTGTGAGAATTGGATAGAATAATCGTCATTTTCGCCATTAATAAGTTGAAATAATTCTGGATGAGATAGATATAGACATATATATAAATTCTGGTCTTTACCTATGAATTTATTTTGATTTATGAAATTTTTCATAATTTCATTATAAAATAGGTCATTCATTTTTAATAATAAATCTTTTCTACCGATGAAGAAAGAACCACAAATAGCACCATTCCAATATCTATATTTATCATCATAAGGATTATTAAAATCTTCTTGATTGAATTCGCAATCTGCTTTAAATAGATAAATCTTATTTTCGGTAATTTTTGCGAGATTTGGGAAGTTTTTGAGATATAATTCTGGATATTTGCTATTACGAACACAACCAAAATCGCACCAAGCATAATGAGATGAGTTGAAGAAATTGAGATTAATTGCTTTTTTGATAAAATTGAGTTTTTCGTTCCAAATCATATATAAATCTAGATTATGATATGAACTTTCGTGGTCTCTTTCCAAATCTTTTTTAAGATAATCGATATAATTCATCATATAAAAATCTTGGATATTCATTTTAATAATTCTTGTTTTTTCTCTTAATTCATTAGGTCGTAATGAAATAATAAAATCATAATTATCTTCATCTGTGAAAATGACGAGATTTTTATTTAAAAATGGGAGAAGATTACTTCCCCAAAATTTATAAATATTTAAACTATTATATTTATTCTTTTTGAATGAAAAAAAAGCAGAAACAATAGTTATATCACTCATTTCTTATAAAAATAATTAATAAAATTCCTTAAATCCTAATTTTTAATGAGGAGGAGAAGAAGGTGGAAGTGGTGGAGGAAGTTGAGGAAGAGATTTAGGAGGTTGAGGAAGAGATTTAGGAGGTCGAGGAAGAGATTTAGGAGGTCGAGGAAGAGGTATAACAGGTTTGCTTACTCTTCCGCTTCTAGTTGTTATAGAAGGTTGTGGTTGTTGAAGAGGTGATGAAGATGATGATTTATTAGTTTTTCTTCCTCGTTTTTTAGAAGGTGATAAAGATGATGATTTTATAGTTTTTCTTTCTCGTTTTTTAAAAGATGGTATTAATTTATTTAAATCTGCTTTTAATTTACTATTCGCAAACATCAAGACATGTCTTACTAATCCATCTTTTATAGAACATAAATGAGAAAATAATTCATAATATCCTTGTCTAAATTCATCATCATCTTCTTTATATCCATTATAATCAGGTGTTAATAAACTTAATTCTTCATTATAAATATTTTTTCTAAAAAAAATCATATCTTCAATTGCTATTTTTAATTCAGGAAATCTCGATAAAATAAATTGAATATTTCTATCTTGAAAAATACTTATAATTCCAACTATATCTAAAATAGTGATTGTTTGTTTATTTTTAATTTTCATTAAAAAATCATTAAATAATTTGAAAATATCAGGTTCTATTATATCTCTATTTTTTTTTAATAATTCGATTACTTTATCTATATTAGGAATTTCTAATATACCTCTATTATCTTTATTAGGTATTGTTCTTTTTTCATATAATTCCTTAATTTTATTAAATCTTTGAATATCTTTTTTTACTTTTCCTGATGAAATTCGTGCAAGTGCTCTATCGTCCATATGATAAGTTTTATAAAAATCTTCTAATAAGAATTCTAAACTTGCGACAGGAATTCCATCAACTTCCGTAAAATACCAATCATAATAATTATCTTTATCTTGAAGAACAACATCAAGAAGAGAAATATCGTGTGATTTCTTTTTTCCAATAAGATTTCCATTATCATCATATTCACCAATAAAAGTTCTATAATCTATTGAATATAAATCAACAGGAAAATCAATTCTTTTTTTATTCTCTCTTGTGCGAAATTGTTGAAATTTTTTCTTATTAACATCATCTAAAAGAATATCAACGCCAAAAATACGATTATCACTTGTTCGAAATGTTAAAACTCTTGTTCCTTTATTAATTTTTCTTTTATCATATTTTAAAAGAGGTTGAAAAATAGTTTGAATATTTTGTTCTAAATAATTCCTCAATTTAACGATATGTTTAACAATAATACCGACGATTTCTGCTTTAATTTCTTCATCTGTTTTTCCTGTTTTTCTAATATTTCCAATATATAATTTAGTATCAATATCTTTGGTGAATGATATATCATTTTCATATCTTCTCATAGCATCACCACCAGCGATAAATAATTTAACATTAAATTCTCTTAAAAGTTCTTGATTAATTTCAAGAATAAATGAATTTATAGATGGTCTAAACATAGACATAAACCATTTATCAACAAAATCTTTAAAACTTTCGAAATGTGGACTTTTATATTTTTCAATAATTTCATTTATTTTATCAATAAAAAATGCATTATGACTTTTAAAATTTTCAAAATAATAATCATAAAGTCTCAATAATTTTATTAAAAAATCAGGAATATTTTGTTTATTTTTAAAAAATAATTGTTGGCGATATTTATCAACATTTAATCCAAATTCATCATCTATTACTGAAAGATTTAATAGACAATATGTAATCATTCCCATTTCATTTAATCTATTTAATTTTTGTCTATTTGATAATTTTAATTTATTATCTTCATAAGTTTTATTTTCACTTCTAATTAAATAATCAATTTTAAATTCATTCATTTTAAATTCTCTTTTTTCGTTTTGATGAAAATATTCAAAACGAAAATCTAAAATGATTTTACCATTAAAAACATCTTCTTTTAATTTCTCAAATAAACTTTCATCAATTCTAAATTCCTCTTGTCTTAATATTCCAATAGTATCTGCTAATTTTTTATATATTCCTTGTTGTTCTTTTCTTATTTTTTTTCTTGGTGGTTTTGCTCCTCCAACTAATTTCTTTTTAATGATTAAACGAATATTAAATGTAGGTTCTTTAAATAAAGTTTTAATGTCATAAATGAAA
>Ga0247839_1008408_pt1 | contig 10861 bp, 6 predicted proteins | sample LaCruzMarch2015__6_FD_192405 | JGI IMG/M metagenome (GOLD analysis project Ga0247839, IMG submission 192405) | Freshwater microbial communities from meromictic Lake La Cruz, Castile-La Mancha, Spain - LaCruzMarch2015_16m | ecosystem: Environmental > Aquatic > Freshwater > Lake | place: Spain...
CTTTCTCAGTGTCATGACCAACACTGGCTATTAATTCATGTATTTTTTCAATCGTAATTTTATCGGCCATGTACACCACTTCCATCACTTTTGTATCTATGTTCCATTCAGCCAATTTTACTCCTTTTACTTCTAAAGCTTCTTCTACTCTTTCTTTGCACTGCGTGCAATTGCCAAATACTTTAAACTTTACTGTAGTTGGTTTTTCTTTGTTGGTAAATGCCATTAAGCTAAACATAGCTAAGGCTATAATTATTATTTTTTTCATTTTATTATGGTTTTTTAAAATTTGGGTTTGTAATAAAATCATAGTCGGTTAGGGTTTTTAAAAATGCTATGATTTGTGTTTTTTCTAATTCATTTAGTCTTCCTTTTTCTGCTAAAGCAATGTTTACATCGGTAGTGCTAGTAACTACAAAACCGTTATTATAATGCTCTAAAACTTGTTCTAAGGTTTTAAATCTTCCATCGTGCATGTATGGAGCAGTAAGTTCTATATTTCTTAAAGTAGACGTTTTAAACTTTCCTGAATCGGCTTTATTTAAAGTTACTCTGTACCTGCCTAAGTCTTTAAAAACCGAATCTAATCCGTTGTTTCTAAACTCAAAATCGGTAAATGTGCTTCCAGTTACATGGCAATGAAAACAGTCGCCTTTTTTCTCATCGCTAAATAATTCTTTGCCTCTTAATTCATCAATCGATAATTCTACTTCACCTCTTACATATTTATCGTATTTACTATTTGATGAAATAATGGTTCTTTCAAATTGTGCTACAGCTTTCATTAACAACATAGAAGTAATACTATCTGTACCAAAAGCTCTTTTAAACAATCTAGGATATTCAGCATGTTTTTGGAGTTTATTTAAAACATTTTTAAGTGTTTCGTGCATCTCTACCGGATTTTGAATGGGGCCAATAACTTGATCTTCTAAAGTAACAGCTCCACCATCCCAAAAAAACTTTTTCTCCCAAGCTAAGTTCATGGTTGATGGTGCATTTCGAGTGCCTAACTCGCCTGTAATTCCTTTGCTAAATTGAGTATTGCTATCGGCAAATGCAAAATTTTGCCTATGGCAGCTAGCACACGATTGGGTATTATCTAACGATAAAAGAGGATCGTAAAACAATTTTCTTCCTAGCGCAATTCCTTCTACTGTCATGGGGTTATTGGCAGGAATTACAATAGCAGGAAAACCAATTGGTGTAACTAAAGTATAAGGTGTAGCGGGAGTATCTGTAGTTTGTGTTTTATCGGAAACTACTATTTCTTTGTCTTTTTGGCAAGCAATAACAAATGCTGCAAAAGCAATAAAAATAATAAATATATATTTTTTCATCTCCATTATTCTGCTTTACCAAAAATGAAAGATTTTTCAAGGTTTTTTCTCATATTTTGCATCCAAAAAGTGTCAACTGCTTCAGTTGATTGACGGTTATTGTCAATATTGAAATCAATGATATTTTGAGCGCTATAAACTTTATTCAAATCAAAATCAATCAATAATTTTGAAGTAATTCCATTCACATTTAACATGGGTAAATCTACTTCTACGTTACCTCTCGAAATATTCTGACCTAAATGTAATCGCAATGGTTTTACTTCATTGGCAGTATTTATATAATTTCCTTCATGCTTAAAAAATATGTATCCAGTATTCCAATCCCAAATCATTCCATGACTGGGATCTAAGTATCCGTCTTGCACGCCAGATGAATTTCTTATTGAATCAACACCAAGCATAAACTTCAATTTTTTGTATTTAGCATTTGGAATATTTTTTAAAATAAAAGTATTCTGAGCTGTTTCAAATACATCAATTAAATTATAGTTTTTAGCAAACCATTCGTTTTTGTTTTCGTCAACTAAAACAATGTTGGTTACATAATATTTTATTAAACCTATGGTGTATAAATTATTGGCTGCGTTCCTATAATTGGTATCAGTGCTACTAATGGTTTTGCCATTTACAGTGTTGTTAAATGTAATGGTTAAATTAGATGTTGCTACTGAATTTACAGTAGTTGGCGTTTCTTTTGAACACGATGCTAAAAGCATAATTGTTAATATAAACGCAAAAATATACGTTGTTTTCATTTGTAAATAAATTTAAATATTTGGCAATATTCTAAATTGCCAAAATTGTTAAAAATTGAAATATTGAAATTTACCGATTCATAATTCCATGAATTATTATCAGTTTTGGGTTTTATTGCAAAAAACTAATCAAGCAATAAAAGCAATGTTTTCAATTTTAAATTCGAAGAAAAATTGCACTCAGGTGCAATAAATTATAGGGGGGATTATGGTCAAAAATATAAAACGAGTTTGTTTTATAAGTATTGTTTAAAATAAATATGTTTTTATAAACCGAAACAAATAATAAGCTAAATTTTTGAGTAAAATTAAAGCTGATTTGTTTTGATAAATTAGCATTATTGTCGTTGGTTTTGCACTGAAATTCTAAATCGTTGCAGCACGAATTATCGGTCATTTTACCACATTCACAAGCATCTTCATCACTATGTTCAAAAAAACTGATACTGGTTATGTTACCTCCACAAAAATGAATACTAGCACTTACATGTGTGGTAAGTGTTAAGTAAAACAGTGCAAATAATATGTAGGATATTTTTTTCAATTGTTATGCAAACATAAACAAAAAAACACAACTGCAAATCTTATATTCTATCAACTTACTATTATTTCAAAAACACAATTTCTGTAAACTAAACCAAATTGTTTCTTGTTTTAAAATGCTGCTGAAATAATAAACACTCAAAATTGCTTCCCAACAACGTTGGGAAGGAAATTGACAAGTAAAATTCATTCCCTAGACGCTAGGGAACATAATCGACTTGTGAAATTCCTTTCCTAGACGCTAGGGAACATAATCGACAAGTAAAATTCCTTTCCTAGACGCTAGGGAACATAATCGACAAGTGAAATTGCTTCCCTAGACGCTAGGGAACATAATCGACATGTGAAATTGCTTCCCTAGACGCTAGGGAACAAAATCGACATGTGAAATTCCTTCCCTAGACGCTAGGGAACATAATCGACAAGTAAAATTCCTTCCCTAGACGTTAGGGAACATAATCGACATGTGAAATTGCTTCCCTAGACGCTAGGGAACATAATCGACATGTGAAATTCCTTCCCTAGACGCTAGGGAACCAAAAATATAAAAGTAAAACACCTGACAGGTTTTAAAAACCTGTCAGGTGTAATATAGTTGGTTAATTTAATGAAGTGAAAAAATAAAGGTGATGCTTACAGCATGACCTAGTTTGGTTTTTCTCGCTTATTGTTCAATATGTTTCGTCCCGATGAATCGGGATCGTAATTCGTAATTTGTAATTCGTAATTTGTAATTCGTAATTTGTAATTCGTAATTCGTAATTCGTAATTCGTAATTCGTAATTCGTAATTCCTAATTCCTAATTCCTAATTCTCCACCAACACATCGTATTTATAACCAGAGCCAAAGTCTTTGTTCAAAGAAACAATTCCTTCTAAAGTTACCACATCGCCAATTTTTGCTGTTTGAAGAGAAGTTACAGTTAAATCGAAACTTCCCTTATATGAAGTTCCATCTTGAATATGAATCCAATTTCTGCCCATAATATCGGCACTAAACTTAACAACTTTGCCTTTTACCAACACTTTTTTACCCGCTAGCGATTCTTTTTTAGCAAACAAATCGGCTATTGTCAAACCATTTTTAGCAGGAGCTATTTTGGTATCAATTTTTTCAGGTGTATTTGCCGCTGTTCCTTTATGAGGAGCATTTGCTGGCAATGAAGTACTACTTGCATTCATGGCCTTTTCGGTAGTAACACCTGGTACAAAATACACTTTTTCAAAAGTTCTTTTCAATTCTTTGCTTTCAAAATTGGTCATTAACATTTCGTTGGCATAGTAATAAGTTTCGCCTACTTTTATATTTGTTTGAGGGCAAGCAATCCAATTTTCTACCCCATTTTCGTTCAATTTAATGTAAGTGTATTTAGTAGTATTTATTTTTTCTAAAGCCACTCCACCATGAGAATGATCATTGGCAGGTGCAGGAATATTCTCTTGAGGCATTTGAGGTTGTCCATTAATTTGTTGAACTGGCTGCGGGTTACCTTGTTCTACTGGTTGTGGATTTGAATTATCGCCATTTGATTTAACAGGAGGTTCGGTATAAACACCTTGAATAAAATATACTTTTTCAAACGTTCTCGATAATTCTTTGCTCACAAAATTATTCATGATCATTTCGTTTGCGTAATAGTAAGTCTCCCCTATTTTTACTTCGGCTAAAGGAAAAGCCAACCAATTTTCTACACCATTTTCGTTTACCAAAAGGTAAGTATATTGAGTAGTATTTATTTTTTCTAAAGCTATTCCTTTATGAACTCCAGGATCTAAAGTAGCAGCATTGTTATTTTGTTGGCATCCAAAAGCCATGGCTATCATACCAATTATTACAAGTATTTTTTTCATTTTTTTATTTTTTTTAAACTAATTATTCTGAATCGTTATCTTTTTTAGTGGCAAATTTTTTATCTTTATTTCCAGCAACAAATATAAGTGTAAATACAGCAAGTATAAGCACCCAAGCCCAAATTGGAAACAATGGAGTTTCACCACTTCCATAGCTGTGCATTCCTTTTGAAAGGTAATAATTTACCCCAACAAATGTCATGAGTACACTGCTAAAACCTAACACAGTTCCTACCGTAAAAAAGTAGTCGCCTCTTAATTTATGAACTAACCTTAAATGAACTACAATAGAATAAACCATGGTAATAATTAAAGCCCAAGTTTCTTTGGCATCCCATCCCCAATATCTTCCCCACGATTCGTTGGCCCAAATTCCACCTAAAAATGTTCCAATGGTTGCTAACATCAATCCAATGGTAACATTCATTTCGTTAATATTTGTCAATTCTTTTATTAGTAAATTGAATCTTACATGGTTTTTGTGGTTTTTAAATAAAAACAATGAAAGTGTAAAAATTCCTAGTATAAATGCCAAACCTAAAAAGCCATAACTAATTGTTAAAGTAGCCACATGTATTACCAACCAATACGATTTTAAAACTGGTTGTAAGTTGGTAATTTGCGGATCGTAACTACTGTGGCTGGCTGTCATTAAAGTGAAAAACGCTAATAAAGCTGTAGCTGCTAAAGGAATTTTTGAATATTTTATAAAGGTAAATCCTGCTAATATTCCAGCCCAACCAACTAATAACAATGCTTCGTAGCCATTACTCCAAGGCGCATGGCCCGATAAATACCAACGCAAAATCATTCCATAAGTATGGTAAAGAAATGCTGCGCCTAATAACACCAAAAAGAAGTTTAATGAACCTGAAACTATTTTGTTTCTTTTTTCCATAAAATTCTCAACATAAGCTAATATCAAAAGTATGATAGCAAGCAAACCATAAATATTTTTTAGCGTAACAAAAATGTTGGCTTTGTTATAATAAATTTCAAACTCCACTTGATCTTTCGATGGAATTAAATTAGCAATTGCGCTGTGGCGTTGAATGTTTTCAATATAAACCAAAACCTTATTGGCTATGGTATAATCGCCTGATGAAGTAGCGTTATAAACAGATCCTAAATAAGCTCCCATAATATTGTTATAGTTTAATTGATGAATTTTTAGTTCACTGGCAAAATTCAATTTGTCTTCAATTAAAATTTGTGCTTGTGGGTTTTCCCAACTAATCCAAACGGTGCTATTGGCAACAGGTTCAGGGAATATTTTAAGCATGGTACCTTGCGAAAGCATCATAAAAATTTCGAGACGTTCGCTTATTTTTATCACTTCTTTGTCAAACGGATTTTGATCTTGTGGTTTTTTTATAAATGCATCTTCAGTTTGTTGTTTCAATTTAGGAACTCCATTTTTATCAACCAAATCAGTAAAAGCAGCATATTTACCTTGAATACCTAAAAACTTAGATACAGATTCTTCTTTTACATAAATAACTTTTTGTGTTTTCCAGAACTGAGGATTAATAATCATGTCCAAAAATACCTGCATGGCATCCATTTCACCTTTGCCTTCAAAATTGAATTTATCTTTTTTCGCAATTTTGTGTATTGCATCAAAAGCCATGGTATGAACTGGTTCCGACCTTCCGTCAAAAGTTTGAGAAATTAAATGTCCCAATTTTTCAGCATGTATTTTATCTACTGGTTTTAAAACTAACTCTTGCGAATTAACAGTTCCGCATAAGCCAATTACAAATAAAATAGTTACAACTTTGTTCATTCTCATTTTTCTTATTTCGCGAATACTTCTGCTTAAAATTTGAAACCTAGAATTTTTGCTAAATAAAGTCCATATAAAACCTAAAGCCAATAAAAAATATCCAATATAAGAAATCCAAGTTCCCCAAAAATCGTGGTTTACCGAAAGCACTGTTCCTTTTTCGTCTCTATCGTACGATGATTGAAAAAAACGATAACCGTCATGGTCTAAAATATGGTTCATATAAATTCTGTAATTAAAAGGGCTGCCTTGTCTTGCATCATTTACAGTTACTTCACTAGCATACGATGATGGATTACTTGAACCTGGATATCTTTCTAAAATAAAATCATTTAATTTAACCGAAAATGGCAGCTTAACTTCCTTTTCGCCATAACCAAGTAGCAATGAAATTCCATTTAATCGAGCATTTTGAAATTCAGCAATTCCATCTTTATTTATAATAATTGGTACTTCAGTATCTTTGTTTTTAAAATTTACATTTACCAATAATGCCGAAATTGAATTTGCAGTAGGAGCGCCACTTACAATTTGTTGTTTAGCTTTTTTGAATCCACCATGGAAAATAAATTTAAACGAATTGTCCATTACACTAAATTGAACTGCAGGGGTTATTTCAACATTGGTATTTAATGGCAATTCACCTTCAACCATTTCGGGCATTGTTACTGTTTTTAAAGGAACAGTAGCATTGATATAATATTTTCCACTTACTTCTAAAATTTTTATATCAGCAATTGCCAATACATTGTTATACGACATAATATAACTAGTAGTTCCCGTTACTTCTTTGTCGGCAATGAAAATATCTGCTTCTTTACCATTATCAAAAACATTGAATTTAACAGCATCTATTCCACCTTCTACGTTTTCAACTAAACCTAAAACTGGATTTGAAATAAATTTTTTATAACTTATTTTCAAATCACCATCTTCAGCTGTTGATATAGTTTTAGAAAAACCTAAATCAGCTGTATCTTTTATTTCCAAAGGAATTTCAACACGTTTTTCATTGCCTTTGTCAATAGCTACAATTTTCAACACATTTTTAGGCATTACAATCGTATTCGATGAACCTCCTTCATAAATATGCATCAAACCTTCATATCCAAAATACCTGGTAACACCCGCACCAATTATCATTATAATAAAAGCAAGATGAAATAATAAACCTGAAATTTTCTTTTTCGACAATAAATTATAACGTTGAATATTACCAATAAAATTGATGGCTAACAATACCATAATGGCTTCAAACCAAAGTGCTGCATAAATATATTTATAGGCAGTTTCTGTATCGTATTTATCTTCTACAAAAGTGGCAGTAGCCATGGCAATAGCCATTAAAAGTAATAACCATAAGGTTGCTTTTGGCGAATAAATGATATTCAGTAATTTTTTCATATACTATTTTTTAAAATAAGGGCTAATATTGTTTAACAAAAAAACAAATTTTGAGCAAGTTTTTGTTTTTAAAGACAGGTCAAAATTAGTGAACTAGTAAATTCAAAAACCTGACCTTTGTCTTGTTTTTATAAAAAAATTCTTTTGTTTTTATACAGCTATTGCACATGTTTATAAAATAAAAAAAGGCTGCAATAATAATATTGCAGCCCATTTTTACACAAAAAAACTAATTATAATTTATGGAATCGGATTAGCTCTCAAATACCAAATTGCGTTTCTTAACAATGCATTTGTGTATTGAGTATTATGAATTCCACCACTATACTCTTTAATAGCAACTGTAAATGCTTGCATAGCTCCAAACTGACCATTGGTTAAAGTTGGGAATTTAACTAAACCACCTGCAGGGTTTAAGTTATTTACTGCAAACTGGCCAGGTGCTGTTCCAATATTAATTCCACCGCTAAAATGTTGGGTTGTAAATTTATACCAAAGATTAGCTCTAGTTATTCCGTCAGCTGCAAAAGCTGTATCAATTTTCATCAAGTTTTTGCCTTTAGACACTAATAAAGTTGCTAATGTATCTAAGTTTGCTTTTTGAGCACTAAATGCACTAGTTACTTTTGCACTTGCTGCTGTAAGTGGTGAAGAACTATGACAACCTGTAACGTTACAACCTTTGTAGTTTCCTACTGCTTTAAATGTATGCGCTCCAACTGGTTCGCCATTTACTACACTTGGACTAGCCATGTGGCAACTAACGCAAGATGCTAAAATAGTGTGTGCTGAATTGGTATATGGTGTAGGTCCTGGTATTTCAATTGGACCAAAGCCTGTTCCTGCTAAAACGTTTCCTGGCCAACCATAATGTCCAATACTTCTTTCGTTAAGTGAAACTTTATTTCCACCTGCTGCTGAAGTTTTTGTACTATCGTAGAATATTCCTGATACATCGTTAGATAATGCTGGATAATCAATAGAAGAACCGTTACCGGCAGTAGTATTTTGAGTAATAGCACGTGCTTGGTGACAATTTACGCATAAATTACTTTTGCTCTTATCTTGTTTAAAATCAAAATACTTTTCTTTACCTGGCATTGCATAATACAATAATCTAACTGAATCTTTAGTAACTAAAGCCATTGAATCATTAGGATTTCCTTTATGGCATGAAAAACAACCAATATGACCTGGTAAACCACTCATATTTGATGAATTAGCTGCATCAACACTGAAAGAGAAAGCAAATGTTCCTGGAGCTGTTCCAGCTACAAAAGTAGGTTGTAATTTATTTTTTATTCTATAATCAAAACCTTGTGAAGCATGACAAGCTGCGCAAGAAGGATTTGTTCCTTCGCCCATTGCAGTTTCGCCTTCAGCATGTAATGAATATTTATATGATTCAGCTGCAATGTCTTTTTTCTCTGCTAAAGAACCTTTATAACTAGTTGGACCAGTTGAATATTTATCGTGTGCGTGACATTCCATACAATTACCAGCAGTTTTTTCAGCTGTTCCTGAATTTAAAGCAAATAATGCATATGGAACACTTAAAAACTGAGTAGTACTAGAAATACTATAAGTAGTTCCACCTGTAGGATCAGTTTCAGTTTTGATAAAGAATGGACCTGCGCCCCAATTAATAGTTGACATGTTACCACTAACTGCAGTTCCACCACCTATTTCAATAGAAGCTAAACCGTTTGCGTTTGTAGTAGTAGTTTGAGTTTCTACATATACTGCAGTACCAGTAGCAGAACCTTGTAAAATACTAATTTTCATTCCTATTGGAGCATTAACTACCAATGCAAATGCGCTGTTACGAACTACAGCTTGATAACTCATTTTATGAGGCGATTGCGCCCATAAAGTGTTAAAAGAAAATAGCAATAAAGCTATTATACCTATTTTATTTAAATTTTTCATAATTAGTTGAATTTAGTAATTTTAAAAGTTTTTATTGTTTTGTTTCCTTCATTTACTTTAAGAATGTAATAAGCAGTTGCTAAGTGTGCTGATTCAATTTGTGTTTCTTCTGTTTCAATTTTTTTTGTAGCGATTAATCTTCCTTGTGAATCGTAAAATTCGTAAGAGAAATTTTCTAGTTTTTTGTTTTCAATTCTAAGTGTAAAGTTTTCAGTAGTAGGGTTAGGAAAAACTGCTGCAGCTAAACTTACCCATTTTGGTGCTGCTTCAATTGAAGTTACAACCTGAATTTCGTAAGGTTGCTGTAGTCCTTGAACTAACTTGTGCGAGGTTCCCGAAGGAGCAGAGTAGAAAATTTGGCCGATACTAAAACTAGCGGTACCGCCTGATCCGCTTGCGTTTCCACCAGCAGCAGGATTTCCCTGTTGGGCGAAAAGAGTTGTTGACCCTAAGCCTAGAATGCAACAACAACTAAAAATTATTTTTTTCATATTTTAAAAAATCAAATTATCACTTTTGAATACATCCTAACTATAACTTATATTCAAATATGAATTGTAATATTTTCATCACAAAATTCACTTAAATAGGTATTCTATAAAATGACCCTAGCATGAATAAATATTGCTTTTAATCATATATTACAGCGTATTTATAGTACGTTTTTAGTAGTGTTTACTTATAACTTATAGCAAATCATATATTTGTAATACAATGCGTTTTTGTGATAATATAAATTGACCTAACTGTACGTTTGTAAAGTTTTTATATAACTTTTTTGAACCACATAGGAACAGAGTAAACATAGTTTGACAACTGTGATTTTATCTTAAAAACTGAGTAGTTATTGTTTGAATTTTGAACCACATAGAAACAGAGAAAACATAGTTTGACAACTGTGTTTTTATCTTAAAATCTGAGTAGTTATTGTTTGAATTTTGAACCACATAGAAGCAGAGAAAACAAAGTTTGATAGCTGTGTTTTTATGTTAAAATTAGAGTTGGTTTTATTTGTATTTTGAACCACATAGAAACAGAGTTTGTAAAAACGAACTAAAGGAGCGGGAACGTCATCCTGATTCCGCCAAAGCGGAAGAAGGAACTATATAGGCAAATCAAAAAAATGAACCACATAGTAATCTGAAGTTTTTCAAACTCCAACCTCAAGAAAGATAACTTTGTAAAATGCAACGCACAAGAAACCTTAATGTAATTGGAGCAAAGACTCCTTCACATAGTCTGGTTCGAGA
>Ga0247839_1008413_pt1 | contig 10855 bp, 10 predicted proteins | sample LaCruzMarch2015__6_FD_192405 | JGI IMG/M metagenome (GOLD analysis project Ga0247839, IMG submission 192405) | Freshwater microbial communities from meromictic Lake La Cruz, Castile-La Mancha, Spain - LaCruzMarch2015_16m | ecosystem: Environmental > Aquatic > Freshwater > Lake | place: Spain...
ATGCCAATAGCTGAACGCCATTGCCTATCTTGTTTTAAGTCAGAAGTGGTAATTTTCAATTGGGTGTGTTTTATAGGTAAGTTAATTTTGGTGTATTTTTAAAAATAAGATTCGTTAATTCAACTCTTTTAAATTTTTGCTTGAAATGGATTTTAGTATTCCGAAAACAAAAGAAGAACAAACCAAAATAGCCAAAATCCTCTCCGACATGGGCGCAGAAATAACCGCCCTAGAAACCAAACTCACCAAAATAAAAGCCATCAAACTGGGCATGATGCAGGAATTACTCACAGGCAAAACCCGCCTAATCAATCCCACACATTGAGGAAAACAACCATGAACGAAGCAACCATAAGCTATCTGGAAGAACACATCCCCGAATTGGCCGATGCCGCCACTAAACAAGCTTATTGGCAAACATTGGCTTCGGGTGACAGTGTGGTAGAACTGGAAAACAATCAACTTGTGGAAGTATTCCCTGACGGTTCGCGTAACGTCATCAAAACCATGCCACCCGCTGTGTCTGTGATGCGCGGGCAAAAAATGAGGCTAAAGTGAAAACCCACCAAGCCCGCTTGCGCTTGTTTGCAGGCCCTAACGGTTCAGGCAAAAGCACGATAAAGTCAGTGATTCGCCCTGAATTACTAGGTGTTTACATAAACCCTGATGAGATAGAAGCTGAAATTAAACGCTTCGACTTTCTGGATTTAGCCCCGTTTGGCATAAAAACACAAGGCGTAGCGATACTGGATTTTTTTCGCCAGTCCACTTTGCTGGAAAGGGCGCAGTTACTCGATGAAGTCGAAGCACTGCGCTTTAATGACGATAAACTCAGTTTTTATGCCGTTGAGGTCAATTCTTACTTTGCCTCCGTTGCCGCTGATTTTATCCGCCGTCAATTACTGGCGACCCAAACATCTTTTTCTTTTGAATCGGTCATGTCATCCCCTGACAAGGTTGAACTGTTGAAACAAGCCCAAGCGGTGGGAATGCGGACTTATTTGTATTTTATTGCCACAGAAGACCCTGCCATTAATATTGCCAGAGTCAGGCATCGGGTAAATATGGGCGGTCATCCTGTTTCTGAAGAAAAAATTATCAGCCGCTATTATCGAACCTTGGATTTATTAATTGAGGCGGTGAAATATAGCCATCGCGCTTATATTTTTGATAACTCAGGTCATCAAGCTGTTTGGCTGGCAGAAATTACTGACGGACAAATCTTGGAAACAAAAACCGATGCCATTCCCCATTGGTTTAAAACGGCATTGTGGGATAAATTTCAATGAGACTCATTGAACAGCCCATTTGCTACATTATCGCAGGCGCATCATGCAAACCTCAGAGCAAATAATAAAAGCCGCTACAACTGCCTTACAACAAGCCGTTGCCCAAGCAATGGGTAAAAAAAGAAACTCGGTAAATTTGCAGTTATCAACCCCGATAACTAACGGTATGCAATACCTGCGGGTGAATTGCCGGATCATTTCAAAGCGGTTTCTGATTACGGATAAAGCATTATGGCTGATATAGGACAAGCTGAACGCAACACCCAAAACCGCGTTATTCATCTGTTTACTGAGCAATTAGGCTATACCTATTTAGGTAACTGGGAAGAACGGGACAATAACAGCAATATTGAAGAAGCCCAGTTACGCCAGTATTTGCATGGTACTGGCAAATACAGCGAAGACATCATCAGTAAGGCCATTAAGGCGTTGCAGAAAGAAGCCCGCATTAATAGCCATGACGATCTTTATACCGCCAATAAAGAAGTTTATGCGATGCTGCGTTATGGCACAGCCAAAAAAGCCGAAGCCCATAACAAACCGGAAACCGTGCAGTTTATTGATTGGGAGCAACCACTTAATAATCATTTTGCCTTGGCTGAAGAAGTCTCCATTAAAGGTGCAAAAGAACGCCGTCCTGATGTTGTTTTGTATATCAACGGCATTGCTATTGCGGTGTTGGAATTAAAAAAAGCTAGTGTGTCGGTCAGCGAGGGCATCAGGCAAAACCTCAGCAATCAATTGCATCTGTTCAATAAGCCGTTTTTTACCACCATTCAATGTGTCTTGGCAGGCAACGATAGCAACGGACTGCATTACGGGACAACGAAAACCGAAGAGAAATTTTTTCTAACGTGGAAAGAAGACCATGCGGTTTATGACCCTAATGAGTTGCTATTAGATAAACACCTGCTGCAATTTTGCGATAAAACCCGCTTGCTGAATATATTGCACAACTTTGTTATTTTTGATTTTGGTACAAAAAAATTGTGTCGGCCTAACCAGTTTTTTGGGGTTATAGAAGCGCAAAAACACATCTCAAAAAAACAAGGCGGCATTATTTGGCACACCCAAGGCAGCGGGAAAAGCTTAACGATGGTGTGGTTGGCTAAATGGCTATTAGAAAACAAGCCGATGGGTGCTAATCAGCGCGTGCTGATTGTGACAGACCGCACGGAATTGGACGAACAAATAGAAGGGGTATTTTTAGGCGTAGGTGAAACCATTGTCAGAACCACCAGTGGCAGGGATTTAGGCGCGAAGTTAAGCCAAACCACGCCGCGCTTACTGTGCAGTTTAATTCATAAATTTGGCAGTAAAGAAGAGGATGCCAACGAATTCATTGCCCAATTATCACTGGCAAAAAATGGTAAACCGCAGGGCGACTTTATCGTATTTATTGATGAGTGCCATCGTACCCAAAGCGGTGACTTACACAATGCCATGAAAAAATTATTGCCCAGCAATACCTTATTTATCGGCTTTACAGGCACACCGTTACTGAAAAAAGATAAGAAGAAAAGCTTGGAAGTGTTTGGCAGCTATATACACACCTACAAATTCGATGAAGCGGTTAAAGATGGAGTGGTCTTGGATTTACTCTATGAAGCGCGGGATGTTGACCAACACGTTTTAGACCAAAAAGGCATTGATGAATGGTTTGAAATAGTCACCCAAGGCATAAATGACTTACCCAAAGCCGAACTTAAACAAAAATGGGGAACGATGCAAAAGGTATTGAGTACCAAAAGCCGTTTGGAGCGTATTGTATTTGATATTAAGAAGGATTTTCTTACCAAGCCACGGATAAAAAGCGGAAGGGGCAATGCCTTATTGGTTGCCAGAAGCATTTATGAAGCGTGCCGCTATTATGAAATCTTCCAAAATTTTGGTTTTAAGAAATGCGCCATCATCACCAGTTTTGAACCCAACGAAAACACCATCAAATTGGAAGAAACGGGCAACGGTGAAACTCAAAAAATGGAGCAATTTGAGATTTATCAAAAAATGCTCAAAGATTACGGATTTAAAGATACGGAGAGTTTTGAGAAGTTTGCCAAAGACAAATTCAAAAAAGAACCTGCCACTATGCAATTGTTAATTGTGGTGGAATTGAGCGTTTGCCGTCAGAATATGAAGTCGCTGACCCTAACGACGCGTTTCTTTTGGCTTTAGCGGATAAATCCCAAGCCCATTATTTGGTCACGGGAGATAAGCGGGCAGGTATTTTATCGTTGCTGGTGATAGGTCAAACCCAGATTGTCACGGCTTCGGTCTTTTGCGATAAGGTGCTTTGACTAATTTCCCAAGCTAGGAAGTGTCCAATAACCTCAAAGACAAGCTGAGTGGATCGGGAATTTTTGTACACCCCTCCCAAACGACTCAACCATGCCTAAAATAGAGCAAAACGTTACGGAACGGGTTGCAAACCCGTTCCAGCTTCTGGATATTTCTTTTTGCGAAAACCACATGGAACACGGGTGATGTTGTATTTTAAAAATCAGAAAATAGGCATCATACAAAACCTACTCCCTAACCACATCCCAAAGCCGTTGTAATGGCAACTAAACGCTACAGCAAAATAACGCTCCGTGCAGTCCTAGGATTGCTTGCGCTGGTCGCGTTAAAAACAGCGTGGGATGTTGAAACACCTAGTTTATCGTTGCGTACCGCCCATTCCGGTATGCAGCGTTTTCAGGTACTGGATCGCCAAGGCAAACCGCTGGGCATTTCATACCAAAACCGTTTCAACACGATGGCTATCGTGCCTTTACATGCGATACCTGAATTATTAAGACGGGCGTTCGTCACCTCGGAAGATAGGCAGTTTTTCGAGCATCACGGGGTCAATTGGACGGCACGGGGCAGTGCCTTATGGCAAAACCTTCGTGCAGGTAAAGCCGTGCGCGGGGCCAGCACGATTACCGAACAAGTTGTCCGCATTATCCATCCACGCCCACGGACACTCTGGTCGCGTTGGCTGGAAGGCTTCGAGGCGGCCTTGCTTGAAAACCATGCCAGCAAAGGCGAACTGCTGGAGTTTTACCTTAATCAAGTGCCGTATGCCGCCAATCGCCTAGGTGTTGCCCAAGCCGCCCGGTATTATTTCAATCGTGATCTGGGCACATTAACCCATAAAGAAATGCTGGCCTTGGCTGTGTTACCGCGTGCGCCTTCAGCACTTGATCTCTATAAAAATCCTGACACCATTGAACCTGCCATCGCCAGATTAGCGCAGGCGATGGTTGATCGGGGTGAATTATCGGTTCAGGAACAGCAACAACTGGCCGCGCAAAAAATAAACCTAGAACCACCCTTACCGCCGCTAAACGCCAGCCATTTCATCAACACCATCCGCGAAACCATTCCGTACCATGTCAGTGACAACGGGGTGCTGCTGACCACCTTGGATGGCGATTTGCAGCAGAAGGCACAACATTTTCTGGATGAACGCATCAAAGCCTTGGCCCGTAAACAAGTGCATAATGGCGCGGCGATGGTGGTGGATCATCGCACAGGGGAAATTTTGGTTTGGGCAGTTGGCGGTGCGGGTCAGGCAAGCCCAGGCAGTGCCATTGATGCCGTGCGTAGTCCGCGCCAACCGGGTTCGTCACTGAAACCGTTTTTGTATGCCCTAGCTTTAGATTCAGGTTGGTCGCCCGCCACCGAATTAAACGACGCGCCTATGGCTGAGGCGATTGGTTCAGGTTTGCATGATTTCCACAATTACAGCCATGTGTTTTACGGCAAAATTTCCCTACGGGAAGCGCTTGGCAATTCACTGAATATTCCGGCCTTACAAACCATTGCCTTTGTCACGCCAAGCCGTTATTTAGATACCCTCCATGCCCTAGGCTTTGCCAGTTTGATGCAGCCCGTTGAGTTTTATAAAGAAGGCCTTGCGCTGGGAAATGGTGAAGTGACTTTATTCGAAATGGTGCAAGCCTACAGTGCCTTAGCCAATCGCGGTGTGTTCCGCACCCTCACACCGTTGCCGCAATCGACCTTGACCCGCAAAAACAGCCGCGTCTACTCGCCGGAAGCCGCCTCGCTGGTCGCCAATATACTGTCAGATCCTTTTGCCCGCCGCCGTGAATTTGGCGCGGAAAGCGTGCTGAACCTGCCCGTACAAACCGCCGTGAAAACTGGGACATCGACGGATTATCATGATGCTTGGGTGTTAGGTTTTGATGCCCATTACACGGTAGGCGTGTGGTTCGGCAATTTAAATCGGACACCGATGGACGGGGTCACCGGATCAACCGGCCCGGCCTTAGTGTTACACAGCTTATTTGCCGAGCTTGCGGGACGCGAAAAACCACAACCGCTTTACTTAAGCCCGCAATTAGCCCAACAAGAAATATGTACCGGGTATGGCCAAACTAATTGTTTTCCGCGCACGGAATATTTCATCATCGGCAGCGAGCCGCGTTCTGAGAAACCCGCACAAGCCTCTCATCGGCTTGAGTTACGTAGGCCAACCAAAGGCTTACAAATTGCCTATGACCCACGGCTTCCCGCTTCGATGCAAGCATTTGAATTTGTCGCAGACGGCATGACAACAAGTAGCAAACTTGAGTGGCTGCTCAATGGCAAAGTCATCGCCACAACACCAACCGGGCATGTCTTGTGGCCTCTTAAACCAGGGCATTATTCTTTACAAGCAAAAGAGGTGGATGATATGGAAAAAGCTCTTAGTTCTGATGTTGTTTTTTTTAGTGTGAAGTGAAGCCGATGATTTTGTTCCAATCTAGCGGACACTCGGCTAAGAGTAATGTCTAAAATAGAAGTAAGTCAGAAGCCAGTTGTCGTCCAACGAAGTAGGGGTAACTTCACGAAACGGAAAAAATCGTACGCTAAGCTTCTACTAGGTTTAAGTTTTGAGCTGGCTTGCCCAGCCAGTTCTGCTTTACTCCAATGGCCGGTATCCAACCTTCACATTCCGCAACCGCCACTGTTCGGCTGCCAACAAGGCATCGGCTTCCAAGCCGAACCAGGAACTCCTGACGGTTTTTCGCAAATATTTACGATAGCTGAGCTAGGACTAATTGGCGGGCAAAACTAGCCTGCCAAATTGATAAATTGCTGGTAAGCGGGAAGCGTCTTCCCGGCGAGTTGTCCCTTGCGGATCATATGGGCGGTTTCTATCCCATCGAGGGTGGCTTGGGCGGAATGGAAAGCTTTGAACCCCCAGCATGGATCCGGTGATCTTTTTGATACCCACAGGGCACAAGTAAACCGGTGATCCTGTTCCACCAAGTTATTGAGGTATTTGACTTGGCAAATGTCGACCATCAGGCAAAGCAGGCCTGCCAGCACCAGCAAGACGTTGATGTTTTCCAATCCGGCCAGGTTGGCGCCACTTTTGTCCATGAGCACTTTTTCGGGCAGGCCATTGCCATCAATGGCTTGCTTGAAGAAGGCGGTGGCCGCCGCTTCGTCGCGGCGTTCGGAAAGCATAAAGTCAACGGTATCGCCAAACTTGTCGACCACGCGATACAGGTAAACCCATTCGCCTTTGATTATGATGGTCGTCTCGTCCATGCCCCAAGAGCTGGCCACTGTCCGTTTGCGGCTTTTTGCCGCCAAGGCGATCAGTGGAGAATAGCGGACAACCCAGCGGTTCAGGGTCGCATGGTCCACGGTGACTCCCCGCTCTGCTAAAACCGCTTCCAGATCGCGCTAGGAAACGCCATACCGGACAGTGAAGAAAACCGCGTACAGGATAACGTCTTTCGGATAGTGGACACCTTTAAAGCTGATCTTCATTTTCTGGCAACGAAAATAGGCGGATTATCTCAAAAGTTTGGGATATTTGCGATAAAACCGATTTTGTGATGATAGACCTGTTTTGGATGCCCAATTATAAAATAATTCTTTCAGCTAACAGCTATTATTTTTAATGTTATATTATTCAACACTACGATTGCCGATAATAGCGGCTTACGGCAATTATCAATTTGGCAGGCTAGGTATGTCCGCCAATCAAACCAGGTCTGCTCTTGTAAATATTTGCGACAAAACCTGACTTCATGTAAGGATTTTACAAATCGATAGTCTGTTTTTGCTAGTGCCGACGAAGTGCATTGCTTCGTCGGCTTCCGCGCGGAAGAATTTAAGCCATTTTTATCTACCATCATCAAAACGCGTCAAGAATTGCCTTTTTCTTAGCTGCGTATTCATCAGCGGTAATCAATTCAACTTCAAACAGTTTTTTCAATTGCGCCAATTTTTCCGCAGGATCAACAGCAGCAGTTGACGATGCTGGAGTTGACGCTGTCATGTTGGGATTCATAGATTGGGCGATGTTTTGCCCAAAACTGATGCCCGCACCTAAACCCATGCCCATCCCTGCCCCGCCGCCTTCGTTACGCGCGGCTTCGCGTAAAGCTTCCAGTTGCTGTATTTTGGCATAATCCAAACCCACGGCTTGCGCGGCTTGGGCTTCGGCGGTCATATCGGCGATACGGTTGATGCGTTTTAAGGTTTCCTCGTCAAAGTCCGTGCCTTCGATTCTAAAGTCGGTGATTTCAAATCCCAGATCGGCAAATATCGCCGCCATTTTTTCGCGCACGCCTTCGGCAATTTCCTCGCGGTTGGCATCAATATCGAGATAACCAAAATGGCTGGTGGCGAGAAAATCCGCTAAGGGTTGATTGAGCCGCGAGACGATGACGCTACGCATGGTTTCGGTAGTAAACACACCATGACTACCGACGACATTAACGAAAAAACTCCCCGCTTCTTTGATACGGTAACTATAATTACCAAACGCTCTGAGGCCTACCGGAAACTTGTAAGTAGGGTCTAAGTATTTGATTAACGATGTTGTTCCCCATTTTTGGTCGAGAATGACGGTCTTGCGGAAAAAATAAATGCCGACCTTATGCTCGCTTTCAAAAAACTGCATGAATTTGGTGATGGTCGTCCAAAATGGGATATTATCGGTTTTGAGATTGACCGAACCTTCGTCTTGGTAAACTGCTTGCACTTTGCCCTGGTAAACAAAAATACAGCCTTGGCCTGGACCGACGATTAAAGTTGAAGCATTTTTGATTTCATCGCCGTTGTCTGTCCATTGTTCAAACAAGGCGTTTGGTGCTGGATTTTCCCATTCGATCACCGACCGTAATTGGCGTTTTAAACCGTCAAAAAGTCCCATTGTTGAATTCCTCACTAGCGTAAAAAATTGTGATTATAGCTTACGGTGCTAAAGACCTATGAAAAAAGCCTTAACAACAGAACTGCAAACGCGGCTTTGGGAAACCATTAAGCTCATTGAAAAAAACTCCCAAATTGAAATGGTGGTGGTGTTGCGTCCACGCTCGACGGATTACCTTGACATTGCTTGGATTTGGGGGATTTTTGGTGCTTGGTTAGGCTTTACCTACGTCATGTTTGCACCCGAATTTTTTAACGATGAAATAGTGTATGCCACACCTATCGCCGCATTTTTGTCCGGTTTTGCACTCGCTCATCTGCCCTTGCTGACACGCTTAAGCATACAAAAATCACGTTTGGAAAAATGCGTAGAGATCATGGCGCGGGCTATTTTTCAAAAAGGCGGCATCCAGCATACCCAAGCCAAAATTGGTGTGTTGGTTTATGTATCGTGGTTAGAAAAACGGGTGATTTTACTGGCAGACAAAGGTGCGGAAATGGCCTTGCCCGCTTCGGAATGGCAAGCATTGCGTGTTGATTTTCAGGGTATTTTTAGCGAACGCAAGCCTTTAGATGCGTTAATTGCCCAACTAGAAAAAAGCCAGCTCGTGTTTACGCGTTATTTGCCGCCTATTGCGAATGACATCAACGAATTGCCTGATAATTTGGATGTGGATTTATGAAAACAATGGTTTTGATTTGGCTGTTATTGCTGGGTCTGATGACCTGTTTTAATTTTGCAGAAGCACGGCCTGGTGGCGGACATTCTAGTTCAGGGCATAGCTCATCTAGCTCCCATTCGCATAGTTCAAGTTCATTTTCCTATCGGCCTTCGTTCTCGAATAGTTCAAGCCGTAGCATGGGTTCAGGTAACAGTAATCCCGCGACCTTATTCGTTGTTTTGGTTATTTTTGTGATAATCATCGTCATCATTTTAAAATACCAAAACGCCACACAATCCTTTGTTGCCGCGCCGACGATTATTAACAAGGCACGGCAACAAAACTCCATAAAACAAGCATTAGACTTGCTCAAACAAAGCGACCCCAACTTCTCAGCCATTTTATTTATCGACTTCGTCCACTCGCTCTACACTAAGTTTTACAGCTACTCCACTCATCCTGAATACAGCTATATAAACCCCTTCCTCAGCACCGAACTGCAACAGCATTTTGAAAAAGCCGTGCCTTGGACGGTTAACGAAATCGTCATTAACGGTATCCGTTGGGAAACCATAAGTACCCAAGGACTAGAAACTGAAAACATCAGTTTAGTGATTGATGCCAATTACACCCTACATCAGCAAGACAAAGCCACGCGCTACGCCGTCACCGAACGTTGGTTGTTTTATCGGCAAAAAGGCTTGCTGTCTGCCGAACCGGACAAAATGCAAACCTTATGCTGCCCTCAATGCGGCGCACCTGCTCACTTCACTGATTCTGGCGAATGCGGACATTGCGGCACGGTCATCAATAAAGGTGAAAAACAATGGTATCTAGGCAAGCGCGTGGTGCTCCGGACGACGGCCTTAGCGGCTAGCGATTTGGTATCTTATGCCGAGGAACAAGGCACCCAACGCCTGACCATCAAGCAAGACGATTTGGCGAAACAAATGCAAAGTTACATTCAACAGCAATCATTATCTGATTGGGACAGCTTTTGGCGACCCTTTGCTGATGACATCGTGAAAGCCTATTTCCTGAGCATTTACGAACATTGGAGTAAGCGTGATTGGCAAGGTGTACGACATTTATTGTCAGATCGCTTGTATGAAGCCAATTCCTTTTGGCTGGCTTTATACGCCGAACATGATTGGCATAACCGTTTGGACGACATCAACATCAGCCAAGTTGTGCCTGCCAAAATCGAACTGGACAAATATTACGAAGCCATCACGGTAAGGATTTTTGCCTCATGTTTCGATTACACCGAAGATGCTAAGGGCAAAATCATCGGCGGCTCCAAACGTAGCAGACAGAGTTATAGCGAATACTGGACATTCGTCCGCCGCACAGGCAAAGCCGCCCACACTGCCCCGTATAGCTTGACCAGTTGCCCACAATGCGGAGCGCCCGCGGATAATATGGGGCAAACCGCCGAATGTGGTTATTGCGGATCCAAAATCAGCACCGGAGAATTTTCTTGGGTATTGTTTTTGATTATGCAGGATGATGTTTATTAGGGTTGAACTTATGATACTCCCCATATTTTAGACCAGCAGTTAAGATAGAAAGCTTTACCCAAAAAGGCTAACTAAACTATGGCAAATGTACGCAAGAACGTAAACGTCTAACCCGCCCACCTACGCAAACCTGATACGACCTGTCATCCTTGCCCTTTTGGATGGGGAATACCGATGGCATTATCAATGAAGTGGATTGGGCATATTGAAGCATGGCAAGCCA
>Ga0247839_1008419_pt1 | contig 10845 bp, 10 predicted proteins | sample LaCruzMarch2015__6_FD_192405 | JGI IMG/M metagenome (GOLD analysis project Ga0247839, IMG submission 192405) | Freshwater microbial communities from meromictic Lake La Cruz, Castile-La Mancha, Spain - LaCruzMarch2015_16m | ecosystem: Environmental > Aquatic > Freshwater > Lake | place: Spain...
GCAAAAGCACACAAAGCCAAAAAGCTAGGCAATCGGAAAAGATAAAACATAAAGTCCTCACGTTAGTTCGTTAAAAATTTCCGAGGCAAGCCCGGATGCAACGAAGCGCTAACGGCGCGGGATAACGATCCGCGCCCTAAGCGCGGATAACCCTAGGCGGACGTTCTAAGCCAGTGACTGGCGGTGATGTAAGAAAGAAAACCGGCTGCGCAAAGTCTGCAGAAGCCCAAACAAATTTAAAAAGCGAGACCTCCGAAGAACCTAATGCTAAGCCGACGCAACACGGCCCACAACTGCTGCACTTAGATTGTGAAACGTCGCTTGCTTTGACTAAATCGCCTTGGTCAGGGAGAGATTCATTTTGAAATTCATGGTCATGAACATGCATCTGAACTTGGTCACTGGATTGGGCTGGAGCTTGACCTGAGTGACAAAAACCCAAGACTGTACCTGCGAATCCTTGCGCTGGGATCGCAAACACCATGATGCAGAGAACAATATATTTGTAGATGAAAATCTTCACAAATGGATTACACCACGGTTGCGTTGCCCTCATTGAGGACTTCAAATATCCCTATGTAAAGTTTGGGTAATTGAGACCAGTACGCTGACGTCGGACATTACGGGCCTAAAAATCTCAGGGATTAACAGGCTCCAGCCTCAGCAAAGCGCCTTCGGAATCGTCGGTCAACAGGTAAACCAAACCGTCCGGCCCCATGCGCACATCGCGGATACGACCCACGATTCCTTGCAGCAATCGCTCTTCGCGCACCACTTTTTCACCATCGAGCTCTAGGCGCACCAGCATCTGGTCGCGCAAGGCGCCTACCAGCAAGTCACCCGCCCATTGGGGAAATTTAGAGCCGCTCACAAAAGCCATGCCTGAAGGGGCGATCGAAGGCACCCACAGGTGCAAGGGCTGCACCATGCCTGGCTTGGTCTGACCCTCACCAATGCGGGTGCCAAAACCGTAATTCACGCCATAGGTGATCACGGGCCAGCCGTAATTGAGCCCAGAGCGCATCACGTTGACCTCATCACCGCCCTGTGGCCCATGCTCATGCGTCCACAGCTCGCCCGTTTTGGGGTGGAGGGCGGCGCCCTGCATGTTGCGGTTACCCAGGGTCCATTTTTCGGGCAAGGCCCCGGCCCGTTTGGCAAACGGGTTGTCGGCCGGCACGCGGCCATCGTCGTGCAGGCGAATGACCGATCCTGCGTGGTCATCCAGTTTTTGGGCGCGGTCCTTGTCGCCCCGGTCACCCAAAGTCAGGTACAGCATGCCGGCTCTGTCGAACACGATGCGCCCACCAAAATGCTGGCTTGAACGTGTTTTGGGCTGCATGCTGAACAAGACCTGGACCTCGGTCATGCGCAAGCCTTGCAGTTTGCCTCGGGCCAAGGCCGTGCCCCAGCCCCCCGCGCCCGGCGCGTTATAAGCCCAATAAATCCAGCCGTTTTGCGCATACTCCGGGTGCAAGACCACATCGAACAAACCGCCCTGACCCTGCGACACCACATCGGGCAAGCCTGCGATGGGTTTCGGATCCAGCCGAAAATCCTGACCGACCAGGCGCAAGCGCCCAGCACGTTCAGTCACCAGCATCCGCCCGTCAGGCAAAAAAGCCACCGACCAGGGGTTTTCCAGTCCTGGCAACAAGGTGACTAGGCGGAAGGAGTGCTTTTCGGAGTTGATCACCGCAGAGCGGTCCTGCGCCAAGGCAGACGTACAGAGCGCGATGCCCAGCATCACAATCCGGAGGGCTAGGGTCATGGGAATTTTCATGGCGCAAATCAATGAAACTGCTTCGTCTCTGTAGGGGCGCCTCATGCTGACGGCGCGCAAGCTTGATAGCGGGGCTTCCAACCGGGCGGCCCACACACATAGCAAATCACTTCCTGCAAGGAGCGCGCCATCTTGAGGTCTTTCCAAATATTGGCCCACTCCATACTGGTCAAGCTTATCGGATTGTTCGTATTCGCCTGGGTGATGAGCCCGTACCTGACTGGCTCCACTTCAGGTTCGTAAGTGCCCAATAAGCGGTCAATGAAGATGAACATGTTGGCATAGTTTTTGTCAACATACTGCCGATTGGTGCCATGGTGCACCCGGTGGGCCGACGGAGTGTTCAGGAACCACTCGGCAATCCCAAGCTTGGGCACAATTTGGGTATGCCCAACCACACCCCAGAGGGTGGATATCGTGCCAACGACCACAATGATCGTTGGATCGAGACCAAGGATGGGCAAGAGGGAAAAAAACGGTATTTTGAACAGTGGCGCAAGCACGGGTTGGCGGAATGCCACAGCGAAGTTCATCTCTTGGCTGGCGTGATGGCTCAAGTGGATGGCCCACAGAAAACGCACGCGGTGGCTGGCGCGGTGCCATATATAAAACATCAAATCAATGAGAAACAGCGCCACCAGGCACAGAAGCCATGGCGGTAAAGCCGCCTGCAGATCGATGAGTCGGTACTGGTAAGTGAATACCATGCAGCCAAAGAACAGCGATTTGGTCACCGCGCCCATGGCGACATTCCCAGCCAGCATTCCCAAGGTCCCCAGCGTATCGTCCCACTTGTAGTACCGGACGCCCTTGAGCGCCATAACGAGCACTTCTATGGCGATCAATGCAAAGACAATGGGCAGGCCAACAAGATAGACCATCTCGTTGGTCACGCCGAGAAAACTACGAATTTCCATCAATGCCTCCGTCGCCGCCGATTCTTGTGCGTGCTCGCACAGCCGATGAATTTTATTCAGCAGACCCGAAAGAGGGCAAAACTTGAGCCCAGAAAACCCCAGTTTCATAGGGCTTGATGCTTGGGTTGCTGGGTTCTATCCACATGGCCTGATGAACGGCATCTACATAGCGCTGAAAATCATCGGGGCTGCGCATCAACACGCCACATGCACCTGTTCCAAGCGCAATAGGCTGGACCTGGGTGAGCCCCGGGACGTGCTCGGCGCCGTGGACGCACTTCGCCAAAGGAGCGTCACCACCCTGGCCCAGGCCATGGAGACGCCGCCAACCCGACGAAACTCACCCCGCCAATTATTTGAATGAAATCGGCCTCTAGCCCCCGTCAATACTGGGTTTATTGCTATTTTTTCAATAGCATATCGCCGCCAGGCTGCTGAAGCAGGGGCCGGTAACCCCAGACTGCCCAGGCCACCAGGGACCAGAAGCCCAGCCGGATACCCATGGCGACCACGGTGCGCTGTTCATAAGGCGCACCGCCAAAGATATGCACAGCGAAGGCCAGGCTGACCAGCGCGGTTAACACCGCCAATAGCATTGCGCCCCATACCCCCCACTGGCGCTTGAGCATCAAACCGGATGCCGTAAGGACGTAGGCAAAACCGCCCAGAAAGTTGAACCACAAAACAAATAGCACCGCGTTACCGGCCGCCGCCTTGGCGTGTGCACTGCCAAACAAGGCATTTGCACCGCTGTAAACGGTGAGAACGCCAAAAATAATGGCGATGCCGCTCAAGACATTGACCAGTCGGTAGTGCTTCATGGGCTTCTCAAGATATCGCAAATCTCGAGGCTACCCAAAATTTCATGTCTGCAACTTGATGTTGAACAATGGGTCGTGCCGCGGATGAATAGACCGCCTCAAGGCCTCAATGGCTCGGCGCAACCGCTCACTTGACGCAGAATTTCTGAAGCCTCCCGCTCCGACACCGATTCACCGGTCCACGCTGCGAACTGGTCCGGGCGCACCAGCACCAAGCCCGCACGGTAACGTTCGCGCTCACCCTCACGCGTATCCTGCACCACGGTCAGGGGCAAGCCCAAGGCGCCAGCCGCGGCAACAAACGGTTGCAAGTGCGCAGGATTGGCACCGAAAGCGAGCAGGCTGAACCCATCCCCCAAGGCCTCGAACACATTGCGACCCATGGACAGGGTCGCTGGCGCCAGATGGTGGCCAGCACGGGCCACGAACTGGTGGCTGCCCACGGCGCTGCCGCCATGGCCCTTGGTGCCTGCGGGCCACAGACCACGGGCGAGCCCTCGTAATGGGGCTCAAAAGCATGTACCTCACCCACCGCGCCAGACGCGCGTCGTTGCCACTGCGCTTCGAACTCTGGCAGATCGCGCTGCGGGTCGTGGCTGGCCAGGAACTCGCGGTCGGTCTCGATCGATTTGGCGATGAAGTCCCGGATCGTGGACGCGAACACCGGCCGTCTTTCGGCGTCATAAGAATCGAGCAGGGCCGCTCCGCCCCAACCCTGCAAGGTGGCGGCCAGCTTCCAGCCCAGATTGCGCGCGTCTTCGAGCCCCGAGTTCACCCCGTAGCCGCCGTAGGGCGGGTGGCTGTGTGCTGCATCACCGGCAATAAATAGGCGGCCGGCGCGGTAGGTATCAGCCAGTGCGAAACGCAGATCCCAGAAGCCGATGTGTTCGAACTCGACATCGAATGCTGCGCCCACTGCCTCGTGCAGGTACTGCCTGAAGTCGAAGTTGTGCTGCGTCGTTCCAGGCGGGACCGGCGCATGGAAGAACCAGGTGTTGCCCAAGTCAACCCGGCCGAAAAACTTCCAGTAGCCATTCAATTCAGGGTGCAGTACGTTATAAAACGACTTGCCGGGGTAGCGCTGCAACAGCGTGTGCAGTTGGGGGGCGCGGAACACCAGCAAGACCATCTGGCGGTCATGGTCCGACAGGGTCTGGGAGATGCCCGCCTGCTGGCGAACCACCGAGCGGCCACCGTCGCAACCCACCACATAGTCCGCACGCAGCGTCTGGCGCAGCGGCCCCTGGCGTTGCGAGATTTCCAAGCGCACGCCCGTGGCGTCCTCCGCCACACTATCTGCCTTCCACCCGAACAGGGCGCGAACCTGGGGCAGCGCCGCCACGCGCTGGCGCAGTACCCGCTCGGTGGCGTACTGCGGCAGGCGTTCGTTGGCCTGAAAATAGTAAGGCTTGACCAGATCGCGCTGCAGCCAGTCGTAGCTGTAGGTACCCAGCAAGGTGCCATAGGCCGTGAGCCCGCCGATGCCATACTCGGGCGGAATGACCCTGGCCGCACGCAGGGCCGGTTCGGCGCCCCAGAAATGGAAGTGCTCCATGGTGCGCTGCGTGAGGTTCTGCCCCTTGGGAATCGGTTGGGGCTGCTCATGCGCCTCGATCAGCACGCAGGGGATGCCACGCTGTCCGAGCTCGACAGCCAGGCCCAGGCCAACCGGCCCTCCCCCCACGATGACCACAGCGCTTGATTGCGCCACGGCGGCTGCACTGCCTTCAGAATCTTCCACTCATTCCTCTCGATCTGCGTTGTGCCCGCCAGGTGATGGGTTCATTGCCCTGTTTTCTGCACCCTCAGGCGCTCACTCGGGTTCAAGTTTGGCTTTTTTGACCAAACCGGCGTATTTGGCCATCTCGGACCGGAACATGGCCTGAGCCTGCTCGGCGCTGCTGATCTGGATGGTGTTGCCCTGTTTGGCCATGGTGTCTTTCACGGCCGGGTCGCTAAAGGCGGCCACCACGGCGTCGTGGATGCGCTTCACATTGGCCGGGCTCAAGCCCTTGGGTCCGATCAGGGCGAACCAGGCCTCGACCACATAACCCGGCAGGCCCTGCTCGACAAAGGTAGGGATGTCTGGCGCCGCCGCGGTGCGCTGGGCCCCACACATGCCGATAGCGCGCAGGGCACCGCTCTTGATATGCTGCTGCACGCTGGGCAGGGCCACCGTACCAAACTCCACCTGGCCGCCGAGCAGGTCGGTCACCATCGGACCCACGCCTTTGTACGGGATATGCCGGGCCGAGACCTTGGCTTCATCCAGAAACATTTCGGCCGCCAGGTGCAGGATGGTGCCTGTGCCGCCCGAGGCAAAGTTAAGCTCACCGGGGCGGCTTTTGAGAAGGGCCACAAACTCCCGGCTGTTGGTCGCGGCCACTTTTTGCGGGTTCACCACCAACACCACGGGCGTACTGCCAATGAAGGCGATGGGCGTGAAGTCGCCCGGCATGTCAAACGGCAAAGACTTGAGCACGCTGGGGAAAATAACCACGTTGTTGGACACCACCGACAGGGTGTTGCCATCTGGCGCCGCCTTGGCCAGCGTCTGCAAACCCACCACGCCACCAGCACCAGGTTGGTTTTCAACGACGACGCTGGCCCCCAACGCTTTGCCCAATGCCGACTGTGCAGCCCGGGTGATGGCGTCGACGCCAGAGCCCGTAGCGTTAGGCAATACCAGGCGCACCGGGCGGTCCGACTGGGCGTTGGCCAAACCCGGCACCCCGCTCAAGATGGTGGTGGCAGCAACACTGCCGACTGACAACAGCGCTTTGCGCCGGTTGACGAAAGTCGAATTTGGCATAGCTAAATCTCCAGAGTTGTGGGTGTTGGCAGAACACGCTGACATTAGAGCGCAAATTTAATGAGGGTTTCTGTAAGACGCGTCCGGCAGCTCCGCCACCTGTCTCAATCCCCGGATTGCGCGGACCTGCCAAAATAACGGTGTTAACTTGGTTGACTATCTTTTTTACTGAGAGGATCCTCGTCATGAAACTGTTGATCACTGGCGGCGGCGGCTTTTTAGGCGCCCGGCTGGCTCGCACCCTGTTGGCTCGCGGCCACCTGGCGGGACAAACCATTGAGTCCATGGTCTTGACCGACCAAGTGAGTGCGCCGCCAGACCTGCTCGCTGACCCGCGCGTTACACAGCGCACCGGCCCCTTGCAAGCCCAGTGCCCCGCGCTCCATCATGAACATTTTGACGGCGTCTTCCACCTTGCCTCTGCAGTCTCGGGCGAATGCGAGCTTGACTTTGACCTGGGCATGCGCTCCAACCTGGACAGCACCCGCGAGCTGCTGGAGGCCCTGCGCCACGCCGGGCAAGCCAGTGGCAAACCCGCTCGCTTGGTGTTCTCCAGCTCGGTAGCGGTGTTCGGACCTGACCCTGCGCTGCCGCTCCCCGCCAGAGTGACTGATGACACTCTACCGGCACCCCAGTCGTCCTACGGCATTCAAAAGCTGATCTGCGAACACCTGGTCTCTGACTTCACCCGCAAGGGTTTCATCGATGGCCGGGCAGCGCGCCTGATGACGGTCACGGTGCGCCCAGGCAAACCCAATGGCGCGGCTTCGTCGTTCTTCTCGGGCATCATCCGCGAGCCGCTGGCTGGCGTGGCATCGGTGTGCCCGGTCGACGCACAAGTCTCACACCCCATGGCGTCGCCAGGCAAGACGGTGGAGGGGCTGATTGCGGTCTACGAGGCCAGCCGCGACGCCTTTGGTGGGCGCCTGGCCATGAATTTACCGGCCATCAACGTGCGGGTTTGCGACATGCTGGACGCTTTGGAACAGGTTGCAGGCAGCGCCGTTCGAGCGAGGGTCAGCTTTGTGCGGGACGATCGTATTGCCGGTATGGTGGGCAATTGGCCCGCTGCTGCAAGTGGTGCGCGCGCCAGCCGACTGGGGCTGGCCCCTGATGAGAGCTTTGCCCACATCATCCGCCAGTACATCAACGATTGCCAGAAAACACCAGGCGCCGAGCTGGCGCTAAAGGGTCTATGACGCAGCGTCCAAGTCTTGCGGGCCACGCTGTATGAATCTTCACAGCATCGAAGCCTTCTTGGCCGTTGCTGAAACCAACAGCTTCACCTTGGCCGGCAAAAGGCTGGAGAAAACCCAATCGGCCGTGTCTCAAGCGATCCGGCAACTCGAAGAAGAGCTGGGCGTCATTTTGATCGACCGGGCATCACGGCAGGTGACGCTCACGCCATCAGGCGACCTGATGCGCCGACTCGCGACAAGGCTGGCGGAGGACATCAAAAAAATGACCTCTCTGGTCCGTGAGCAAAGCATGGCCAAGGTCAGCCAGTTGCGCATCGGCATGGTGGACTCATTTTCTTCAGCGGTCGGGCCATCTCTGATCAGCAGCATGATGTCGGAGGCTGTGAACCTCAACCTCTCGTCCGATGTCACCCCCAGGCTGGGCGAAGCCCTGTTGGCCAAACGCCTCGACATCGTTTTTGCCAACGACTCCTATGACAAGGAGCCGCAACTGACCCGGTACGAGTTATTGCGCGAGCCTTTTGTGCTGTTACTGCCTAAAGATGTCAGATGGGACGAAGAAACGCCTGATCTCGCCAGTCTCGCGCGCGCCTACCCCATGGTTCGCTATGCCACCCAGTCGCACATCGCCACCCAGATCGACGCACAGTGCCATCGGCTGAACGTGACGCCATCGCGTCGCGTGACGGTTGACACCACCGAAAAGCTGATGGCCAGCGTGGCGGCAGGTGTGGGCTGGAGCATTGGCAACCCCCTGTCGCTGTTGATGTCAGGCCGACAGCGACGACTGATCCGCATTGCACAGTTTCCTGGCGAGACTTTTTACAGGCGGCTGTGTGTCGTGGCACGTCGGGGTGAATTTGACGACCTGGTGCTGCGGCTAGCGCGGCTGTCATCTGCCGCGTTGAGCGAATTGGTCGAAGGTGAGCTCCATGACACCTACCCCGAGCTGTATTCCCAGATCAGGGTCGCTCAATTTGATGAGGTTTCTGCACCCTGACCGGCAAGGGGCCTGATCAGCGCCCCTTATGGACCAGCGGCAGCTTTGTTAATGCGGGTTGGGGCCTGATCGACAGGTCTGCTGAAACTCATCAGAATCAGGACTAGCCGGGCCACACCGCTTTGAGTGGGGCCTTGGTGACCAAGAGCAGGTTTCCCCATGGAAAAGCCCACCGACACATTGCACCCCATGAAATTTTCGGGCTACCACCAGCCCAAGGAACGCCCAGTCGAAGAGTTGACTGCCCGCGTTGGCCCAGGGACGCCCTGCGGCGAGTACATGCGGCGTTACTGGCAGCCATTTCTGCTGTCATCCCAGCTGGACCATCGCCCTAAGGTGGTGCGGGTGTTGGGCGAAGACCTGGTGCTCTACCGTGACCTGTCCGGGGAACTGGGCCTGGTGCACAAACACTGCGCCCATCGTGGTGCATCGCTCGAATTTGGCATCATTGCCGAACACGGCATCCGCTGCTGCTACCACGGCTGGCTGTTCGGCAATGACGGCACCATCCTGGAAACCCCGGGCGAGCCACCCGAGAGCCCCCATAGGCACAAATACTGCCAGGGCGCCTACCCTGTGGTGGAGTTTCAGGGGGTGATCTTCACCTACATGGGCCCACCCGCCATCAAACCGGCCTTCCCCATGATGGACGCGATGGTGATGCCAGACAACCAGATGAAGCCCTACCTGATCCATTCGCCCTGCAACTGGCAACAGGTGAGTGAAAACTCGATGGACCCGTTTCACGTGGCTTTTTTGCACACCCGCGTTTCAGGCCCGCAGTTCAGCGAAGTGTTTGCAACCCTGCCGATCATTGAGTACCACGAGACGCCGCATGGGTTTTTTTACACCAATGCGCGGCGGGTGGGTGACTTCGTCTGGGTCCGCATGCACGACCATCTGATGCCCAATTTTTCTCAAAATGGCGCTATTTTTGAGAACGTGAGCCATGTGCGTTACTTCGGCCGTCCAGGCCTCACGCGCTGGGTCACGCCGATCGACGACACCAACACCGCGGTCATCGCGTGGCGGCACTTCAATGACCGTGACGACCCCCACCACCAAGGCCGCCCGGACGATGTCGGCGTTGGCAAAACAGATTTCTACGGCCAGAGCAATGAGGCACCGTACGAGGTGCGGCAAGACTCTCCAGGGGATTGGGACGCCTGGTGCAGCCTGGGTCCAGTGACCAGCCATGCCAGTGAGCATCTCGGCAGCACTGATCGCGGGATTGCGCTGCTGCGCCGTAGGCTAAAGAAAGAAATAGATGATTTGGCCCAGGGTATCGAGCCACAAGCGCTTGAACCGCTCAGTAGTGGAACGATCCCTACCACTGGTGGCGACACGATTCTGCGCATCCCCGCCAATGGAGGCGACGACCGGCAATTGATCCGCGAGGTGTGTCAAAAAGTCGCGCAAGCCTATACCGACACCCAATTGTTGCCAGATGCTGAGCGACGGGCTGCCATCACGGCCCTGCTGGCCCCGCTGAACACCGCCGACCCTAACGAAGTCAACCCAGAGCACGGCAAAATTTTTGAATTCAAGACGGTGACCTGACCTGATGGAACGCGATCCCAACATGCCACCCCCGGCACTTCACGGCAAGGCCATCATCCAGGCCCTCAAGCAGACGGGCGTTGAGTTCGTGCTGTCAGTACCCGACATCTGTACCAGCGAAGGCTTGCTGCGGCCGATCGCCCAAGATCCCGAACTTCGACTGGTCAGAGTCTGCAAAGAAGATGAAGGGGTCTCAGTCTGCGCCGCCTTGTCTTTTTGCGACAAGCGGGCCGTGCTGCTGATGCAGCAGACCGGTTTGATGGATTCCGCCAACGCCTTACGGGCGATTGCTGTCGATTACGGCAACCCGGTCTGCATGATGATCGGACTACTGGGTAAAGAAGAAAACGCCTTACCCGCACAGTCCAGCCGTTACGGGGTTCGCATCATTGAACCCGTGCTCGACGTCATGGGCATACGCCACATGGTGATGTCGTCAGACCAGGACATCCCCGCCTGCATGCAAGCCATCGACGAGGCCTACCAGCGCAGCCAACCCTTGGCCATCTTGTTTGGAAGCAATCCCCAATGACTGCCAGTGCACCACGCGATGAGTTCTTGCGCACCCTGGCCGGGCGCTATGACGGGCAGATCGTCGTCAGCGTCTACACCACTTGTTTCGAATGGATGGCGATTCGCCCCGATGCCCTGAACTACGTGGCCGTTGGCGCGATGGGCCAGGCGGGCTCACACGCCCTCGGCTTGGCGCTGGGCCGCCCTGACCAAGAAGTCTGGGTCTTCGACGGTGACGGC
>Ga0247839_1008423_pt1 | contig 10839 bp, 7 predicted proteins | sample LaCruzMarch2015__6_FD_192405 | JGI IMG/M metagenome (GOLD analysis project Ga0247839, IMG submission 192405) | Freshwater microbial communities from meromictic Lake La Cruz, Castile-La Mancha, Spain - LaCruzMarch2015_16m | ecosystem: Environmental > Aquatic > Freshwater > Lake | place: Spain...
AGGTGCAACGTGGCAGAATGTTGACTTGATGAGTGGTTGCGCAACGTGGTTGGAATCATGTGGCGGAGGGAGGGTGAGTGGTCGCGCAACGTGGTGGGGATCATGTTGTCGTGGCGGAGATGCAACGTGGCAGAATATTGACATCATCAAAAGCATCTGCTGCGGTATCAATCGAGGAATCTTCAACATAGGTACTTTTTTTTGTGGTTTTGGATATGGTTTTTTCAGTATTAGATGATACGTGGTCATTTTTTAGGAATATATCCAATTTAGCTAAACATTTATGAGACTATTATATATGTTATGGATTATACTTTAATACTATTATACCCTAATGACATTTTTTTGAAGTGGGTGTCACGTTTCGAAAGCATTGATGTTTCATTTTGTTCTCTCGAAAAAGATCTCATCACAAATTTCATCAAACCACCATCTTATCCATCATGTCGATGCAGTCAACAACATCACCGCAATCACTGCATGTTAACTCCTCGTCAACATCACCTCATGTTAAGTCGTCGTCAACATCACCGCCATCGTCGTCAACATCACCGCCTTCAAGTAGGATTGCTAACCCATATAAAAAGACAAAGGAAGGTAAGCAAGATGATCTGTACGATGATCTCGATGATCTGTGGACGCCGAAACCGAAGAAGTTGATTGTTGATGTTGTTACAGAATCGCCAAGGAATCATAGTGTTAGTAATAATCTCAAAATACAGTCCAACAAGCAGCCTACAAAGTTATACTTCGATAATAGTATTAATGATCAAGATGGGAAGATGACGACGACACAATCATCATCCAAGACCAAGACCTTAAATCGATCATCAAAGATGGAACCAAAACTTGAGTTATATGCAATTAATTGGACCGACTCTAATCTTTTAAGACAGGAAATCAAAAAGTATGATCCATCCAAGAAAACTCAAGAAGATATAATAACTTTGATGTTAAATGAGTCATCACTACAAAGTATCAAAACTGCGTTTGCCTTTTTGGTTGGTGAAAGTCAAACAATTAACACCTTTATGCCATTACCATCACAGAGAAATAAAGTAATGGAAAAATTTTTGGTACTAATATACAACTTGAAGTCGATGATTGTTGATGACACAGAACATGAATACTGGTGAGTTTTGCCTTCATTTTACACTTTTGAAATTGACGTGTACAGTCCCGATTCAAATCTCATAATTTGCGCCATTTTATAATTTTGAAATTGACGCTTATCATATCTATTCAAATATTTTTAAGTCCATTCCGAAGGAGTCTTACTTTGATTCAGATTCGTGAATTCATTAAGTACGATAATTACCAATTTGTAATAGTGGGAATGCTTGATGGTTCAACTTATGGGTTCAATATGAAAATTATTGCAGAATATGATATAGTACAAGACATTCTTGAAAGCTGGACTTATACTACTTTACAGGATCAAATAAGTGGGTGGAAAGTTTCGAAAAAATTAACATCACAAGTAAAAAATGCAGATGCATGGAAGCAGTTTGTGAACAAGTTTGATCAAGAATTTCTTCATGATAATACCTATTACTCAGTTGAAGACAAAGAAGAACAAGAAAATGAAAATGATGATGGTGAGGAATTATATGAAAAAAAACAAAAATATAATTACGGCGACAAGAAATTATACAATAGATTCAAACATAATTCAAGTGATAGTGATGATGATGACGATGGTAACAAATCAAGACCAAGTAATAACAATTCAAATTATTACAACAAAGAAAGCGACAGTGAAAAAAAATATTTCGATACGTCTCAGAAACGTAAATATGAATATTCAAGTGAAGACAATTCTAAAAGTGAGAACAACAATGAATACGAATATTCAAGTGAAAGTGAAAAAGATGGTGTACCAACTAATAATGAAATTTGTACTGTTCGTCATACACATTCAAAACCCAGTGATGACAGCGAGGACGACAATAATGCATCCAATATTAGTAAAATTACATCAGAGAGTAATATCGGAATTGGTGCCACTCAGTTTAGCAACTTGTTTAATAATGATTTTGCGAACAAAGTTAAACAGAATATGATATATTCATCGTCACAATCAAACCAATCGGATGTGGATGTTTTTATCACTGGGCCTTTTCGCAAAAATGCAAACAGTTACTATGTTCTAATTTTTGGGGATTTGAAAAGAGCTTATGTTCTCAAATCACCATTCCTTAGAAGCTATATCAAGACCGTAATGGATGGCTTGAATATTGATAGTACTTACTGCGAAACATATTATGATTTTAACATTCGCGATAAGGAATTTGGGAAGGATGATAAATGGAAGAGGTCCAAAAATGGCAAAACTATATCGAGAATTTCAGCTGTATTCTCATGCAAGAGTAGTAATGAGAAACAGATAAAGAAGGATATAGACAGGGCAATTAGTATATTATTTAAAAGTATGGAAAAACGTGAGAAATATCCAATTGGGCCATTGGTTTTGGATTTCCTAAACCAAAATCAGAATGGTCTTTATAAATACTTGACGAGTAATGACAAAACAGATGATGATGTTGGTGAAATGTTAACAGCGGATATTCACAATCAGTTCAAATCTGGTTATACGTTAAATTGGAACGATAGTCTCAATCGATTCATGGTGGATTATGATATTATTAGGGTGTTAAAAGATAATATTGGCTACAAATCCTGGGAAGAAGTTGGTCAGGATAATATGAAAAAATGTTTCCGTGATTACAATTCAGACAATTTCGAGAATTTATCACTATGGGGTATCGAACAAGAGAGATACTGAGCGTTAATTTAAAAAGTGGACATTAGCGTGGATTATGGGAAGATAATATGGTATTTATGCGTTATTTTCAAAAACGGAAATTAACGCATAATGTTGATGAAAAAAATGAATTATTGGATGTTAGACAAATATTTTAACAAGAAAGACGCAATTCAAGATATACAATGACGCGTTTGGGTGTTTGATTGATTGATTGTTCTATACTAGTTACTAAAGGACCAAAAACGCAATTTCAAGATATTTTATGACGCGTTTGGTTTTTGATGTTTTGATTGATTATTTTACAGTACTAAATGGATAGGGGATGTATTTTATGACTATTTATTTCATTACTAACAAACAACAGTTTAACTATTTAGGTTCAAAATGACAGACGATGAATATGATTATAGAAGGATTATTCCAAGAGGCACCACTCTGGTTGAATGCGGTGCTAGTGGAGATTGTTTATTTCAATCATTTGCCTATGGGTTGGGCGATAGAAGTGGCACCCTACATTTAGATCTTCGACAATTGGCTATGGAACATTTGAGTGCTAATTTAGCTGATCATGAAGAAACCGTTTTCACTCTCAGTGATGACAATAATCCATTGAATGCCCAAACATTTATCAATGAGATGAGCATTCCAGGCACACACGGAAATGAACTATGTGTTCAGCTTCTAGCAAACGTAACAGAGCGCAGGGTCAGAGTCTTCTCACGTCATTTTGACAATGATGCTCTGGGAGGATTCTATACATACGATCCACTGATACATGTGCCTGAACATGATCCTACAATCGATATTTTACACTTAGACTTGGGTGATGGAGTTGGTCATTATCAATGTATTAGTAAAATCATGCCGAATCCGCGTCAATTTCAAAACCAGAAAATCACGCAAACAGATTCAACCAACAGCAATGACAGCAACATCATCGTTGAACAACCTCCTGTTCCCAATTTCATACACACAAGTAATGAAATATACAATAGAAAATCAAACATGACTGACGATTATAAGGTCACTATCATTGTTGAACCATCTTCTGTTCCCAATTTTATACCCGCAAGTCCTGAAATAGATAAAAGACGACAAAAACGACAAAACCTGTCGCCTGAACAAAAGGAAGCCCTAAATGAAAAGAGGCGTTGCAAAGATAGAGAAAAACGATCTGCAGCAAAAAAGGAGGAAGACAAGTTAAGGAAAAAGACATGTCGAAAAGAAGAAAGTGATGAAGCAACTGCAGCTCGACGGGAAAAAGTCAAGTTACTGATGAAAAGATGTCGAGAAAAAGAAAGTAACGAAGCAACTGCAGCTCGACGGGAAAAAGACAAGTTAACGAAGAAGAGATGTCGAGAAGAAGAAAGTAATGAAGCAACTGCAGCTCGACAGCAGAAAGTCAAGTTACTGATGAAGAGATGTCGAGAAGAAGAAAGTAATGAAGCAACTGCAGCTCGACAGCAGAAAGTCAAGTTACTGATGAAGAGATGTCGAGAAGAAGAAAGTAATGAAGCAACTGCAGCTCGACAGCAGAAAGTCAAGTTACTGATGAAGAGATGTCGACAAGAAGAAAGTAATGAAGCAACTGCAGCTCGACAGCAGAAAGTCAAGTTACTGATGAAGAGATGTCGACAAGAAGAAAGTAATGAAGCAACTGCAGCTCGCAGAACAAAAGACAAACAAGCAAAGAAAATAAAACGCCAATGTAATAGTCAAGGTAACAATGATTACAACAACAAAGAAGCTAACATTGTCATCCAACGTTTAATGAAAGAAGCAAAACATATACTGCATAGAACAAAAGATCCTGACAATCCATGTCGTTTTAAGGCAAATGTGTGTATTATATGTGATGGGTTCATTATTGGGACAGAAAAGATATGCAAGCTTACACCTGACCAAATTTCTCAGCACAGACGAAGACTTTCGGTTAAAGCTTATGAGTCATACTATGGACATGAATTAAAACCAGAGTTAAGAAAACAGTACAAGGTTAGTAATAAAAATTTGAAAGATTTGTTGTTATCACCTCGATCAAGAAAATATAAGGATGGATATGTTACTTGTGAACGTTGTGCTATTGCAATGCGTTCAAATTTAATAAAGAAGATAACACCACCCAAATTTGCAATAGCAAATGGATTTGTTATTGGATCATTTCCATCAGAAATTGAATTTGTAAATAAAGAAGGGGAAACAGTAAAAAGAAAAATTGAAGAAAACGAGCTGACAGATATACTGAAGGCTATGATGGCACCAGTTAGAATGTATGGGTATGTATTTGCTTATTCAGGAGGTTCTCAAAAATCAATACAAGGGAATTTTCAATTTTTCGAGATGGACCAAAACAAGATTGGAGCAGTCATGACACATCTGAATCAGGCAGGTATTGGTGAGCACATATATGTTGTTCTATGTGGTAGAATGACACCTGAACAAAAGCAAATAGTGCGTACAAAAGCCATAGTCAACACAAAATTGTTTCTTGATATTTTAACATGGTTTGTGACAAAATCTGGTCACAAAGGTTATGAGAACATTACCATACCAGAAAAATGTCCTCAACCAGTTTTTATTGAAGATAGAGAAAAAAATAACAACACAGATCAATCAGTTGACCGTAATATGGAATCTAATATTGAAAGTGGAACATATCATTTTACATCGGCACAAGAACCAAACCAAGACACATCAGTATTTAATTGTCCAGATAGATTTGCTATTGCATTGTTGCAAAAAAAACGACCAGTATTATTAGTCTCTGGTGGGACATTTGCAAATATCCAAGAAACGAATATTGAAAATGTGTTACCATTTTCATTCCCATTTGGCCTTGGTGGCACAAACATGAAACGACAAGTGAAAGTTTCAGATCTGCTTTGCATTCAGCACTACATGAGGCTATCGTTGGGGCAATTCCTGGAAAGTCAAACAATTTTACTTTTATATCAAATGTACAACCGGATAAAATCATTCATTAATGGAGTAATGACATGCAGGAAAAATGTTAATGGTATATCACTGGGAGATAGAATATCAAATATGTCAATGAAAGATATTGAACAAATAAAAGATGATAAAACAGATCATCTGAATTCAACAACAAAAGAATTTTTAAAAGCCATAAATACATCAAGCTCAGCTATGGGCCATACTCCAGAAGCAGCAAAATATGCTCGACGAGATGCATATGCAATGTTAAATCATTTTGGAATGAATGGTCTTTTTTTAACTACAACACCAGATGATGAATGCAACATGAGAGTACAAATATACAGCAGACCACAAAATTGGGTAAGTTCATATTTATGCGCGATTTTCAAGTTTCGAAAATGACGCCTAATTTTACTTCAATTTATTTTTTGGTAATCGACGCGGATGACGTGTTGTTTATATTGTTGAAATCGACGCGGATTAAATAATTTCATTTTGACAGCACTCTTTACCTTCATTGAGATGCTCAGAGGAAGATTGCATTGCTGACTTTGCTCTCAGAAAAGAGACAAGATTAAAATATCCAGGTGCATGTTCTCTTGAGTTCCAGAGTGTTATGGATATTTTTACTACAAAATTACTCAAATGGGACAATAAGACAAAAACTTCAACTGGACGTGGAATACTTGGGACAGTCAGTGCATTCTTTGCGGCAGATGAAGAACAAGGTCGGAAAACCCTTCATCGACATTGGCAAATTTGGATAGAGGAGATGGATCAAACATTAAGAAATGCTTTATTTGATAATGATCCCAATACAACGAAACAAGCACGAAAAAAATTTTTAGAAATCGTTGACAAATATATTAATGCAAGCTATGGGCCCCAGTTATCTGTAAAGCATAACTGCATGGATGATAATAATCAAGAAACAACAATAGTTGATACCCCTGAAAACATATTTGAAGAAAATAAACCTGATTGTTTTCGCGAGGCAAGACACAAGGATTTATGTAATGTTATCAAAGGAAATGTTATGTTTTGTCAGTCATGTAATAAAACAATATCTACAACAGATATTATCAACCAATCATTACAGAGATGGAAAGATATATGTTTACCAAATGCGAGGGAACAGAATAACCGGCCCGATACTAAACTTCCACTATCAAAAGAAAGATTGGATTTGGCTGCATATCTCCATTCATATCACATGCATGAAGGATGTGCACTGGAATCTGATCCATTTTGGGGAAACAAAAACATTCGTGACATATTGCTCAAAAATAGATTTGAAGAACATTCAGCCAATCATGCTGGGTCATGTTTCAAAAAAGGATGTGAGTGTAGGTTTCTATTTCCATTCATGTCATCTAGTCATACATACATACATGAGGATAGAGGTGACAACAATATTAACAAAACTATACGACATTGCTTGAATGGGTCAACCAACAATGTTTATCCATTTATGGTTATTCTTAAAAGACCAATGGGATGTCAATTTCTCAATTCTCACAATAATGCAATCTCAGAAGTATTCAATTTCAACACAAACATCCAAATTGGAGATACATCACAAGTGTTTTACAGTACTTTGTATACATGCAAATCAACTCAAGTCGAAGATAAAGAAAATCAGGTACATATTGGACGTGCAGTCATAAAAAGAATGAAACGCCTACTTGAAGAAACTCAACTGAGTGAGAATAGCAAAAATACTATTGAACCTAGTTTTGGAGAAGGATTAAGTAGAGTTTTATCTGGACTGAATGCAGCAACTACAAGATATGTTGTTAGTTCTACATTGGCACATCTCATAATATCTAACAATGGATCAAGGTTTCATTGTTCTCATCCAATGTCAAATCTATTAGTAACACAAATGGAAGCCAGTCTAGAAGGACACAACACTATGGTACGAATTCGAACAAGTAAAATACCTGGTGCAGGTGTAAATTGTTGGGAAGAATGTCTTGCTGATGATTACATTCACAGACCTATAATAACAGAATTTGAAGACATGTCCTTTTATCAAATGACAAGTCAATACAAAAAGGAATATAAAAAACAAAAACCAGACTCCATTGCCACATATGAATTTAGTGAAAGTCATCCAGGTCATGCATTCAGTCGTTTGATAAAGCTTAAAATCACAACCATACCAAGGATATCATTACCACCAGACAAATTATGTCTTGTAAAAGAACTGGAGTTAAATCAAATCAAGTCCACAGTACACTCACAAGACAAAAGAGAAATGTATGCAAAAATGGCTCTTTTAATGTTTTACCCTTTTCGGACATTGAATGATCTGAAACTTCATGATAGTTATTGGAAATTATTCAATAAACAGAGGCTACGTCATAATAATAACAAAAAGACTAAATTCTGGACTAAGGGATTTGAAATCCTTCAAAATATAGAGGACAGATCAAACATACAAAAGAATATCAAACGTGCTAGAGATCCAATTACAATGACAACAATCAATAAACAACCAAACGAAACCAATAAAAGTAAAACCAATCACACAAATACTGAACAAATAGCAGATATACTTGACATGGGAAAACAATTGAGGTTAGTATTGTATTAATTTATTTTATATTCAATTTAGAATGAATTATAAACTAACACTGTTTGTTAATCACATTGCTTAATATAAAGTGACGAAGAAGATGAAAGTGACATGGACATTGACATACAAAATGAATATAATATAAATTCACAACACGAAATTATAAACAGATGTAATTTTAGAGATGATCACATAATGCATACAAAGCTATTGCCTGACAGCTTAATATCACAACAAGAGGACGGAATTACAAAACATAAAAGGTAATTTTTTATGTGTGTGTGTGTGTGTGTGTGTGAAATATTTACGTTTAAAAAAATACCAAACTAACGCAAACACAACTGAATGTTATTTTACTGTTTTGAAATCGACGCGAATAATGCAAAATTTTCCGGTTTTGAAATTTCTCCGTGATTTTCTGGTTTTGAATTTGACGCGAATTCTACGTAATTGTCTGTTTTGGAAATGGACGCAACGATTAGCACTGGGTTGGAAACAAACACATCATCTGCAAATAAGTCAACCAAACAAAAAACTAAAACATTCCCTATGTTGCTGAAACTCATAAGCGGAACCCTAAAAGGAGGTGCAAATTATGAAAATGTATACAATGAATCAAATGATTCTGAAATGACAGATGACAATCAAACTGCAAATATCTACAACAAAATACCAACTTTGGCAGAAACAGCAAGAAAAGTCGCCAGATTAGAAAACAAAACACTAGATGAAAAACAATACATTGCATATGAAATAATTGCATGTACATTTCTTCTTGGTTTAGTTCGTGATGGTAGTGATCCATCGACAACATTATACAAGGGATTGGTAGAAACTATGGGGCATCCTAACAGTATTAACGACATAGTCAAAAGATTGAAAGCAAGAGGTGGACAGAGACAAATGATTATGTTTCTTACTGGTCCAGCTGGATCTGGAAAAAGCACTGTTGTTACAGTTGCACGGCAGTTTTGTCATGACTTTTGTTTATCAGTAGGTGTCATTTGGGGTGATACAACATTCTTGTTCACTGCATATACAGGAGCAGCTGCATCATTATTTGGGGGAGTTACTATATCAAGTGCAGCATTTCTCAACAAACAAAGACCACTGAGTCTTGAAGAAATAAATGAATGGCAAGATGTAAGAATTCTCATTGTTGATGAGGTATCATTCATGAGTGATAAACATATTGTTACACTGGATACCAAACTTAAACTCATTGGTGACAGAAACAAACCTTTTGGTGGGTTCTCGATCGTTTTTGCTGGGGATTTCCGCCAACTACCACCTGTTGGAGCAACCGAATTTGAACTCATATATTCCAGTAAATCAAATGGATATTGGGAACAGTGTATTAATGTAATAATGATATTGGATAATGCTCATCGCTTTAAAGATGATCCCTTATATGGACAAATGTTGAAGCGGTTTTGGGATGGAGATTTGACTAAATCTGACAGGGAAAGAATAAACAGCAGAGTCATTGGGCAAAATGGTATAAAGCTACCGTCTTCTTCACAATGTGAAGGTAAGTAAAAATGATAAAAGTATGTCGTTCAAAATAAATACACAAATGACTAACAAATTCCCAAATGTTCATATGTTGAATATAACACATATAAGGAGAAATTTGTTATGCATGTCCTACAAACAAAGAACGGAATTCTATCCATGCAGCAAGTTTTAAACACCACATAGTAGCAACACATCCTACAATACAAAGCAGCGAAATGCCTCCAACACATACAATTGTTATTGAAGCCAATATAACAAGTTCAAATACCAAAAAAAACAACAGAAAGATAAACAGCCATTTATGCCAAAGAATTTGGACTACCTGTGGAGATGCAAATGCTTTGGTTGGCCATAAGCACATAGAACCAGCGTTGTGTCTATATATGGGTGCAATTGTCATGTGCATTGACAATAAACATTTAAAAGATAAAGTGCCTAGAGGAAATGGCACTGTATGCCAAGTAATGAAAATTAAATTGAAACAAGATGCACCAAGTCATAAATGGAAAAACTTTTATGGAAGGAAAGTGTGGACAGTTAATGCAAAAGATGTTGAATATGTGGAATGTGAACATGTGCACAAGACAGCCAGAATGTTACAATTGGAGACACAAATAAAAAATTGGACAAACCAACTTGAGCATGACAAACAACAAAATCAAACAGATTTAGATAAAATCAAATTCAACATCAGCAAAACCAAGACTCTGTTATCAACAATAACGAATGACAGAAAATTCAAATTGGAACCAGAAATATGTCTACCAAAAATATCAATCAAACAATTTAGCTATTCAACCAAACCTATTGAATTTCAATGTAAAATGAAACAAATCCAAGTAAACAGAAATGATGCTACAACGGGACACAAATTACAAGGAATATCAAAAGATGTAATTATAATAACGTCTTGGCCCACAGGAGGATTAGCAGCAATGTTCAAAAATTGGGAATATGTTGTTCTATCCCGAGTACGAACACTATCAGGGTTATTCCTTATTAAACCAATTGACATGGACAAATCATTTAAACCTTC
>Ga0247839_1008433_pt1 | contig 10828 bp, 8 predicted proteins | sample LaCruzMarch2015__6_FD_192405 | JGI IMG/M metagenome (GOLD analysis project Ga0247839, IMG submission 192405) | Freshwater microbial communities from meromictic Lake La Cruz, Castile-La Mancha, Spain - LaCruzMarch2015_16m | ecosystem: Environmental > Aquatic > Freshwater > Lake | place: Spain...
ATCCCGCACAAATCTGGATTCTGTAAGTTCGCCCCCGCTGTCCGACATCATTCAGGCCATCCATTACAAAAGCATCAACACCTATGCCGAGGCCCTGGTCAAGAAAATGGGTCAGAAAATGCGTAACAATCCCACAACCACCGGGGGGCTCGACTTTGTCCTTGACTTCTGGAAACAACGTGGCCTCGATGTCAGGGGGATTTCGATGTATGATGGTAGCGGACTTTCTCCTCTGAACAGGATCTCCACCAAACAAATGGCCGGGATGATGCGCATCATGGTGAATGACAAAAATGCAGGTGAATACCTGAAAACACTCAGCGTGGCAGGCAAAAGCGGCGACCTGAAAGCCATCCTCACAGAACGCCCCGCCATGGGGAATCTCCGCGGAAAAAGCGGGTATACCAAAAGTGTACGTTCTTATTGCGGGACATTCAATGACACCAAAGGCCGGGCCCTGGTTTTTGCCGTGATCGTCAACAATTATGATGGCGAAAGCCCTGCCTTGCGTAAAATGTTGGAAGATCTCATGCTTGAGATCAGCCGTTCCGGGGAATAATTTCCGGGATGCCATGACATTTCGATTTTTTTTCTATCTTAGTACACGCTAAATTCTACTAAAATACTACTAAACAAATTTGAAAATCATGGACTCAATCGACTGGAAAAACCTACCCTTCGGCTATTTTAAAACGGATTTCAACGTACGTTGTTATTTCCGCGACAGGCAATGGGGAGAAATAGAAGTAAGCGACTCTGAATACATCAACATACACATGGCTGCCACTGCCCTGCATTATGGTCAGGAAGCCTTCGAAGGACTAAAGGCCTTCACCGGCGTTGACGGTAAAATCAGGATCTTTCGCATCGACGAGAATGCCAAGCGGATGCGTAGTTCTGCCTCGGGTGTGATGATGAAAGAAGTGCCGGATGAACTCTTCATCGAAGCCGTTCTGAAAGTTGTTAAACTGAACCTGAAATATATTCCACCTTACGGAACGGGAGCCTCGCTCTACATTCGTCCGCTTTTATGCGGTTCCGGTCCGCAGGTCGGGGTGAAACCTGCCAAAGAATACCTCTTTATGGTCTTTGTAGGTCCTGTAGGCCCATATTTCAAGGAAGGCTTCAAACCTGTTGCCATGCAAATCGTTAAGGATTATGACAGAGCAGCACCCCTGGGTACCGGTTGTTATAAAGTGGGTGGAAACTATGCTGCCAGCTTAAGAGCCGGAGAACGTGCACATTGTGAGGGTTTTGCATCCGTGCTTTTCCTTGATGCCCGTGAGAAGAAATACATCGATGAAGCTGGTCCTGCCAACTTCTTCGGAATCAAAGGCGATACCTATGTCACGCCGCTCTCAGCTTCTATCCTGCCTTCTATCACCAACAAGAGTCTCATGACCCTTGCCGAAGAAATGGGTATGAAAGTTGAACGCCGTCACATCTACATTGAAGAACTGGCCGAGTTTGAAGAACTGGGTGCCTGCGGAACAGCCGCAGTAATCACACCCATCCGCAAAATCGTCGACAGAGAAACAGGCCATACCTGGGATTATTGCGCCGATGGCAATGCCGGTCCCAAGTCAACACTCCTCTATAATAGGCTGAGAGCCATTCAGATGGGTGAAGTGCTTGATGTTTTCAATTGGAACACCATCGTGGAATAAAGCCCCCAAAGGGAGCAATCGCATTACTTCTGATTGATGACAAACTGGTAGACCAGGTCTTTTTGAGCTGCCGTAAGCTTTGCTTTGGGTGCCATCACATCCATGATTTTTGTCCAGGCATCGGCATTGAATTTTTTGGGCTGTTGCAGTCTGTGGCAACTGCCACACTTTTCGATATAAATCGCCCTGCCAGCAGCCAGATCTTCCATTTTTACGGAAGGATTTTTTACGGTGTCAGGTCCTGGCACATAAAGGGAAGGTGCACAAGCTGCACCAGTGATAAGTAACAGACCAGCAATGAGATGTAAAGTTTTAGAACGCATAACTAAAGATTAATCGGGTTTGGAATTTCTCGTGATTATTCAAATTTAAACCATTTTCTGATGCGTTCTCATGTTTTATTGCGGCGATTTGTGGCAAACATGTGAAATTCAGCCAGAATCTGTCCTCGTGATAAGAAAAGCCCGGCCCGCCAAAGAGGGTGGAAGTACTTAATTTCAACTTATCTTCTGGCTTTGTGTAACGATTGACATTCATCACCTCCATGTGCAGACTCCAATGGTCTCTGAGTGTGTAACTTAAAGCGTAGTTAATTTTTATGTCCATGCCAAACTCTGAGACTGTCTTACCTGCTTCAGTTTCAACTTCCCATCCGGGTTCCAGGGTGAGATTTACGGCATGTAGACTCCGCCCCAGACTTTTGTCCAGGATGAGTTTTACCTCTGTCTCTATCTCACGGGGAGATAAACCCAATTCAAAATAGAGTGCTGATCCTATCGTATTCGCCACCGGATCACTGAGCTTCCATTTCCATTCGTTAGAAAAACCCAGACTTACCTCCTCAAGAATGCTTGTATCCATGGATGGCACAAAGACACCTCCACTTTCTATCAGAACGTTCTGCGTCCCATAATAGGCTTTGTTTCCAAAATTCAGATAAAAAGCAGTCTGCAGGTTTTTGGCAAGGCCTATTTCAAACTCAAGTCTTTGATCCAAAGCACGATAAAAGTTGTGACGCCCGCTGCGTAAGCTGGTATAGGCTTCCAGTTCAAAATTTCCCTTGGCCAAAACCCCACTTTCATAGGTATAGGTAAAACTCCGGTCCTGTGAATGGCCTGTTTTCTGTAGGCCGGACAGTAGCAGCAGCAGGACTGCTATCGTATAAGTTCGCTTCATTCTGTACAAATTTCTTAGTACAAAAGTAAGTTTAATTAGATTAAATTAAAATAAGGAATTCGGGAAAACGAAATTCAGCAGGGAATTCGCAATTGAAAGCAGGTGTTTGGTTAAATGCCTCTGGCCTTTAACAAGATGTCCATTTCATCCCTTGTTTCCTTGGCGGCTTGCTTGGCTGCCTGGGCAAAATCGGTTCCGCTTCCTGCAAAAATGATGTTACGTGAAGAATTCACAAGGATGCCGCAGTCCTGGTTCATGCCATATCTGGCGACTTCCTGCAAGCTTCCGCCCTGGGCTCCGACGCCCGGAATCAGAAGGAAATGATCAGGTACAATGGCCCTCACTTCTGTGAGCTTTTCGGCCTGGGTGGCGCCAACAACATACATCATGTTATCTGTATTCCCCCATTTTGCGCTGGTTCTGAGGACGTGCTCAAACAGCAGCCCCAGGGGAGTCCCATCAGCAGCAGTAACCTGGTTCAGCTGAAAGTCGAAGGCCCCTTTGTTGGATGTGAGCGCAAGCAGGATGATCCACTTGTTTTGTACTTTCAAAAAGGGACTGACAGAATCCTCTCCCATATAGGGCGCAACAGTGACGCTGTCAAAATTCATTCCTTCCAGAAAGGCTTTGGCATATTGCTCTGAGGTATTCCCGATGTCGCCTCTTTTGGCATCGGCAATGGTGAAGACTTCTGTCCGTTTGTCTGCCAGGTAATCCATCGTCCGCTCCAGGCTTTGCCAGCCTTTCAGTCCGCGGCTTTCATAAAAGGCAAGATTGGGCTTGTAAGCAACGGTGTAGGGCAGGGTTGCATCGATGATCTGGCGGTTGAATTCGAATACCGGATCTTCGCAATCGAGCAGGTGTTGCGGGATTTTTGTGATGTCTGAATCCAGGCCGACACAAAGAAACGACCTTTTGGTCCGGATGAGGTGTATGAGTTCCTGTCTTGTCATGGGATAGAATGTTATGCTTCTACAGCAGATTTCAGCAATTCAGCATTTTCGGCTACCTGCAGGGCATCGATGAGTTGTTGCACATCCCCGTCCATGACAGTAGGCAGGTTGTACAAGGTCAGGTTGATGCGGTGGTCGGTGACCCTGCTCTGGGGATAGTTGTAGGTGCGGATCTTGGCTGATCTGTCGCCCGTGGAAACCATGGTCTTGCGTTTGGACGACATTTCGTCGAGATATTTTTTGTACTCCAGCTCGAAGATCCTGGTTCTCAGTACTTTCATTGCCTGGTCGTAGTTCTTGATCTGTGATTTCTGATCCTGGCAGGAAGCAACCACACCGGTGGGTACGTGGGTAAGCCGGATGGCTGAATAGGTGGTGTTGACAGATTGCCCGCCCGGTCCTGAGGAACAAAAGGTTTCTTTTTTGATGTCGCTGAGTTTGATGTCAACATCGAATTCATCGGCTTCCGGCAAGACCACCACCGAAGCTGCAGAGGTATGTATCCTGCCCTGTGTCTCAGTGGAGGGGACACGCTGAACCCTGTGCACCCCTGACTCGTATTTTAGCTGTCCGTAGGCTTTTTCGCCCATTACTTCGAGGATGATTTCCTTATAGCCACCCACGGTCCCTTCTGCCACACTCACGAGTTCTACTTTCCAGCCGCGGGCTTCACAGTATTTGGTGTACATACGATAAAGGTCACCGGCAAAAAGACTGGCTTCATCACCACCTGTTCCGGCACGAATCTCCAAAACAGCGTTCTTGGAATCCTGGGGGTCGGCAGGGATCAGCAGGATGCGGATGTCCTCTTCGAGTTTTTCTTTCTGCGCACTCAAGAGGGTGACTTCTTCTTTGGCCATCTCCTGAAGCTCTTCGTCTTTCTCATTGTACATCATCTCCCGGGAGGATTCCAGGTTTTGCAAAATGAGGTTGTAGGTGTTGTAGGCATCGATGACCGGTTGCAGGTCCTTGTAGTCTTTGCTGAGGCGGATGTAACGCTTCATATCACCCATAATCTCCGGTTCATTGATCATCCTTCCGATCTCTTCCCAGCGCTGGTGAATCGCGTGCAATTTATACATTAAGTCGTCCATGGTAATAAGCTTATTTTCGGGGGTGCAAAGGTAGTGAAAAACTAAACTCCTTTGAGATAAGCAAATGCCCCGTAGGGTGTATGCAGGCTGACCTTCGTTTCCTGCGCTGCTTCACAACGACCCACAACTTGTGCATCTACGCCAAAGGATTGGGAGATGCTGATGAGATCGGCTGCAATCTCTTGTGAGACATAGAGTTCCATGCGGTGGCCCATGTTAAAGACTTTGTACATCTCCTTCCAGTCTGTGCCGGATTGCTCCTGTATCATCTGAAAGAGGGGAGGCGTTGGGAAAAGATTGTCTTTGATGACATGCAAATTGTCCACGAAATGCAAAATCTTGGTTTGGGCACCACCGCTGCAATGCACCATGCCATGGATGTCGGCACGATGTGATTCCAATATTTTTTTAATGATGGGTGCATAGGTCCGCGTGGGCGACAACACCATTTTCCCGGCATCAACATCCGGCACTGTGGTGGGTTCTGTGAGGGCAAGCTTTCCGGAATATACCAGGGTATCTGGAACACCCGGATCATAGGTCTCGGTATATTTCCCGGCATACTGGTGACTGAAGACATCATGCCTGGCAGAGGTGAGGCCATTGCTGCCCATCCCGCCGTTGTAGGCATCTTCATAGCTTGCCCTGCCGGAGGAGGATAAGCCAACGATGACATCACCTGCCTGTATCCTGGCATTGTCGATGACATCAGCACGAGGCATCCGGCAAATGACGGTGGAATCGACGATGATGGTCCTGACAAGGTCGCCAACATCAGCCGTTTCTCCGCCGGTGGAATGGATTTCTATGCCATGCGCTCTCAGAAAAGCCAGGAATTCTTCTGTGCCTTCGATGATGGCGCTGATCACTTCCCCGGGAACCAGGTTTTTGTTCCTTCCAATCGTCGATGACAAGAGTATAGGCCCTGTGGCGCCAACACACAAAAGGTCGTCCAGGTTCATGACAATGGCGTCCTGTGCAATGCCTTTCCAGACGCTCAGGTCGGCAGTTTCTTTCCAGTAAAGATAAGCCAGGGAGGACTTGGTGCCGGCCCCATCGGCATGCATGATGTTACACCAGAGAGGATCTCCCCCCAGCAGGTCAGGCACGATTTTGCAAAAAGCCCCCGGATAGAGACCTTTGTCAAGCTTACGGATGGCCTGGTGGACGTCTTCCTTGGAAGAAGAGACACCCCGGAGATTATAACGGCTTTGCTCTTGCATAGGTGTTAAAATGGAAAAAGCATCCCGTATGGAATGCTTTTTCCGATTGAATCTTATGGATTATTCAAAGATGAGTCTGCTCTTTTCTTTGTCAATTCTGAACTTCCCGATTAAGTTAAAGGTGGCATCACCCATTTTAACAGGTCGTTTCTGCTCTTTTATAACAGTGGCTTCGATGTTCTCAAGGGTATTGTCCCCGATCCTCAATTTCTTGATGATCAGTTTGGCTTTGTCAGCGACAACACCTTCCGACAGGATCTTAGTAGCATCCCCGACGAAGTCTGATTTGCTGATGAATCCTTTGGTAAGCATGTTGAAAGCGCCTTCAGGTGATAAGGTAATCCCTGTGGATTTTTTGTCATAGTCGAAGTTAACAGCATAACCATTGATGATACACTCAACTTCGAAGATGTCTCCCTCAAGTGGGTTGATAGACACTGAATTTTCTTTGGGGTCGGTAACCATTTGGATGCTCCTGGTTTTTCCGGTAGTGTCGATGACGGCTTTGGGTACAAAGTTCATGCTGACAACGCGGAATTCTGTTCTCCTGTTCAGCTGATGTGCAGCTTCCTGAAAAGGTTTACCTGATAAGGAAGCGATGTAATCATCCGTGATGGTTGTTCCGCTTGGGAATGAGAAACCATCCCTGTTCACGTCTTTGGTAAGGACGCGTGGAACTCTTTCACCATAACCACGGGCGCTGAGCCTGTCAGGGTCTATGCCTCTGGAAACCAGATAAGTAACAACGCTCTGAGCACGTTTCAGTGAAAGGGTGTCGTTTTTAATGTCGGTATCCCTTGTATCGGTATGGCTACCCAACTCGATGGTCATCGTGGGGTTGGCTTCCAGGATGGTGATCAGGCCCTGCAGTGAATCCTGGTACTGTGGTTTGAGATCCCATTTCGCGAGGTCATAGAGGATTTCAGGAAGAACAATCGGCTTCACAGGGATAGGAACGAGGATGAAGTCAATGACGAAATCCTTGCTTTGCTCAAGACCGACAGTGGTCTCTCTGCCTTTGTCAGAGAAATAACCCTCTTTGGTGACAGTCAACTCATAGGAGGTGATGGGCAATACCTTGGTTTTGTCGAAGGAATAAAATCCTTTGTTATCGGTTTTTGTTTCGATGGAAGTACCGTCAGATCCGACCATTTTTACAGAAGCGCCGGGGATGTATTGCAGGGTTCTGTCATCTTTTACAACACCCTGGATGGTGAATACGAGTGGGATTTTGATGAAGGAATAGATGTCATCGCCACCTTTCACGCCTTTGAGTTTACGGTTAGAAGCAAAATACCCTTTTTCTTCCAAACTGCCCGGGAAAAAAGTCACTGCGAAATCATCGGCAGAGGAATTGACAGGTGATTTCATGTTTTCAGGAGTAGACCATTTGTTGTCACCGGTTTTTACAGTACGGAAGATGTCCATACCCCCCATGCCGGGCTGGTAGTTGGATGAGAAATACAACAAAGAGTCAAAGCGCAGGTGAGGGAACATTTCATCACCGGGTGTGTTGATGTTGCTTCCCAGGTTTCTGGGAGCTTCGAAATTCTTGGATTTTTTGGTACGGGTAGATACCCAGATGTCTTTGCCGCCAAAGCCGCCTTCCATGTCGGAAGCGAAGTAAATGGTGAGCTCATCTTTGCTGACGGCAGGATGACCATAGATTTTGGTACTGTCGCTGGCAACTTTTACTACTTCAGGCGGGCTCCAGATTTTGCCACGTTTTTCGGTACGATAGATCTGGCAGGTAAGTACTTTTTTCTTTTCTGAAGAACAACGTGTATAATACAGGGTGTTGAATTTGTTGCTGAAACAGCTGGTGCCTTCGTTGCCATCGGTGTTGATGACCTGCTGGTCGTCATACAGCATCGGAGAAGACCAGTCGCCCTTGGCACTCATGGTCGATACGTAGAGGTCGGAAAAGCTCTGTCCAGTCCAGTCGTCGATAGAACCACCGGTAGAATTTTCACGGGAAGAGGTAAACACCATGGTTTTGCCTTTGTCATCAGCAAAAGAAGGACCGAAGTCATCCTCTTTGGAATTGATGGTTTTCCAGGCATTCAGCTCTTTGTGGGCCTCATCACTGGGGTTTACGGCATAACGCGTTGGATTGTCTTTCCACTTCTGCGCCATCTCACAGGATTCAACGCCGATCTGACCGCGTGGGTCTTTGGGCGCGAGTTCTGCATAGCGTTTGTATTGGATGATCGCATCCTCGTACTTTTCGTTGATCTTTTGTGCATCAGCATAATACAGAATCACTACCGGGTTGATCTTCTGGTAGTTGGCTTTGTCGAGCCGTTTGTATTGCTGTTCTGCTTTCTTCCAGTTGTTGGTCAGACGATAACACTCTGCAATCTGGAACAGAATGCGGTTTTTTTCTACCCTGTTCTTTTTTACCTTGGAATAAGCCTTTTCGTATTTCTCGATGGCAAGGTTGAACATTTTGTCTTCAAAAGCCTGGTCGGCCTCCTGCGTGTAATTGCGCTTTTGCTGTGCATGAACCTGGAAAGACATGACAAGGCTGAACACAATAAGGGGTAAAAGAGTCCTGAGTATTTTCATAAGTGGTATTTTTCGCCTAAAAGCTTGCTAAAATAGGGAATATTTTCAGATCGACAAAAATTAAAAAAGATATAAGTGCTGAACCGCTGATTATGAGGCTCAGGTAATGGGTTTTATTTCCTCTTCTTCCGCCTTTTGAATGTTTTCCTGAGGGGTTTCGGGTAATGGAGTTTCTATGGGCTGTTGAAATACAGCGGCCTGGTTTCTGCCGGAAATGTCAATTTGGCTTTCCCTGTTGATGGTTGAAGCAATCTGGCTGGCTTGCTGGCTCGCCTCAGAAGACACATTGGTAAGCTGGGCCTTGATTTTTTGTGTTTCTTCGAGGAGGTTGGATTTCACACTGCCTACTTCTCGCCTTACTTCGTCAGCACCTTCCTGGAATTCCCGTGTGAGGTCGGATGTAGCCTTTTTCAGCTCATTCATGATCTTTCCAACCTGTCTGGCGATTTCAGGCACTTTCTTCGGACCGAAAACCAGGAAAATGGCGAGGAAAATGATTAGAAATTCTCCGCCACTGATATCCAGAAAGATTGGAATGATCGCCATAATTTATCTTGATTCGAGCAAAGGTAGGAATAACAATGATATGCAAGGATTAAATACATGGGCAAAAAAAAGCCGTCACGCTTGGGGCGGGACGGCTTTCTTTTTAATATTCAGCGGATTATGCTTTCTTTAATTCTTTTTCTTTTTTACGGGCAGCAACACCTTGTCTCCAGACAATCAGGTCATAAGCAATTGGCGTAGCATTGAATACGGAGGAATAAGTTCCAATGGCCAATCCGACAAACAAGACGAAGTTCATACCGCGGATGATCTCACCACCAAAAAGAACCATCGCAAGCAATACAACAAGTACTGTACCTGAGGTATTGATGGTACGTCCCAGGGTATGATTGATAGCGTCATTGATGTTGGTCGCCATGTCACGCTTGGGATAGAGTGCGGTGTATTCACGAATCCTGTCGAAAATGATAACGGTGTCGTTGATGGAGAATCCGATGATGGTCAGGATGGCCGCAATCATCGACTGGTCAACTTCCAGGGTAAAGGGCACAAGGCCGTGGAAGGCTCCATACAAGGACAAGGCAATCAGGGAGTCATGGAACAATGACGCAACACCACCCAATCCCCACTGCCACTTTTTGAATCGGAAAGCGACATAAAGGAAGATGATGATCAGGGCAACAAAGACAGCGATGATCGCTGAACGCTTGATGTCCTTCGCAATGGTTGGTCCTACTTTTTGTGAACTGAGTTTACCCAGTGTCTTGCCTTCTTTGGAAGTAACGAATTCGTTGTAAGAAATCGGTGCGCTGTAAAAGGACTTAACGCCATTGTAAACAAGATGGTCGATGAGTGAATCTGTCTTGGGCTCACTGTTGTCAATCATGTACTTGGTCGTAATACGCACCTGGTTGTCAGGACCGAAAGTCTTCACTTCAGGCTCTTCACCAAAAGCAACACGCAGGGCAGAACGTACTTCATTGGTTTTTACATTCTGGTCGAAACGTACGATGTAAGAACGTCCTCCTGTAAAGTCAACACCTTGTACCAGACCACGTACGGCAATAGAAGACAGGCCGAGCAGGATGACAGCGATAGAAACGTAATACAGTTTAACACGGATTCCAATGAAGTCGATCTTGGTCTTGGTAAACCAGTCTTTGTTGAAACCGTGCCAGAAGGTAATGTTGACATTGCGGTCGAGCATGGCCTCAAAAATCAACCTGGAGATGAAAATTGCAGTGAAAAGGGAGACAGACAAACCAATGATCAGCGTGGTAGCAAAACCCTGGATAGGTCCTGATCCGAAGATGTACAACACAACTCCTGTGAGGATGGTTGTGACGTTACTGTCGATAATAGCAGAATAAGCATGTTTGTAACCATCAGCGATCGCAAGTCGCAAACCCTTGCCCGCTCGAAGCTCTTCCTTGATACGCTCATAGATAATGACGTTCGCATCTACAGCCATACCCATCGTCAGAACGATACCTGCGATACCGGGTAAGGTAAGAACAGCACCCAGTGATGCAAGTACGCCAAGCAGGAAGAATACGTTGAAGAGCAAAGCGAAGTTGGCAACCCAACCACCAAGGTTGTAATAAAAGCCCATGTAGAAAAGCACAAGGACGAAGGCCAGA
>Ga0247839_1008445_pt1 | contig 10815 bp, 12 predicted proteins | sample LaCruzMarch2015__6_FD_192405 | JGI IMG/M metagenome (GOLD analysis project Ga0247839, IMG submission 192405) | Freshwater microbial communities from meromictic Lake La Cruz, Castile-La Mancha, Spain - LaCruzMarch2015_16m | ecosystem: Environmental > Aquatic > Freshwater > Lake | place: Spain...
GCCCGACCATCGAGGGAATTGTCAAACAGGTCTTTGTCACAGGCAAGCCTTGGCAAATGATCAATCCGCTCGCCCCGAAACAATTCGGATCCGGAGAGAAATTCGTCTCAAAAGATTTCGGTCCGGGCACTCCAGTCCACTCCGCCGCCGTCACCGTCGTTGGCGTCGAGTGGTGAGCGCGAAACCAGCGTCGGTTTTCTCCTAGCAACCGTGTTCGGGATAAACGCTGACACGCAACTCGGCACGCAGATACCGCTTGTTTTTCAATTTGGCAGATTTACGGAAATCACCTTCCAGAGGCTCTCCAGCAAGGGATCCCTTAGCCTCTTGCTTTTTTTCAAATCGAGCTGCTTTCGATGAAAAGCGAGACCGTCGTCACTTCTAGTGACCTGCCGCAGGAGCTCCTTGATTTTGGTGCTTCTGCTACTGTTCGTGCTTGACCTGCTCTCGGCGGCGGAATAGGCACGCATCTTTCGGGGACTCGGCTCGACGCTACCGCCAATTTGTAAGACGGTCTTACCATAACAACAGTCCTCTCGTCCAAGGGTCAAGTGGTTCTCAAGGCGTCTCTGAGGCGGTCTCTGGGGCTTTCCACGGGAACTGTTTTTTCCGTCCGCAGCGAAAACCGGGTGATCATCCTGGAACCCATCACCCCCGTTCGTTCGAAGGGCCAGATCGTCAAGGAGGCAAGCAGCGGGTTCTCGGTCATTGAAGCCGACGGGAAGATTCCGATGCTCACCAGCGAGCGGGTCAAAGAAATGCTGGCCGATTTCCCGTGAAATACCTCCTCGACGTCAACGCACTGATTGCACTCGGCTACAAACAACATGTTTTTCACAAACGCGTGACCGTCTGGGCTGCCGGAAAAAACCTTGCCACTTGCAGCATCGCCGAACTGGGATTTGTTCGCATTCTCGCTCAACTTCCCGGGGCGGATATCCCGGTATCAACCTCCCGCAAAATGCTTGCACCGATGAGGCGCGAGCGTCAGATCACTCAAATTGCCGATTCCCAATCAGCCATTGACCTTCCCGCCTGGGTCCAAACCCCCAGACAAATCACCGAAGGACGTCTTCTTGCCCTCGCTCAGTCGAACAATTCCACGCTTGCCACCTGCGACGCCGCGATCCCCGGCGCATTTCTCATACCCTAACCCCCCGCTTCAAGTCTCAGGTTTCCACGTTTCAGGTTTCAAGTTTCAGGTCGCTCTTCCCTTCCCCTTCACCCTGACATCTAAAAACTTTTCCGTTTCCCGACAGAGCATGGAATGTTTTCGGCGCAATCTTGACACTGACAAGAGAAAGAACCACATTGGTCACATGATCGCCACCCTGAGAGAATCTAAGACAAGACTCAGCGAATTGGTTCAACTTGCCAGCCAGGGCGAGGAAATTCTCATTACTGTTCGAGGCAAGCCCAGCGCACGCCTTGTGGCTGTTGGCGAAGCGGATTTCCCCATGGGTGATTGGATGAGGGAACTTTCCTCCCTGCGTGCCAGTGTCATGACGAGCCGTCTTGCCAGCAATTTTACCGCACTGGACGAAGTCCGGGAGGATCGTTGGTGAACTCCCCCTACTGGGACACATCGTGCATCCTTGCGCTCTACGTCACGGAGCCTTTGTCGCGGCAAATTGCGGCCCTTGCATCAAAAGAAAAGCAAGCGCTCACCAGCAGCGTTATTCTTGAATATGAAATGACTTTTGCCATTCACGCCAAAGAGGCCAAGGGCGAAATCCCGACAGATTCCGCCAGCCGGATCCTCGAGAAATTCCAAAGCGACCTCCGCAAAGGTCGCTTCCTTCTTGCTCCACTCGGACAAGATATCAAAACCCGGGCCGCCGAATCCGCCCGGGCCGCACTTCTAAACAATCCTCCCTTCTTCCTGCGCACCTTGGACGGCATCCACATCGCCACCGCCCTCCAACTTCAGACCCCCGAACTCATCACCGCAGACAAAAGGCTGGCCAGTGCCGCGAAAGCTCTCGGCTTCAGCGTGCACGAATTCTCGTGACCCGTGGTCCCCTCCGCCCATTTCCCCTTTCCCCTTTCTTCAAGTTTCCAAATTTCAGCTTTCAGCCTTTTCTTCTCTGTCCCATGCCCACCCTGGAGCCCAAAACGTTGACCGAGCTCCAGCGCAGATGGTAAGCAAAAGCATGCAAAAGATCCTCGTCACCGGAGGGGCCGGATATCTCGGCTCGACTCTCGTTCCACAGCTTCTGGCCGCGGGTCATTCCGTCACCGTGGTGGACAATTTTATGTTCCGGCAGAACTCGCTGGCGGACTGCTGCCATTACGATTCCTTTTCCGTCATTCGTGGAGACTGTCGGGATGAAAGGTTGATGAAGGATCTTGTTACGAGGCATGACATCATTATTCCCTTGGCCGCGTTGGTGGGGGCTCCGCTATGTGATCGCGATGCTCTGGGAGCCGTCTCGACAAACCGCGATGCGGTCCGCCTGCTCTGTCGCTTGGCGGGAGTTGATCAGCAGATCTTGATGCCGGTCACCAACAGCGGATACGGGATTGGGCAGCCAGGGATTCCTTGCACGGAAGATTCTCCCCTCAAGCCGCTTTCGCTTTATGGGACAAGCAAAGTCGAAGCGGAGGCGGCTGTCTTAGAACGCGAGAATAGCATTAGTTTTCGCCTCGCAACCGTATTTGGGATGTCCCCTAGGATGCGGCTCGACCTGCTGGTGAATGATTTCGTGTATCGTGCGGTCACCGATCGCGCAGTCGTGATTTTTGAAGGACATTTTAAGCGTAACTTCATCCATATTCGTGATGTGGCGAGGGTATTCCTCCACGGGTTGGAGAACTTTGACGGGATGCGAGGGCGTGCCTACAATGTCGGTCTTGAGGATGCCAATCTCACAAAACTTGAACTCTGCGCTGTGATCCAAAAGCACCTCCCAAAATTTGTTTTTCTGGAAGCCACCATTGGCGAGGACCCGGATAAGCGCGATTACATTGTGTCGAACCAACGAGTGCTCTCAACCGGTTGGTCCCCCACGTGGGATTTGGATCGCGGCATCCGGGAGCTTCTGAAGGGCTATACGATCCTTCGCAATAGCGCTTATGCGAACGTTTGAAAAAATGGCCCTTCTGACAATGCGTTCGCCACGCATGACGTCATTGCGGGATGAGCAGCCGTTCACTCCTAGTTTGTGATGTCCGCGGTTCCCCGCATTTTGCCATGCCCCCTTTATTGCCCTTAAACAACTTGGACGCCGCGATTCTCGTTGGCGGCATGGGGACTCGCCTGCGGGGAGTTGTGGACGACATACCTAAACCCCTTGCGCCAGTTCTCGGACGGCCGTTCCTGTTTTACCAACTCGACATGCTCGCCCTCCGCGGTGCTCGCTCGGTCACTCTCTGCTGCGGCTATAAAGCTGAGCTGGTCCAAGAAAGCGTCGGTTCGGATTGGCTCGGCATGCCGATCAATTATTCCGTGGAGACCGAGCCGCTCGGCACCGGAGGGGCATTGAGATTGGCAAGGCACACTCTGAAGTCCGCCAATATTCTCGTTCTCAACGGAGATTCCTGGTTGGAACCGGATTGGGCCGGATTTGTTCAATCGGCAGGCGATGTTCACGGAGATTCATTCATCGCCTTGGTAGAGGTGGCAAATTCTGGGCGATTTGGAGTTGTCGAAATGAACAACGGACTTATCAGCAATTTTAAGGAAAAGTGCAGCACCAGCTATTCGTCCGTAATCAATGGCGGAGTTTATTTCTTCCCCCAAGAAGCAGTGAACAGCCTCCCCCGGATCCCTCACTCGCTGGAGAAAGACGTCTTTCCCTCGCTGGCATCGCAAAAACGCCTTCGTGGAATCATCTCGAGAAGTCAGTTTCTGGATATCGGGATACCCGCATCCTACTCTAGCGCCGGCGATTTTTTAACCCGGCTAGGAGTCGCTCCACATAGCATGTTCCCCGATAATCCCCAGATGGATCAGGCTCTGCCGAAACTCGGGACATGTGTGGTGATTTTTGACGATGCGGGGCGCGTTCTTCTCGAACATCGTGCTGATTGCGAGTGGTGGGGCCTGCCTGGCGGTGCCCTCGATGCCGGAGAAACGCTGACACAGGGAGCCGCCCGTGAGGTCCTCGAGGAAACTGGTCTCAGCATCGAGATAGAACGCCTTCTCGGTGTTTTCTCAGATCCAAAAAGACGCACGGTGAGATATCCAGACGCAGGCGACTTGCGGCAACTCGTGGATGCCGTTTGCATTGCTCGGCCGACGGGTGGGCATCTACGAGTCAGTGAGGAAAGTTTGGATCTCGAGTGGTTTGCTCCCAGCAAGCTCCCCCTCAATACCGTTCCCCCGGTCGTTGAGATTTTGCGGCACGCATTTGCGCCGAGCCAAACTGCAGTCCTTCGCTGAGCATCTCGGAAATCTGCCGGAAAAAGAAACGACAAATCACCCCGAATCTGGCACGTTCCGAAATTGTCATGATAATCTCCCGAACCCCGTTCCGCATCTCGTTCTTCGGAGGGGGTTCGGACTACCCGACTTGGTCTCGCGAACACGGCGGCGCGGTTCTGACCACTGCCATCGATAAATACTGCTACCTCACCTGTCGTTATCTCCCCCCATTTTTTGAGCACAGATTCCGGATTTTGTATTCAAAGATCGAAGCTGTCCACAGCGTTGACGAGATTGAGCACCCGGCCGTTCGAGGGGCACTCCAGAAACTTGCGATCAAACGCGGGATTGAAATTCATCATGACGGCGACCTGCCCGCCCGCAGCGGGATGGGATCGAGTTCGTCGTTTGCGGTCGGAATCCTCCACGCGCTCCATGCCTTGCAGGGCCGCATGCAGAGCAAAAGGCAACTCGCGATCGAAGCGATCAAGCTGGAACAGGAAGTATTGAAAGAAACCGTGGGCTCGCAGGATCAAATTGCCGCAGCCTATGGGGGGTTCAATACTGTCAGGTTTCTCCAAGATGGCACATTTTCGGTTCAGCCGGTTGTTCTACCAGAGGTTCGCATGGCGGATTTTAAGCGCCACCTGATGCTCTTCTTCACAGGAATTTCGCGAACATCATCCCACGTGGCGTCGACATTTGTTGCATCGCTCGAAGACCGGGCCGATGGCATCAATCGGCTCGTGGAGATGGTCGACGAGGGCGTCGATATTCTATCCCGTGGACGGATTGAAGATTTTGGTTCGTTGCTGGACGAGGCTTGGGGAATCAAGAGATCGCTCAGCAGCGCCGTCACAACATCAGCCGTCGACGAAGCCTATGCCTTAGCTCGCGATGCGGGCGCGCTCGGGGGCAAATTGCTCGGTGCCGGGGGCGGCGGCTTTTTGCTCGTCTTTGCGCCGCCTGAAAGACGACGGCATTTGGAGAAAGCGCTGTCCCACTTTTTGCATGTTCCTTTCGACTTTGAGCCATCTGGAAGCCAGATTGTCCTTTACGATCCAGAGCAGGATTACTCCGCGCTAGACGGAGCAGCGTGATTGTTAGCGCCCTAGCTGAGCGACTCGTCAAACCATGAATACTCCATCCTCCATCGCCAATCTCGACTGGCCGCTGATGCGGAACAACATCACCCGAGACGATTTAGACTCCCTCATCGCCTTCCTCCAACAGGATGACCCAATCCTCACCCAATCCAAGCAAGTCGAAGCTTTCGAGCGGGAATGGAGCAACTGGCTTGGAGTTAGATACAGCGTTTTTTTGAACTCGGGGTCATCGGCAAATGAGATCACGATGCTCGCCCTTCGCGAGTTGTTCGGCGATGGAGAAATCATTGTGCCGCCTTTGACATGGGTCTCCGACATTGCGAGCGTTCTGCATGCGGGATTCAAACCCGTTTTCGCCGACATTCAACCGCACAGCCTTGGGCTAGACAGCAGCGAGGTCATCAAGAAGTTCACACCCAGGACACGCGCGGTGTTTCTCACCCATATCTTGGGCTACAACGCGCTGGACGAGACCCTCATCAATGCCTGCGCCTCGCGGGGCATACCGATTATCGAGGATGTCTGCGAGTCTCACGGAGCCACATATCGAGGAAAAAGATGCGGATCGGTTGGGTTCGCCTCAAATTTTTCTTTCTACTACGCCCACCATCTTAGCACGATCGAGGGCGGCATGGTTTGCACCGATAACGCAGAGTTCTATGAGGTCTGCCGTGTGGCCCGGTCGCATGGCATGGTCCGCGAGTCACGCGACGAGGGATTCCGGTCCCGTTACGCGGTGGCGCACCCTGACCTCAATCCCTCCTTCATCTTCGCTTTTCCAGCCCACAACATGCGTGGCACAGAGATTAACGCCGTTCTTGGCCTCTCTCAACTCCCCCGCCTCGATGCGAACAATGAGATCCGCTCTAAGAACCTGAAGCGCTTTCTCGCGGGACTGGATCCATCGAAGTATCGGACGGATTTTGCGGTGGAGGGAAGTAGCAACTATGCCTTCACCCTCGTCTTAAAGGATCCCGATGAAGCCTTGCGGGACCGGTGTATGGAGGCGATGACGGCAGCCGGCGTTGAATTTCGACGAGGCACTTCCGGCGGCGGAAACCAGCTCCGACAGCCTTATCTTCGCAGGCTGCTCGGTGACGAATATAAAAACTACCCGGAGGTAGACCATATCCACTTTTTCGGATTCTATATCGGGAACTACCCAGCTCTCGACCCAGAAAAAATCGACGTTCTCTGCGAGATTCTCAACGCTTTATGACCCGCAGCCTTTTTCTGAAATTCCCCACAACCAAATGACCCCGTCTGACCTTATTGCATTCGAAGAGGATATCGCGGCTGAGTTTAATGCCGCCCACATCCGAGCTCCTGTCCACCTTTACTTCGGCAATGAGGAACCGATCATCGCTGCGTTCAAGAGCGTCCGCCAGCAAGACTGGGTGCTCTGTTCTTGGCGAAGTCACTACCAGTGCCTTCTCAAAGGGGTTCCGCCTGAGCAACTCAAGTCCGAAATCATGGCCGGTCGGTCGATCTCGCTTTGCTTTCCGGGATATCGAATCTTTAGTTCGGCTATCGTCGGCGGGGTCGTTCCGATCGCTGCCGGGATTGCCCTCGGAATTAAGCGCTCTGGTGAAGATTCCCGCGTCTATTGCTTCATGGGAGAGATGACAGCCGAAACGGGAATCGCACATGAGAGTGTTAAGTATTGCCGAGCGCATCAACTTCCTGTCACATGGATTATTGAGGATAATGCCAAATCGGTCTGCACCGATACTAAGGCAACTTGGGGAATCGAATCCCACTGGTGGGAGCGCGAATCTGGTGCCGCAGACCTAATTTCTTACCGTTACGAATCAAAATACCCACACGCCGGCGCTGGCAGTCGTGTGCAATTCTAAATCCCTTGAAATATTTCGACGAACTCAAACGCAGTATGGAATGGCTCGCGGAAGACCCAAGAACGGTCTTCATCGGTCAAGCCGTGGAGGTGGCAGGCACTGCCATGAGCAACACGGTCAAAGATATCCAGATCAGCCGCCGCATCGAGCTACCGGTCGCGGAGGAATTGCAGATGGGAATGACCGTCGGACTTGCTCTCCAAGGCCAAATTCCGGTTTCGATTTATCCTCGCTGGAATTTCCTCCTCCTTGCAGTTAATCAACTCGTCAGCCACCTCGACAAGCTCGAGGTGATGTCCAACGGCGGCTATCGTCCGAAGGCCATCATCCGCACAGGAATCGGCTCTGAGCGTCCGCTCCACCCGCAGCACCAGCATATCGGCGACTTTACGGATGCCTTCCGTCTCATGTGCTCGACCGTTGAAATTATTAGGCTGGACGAGCCCGAGCAAGTCTTTCCTGCCTACGAAAAAGCACTCCTTCGCGACGATGGCCGCAGCACGCTCCTCGTTGAATGGGGCGACTACTACGGAGAGAAATGAATCGCCCCCTCGACGTCCTCTTTATTAATGCAGATTCGTCCGTAGCGGCTTATCAAGGCCTCGCAAAGGATTTTTCAGCGATCGAGCCCCCAACTTGGAGCCTCCTCCTCGCCCAAAGCTGCCGAAGCAAAGGCTTCGGCGTGGCAATCCTTGACGCGACAGCCGAACGCTTGACCCATGAGGAGGCCGTCCACCGGATTGGGGAGGCCAAGCCCCGCCTTGCCTGCTTCGTGGTCTACGGTCAGAACCCGAATTCCGGAACGACGAACATGATCGGTAACACGGCTTGTGCGGCTCTCCTGAAAGCCACTGACCCTGAACTTCCAGTCTGCTTTGTTGGCTCACACACGAGCGCACTTCCCCACGAGGTTTTGGCCTTACCCTGCGTGGATATTGTATTACTCAATGAAGGAGTCTACGCCCTCCAAAACCTTCTCCACACGAATCTCCGGAACGGGTTAGACAAGGTCAATGGAATCGGACACAAGGAACATGGGGTGCCCGTCCTAAATCCGCCCGAACGCGTCGTTCCACAGGAACGGATGGACGTCGACCTACCCGGCTCGGCTTGGGATTTGCTCCCCTACCGGAAAAAACCGCTCGATCTTTACCGCGCTCACTTTTGGCATGCCGAATTTTCCCACGAAAAACGGACGCCGTTCGCGGCGATCTACACCTCACTTGGCTGCAAGTTCAAGTGCGACTTCTGCATGATCAACATCGTCAATCGCGTGGATAACACCGACGGCACCTTCTCGGCGCATTCGCCGAATATGCGTTTCTGGTCACCGGAATTCATGCTCTCCGAGTTTGAAAAAATGGCACAACTCGGAGTCGAAACTCTTCGGATTTCCGATGAGATGTTCTTCCTCAACAAAAACTATTTCGAGCCCTTAGTGAAGGGCATTGCGGAACGCGATCTCAACTTTCGCATGTGGGCCTATTCCCGCGTGGACACAGTTCGCCCGCAATATCTCGAAGCGTTCCAAAAAGCAGGCATTAACTGGCTCGCCTTAGGCATTGAGGCCGGGAGCCAAACCGTCCGGCAGGAAGTCTCCAAAGGCAGTTTCAAAGACGTCAACATCCGCGAAGTCGTCAAAACGACGCGCGCCAGCGGCATGAATGTCATCTCCAACTACATTTTCGGTTTCCCCGATGACACCTACGAGACGATGCAGCAGACGCTGGACCTCTCGTTGGAACTCTGCACCGAGATGGCGAACATGTATCCTTGCCAAGCCCTGCCAGGCAGCCCGCTCTTTTACGAGGCCAAAGCCAAGGGCTGGCCGCTCCCGGATTCTTATGGTGGCTATGCGTTTCTCTCTTACGAAACCCAACCGCTTCCCACAAAACACCTGACAGCCGCCGAGGTGCTCAGATTTCGCGATGAGGCTTGGCAAACCTATTTCACTTACGAGCCGTTTTTGGAACTTGCTGAAAGAAAGTTTGGTCTCCAAGAACGGAAAAATGTCGAAGAAATGGCAAAAATCCGTCTCAAAAGAAAACTCTTGGAGACGTGATTCAGCGATTTTTTTTCCAGGCCAGTTCTAAGAAAAACTGGGTGTAATAGGCAGCGCCCCACCGGATGACTTGCACTTTCGCATCCCCCGCGATTCTCGCTGGTTCATTCGATGGAATCTCAGAAACTTTGCAACGCGATCTCGCCGCGCGAACCGATAGGAGCGGCTCAATACCCATTCGGGTGAAGTAGAGTCGCTCAGGCAGGGAATAGGCTGATTCCCTATCGAGCCCCAGTTCGTAAAAAAGCTCCCTCCGATAGATCCGGAAGATCGTCATCGCGTCGGTATAGTTTCCACCATGAAGAACATTGACGGTTCTCGTAAACAGCCAGTTGCCAAAGCCGGTGATGATTCCGTCGTCCTCGCTCTTGGCAGGCGGAAGATAGCGTGAAGCAACAACCATATCGAAGCCTTTTTCGACATGTTCGATGAGACGCGGCAAATCTTCTGGGGGGCAGTTCCCGTCGGGACTAAACGTGATCACGTAGTCGCCGGTGAGCCGCGGCCAGGCTTCGATATAGGCAAAGCGGATACCGTTCTGAGTTTGCACATGCACATCATATCCGAGGGATCGAGCATAGTCAGCAGTGCCGTCCTTGGAATTCCCGTCCGAGACGAGGATTTGTGAAAAAAGTGACGTGTCAACCCTCGGCATGAGCTGCTCCATGCTGAGTCGTTCGTTGAGTGTTGGGATAAATAGGGAGACAGTCACGGAAGAGCTTTGGGATTGAGTTCGATCAGGCGGAGGTTGGCCGCAGTGGCTACGACTCGTCCGGTTCTAGCGATGGCATCGACATTGTCCATAAAGTCCAGAAAGTATTTTGCATTGACCTCCAGGTAGAACCATTCCGGTCTTTGGTTAGTTTTCCAAAGTTTGCGCGTGTAAAGGAGCATGGCATTGTCGAAGTCGGAGGCGATGATGTATTTGAAACCCAAGTCTGCAAGATATCGTTCAAAGGCTTCCGGTCCCAGTTTGAGCGGCCATTTTCCGATAGCGGAGCCTCCAGGCATATCGGCAGTGAAGATCTCATTCCTCGCAAAGTCGAAAGCGTAGGGAGTATCCACCGCGACGAAGAGCTTGGTGCCGACCGGAGTGTAATTCTGTAGCTCGCGGGCGGCGTTTGTGAGTGCGGGATTGACAAGCGGATCGCGCGAGACAAGTTGCTGCGGGAGGGATTCCGCTTGAATCCCTAGTTCTCGCCCCGCATTGGGGAGATTCAAGGCCAGGAGCAGGCCGAGCACCAAGGTTGGAGGGAGGAAAGTTTGCCAGGCCGGAGGGGTGTCTTCGCTGTCTTCTTGCCTGAGCGACGAGATGAGGCGCCACAATGCGACAGGAATCAGCATGGGGAAGGTGTAGCGGTAGCCTTCGGACAGCATGGTAACCCCAAATTTATATGCAGTAAACCAGGATGCGAAAACGGTCAA
>Ga0247839_1008446_pt1 | contig 10815 bp, 8 predicted proteins | sample LaCruzMarch2015__6_FD_192405 | JGI IMG/M metagenome (GOLD analysis project Ga0247839, IMG submission 192405) | Freshwater microbial communities from meromictic Lake La Cruz, Castile-La Mancha, Spain - LaCruzMarch2015_16m | ecosystem: Environmental > Aquatic > Freshwater > Lake | place: Spain...
CGTAGATCCTTTGGTTTACCAACAGCAAGCACGGGATGAATGGAGGTAAGTTAGTTTTAGACACTAATATTGTATTGTATTTTTTGGGAGGCGATCAGGTATTAAGCAGCTTGGTTGACCAACGAGAGATTTATATTTCTGCTATTTCGGAGATGGAATTGCCTGGATTCCCTGGAATAACAGAACAACCTGGGAACCAGGCAAGCGCAGTAGCTGGCCCCTGCTTTGAGCCGCCTCATGGCCGATATTATCATCGAGAAAGTCTACAAGCAGCCGGTATTCACCTGGGGCGCTGCCAATGTTTCCAGCGAGGGTGACGCCCGTTCAGCATACTTCCAGGCCCTGAAAAATGCAATAAAGTAAAGCGATAATTTTACTAAATACTTAAAAAAGTAAATTATTAGCTTTACTTTTGCATTGTAAAAATCAACTTATAGCTTTACTTTATGAACAAGAAATCACTCCAACTGCAACAGCTCAACAGCAAAATGCTGGGTTTTGCCTCACTCAAGCAGGTGGCCATGCCTCCTACCGGTTGGATAAAGGCCATTCGCACCGCCATGGGCATGTCCATGCAACAACTGGGCAACAAGATGAATATTTCCAAACAGGGTGTGCTGGATATTGAAAAGCGGGAAAAGGACGGTTCCATTACCATCCGGTCCCTGCGGGAAATTGCCCGAGCTATGGATATGCAATTGGTGTATGGCTTCGTACCCAATGACGGATCTCTGGACGCCCTCATTGAAAAACGGGCAACCGAACTGGCCACCCAAATTGTGATGCGTACCGCCCATACCATGAAACTCGAAGACCAGGCCAATTCCAAAAAGCGAATTGAAACCGCGATAAAGGAACGGGCAGCTGCCATTAGAAACGAAATGCCTAAAATCTTATGGGATTAGACGCGGACTACACAGATGGACAAACGCCTTTAGATGAAGAAGAGAAAGTTGGGCTGTTGATTCCTGCCGTTGCCACACGCGGCGAGTTAGACGAATTTGAACAACAAAACATTGAACAGGCTATGCAGTGGATACTGGGGCGTTCCTTCAAGCCGGAAACCGTTTTCACCGAATCGTTTATCTGTATGGTGCATAAACGCATGTATGCTGATGTGTGGGAATGGGCCGGCGAGTTTCGCAAAACCAACAAAAACATTGGCGTAGACAAATGGCAAATACCCACCGATTTGAGATACTTGCTGGATGATACCCGGTATTGGCACGAGAACAAAACCTACCCGCCCGACGAAATAGCGGTGCGGTTCAAACACCGTATTGTAAGCATTCATTGCTTCCCCAACGGCAACGGCAGGCATAGCCGCCTCATGGCCGATATTATCATCGAGAAAGTCTACAAGCAGCCGGTATTCACCTGGGGTGCTGCCAATGTTTCCAGCGAGGGTGATGCCCGTGCGGAATACCTCCAGGCCCTGAAAGCAGCCGACAGGGGCGATTACCGATTGCTCCTGGCTTTTGCCCGTTCCTGATATTGCCTTTCATCTCATTTCCTAAGCCTCCTGCCAGCACAGGACATCCGACGGGCTTTGTATGCCTTGGGGGAAATTACCGGCGAAATCGGGGTGGAGGAGTTGTTGGGGAATATTTTTGGGCGGTTTTGTATTGGAAAGTAGCATATTGATATTTTTTGTTTATTTTTGTGCTCAAACCCAGCCTAACCAGCACTGGTGCAATTGACATTGCAGCATTTATGGAACATAGCGAAATCATCATTTACCAGTCGGAAGACGGAAACAGCAAAGTCGAAGTGCGCCTGGAAGGGGAAACGGTTTGGCTTACGCTGAACCAGTTGGCCGAATTGTTCCAAAGGGACAAATCGGTTATTTCTCGGCACATTAAAGCCATTTTTGAAGAAGGCGAATTACCCTTGCAGGGAACTGTTGCAAAAAATGCAACAGTTCAAAACGAGGGTGGGCGCGAAGTGGTGCGAGAGATAGACTATTACAACCTCGACATGATAATTTCAGTCGGCTACCGTGTAAACTCCCACCGGGGTACACAGTTCCGCATTTGGGCCACCCAACGGCTAAAGGAATACATCATCAAAGGCTTTACACTCGATGACGAACGGCTGAAACGCGCCGGCCAAATGAACTACTTTGATGAACTGATAAACCGCATCCGCGACATTCGCAGTTCGGAAAAGGTATTTTATCAAAAGGTGAAAGACATTTATGCCACCAGCGTTGACTACGACCCCAACCAGCCGCAAACCGTCGAGTTTTTCAAAATCGTGCAAAACAAACTGCTTTGGGCTGTGAGCCAAAAGACAGCCGCCGAAATCATTGCCGCCCGTGCCAACGCAGAAAAACCAAGCATGGGCCTCACTTCATGGAGCGGAGGTAAAGTGCGCAAAAGCGACATTGCCACCGCCAAAAACTACCTGAATGCAGATGAAATAACCGCCCTGAATTTGTTGGTGGAACAATTCCTGGCATTTGCATTACCCCTTACAACCAAGCAAGGCATAAACATAAAACCGCTCCTACTTTCGACGGCAGAGCGGGCAAACGTTCACTTTCTTAAACAGTTAAAAAAAATGAATCACATAAAATAGTCTGGAATTATTCTTTGGGCTGCCTAAATTTGCCAGTATATGCTCAATCGTATTGTCGTCATCAACTCCGCACTCTATGCCAAGGCCAACTTACACCTTGGCGATGCTGAAAGCATCCAATTGGCTGCTGAAAACAACGTAGGGAAGAGCTCCCTCATCAATTGCCTCAACTTTCTCTACATCCTTAACAAACAAGAATGGCGATTTGGGGACAATACCCCCAGCGAAACGATCAAACACTACTTTAAAACCGTAGAACAGAGCTATGTCGTGTTTGAAATCGTCAAAGACGGCTACTACTGCATCGTGGTGAAACGGGCCGTTGAAAAAGAAGACCTGGATTACTGCATCATCCAGCACGCCTACGAAGACGAGATGTTTTTCAAACGCGAGGGTGACACAGTCGAGCCGCTCAAGTTCAAAGATGTGGTGGGCAATCTGGCCAAGCGCGGCATCCCTGTGAAACCCAAAGTCAGCCGCGACGACCTTTACCAGCGCATTTACAGTCAGCAGAGACGCGACAAGCCCGTGGTCATCACCACCGATAAAGTGAAGCGAGCCGGCAACAGCCGAAGCAACAGTTTTACCAAAATGTACAAGCACCTCATCAAGGCTGATGCCATCAACGAGGAGGCTTTCAAAGATGCGTTGCTGATAGCCGACAACCGCAAGGACGCCTCGCTTGACGTGTTCACCGACCGCAGCCATACGACGCTGCAAGAGTTCGATGTCAAGCGTCAAAAAATCGCTCGTTTGGAGTCCGTAGTTGCTGATTTCAATAATTTTAAACTGCTCAACAATGAGTTTAACATCTACCGAGAACGATGCAGTGCGTTGAAAGTCAATTTTCTGGAAAACTACAAAAAAGCCTACCCCGGTCTGCGCGACGAAACCCAAGACAACGGGCTGCTGGCCATTCATATCCGCACCTTGCAAACGGAGATTGATGATACTTTGAAAGTTGCGATGAATAGGCTTGTCGCTGAAAAAACCCGCTTAGAAGTGGCTCGCGACAACCAGGAAAAAGAAGCCGACGGTTTCCAAAAAGACTTGGACGACACATTTTTTTACCGAAAAGGCGAACTCGGATACAGCGAACTCGAAAACGAAATCCAGCGGCTGAAAAGCGAACTGAGCGATCTCACTACCATCCTGACCCAAATCAGCCGCCCCAACGTCACAGAACTGTCGGTACAGCACAAAATCAAAAGCCTCGGTCAGGAAATGGAGCAGTTAAACAGCAAAATTACCCGCTTCGACCACCTGGCACAGCATCACCTGGCTGCTGACCCCGACCTGCGCCGCCAACTCTCCGCCTACCTGCACCCCCATGTGTTAAGCCTCGACAAATCGCACATCCATCGCACTGTAACCCAAGCCGACGCAATGCTGACGGTGTTCGACGGGGCAATTGATGTGTCGTCGCTCCCACCTGTCTCGATCGAAACCCTCGAAGACCTCAAAGCCCGGCTCCCGCAGGCCAAGGCGGAATTGGATGAGCAGGAAAACCTGCTGGAGGCCATCGCAAAACAGCAGCAAAAGGAGCAGGAGAAGCGCCTTATCGAAGGCCAGCTGAAAGAGCAGGAGGCCTTTTTCGATAAAGTGCGTCAACGCCCTACCACGGAGCGGCTGCTCCGTGAAACGCAAGAGCAAATAGAAGAACTGACCAAAAAGATCACGGACAAGTCGGAGGAGATTTTCAAAAAAGAAAACGAAATGGCAGCCAAACGGGCCGAAAAAGAGCGATTGGACAAAGAACTGGTAGAAAAGCGCCAACTGCTCAAAAACTACGAATCCTGGTACAGCGAGCTGCAAAACCGCACCGATGTACCCAAAATGGATGGAGCGCTTGCCGACGACCGACCCCTGCAAGCGCTCTTCACTGATTTCCAGAAGGGATACAACGATATGGCCAACCTGCGGGGAAAACGCGATGAAGAATTCAACCGTTTGTTGCGCAAACTCAGCAAGGACAGCAATGACATCAACACCTTTGTCAGCGAAGTGCAGGAAGAAATGGATACCCTGCCCGACCAGCAAAAAGCCCTCGACGGGCTGTTCGAATTAGCATTTGACAACTTTGTGAATCCTGTCAAGACTTTTCGCTTAGAGTACCAGAACTTCAAAGCCTACGTCCAGAAATTCAGCCAGAGCCTCTCCAAATATCCTGTCTCCAACATCCGAAAAATATCCATCCACACCCGTGACAACACCGAACTGCTGCGCGAACTGGATCTCATCCATAACGTTGAGCGCGACTCGTTGTGGCGCGCCTCCGCCGCCAGCGAGGAGGGCATTCAGATGATGCGCAAGAAGTTTGACGAGAACCGCGCCATCCACTTTGAACAGATGTTCGATCTCGAATTGGAAATAGAGATGGATGGCGACCGTAAAAAAACCGTCCGCCTGGACAAACAAGTAGAATCGCAAGGCACCGATGCGGTGCTCAAACTTTTCCTGTTCCTTTCTGTCATCCGTCAACTGGCTGATTCCGGGCCGAACAACAAAATCGCCATTTACTTTGACGAACTGGGACGCATCGGGCCCAAAAACATCTCGCAGGTTATCCAATTTTGCCGCGACAACAATTTTATCCCGATTTTCGCTGCGCCTACCGACATTGAGGGCATCGAAAAATACTACACCATCAAGCCCTCCACTCGGCACAAGCAAGGCATTGTGCTGGATGAGCGCCATGTCAAAATAGCCCGTTACAAAAATGCGTAGCCCGACTTTCAAAAAATCTATGCTCAAACTCCTGGAGGTAGACACCATTCCTCACAGTAAACTTCCAATGGCCGTCCTGCAAAGTCCGGATTGGGAGAACTGGCTGGCTGCTGGGCTCATTGAACTGGAACGGAGCGGCCGCAATATGACATACAGAGTGATAGACCGAGATGCACTCCGCACCATTTTTCACCAAAAATTTCCCGGTGAAGCCAACAACGACGGCTCGGCGGTAGACAATGTGCGAGCCTTTGGCGACTCCAAAGCCCGCGCCCGAGTCAGTCAGGGCGTATGTTTCCTGCGCGGCTGGCAGCCGGTATCACTGAATGGCTACACGGTGGATTTGGGCGAGGCAACCCGACAGTTCGGGCTGTTTGCTGCCGTGCTGAGCAGCCTGCATGCCGACCGAATATGTCTCGTAGAAAACCTCGACAGCTTTCTGCAAGCCGAAAAAGTGCTCGGCACCGATTGGCTACTCTTACATACCTACGGGCGCGTCGGCAATGAGTGGTTGCAAAAGATTGGCTGCCGCGAAATGCTTGTGTTTTCGGACTACGATTTTGTGGGTTTAGATGAGTTTTTACGGGCACAAGAGACCTTCCCGGAGGCGCAATTTTATATGCCTGAACAATATGAGGCACTGTGGGTCAAATATGCCAAACAAATCAAAAAGCGCGACGACGGCGGGCAACTCGCCACCCGTAGGGTCAGCGAAAGCAAACAACCGACAGTCGTCGCCATCCGGGAACAACTGCTCCGAACGGGTAAGTTTTTGGAACAACAAGCCCTTTTCATCTAAAAAAAATGACCATGTACCGAGCGGTCACTCCAGACGAAATCCTGCGCTTTGTAACCAAAAACCTGACAGGGTTGCGGGCACTGTTTGACGCAAGCCGTCGGCAGGGATATGTGCTGGAACTGGATGTTTTTCAAAAAATCTGCTCCGAAAACGAACTTGACCTGGGCGACCTGCTGCGGGTCAAATTTGTAAAACAACAGCCTACGCAGGACTACAAACTGCGCAAGCAGTACACCGACTTTTTGGAGTTCATCTTCGAGTCAGCGGCGCTCAATCTACCCGACCGTTTTAAATTTCATGCAGAGGCCATCCGAGCCCAGTTCAATGATTTGCAACAAGCGTTGGAACCTGCCAGGTTGCCCGACCACATCACCACCCTGCAAAATCAGTTGGATGATTTCCTGACCGAAATTGACACCCAGACCCTCCAACTGCTCCGCGATACAGAAACCCTCAAAGCTGGCAGCGAACACGAATCCAGTTTACAGGAGCGCATCGCCACCGCCAGCCGCTGGCTCGATTCATTCGTCTATCCGCTCTCGCAAGTGCTGCAAGCCCAATCACCCGACGCCGTGATGGCACAACTGCACCGCATCAACACATACGCCCACAACAAAAGCCTGTTTGAAAACGACCCGGCGTTGGCGCGGCAGTTTCGTCATCTGTACGGAGAAGCGATGCGCGTGGGCGAAGAACTTACCCGGCTGAGCAACCAAATCGTACGCGAACTGATGCCCATGCTGGAACGCATCCGCACCTCATCCAAAATTATGGCGGGTTTTTATCATCTGCTCGAAGCAGTGCGGCAAAATCAAGAGCCAAATGTACCTTTTTACGGCTTGCTCAGCCGCCGCAACCGCAAGGTGTACTCAACCGAGTCGGAGTGGAAAGCCCGCGCAGAAATATTGCTCGACAACTTTTTCGTTGAACCAGAGCGATTTGTGGAGGAAGAACTGGAAACCGACGATGACTGGCTGCCAGATACCAACCATTTCAAAAAATGCCTCAAAGAGAACCTGCCGGTAGACGACTTTTACGCTTGGTGCTACAACTTTTTAAAAACCGAAACGCCCCATGTGACGCTCCACAAGTTTTTCTCCGTCTCCAAACTGCTTTTAGACACCGATTTTGAGGCAGATTTTCTGGAAAATTCGCTGCGCTTTGACCTCGAATTGGAAGACGCTACGCTTTCACTCCCCAAAATAAAACTCTATCACCATGCACAGTTATCCACCTGAACACCGGTACATTGTGTACGCGCTCACCAACGGGCAGTTCATTCTTTATACCCAGCCGCACTATGTTGTTGTCGAACAGCATGAGCAGTTTTATCGCGATTTTTTCAAAAACAGCTTTGGATTTGACTTACACCTGCGCAGTGAAGGCTATATTTTTTTGTCGTCGGATGAATCTACCGAAAAAGACAGTCGTAATTTTTTGATTTTTCTGGCGGTATTCTGCCGGGAATTGAGCATCAATGGCCGTGACTTCAAAGAGGATTTTGAGTTGAAAAAATTTCAACTGGACGAGGTCAGGCAATTACTTGAAAAATCCAGCAAAAGAGATTTGGTAGAGCATATTTTGACGGATGGCGGCATCTCTAAATTGCTCAATGATTGGTCCAAACGCAAAGTCGTAGAGTTTACAAACACTCAACAAACACAATTCAAGTTTACGAAGGCGGTAAACTTGTTTTTTGAATACGCTATGGAACTGGCAGATCGGCGTATTGACCCAATATTTGATGATAAAATGACTGCATAAAACGCCTTTACAGGTATTATTGGCACATTATATTAGCGCTCCAGGATTCAACGACCTCTGGTGACACTTTGTCAACAGAAGAGCAACCTTCGTGGCCAAACCAGAGGTTACTGGATGTTTATCTGTCCGGTGAAAGGCAAACCCTGCCGGGTGCTGTACGTGCACGGTGGGCATTTCAAAAGCCGTGAAGCGTTACCACCGGGCACACTTTACAAATGCCAAACACTCACCGGCTATTTCCGAACGATTGGCCGTGCATTTGACTATTACGACACTATGGCCGCGCTTGGCAACACCCTGCGCAAGCCTTACGGAAAAATGTTTTACCGGGGTAAGCCCACACGAAAAACCAACCGCTTGCTGAGGATTGAGGAACGGTATGAGCGGGAGGTGTTTCAGGGGTTACGGGAGCACGGGGAGAAGCATTCAACGAATATTTGACAACAGTGTCAATAATTAACACTCAATAAAAAATAAAATGTTTTATTTTTTAAAACAAAAATGATAAAATTGTTTAAAAATTTAAAACAATCCCCTACTTTTGTTTTTCAAAGCAATTGAACAAGCAGCGAACATGGTAGATAACTTACAAAGTTTTGATGTCCAAGAGATTGATAAATCTCTACTCTTTTATTTCTTAAAAGGAAAAGGTTTGGACTATTCCCAAAGCCCTCTGCTTACAGGGTATTTCAAACATTTTATCCCAAGTTCAGAGAAGGAAAACCAATTTGTAAGGTTAAAGGAATTTGGGATAAAAGAGCTTGAAAATGAGTTGGAGATACTCATACCAGGGAACGACAGAAAGTTGAATGGAGCATTCTTTACACCGACCTACATTGTAGATTTCATAATCAAAGAAATTGCGCCGGGGGAGAATGACACTACAATTGATTTAAGTTGTGGTTGCGGTGCGTTTTTAATCGGGCTGTTGGACTATTACAAAAAGACAACACAAAAGCCTGTAAAATCTGTGGTGCAAGAAAACATTTTTGGTGTTGACATTTTGCCTTACAATGTTGAAAGGGCAAAAATGCTTCTTGCTATTTACGCTTTACAAGAAGGTGAAATTCTCGAAGAAAACGACTTCAATATTTGGCAGGCGGACAGTTTGAGAACAGATTGGAAGCAGAAGTTTGATAACGTCATAGGAAACCCCCCTTATGTTAAATTTCAAGACCTTTCCGAAGAAAACCGTAAATACCTTTCGAACGGTTGGAGAACAGTAAAAAACGGAACTTTTAACTTATATTTTGCCTTCTTTGAATTGGGGTACAAACTCTTGAAGGATGGCGGAAAGTTGGGGTACATTACTCCGAACAATTATTTTACCTCCCTGGCAGGCGAACCACTCAGAGAATTTTTCCAGCATGAAAAGTGCGTGTTCAGAATTGTTGATTTCGACCACCGTAAAGTTTTTGATGTTCAAACATACACAGCTATCACTTTTTTGGAAAAGCGCAAAATGACTGTAATTTATTACGACAGAATTAAAGATGGCCAACACCCAGAGTCGTTTATTAAATCTGTGAACGGATCGTTGAATAGTTTGGCTGACCTGAATCCAAAGAAATGGCGGCTTCTCAAAAGTGACGAACAAGAAAATATTAAAAAAATTGAAACTGTGGGGACTCCCATTGGAGACATATTTGATATATGTGTAGGGATTGCCACTTTGAAAGATGAACTGTACTTTGTTGATACGAGAAAGCAAAATCAGGGCTTTTTTGTGAAAGAGGTTGATGGAAAGCAGTACCTCATAGAAGAAGCAGTAACCAAAGCTGTTTTCAAGATTTCTGATTTTAAAAATCAGGCTGAATTAATAGGGAATACTCGAAGAATAATTTTCCCCTATAAGGTGATTGGGAAAAAGGCTACCCCAATACCAGAACAGGTCTTTTCCACGAAATACCCAAACTGCTACGAGTATCTTTTGGCTGTACAAGAAATTTTAACGCAAAGGGACAAAGGCAAAACGATATTCAGCCCGTTTTATATTTGGGGGAGAACTCAGGGGCTTACAAAGCACGGGAAAAAACTACTCGTTCCGACATTCAGTCAGAATCCACGGTTCCTTTTGGTAAACGACGAAGAATCGTTTTTTACAAACGGTTATGGTCTGTTTTTTAAAGATAACCGGTTGTTTCAGCATTCATTGACCTCAGTTGACAAAATTGACGTCGTGCAAAAAATCTTGAATTCAATTGTGATGCACTATTATGTAAGCAAAACAAGCGTTGCGATTGAAGGAGGGTATCCTTGCTACCAAAAGAACTTTATTGCAAAATTTTCACTTCCTGAATTTGACAATAACGACATCACATTTTTACGGAATTGCAAAGAAAAGGATCAAATTGATGCCTTTTTGTGCCAGAAATATGACTTGTCAATTTTGTAGTCAAAAATTAAATAACAACAGGTTGAACTGGTGGCACTGCAGGAAACCTGGAATTATAAGTTGCCAGTAATGAACTGACAAAAGAATCCCATGTTAATGGCGCAATGCTCACTGTGGAAGTAGCCGAGAGCAATTCATCGCGTTTTAAGTCTGCGTCTGTGTCATAAAGTTTTGGCGGGTTTTGTGAAAAGTCTACGACCAGCAGACACACTTTTTCATATTGGTAAAAATCTTTACTCGTTGTGCTGCGATTGTTGATAGCATTGAATGATTTGATATATTTTTCGACAACGCTGGGACTTTTTCGCTTAAATGCAATTCTGTTATGAGCAAATTGTGTTTGATCGAACTCAGGAACAGCGATCATGTAGACTTCACCCAAACACATTAATGGACACCTTTCATGCAAATTAAGGGCTTCTGAAGGGTGCAATTCAAAATGTCGCAGTGAGTTAGAAAAGTAGTACCTTGTGAATTGAACAAAAGAACATGTAACAAACATGATGAGCAAAGAAGAATTTGTTGCCTTAGCCTTATCTCGTTGGCCGGA